>Ga0299907_10001735_pt1 | contig 12791 bp, 12 predicted proteins | sample RVTome_16_FD_198680 | JGI IMG/M metagenome (GOLD analysis project Ga0299907, IMG submission 198680) | Soil microbial communities from uranium-contaminated site in the Upper Colorado River Basin, Wyoming, United States - RVT152D67 (version 2) ... | reverse complement strand
GTTCCATCCATGTTCCCGCCCCGTAGATAACGGGCGAGCAACTCGATGTCCTCCATGCTGAGACTGGCGCCGAAGGCCGGCATCCGGCCCGTGCCGAACCCGTTGAGACCGTACGGGGTCTCCGCCTCGGAGCCCCTGATCAGGAACTGGACCAGCAGGTCCTGCGCCGGGTCTTCGTTGGCGTCACCAAACTGCACTGTCGGACGGCCATCCCACAGGGCCGGCCCGAACCCACCCGAGCCCGCCTCCTGGGTGTAAGGCACCCCGGCGCTGTAACCGGCTGTGTGACACCGGGCGCAATTGGAGTTGAACAGCCCGACCGCCCGCTCTGCCTCCTCGGGCGATGAGCCGATCGATTCCGCCACCCCGGAGAAGTCGATCGCGTAAAGCTGGGCCACGAGTGATTCCTCGAGGAAGGCGAGGCCGGCGTCTGCTGTCTCCCTGAGTCCCGCCTGGTTCTGATCCGTCACCGTGAGTGTGGTGGAGAGCGACTCCAGATTGCCCACCAGCCTGTCGGCGGTCACGGCGTCGGGCTCCCCGCCGACCGTGGCCGGGTTGGTCGGGTCGAGGGTGACCAGGGTGATGCCGGCCGGCGTGGTGCCAGTGATTGCCGCTTCGATCTGGCCGTTGATGTCGTTCTCGGCGCCCGTCGATAGGCCGTCGCCATCCGGGTCGGAGCCCTCCTCGACCGCCGCGGTGGCGGCTGCGGCCAGGTCGGCGGCTGCCTCAACCGGCTCCTCGGCCGCGGCCGCGTCGTCTAGGGCGGCCACCAGCGCGTTGGCGCCGTCGAGATCCTCGACCGACCCCGGGACTTCGATGCCGGCATCTTCAGCTGCGACACGGGTCTCTTCCAACGCAGTCAGGGCGGCTGGGCTGAGACCGACGGCAGGGTCGACGGTCCCGGCCTCGATGGCCGACTCGATAGCGGCGACGTTGGTCTCGACAATGGGGTCAGTGGCGGCGGCGGCCTGAAGTTCGACCAGAGCCTCCTCAGCCAGCTCGGCATCAGCCGTTTCGGGATCGAGGGCGATCGGCTCCATGATCTGGAATCCCGCCACCACCTCGGCCGAGATGGCGCTGAGCTCGGTCTCAGCCGCGTCAGAGATGCCGTCGGCGTCGGTGTCGATCCCGCTGCCTGCCCCGTCCAGCACTTCTCTGGAACTGGTGGCCAGAGGGCCTACCAGGGCGGCATCGTCGGGTGCCGAGTCGATCTGAGCCACCACCTGGGCCTGTTCGAGGATGGCGGCCTCCACCGTGGCATCGGCGTTGGCCAGTCTGTCCAGGGCAGCGCTGATCCCGGGCTCGACGTCGGACAGGTTCTCGTCCTGGGTGACCTGGATGGTTGCCAGGTAGTTGACCACGTCCTCGACCTGCTGCTCGTTGAGTGGGCCGCCACCGGGGACGCCCCAGGCCGGCATCGGGGTGTTGCCGCGACCGTAGGTGACCCAGAAGTTGACCTCGTCCTCCTCGTAGCGGAAGAAGATGTCGTTCAAAGAGGGGACGGCCCATTGCACGGTCACTCCGGACCGTTTCTCTATATATGGGGCGACGCCGCCCGACCCTTCAGGACCATGACAGTCGAAGCAGCCGAACTCCTCCACCAGGTGCAGGCCCCGCTCGATCGAGCCCTCGGAAAATTCCTCGACAAAGCCCTCTTGGCGCTCCTGCTCGGTGAGGAAGTAGAGGGGGAGCGAGATGGCGAGGAACGCAGAGAAGGCGATCGCCGCCTTCTGCCCTCCCTCCAGCCGGCGGGTCTCGATCTTCTCGTCGTCGATCCCGGGCCGGAGATTCGGAGCGACCTCCTCGCCTCCGCGGTTGCGGATCGCCGAGACGAAGAGCATGCCCAGCCAGGCGATCCCTGCGACCAGAGCGATGACCGTGATGATGTTGGCGGTCATGCCTCGGCCACGGCACTGATGCAGCTGGGTCCTTGCGGATACTGGACGCTCAACTCTGGCGCCCGGGGTGTCTGGATGATGCTGCCGGTGCGGATGATGAAGTTGCCTCCCTGATTCTCCACCACGAACCGGTCCAGGTTGCGCGGGGCAGGCCCACCGAAATACTCACCAACCGAGTTGTACCTCGATCCGTGGCAGGGGCACTCGAAGCCCTGGGACGGGGCGCACCATGGCACCCGGCATCCGAGATGGACACAACGCATGTAGAGAGCCATCAGACCGTCCGTCTCCACACTCTGACCCTCGAACTGGGCAGATTCCTGCTCGGGAGCAGGGACGAGGTAGGCGCGGGCCTCGGGGATGAAGAGGGGGAGGATCCCGCCTGCTGGCGTGAACACCTGGGTGCGGAGATCGGCGACAGGGCCGGCGTCGATGTCGGCGCCGAAGCCACCCGTCAACTTGGGCCAGAAGAAGGCGAGGTAGTAGAGACCCTGCGCGGCGAGAAAGGTCCCGAAGGTGGCGGTGATGGCCCGATTGAAGAACTGTCGCCGGCTGACCCCGCCCTCCTCCGGGGACACCTCGACGATGCGTTGACTCTCCAGGATCTCGACGACCGCATCGTCCTCCTCCCCCACCGGCTCCGGCTCGGGCTCGGGCGCGTCTTCCTCGACGGCCTCCTCCTCTTCGACACGTGGTGGGATCAAGACCGCGGTCGCCGACCGGTCGGCGGCCCGGGTCTCCGGCGACACTCCGGCCAGCGGATCGGCTTTCTCGACAGTCTGGGATCGGCGAAAGGCCACGGCAAAAGCGCCGGCCGCCCCGAGGATCGCCACCACGGCGACCGCAATGAGGGCGGCGTTGGTCAGGGTCATTCGAATTGCACCCAGTCCCTCAAGTCATCGAAGAAGATGCCGTCCTGCCACGGATAGGCCCAGTTGAAACCGAGACCCCGGAAGAGGACGCCGAAGATCGTGAGCGTGGCGGCCCCGGCGAGGAACACCGAGTAGAGGGCGATGGCGAACTTGCGGTCGCTGGGCCGGGTGGAGGGGTTCTTGTCGACGTATGGGATTATCCAAAACCCGATGAATCCGGTGATGGTGGGGATCGTCACCCCTGCGATCTGAGGGTCGAAGTAGGAGAGCAGCTCCTGGAGGCCGAGGAAGTACCACGGCGCCTTCGACGGGTTGGGAGTGGCGTTGAAGTTGGCCGGTTCGAGCAGCGGGGAGTGGATGACCACCGACATGATCACCAACAGCCCGGTGATCGCCAGTAGTGCCCCGAACTCCATGAGCATCAGGTGGGGCCAGGTGTTGACCTTGTCCGTCGGCTCCGCTTTGACCGTCTGGATGGCCCTGGCCTTGACCACGGTGAGCAGACGCTGGGTGCGCACCCCCTCCGGAGTGCCTTTGGGTGGCACTGTGGGACGGGTGCTGACCACCGAGGCCACTTTTCCGTTACCCGCGCCGTTCCCGGACCCGGCGCCGTCGCCGTCTCCTGCCGGGGCCGGTCGGTCCTCTACCGCGGTGGCAACTGCGGCGGCCGCCGGTTCGACCTCTGTCTCGTGGGCGGGCTCGTCTTCCGAGGAAACAACCCCACCGTCGTCTTCGGCGTCACCTTCTCCTTGAGGGGAGGAAACAACCCCACCGTCGTCTTCGGCGTCACCTTCTCCTTCAGGGGAGGAAACATCCCCACCGTCGTCTTCGGCGTCACCTTCCCCTTCAGGGGAGGAAACCACCCCTCCGTCGCCTTCGGGGGTGGGAGCGGGCGGCGCCTCGGTAGGTGCCGCCGGTGGCACATCGGCCTCGGTTTCGGCCACGATCTCTGGCTCGGCTTCGGCTCCCGGCTCGACGGCTGTCTCTTCGGCCGGGGCAGGATCGTCGTCGACCGACTCCACTGCCTCCTCGATCTCGGCGGATCGCTCGGCGGACTCTTCCATCTCCTCGGCCACCGACCCCTCGGCCTGAACCGCAGGCTCGGGCTCTGATGGTGGTGGGGTGGGCGGGGCCTCCCCCTTCATCTCGGCCAGCACCTGTTCGACGGGTAGGCCCAATGCCTTGGCCTTGGCCTCCGCCGACCTTCTGAGGAGACTCTCTGGAATTTCTGTCATGACGACTCCTTTAGAGGGGCCCGGAGATGCCGCCGTCCTTGCGCACCCTCCAGAAGTGCACGGCAAGGAAGATCACGAGGATGAACGGGAAAGCCAAGACGTGCAGCACGTAGAAACGGAGAAGGGTGGCGCCCGACACCTCGACGCCGGCCAGAAGGGCGAACTTCACCTCGTTGCCCACCACGGGGACGAAGCCCGCCATGTTGGTGCCCACCGTGACCGCCCATAGCGCCAGCTGATCCCAGGGGAGGAGGTATCCAGAGAACGAGAGCAGCAGTGTCAGGAACAAGAGCACCACGCCTACCACCCAGTTGAACTCCCTCGGCGGCTTGTAGGCGCCGTGATAGAAGACCCGGCTCATGTGGAGGAAAACCGAGAGCACCATGAGATGTGCCCCCCACCGATGCATGTTCCGCACCAGGGAGCCGAACGCCACATTGGTGGACAGGGCCTCGATGTCGGCGTAGGCGGTCTCGGCCGACGGCGTGTAATAGAACATCAGGAAGATGCCGGTGATGGTGAGGAGAATGAAGAGGAAGAAGCTGAGACCGCCGAGGCACAGCGTGTAGGACAGCTTGACCCCATGCCGCTTCACCTTCACCGGGTGGAGGTGATAGAGCACGTTGTTCATCACCACATATGACCGGTTCCTCGGGCTGTCCGAATAGCCCTTCTTGAAGGGCGAGCCGGGGCGAAGGATCGATTCGGCGACCTGGGAGCCCCACAGCTTCTCGTTCGCCTCTTTGATCCGTTCCCCGATACCGGTCTTACCATTGCCGTTAGCCAATTCGTCTCCTACCAGCGCATCCCGTAGGCGTACCCATTCTTGAAGTCACGCTGCCCGGTGTCGAAATCCCAGGGGCGGCGGTCGAGCCCGAGCTCTGCGGCCTGCTCGGCCAGCGACCCCTCGAACTTGCCCAATGTGATGACATTGGTCGGGCAGCGGTCGACGCAGAGGGCGCATCGCGTGCACTCGTCCTCGTCGACCACGAAGAACCCCAGGTTCTGCGTGTCCTCACCGGGATGGTCGACATTGACCCCTTCGGTGATGGCATCCAACGAGAGATAGTGGATGCACTTCCAGGGGCAGATGTCGACACAGCCCTCGCAGAGGATGCACTCCGACTGGTCGATGTGGAGGAACTGCTTCGGCCGCAGCTTGTCGGTGAAGTAGTCGCCCTCGACGACCGCGAGCTGATAGTCGTCGCGGAATGGAGGCGTCTCGTCGATGACACCCTTCGGCATCAGCCCTCACCCCTCACCAGCGGACGCCCGTAGGGCGAGCGGGGCGGTGGCTTGTCGGCCGAAGCAGGCGGGCCTTTCTTCATCTTCTGCAGCTGCAAGGCGAATACCGCCCCCGCGGCCAGCATCACAACGTGATAGCCCATCGAGATCGAGTCCTTGATGGCGGCCCAGCTGAGCTGGACCTCGTTGCCCAGCACCAGGACGGGCGGAATGGCGACCGCCACTCGTTGTGAGGACCAGTCGAGATCGGTCTGGGCGAAGTTGAGCCATTCCGAGGGGACCATCCCGAAGATGATGACGAGCTCGATCCAGGTGACGAAGGACGCAAAGAGGGCACGGGCCCAGGTCATCTTCTGGTTGAGCACCCAGACGAAGAGGGCTCCGACCACCAGCATCTGGGACGCCCCGAACACGACCAGATAGCCGACACCCTTGAGCAAATGGCTGCTCGGTATCCAATCGAAGATCCCCCCGTCTTGCTCAGGAGGGAGGCTGGTGTAGTGGATCCAGATCACCGCCACCACGAGACCGACAAAGCCGAGACCGAGCAGTCCCCATCCGATGCTCTTGCGTCTGTTGTCGCTCAGTTCTGCGAGGCGATACATCTCTCGTCTTCGGGCGCGGTCCTATACCTGTTCACGTCGTTTCTACCACAACCCGGGGCTCGTGCGAGATTCCCGCGAACCCAGGGTTCTGGACGTCGCTGAGCGGTGCATGCAACCCTGGGTTCGCGGTTCGCCGCGGTCGTGGAAGGAATCGCGTAAGTAGTTATGCTCCCGCCGTCCCGTTCCGCGACGAGGGAACCCTTGGCCGCAACCCAAACTGCAGACATCAGGGCCCTCCTCGGGGCCGGAGATGAGGACCGCGTCGCTGTCGCTCACTTCCTGGTAGGGGCTCTGTTCCTGGTGCTGGCGGGTGTCTTCCAACTGATCGCCCTCTTCTCGTTGCGGTTCGCCGGGTTGTCCCCGATCAGCTTCGGCCGCGCCGAGTCGATGGCCAACATCACGGTCATGCTCGGCTTTCTCGTGATCTCGCTGGCCGGAGGCATCTACTACGTCCTTCCCAGGCTGACCGGCGCACGGCTGTGGCGAAAGGAACTGGCTTACCTCGGGCTCCTCGGCGTCTCGGGGCTTGTGATGCTCGACCTCCTGGCCGTGGTCTTCGGTCTAGGTGAGGGACGACAGCCGTTCGGCCTGCCCTGGTGGCTCCACCTCCCGATGCTGGCGGTGCTCACGATCCCCTTCGTCGTCACGATGATGACCATCCGGCGACGGGAGGAGAAGCGGAGCTTCGTGACCCTCTGGTTCGTCATGGGCGGCGTCGCCTGGCTGCCATTGTTGTATTTCGTCTATGCGGTCGGCAGCCTGCCGTTCGTGGGCTCGCTGGGCGCGGCGTACTCCGACCTCTTCTTCTCGGCCGGATTCGTCACCCTCTGGGTGTTCACCGTGGGCAGCGGGCTCTTCTACTACACCCTGGTCAAGGAGCTCGACATCCCCCTCGCCTCCCGCCAGCTGGCTTCGGTCGGCTTCTGGTCACTCGGTTTCGCCGCCGCGTGGTGGGGGTCGGCGCAACTCGTCTTCGGACCCGGGCCGGGTTGGATCGACGGTGTCTCGGCGGCCCTCGGCCTGGCCTTCCCCATCGGCGCCCTGGCCAATGCCGCCAATGTCTCGCTCACCCTCCAGGGGCACTGGGAGGAGTTGAGGGACAAGCCGGGTGTGGTCTCGGGGATCGTCGGTCTCTATCTGGGAGTGGCGGTGGCCATCCTCGCCGCATTCGCCGCCTTTCCCTCCGTCGGATCGATCACGGCGCTCACCGCCTACTGGGAAGCGATCGAGTACTTCGCGTTGTACGGAGTCGGGGTGCTGCTCGCCGCCGGAGTCGTCTTCGAGGCGTTACCCCGGGTGGCCGGCCGCGAGCTCGCCACTTTGGACCGGCCACGATCCTTCAACCGGTGGACGGTCATCGGGGTAGGTGGGGTCGGGGTGAGCATGATCGCCGCCGGGCTGGTCAGCGGTTACTCGTGGGTGGCCGGCTCCAACAGTGCAGCCTATGTGAATGCCGGCGAGGGCTGGGCCGCCGGGGCCGGGGCAGCCGAAATCTCGATGCTGGTCGCCTTTGGGTTCGGCATCGTGGCCTTTCTCGGGCAGCTCGCCTATGCGGCGACTGTGATCGGCACCGTCACGACCGGTAAGGCGGTTCCACAGGAAGTGCTGGTCTACGGGTCGGACGGCCAGCAGGGCACGTGGACCGCCACGGTGGAGGAAGGCTCAGATGAGTGAGCTGAGCGCTGCCGCCGCTGCCGCCCTCGGCATCCCCGAAGCCATCGTGGAGCGCTCGGCTGCCGCCCGGGCCGAGGAGACCGGGATGACCGTGGACGAGGTGCTGGCCGCCTGGGCTGGTGGAGGCGACATCCCGCCACCCGCAGCGGCGGCGCCCGCGCCCGCGGAGCCCGAAGCTGCGGAGGAGCCGGCGGCGCCTGTTTCCTCCCCCGAAGGGGGAGGTGTCGCCGCAGGCGACGGAGGGGGACTTCCGGCCCCCCCTACGGGGGGAGAAACACCCCCCTCCCCGCCTGCGGCGGTACTCCCCCCTCCGGGGGGAGAAATACCTTCCTCCCCGCCTCCGGCGGTACTCCCGCCTGCGGGCGGTGAAATGCCCGCCCCCTCAGGCAAGCCGCCGGTGCTGGTCGGAGAGGCGGACAACCCGATCGCCGTTCTCGTCGGTGCGGTGGGTCTGTTCGTCGCTCTCTTCCTGGTCGGTGTCGTCGGCCCCGCATTGCCCACCGAGAACCCGGGGGCGCGGACCAGTGACCTCCCCTACACCCAAGCGGCCCTGCACGGGCAAGAGATCTACCAGTCGGTCGGTTGTGCATCCTGTCATACCCAGATGGTGCGTCCCGTGGTGGCGGATGTCGGTCTCGGAGCGGTATCCCTGAACGACACCAATCAGGTGTTGGGAACACGTCGGTTCGGGCCGGACCTCTCCAATGTGGGGGCGCGGGTCACGGCCAGTCAGATCGAGGCGATCATTCTCGGGCTCGACGACCATCCCGCTCTGTCGCTGTCATCGGACGACCTCGATGCACTCGTGGCATATCTGGTCGAGTCGGCAACGCTCGAGGAAGCGCCACCCGGTGAGCCGGCCGACGAGGAGCAGGCGCCCGAAGAGGACGCCCCCACCGAAGAGACCACAGCGTCATGAGTGACCTGAGCGCCGCCGCTGAGGCCCTTGGCATCCCGGAGGCGATCGTGCAGCGTTCGGCTGCCGCCCGGGCCGCCGAGACGGGGATGACGGTCGACGAGGTGCTCGCCGCCTGGGCCGGTGGCGGGTCGGTGGCGGCCTCCACCGAGCCTGCACCCGCTGCTGCTGAGGAGGTAGCGCCGGCCGAAAGTGAACCTGCGGAGACCGACGAAGCGGCCACTGATGCGCCAGTGGAAGATGCACCCCCCTCCCCGCCTCCGGCGGAAATTCCTTCAGGGCCGGTGACCCGTTCCCCGGTCCCGGCCGAGGTGAGCGCGGCCGAGGCGGCCGGGCTTCCCGAGGTGATCACCGTTCCCACCGCGGGCATCAGGGAGAGGACCAACCTCGCCATTCCCCGTTGGCTAGCTGCCGTCATGTTGATCATTCCCGCCTTCGCCCTGTTCGCTCTGGGCGGTTCCGCCACCGGTGAGTGCGGTGAGGACACCGAGCTGGCCACCAACGTCATCACCGGCCAGGTGGTCAACTGTGACGGCACCGAGTTCACCGGATCGGGTGCGGGTGGCGGGGGCGGTGACTTCATCGCCATGGGCGAGGACGTCTATTTGAATGTCTCCAGCTGCGACGGATGCCACGGCGCCAGCGGCCAGGGGGGAGTAGGCCCTGGTTTCAGCGGCGTCGTCACCACCTTCGGGTCCTGCGCCGATCACATCGAGTGGGTCAGTCTCGGCACCTCCGGCTTTCAGGGCGAGGGCAGGGCGACTTACGGCGACACGGACAAACCTGTCGGTGGCGCAGGGGAGATGCCCCCGTTCGGGGCATCCCTCACCGAGGAGCAGTTGGCCGCGGTGGTCGCCTTCGAGCGGGTCCGCTTCGGTGGCGCCGACCCAACGGAGACCCTTGCCGACTGCGGTCTGGCCCCTGCGGAGGGCGAGGAGGGAGAAGCTCCTGGCGAGACCACACCAGGTGAAGAACCGCCGGCCGAGGGGGAGACGACGACCACGGTGAGCGGCGCCGCGGCCGCCCTCGCACCGGCCTCGTAGCCAAACCTTCGGATTTTTTTTCTAGTTCTCCAGAGTCCGCAGCGCCCGCCGCAAGGGTCTCGCCTCGATCCTTCCCTCGGCCAGGACAATGTCGCCCGGACCGAGCAGGACCGGCACTCGCAACCCATAATCCCTGGTCAGAGCGTCGTCGGCGTCGATATCGACCTCATCGATCGTGCCACCGACGCTCCCCACCGCCTTCTCGACGACGGGCCGCGCCTCGTCGCAAAGATGGCAACCGGGTCGAATCAGGAATCTGAAGGCTGAATTGTTCAAGTAACCACCGTGAGTGACCGATAATGGACACGCACGGATGGAGGGTCAACCGTTCCCCTCATACCAAGGGCACGTTCGTCCAAGGTGTGAACGGATAGCCTCCCAGCCCGCCCCACGGTACGGAACTCTCCTTCGTGCAGATGAGGCCCTCGCCACGCGGGGGCCTCATCTTTTTTCATCGCCCGATCGTGGTCTGCCATCGTGTGAGTGTTGAGACCCGCCACCGCCGTCGTCCTGGTCATCCTGCTGCTTCTCATCGCCGTCGCCGGCATCATCCAACTGACGTCGATCCTGTCCCCGCCAGGGTGACCGCCACGCCCGCCGCGAGGTTCAACTCCTCATTGGCGGCGCCCTCCCGAATCGCAATTGCGATCAGGCCGGCCGAATCGACATGCACCATTGGTTCCCCCGGATCCACATCGGAATAGGTGGCGGCCCACGGGATGGTGTGCAGGGTGGCGCCCACCTTCATCGTCAACATCGACCCCGGTGAGAGCCCGACCGCGGCCAAGTCGTCGGGCCCGATGTTGGTCTGCACGTTCCCGAACCGATCCACCCACCATGCCTCGCCGATGACCAGGCTTCCCTGGGTCTCCGGCAGGGGGAGCAGCAAGGGCTGCACCGCATCGGGGCCCACCTCGGGACCGAGATCCTGGATCGACGCCTCCCCCGAGGCGAGCAGAGCGGCCGCCGGGGCGAAGACATCGCGGCCATGGAAGGTCTCGCCAGGCGAAGGAATCCTCGCCTCCGGATTGTCGATGGAGACCATGACCCGGGCCCCGCCCATCATCGCCACTGCCGGCGACAGCACCCCGTTGTCCGGACCGACGAAGAAGCCCCAGTCAGTCTCCAGGGCCAGTGCGTTGCGCTCGGAGCCAACCCCGGGATCGACCACCACCAGGGCCACGCCTTCCGGGAGATACTGGATGGCCCGGGTCAGGCTGAGGGCGGCAGCCTTCACGTCGCCTCGCGGAGTGCCGTGGCCGACATCGATGACTCGTGATTCCGGCGCCAGCTTGGCCAACACCCCATGCACGACGCCGACGAACTCGTCGGCATGACCGAAGTCGGAGAGGAAGCTGATGGGGAGAGTGTTGTGCGCCATGCGTGGTCCTATATTGCCGCGATGTCTGAGACCAGCCATGACGGAGTAGCGCGCGAGGTGTCCCGGGCGAAGGTGGCGATGCTCATGGGCAGCGTCGACACGGGGAAGACGACCCTGGCCCTCCAGGCGGCTCGTCTCGCTCTCGGCGCCGGCCGGACAGTGGCGATCGTCGATGCCGACGTGGGCAACTCGACCGTTGGGCCCCCGGCCTGCGTCGGGTTGAAGGTGCTGCGTTCGGTGGAGGACATCGATGACGTAGCGACACCGGACCGGCTCCACTTCGTGGGCACCATCTCCCCAGCCCGCCTCGTCCTGCAACAGGTCGTCGCCACCGCTGCCATGGTCGACCTGGCGCGAGGGATGGCCGATCTCGTGATCCTCGACACCACCGCCGTCGTTTCCGGGGTCGCCGGCGAGACGCTCAAGTATCACAAGGCCGAACTTTGCCGGCCGGACAAGATCGTGGCCCTGCAACGTGGCGGTGAGATGGAGCCGGTCGTGGGGATGCTGCGCCGCTTCCTCGGCATGGAGGTGACCGTCACCCCCGCCGATCCCAATGTGATGCCGATCTCCCCCGACGCGAGGGCCCAGCGGAGGACCGAGGCGTTTGCCCGGGCGCTGGCCCCGCCACTGGACAGATGGAAGGTTCGGCCCACCGTCTTCGCCCCGACGCTCCCCATGGGTCTCAATCTGGGACGTCTCGACGACGTGCTGGTCGGCGTCCAGGACGAGGACGGTGGTTGTCTCGGGCTCGGGATCCTCGGTAATGAGGAGGACGGGCTCAGAGTCATGACCAACACCGGCGAAGGGATGAAGGGTCTCCGTCTCGGATCGATGCGTCTCGATCCGATAACGCTCGAGGCGAGCGTCATCAGCCTGCGCGAGGTGATGTTCGGCATCTGACGGCGTCGCCGTCAAATGCCCGTTGTAGGTTTTGTGTTTTAGGTTGCAGGTCGCTTCCTCAAGGGTTTTTGACCTCCGGCCGATGAATATTCGATGCCGGGGAAGAAGCATTGGCTCTCGTTGCTGCTGGTTGCATTCATCTCGACCGCGCTCGGCGTTGCTGCAACTGCAGATTCGGGGACCGAGAGCGAGTTCGTCTCGCTGATCAACTCCACACGCGCCAACAACGGGCTTGGCTCTCTCGAAGTCGACGGCGGTCTCCGGTCACATGCCCGGAATCACACTCAGGCGATGATCGACCAAGGTGACATCTTTCACTCCAGCTCTGGCGAGCTCTCGGCCGCAGCGGGCAGTGGCTGGTCACGGGTCGGTGAGAACGTGGGGAGGGGCCAGGCCCCGTCCTCTCTGCACACGGCGTTCATGAATTCCTCAGGGCACGCCGCCAACATCCTGGGCGATTACAACTATGTCGGTGTCGGGACCGGCACCAGCAGCGATGGGTCGCTGTATGTCACCGTCGTCTTCATGAAGAAAGGCGAGACGGCCCCACCGACCACCGAGGCCCCGCCGACGACTGAAGCGCCGGCTCCCCCGCCGCCAAACGGCGAGTCACCGGCCACCACGGCGCCACCCCGATCGGGAGGCGAACCCGCTGCCCCGGCTACCACCACCACATCGACCACGACGACCACCACCGTGCCACCCACAACTACCACGACCATGGTCGTGCCCCCGGACCGGGCGGTGGTCCCCGGTCAGTCGTGCATCGAGGCGAGCCGCTTCGCCCAACTCTGTCACGACTGAGTGGTGAGTGGTTGGAACAACACAAACGCCCGAGTGACCTACCTGAGCCTCCTCCGCACTTCCCCGAACGGACGGTTCTCTGGTTTGCCTCTCGGGCGTTCGCAGCGCTGAATGTACGGGTTCTGAAACCCGGAAGCAACGACCCTGGGCCGGACTCTGTCTATCGCCGAGTAACGCCCACCATCGCTGAATAGGCCCCAAACCCGACCCCGGCC
>Ga0299907_10001732_pt1 | contig 12796 bp, 9 predicted proteins | sample RVTome_16_FD_198680 | JGI IMG/M metagenome (GOLD analysis project Ga0299907, IMG submission 198680) | Soil microbial communities from uranium-contaminated site in the Upper Colorado River Basin, Wyoming, United States - RVT152D67 (version 2) ... | reverse complement strand
CCGCGTCGGGCACCGGTGGGCTGGAGGCGGTCATCGTCAACCACCTCTCGCCGGGGGACGATGTGCTCGCCGTCAGCATCGGCTCATTTGGCGATCGGTTCGCCAAGATCGCGCGAACCTATGGCGCCCGCGTCGAAAAGCTGGATGTCGAGTGGGGACGGGCGGCCGATCCGCAGCAGGTGGCCGACTCGATGCGCTTGATGGCCGGCGACGGCCGGCCTGCCAAAGCCATCCTGCTGACGCACAACGAGACGTCGACCGGCGTCGAGAACCCGCTCGCCGAGCTCGCCGCCGCGACGCGCGAGGCGTCGCCCAAGACGTTGATACTGGTGGACGCCATCAGCGGTCTCGGCGCCGTGCCATTCGATACTGACGGCTGGGGTTTGGACGTGGTCGCAACCGGCTCGCAGAAGAGCTGGATGTCGCCGCCGGGCCTGACGATGGTGAGCGTCTCGGAGCGCGCCTGGCAGGCGGCGGCCGAGGCGACCATGCCGCGCTACTACTTCGACCTCGCCCACGCTCGCACTGCGATGGCCAAGGGCGAGACCCCCTGGACGCCCGCCGTCGGCATCCTGTTCGCGCTTGACGTGGCGCTCGACATGCTCGAGCAGGAGGGCTACGAGAACGTTTTCGCGCGCCACTCGGCGTGTGCCGCCGCGGCTCGTGCCGGACTTTCGCAGTTGGGCTTTCGCCTGTTCGCCGATACGGCCCACGCGTCACGGACGGTGACCGCGGCGTGGATGCCCGAGGGCATCGAGTGGAGCACGCTGAACAAGGGCCTACGGGCGCGCGGTCTCGTTCTTGCCGGCGGCCAGGATCACCTGGCCGGCAAGATCCTGCGCATCGGCCACCTGGGTGACGTCTCTGTCGAGGACGTGATCTCGGCCGTCGAGACGATCGGCGAAGCGATGACGGAGCTTGGCAAGGCCGTTGACGTTCCACGAGCGGTGGCGGCGGCGAGATCGGCCAGCGGACAGGAGGTTGGAACCGCCGCGGCCCAGCCTGTAGCTTCGGGGGCGTGAGGGTCCTCGTCGCCGAACCCCTGGCAGACGAGGGGCTGGCTCTACTCCGTGCCGAACACGAGGTCGACGTTCGCACCGACCTGACTCGAGAGCAGTTCCTCGCCGCGCTGCCGGACTACGATGCGCTGATCGTGCGCAGCCAGGTGAAAGTCGACGAGGAGGCTTTCAGCGCCGGGCGGCGACTGGTCGTGGTGGGCAGGGCGGGCGTCGGCGTCGACAATATCGATCTCGAAGCTGCCACACGGGGTGGGGTAGCGGCGGTCAACGCACCAACCGCGAACACCGTCGCCGCGGCGGAGCACACTCTGGCGCTGATGTATGCCCTCGCGCGGCGAGTTCCGGCTGCCGAGGCCTCTCTCCGCCGCGGCGAGTGGCGGCGCGCCGACTTCGTCGGCCAGGAATTGCGCGGCAAGGTGCTGGGCATCGTCGGCCTGGGCAAGATCGGGTTGACCGTGGCCGAACGCGCGCGGGCGATGGAGATGCAACTCCTGGGCGCCGACCCGTTCATCGCCGAGGACGCTGCCGCCGCGCGCGGGATCGAGCTCGTCGACCTTCCCGAGTTGCTCGAGGGCTCCGACGTCGTCACCCTCCACGTGCCGCTCACCAACGCCACGCGCGGCATGATCGGCAGGCAAGAGCTGGCGCGGATGAAGCCCACGGCGCTACTTGTCAACGTCGCGCGCGGTGGAGTAGTGGACGAGGCGGCACTAGCGGACGCGTTGCACGCCAGCCGGCTGGGCGGGGCGGCGGTCGACGTCTTCGAGCACGAGCCGCCGCGCGATTCACCCCTGCTCGGCGCGCCGAATACAGTGCTCACGCCACACCTTGGCGCCTCGACCGAGGAGGCACAGGCCAAGGTCGCCGTCGAGGTCGTCCAGCAGGTACTCGATGTGCTGGCCGGCCGAGGGGCACGCTACGTCGTCAACGCGCCGCTGGTGCCGGCGGAGACGGCGCAGGCGATCGCTCCATTCCTGCAGTTGGCGCGCACGCTCGGTCTCTTCTACGCCCAGTTCGCCCCCTCGCTCGAAGGCCTGCGCCTCGAGCTCGCCGGCGAGATCGCCGAACACGACAGCGCGCCGATTGCCGCCGCGGCGCTCACCGGGTTGCTGGCCAATGCGACCGAGGCCCGCGTAACGCCGATCAACGCGCCCTTCCTGGCTCGCGAGCGCGGGCTGACCCTCGTTGAGAGCAGGACGGCGGACAGCCCGCGCTATCCGTCGGTCTTGACGTTGTCTGGCACGACCAGCGTGGCGGGAACGGTCAGTGGCGGCGAGCAACGCCTGGTCCAGCTTGCCGACTACTGGGTCGATATGCCTCCCGCGCCGTGGATGCTGGTGACGCGCCACGCCGATCGGCCGGGAACCATGGGGCGCATCGGGCTGATGCTGGGCGACGCCGATATCAACATCAGCGCCATGCATCTGGGCCGCAACGCTCCGCGCGACGATGCGCTGATGATCCTCGCCCTCGACGACCCGGTGCCCGACGAGGTCGCGCAGCGCATCCGGGACAACGAGGCGGTCCTCGACCTGTGGTTGATAAGCCTCAACTGAGCGGCCTGACGGCCACGCTCGTGCTGGTGCGGCACGGCGAATCGACGTGGATCGCGGAGGGCCGCTTCCAGGGTCGACGCGACCCGCCACTATCGACGCTCGGCCGGCGCCAGGCCGAATTGGTCGCGGCGCGACTCGTGGGTCGCAGCGTGGCAACGCCGCTTCCCATTCCTGCCGGCGCGCCGATTGGGATCTGGCACTCGCCGCTCAGCCGCGCCGCGGAGACTGCCCGCGAGATCGCGCGGGCACAGTCGGCGGGTGTCGCGCTGAGCCCGACAGAGGGTCTGACCGAGATTGCCCAGGGTGAGTGGGAGGGCTTGCCCCATGCGGACGTTCGTGATCGCTGGGGCCCCGAGCTGGCAGCATGGCGCCGCTCCCCGGTAACCGACCACGCGCCGGGCGGCGAATCGCTACCTGATGCGGCCCGGCGCGTCGTCGGTGCCCTCCGACAGGTTGTCGACGGGCTACGAAACGTCAGTGGCGCGGAGATGCAGCCAACGCCCGATGCCGCCGCCGACACTGCGTCGCTGCGCAACGACCCGGTTCCGGGCTATCCATCGACCGCGCCGGCCGAGCACAGCGACGAGCCGTGGGCGGTGCTGGTCGCTCACGACGGCATCTTCAGGCTCGCACTGATGACCCTGCTGGAGGTCCCTTTGGAGCGCTTCTGGTCGTTCCCCTTCAACCTGTGCGCCATCTCGGTCGTGGCAATCAACGACGGCGTGCCGGTGCTGCGGGCACACAACCTGTCGGAACACCTGGCACCGCTGGCCACAGAGCCTCGCGCGGCCGAGGAGGCGCGCGGCGACCGCCGCGGAGCGCTCTAGCGAGCGCTAGCGGCGCATCCAGCGCGGCCGGCGCAGGAAGCGGGGCCGGCGCCACAGCAGGCGAAGCAGGCCGAGGCGCACGCGTCGGTACGCGGCGGCAAGGCTGAGCAGCAACGACTCCCCGGGTTGGCGTCGAGCGTAGGTCGCCTCGACCTTGGCCGTGGCGATCAGCTCGAGGTCGCCACGGGCGAGCGGTACCAGCTCCGCCAACCCGGCGGTGAACTCGTACGCCGTCTGGGCAGGTCGCGGCGCGTAACCCAGGCGTGCGGCGAGACGCTGGACGCCGCTGTAGGCGAGCTCGGGCTCGGTGCGCGGCAGGCGGCGCAGGTAGGCCAGGACCGCCAGCGCGAGCAGCGCGACCACGGCGAGCGCACCGAGGACCAGGGCTCCCCAGGTGTTCGGGGTCGCTGCCACCGGTGGCGGCGGCTCGGGAAATTCGGGTGGACCGGCGCCGGCCCGTGGATCGTCGATGAACTCGGACTCGCCCTGGCCGGGGAACGGCACGGGCTCGAAGGACGATCCGGGCGGGACGGGTGACAGATGCGTCGGCTCCTGGCCGTTTTCGGCATTGCCGGGAGTCGGATCGAACTCGATCCAGCCGTAGCCGGGAAAGTACACCTCGACCCAGGCGTGCGCGGCACCGCGGTCGACCACGTAGCTGCCGTCACCCTGCACTTGGCCGGGCAAGTAGCCCAGCACGTAGCGGGACGGGATCTCGAGCGTTCGCAGCAGCATCACCATGGATGTCGCGAAGTACTCGCAGTAGCCCTGGCGAATGCGCAGGAAGCAATCCACGAGCTTCTCGCCGGTGCACATGCCGCGGACATCTGTCCGGTAAGTGAAGTTGCCCGAGGCATGCAGGTAGTCCTGCACGGCCTCGGCAACATGGTAGGCATCGCGCCGGTTGGCAGGCAGGCTGGCCACGATCTGGCGTGCCGTCGCGGCGACGACGGGCCCGACGGAGTCCGGTTGCACCTCGACGTAGCGCCGCAGCCAGGCTGGGTATGAGCGGCTGGCGGCGGCGAGATCGGCGGCGGTTATCTGCTGGCGGCCCGAGGTAACGCGGACCGATGATTCGACCTGGTAGGCGACGTCCGTCTCGATGCCGTCGACCAGCCTGCCCAGCACGAACGGGCCTGCCGGGCCGTTGGTGACCACCTCGGCCGCCTTATCGATCGTCAATGGCTCCTGCGGAGCGACGAAGACGCTGCCGCCGTAGTCGGCCGGGATCACCGTCACGGTAACCCTGGTGCGTCCGTCCTCGCTCGCGACACGGTCTGCTGTCGGCCCCAGAATCTGGTCACCTGCCCCCACGAGGTTGGGCTCGCGATCGAGCTGCGCCCACGTTCTGCCATCGAAAGAGTCGTAAGTCGCCCCGCGCCAGCGATAGCCGTCTCCGTCGCTGGTGGTGACCGCCATCACGACATCCGAGGACGACTCCCATACCTCACGGATCGTCTGATTGGGTGTGAACAGGACGTTGGGTCCGCGGGCGGTGCCGCTGACGCCGCCCAGCCAGCGGTTGACCTCGTAGCCCACCTCGAGCAACTGCTCGTCGAAGTTGTTCCAGGCCCGCGAGAGAGGCGCCGAGCTGGCGTTTGCTGCCAATGTGATCGAAGCCACCACAGCGACAGCGATGAAGATCGCGCCCTGGCGCAGGAGCACCGATGTGAAGTCGGATACGTCGCGCATTCCGCGGGCGCGCCACTCGCGGGCCTGGTCGAGCAGGTTCAGGCGAACGACGAGAAGGAGGGCGGCGGCCACGAAGGCGACGACATGGATGTACTCGTCGCGCACGGTGAGCAGCACGTTGATCATCAACAAGGTGCCGGCAAGCACGATCGCAGGCAACGGCCGGCGGGCACGGAAGACGGCACGCGCGGCGAAAAGGCCGGCCGCCCATAACAGGCTGCCGAGGACCAGCAGGAACACCGAAGTTTCGGCCGATCTGACACCCATGACCACGACCTCGTTGACCCACGTGGCCACCGACACGTTCAGTGCGCGCAACCGCTCCTCGATGCTGGGCGCGGTCGAGACGGCGCCGGCGATGGAGACCAGCAGATACCCGGCGCCCAGCAGCGCGCCGATGAAATGGATGCGCAGGTCGGAGTAGTGAGTCTTGGCAAGGACGGCGCCCACGAGTACGGCCAGAAGGCCGGTCAGCGGCAGGAAGCCGGTCTGCGACCCGCCGCCGACTACCCTCCCCGCCCACTCTGCGTGATCGATCGCGACGCCGACGGTGACCATCATCACCGCCAGGGCGAGCAGGCTCGTCAGGCCCTCGCGCGGCATGAGCGGCAGGTCTGAGTCTTCGACCAGGCTCCGCTCGGCTTCATCGACCACTTTCTTGGCAGACGCCGACGTTGAAGTGCTCATCGGCTGACCGCCACGGCGCGCGGTCCGGCAGTGATCAGTTGGGCACCGATCGACTCGCCCGGCGTGATGGCGTGCCAGGCCAGGTCGTGCTCCGCCAGTGCGTGCCGCACGGCGCGCGCGGCTCGCAGGTCGTCGGCCTGTTCGACTTCGTCGACGCGGTTCAAGCCGTGAGCAATTCTCTCCACGGCAGTGAAGGCAATGGCGTCAAGCAGCACCACGATGGTTTCCACGCCGCGCTGGCGCCAGCTGGCCATCGGCCGTATCCAGTTGCGGTCCAGCGACGGCGTGATCGCCACCGCCGTCATACCCCGCCGAAGCCGGGTCGAGCCTTCGACGAGCAACGTTGAAAGCGGCTCTTCGCCATCCGCGGCGACAGCGGCCAGAAGACGCATCACTTTCTGGTACTGGCGCGGCCCGCGGTCGGGCGGCAGCACCGTGCGCTGGCGACCCGAAGCGCTGAAAGCCACGGCGCGGTTCTCGAGCAGGGCCCGCGCGGCGATGGCGGCGGCGGCACGCACTCCGTATTCAATTGTCGAGTCGTCGCCGCGGCCGGCGTGCGCTTGGGCATCGAGATCGAGATAAATCCAGACGTCGGCGGTCTGCTCGAGGTCGAACTCCTTGACTTGCAGCTCGGTCTGTCGCGCAGTGCTCTTCCAATGGATGCGGTTGTAGGCGTCACCCGGTGCGTAGGGACGGATGCTCGTGGCGTGCGGCGTCGTATGCGGTGTCCTTACCGGCGTGGCATGCGAGCCCTCGATGAACGCAGGCGGAAGCCGCCAACCGGGCAGCGGCTCAACGCGCGGGTAGACGATGACGGTCGACGGGCTCCCCACGGAGGCCTGCGACTCGAACAGTCCGAGCGGATCGCCGGTCCGCAGCGCAAGGGGTTCGATCCGATAGTGGCCGCGGCGGCTGAGGGGTACGCGCACCGTCCACGATTTCTCGCTACGCGGCGTGAGCGTGATCGCCTGGCCGGGCAGCGGCACGGGCAGGGTGGTGGGGTTGTGCACCTCGAGCCACAACTTGGGGAGGCGGCTCGTGTTGCGCACCGTGTAGCTGGCTCGCAGCATGTCTCCGGCCTGGGCATGCACCCGATCGAGGACGTATCCCGCCTCCAGGTCTGCGAGGCCGAAGCGGGTCACGACGTACGCGCCGCCCACTACCAGGATCCCCAGGTAGACCAGGAAGAACAGGAACTCGGCCCCGGTCGACAGGGCGGCCACCAGCAGGATCGCCCCCAGGACAAGGATCTCGATGCGCCGCAGCATCGGTACTCCGCCTAAGCCGGTCGGACCGTTGGGCGCTCCGGCTGCTGCAGGCGCGATTCAACCGGCACGCTGTCGAGCAGTTCGCGCACGATCAGGGCGGCGTCAACGTCGCGGACGGTGGCTGCGGTCTTGACGATCGTGCGGTGGGCCAGCGCGGGCACAGCCAGGGCCTTGATGTCGTCGGGAATCACGTAGTCACGCCCGGCCAACGCGGCGTAGGCCTGGCCGGCGCGGTATAGCGCCAGCGACCCGCGCGGTGAGGCACCCAGGTAGATATCGGGATGACTGCGCGTGGCATTGACCAGACGCACGATGTAGTCGCTCACTGCGGAGTCCACGTAGATCTCGCGAACGCCTTCCTGCATCGCGCGCAGCTCATCGATGCTGGCCACCTCGGCCAGGTCGTCGATGGGGTGAGTTCGCTTTTGCTCATCGAGGATGACGATCTCCTCGAGGGGCTGCGGGTAGCCCAGCTGAAGTCGTAGCATGAAGCGGTCCAGCTGTGCCTCGGGCAGCGCGAACGTTCCTTCGTACTCGATCGGGTTCTGGGTGGCGATGACGAGGAACGGCGCGGGCATCTTGTAAGTGACGCCATCGATGGTCGCCTGCCGCTCCTCCATGCATTCGAGGAGCGCCGATTGGGTCTTGGGGGTGGCGCGGTTGATCTCGTCGGCGAGGACGATCTGGGCCATGATGGGGCCCGGCCGGAATTCGAACTCCTGGGTCTTCTGGTTGAAGATCGATAGCCCGGTCACGTCCGACGGCAGCAGGTCGGGCGTGAACTGGATGCGGCGGAACGTGCAGCCCAGGCTCCGCGCGATGGCCTTGGCCAGCACGGTCTTGCCGGTGCCGGGAACATCTTCGATGAGCAGGTGGCCCTGGCACAGCAGGGCGACCAGCGCCAGCCTCACCTCATGGTGCTTGCCGACGATGACCCTCTCTACGTTGGCGATTACCTTCTCGCCGGACTCTTGGACGTGTGGCACGTGAGGCTGGGGCTCCTCCGATTTCGTCGTCAACACGGGCCCCTCCCCCGACTGCGCGCGGAATTGGAAGGCGCTGCCGAATAGTACGTCCGAATGCCTGATTTGGTTGCATTACGTTTTGGGTGAGCCGTCGGTGGCGTTCCCGCGCGGCGAGTGAGACGGCTTAGCGAATGGAGTCCAGGTACCTGCTCATCAACTGCCCGCCCATGGGCACGGCTCGCTGAGCACCCGCCCCGCCGCCTTCGACAATGACCGCGATGGCGATCTGCGGCGCATCCGCCGGCGCGTAGCCGATGAACCAGCTGTGCGGCGCGGCATCCCCACCCAGCTCGGCGGTGCCGCTCTTGCCGGCGGTCGGGACACCGGGCACCTTCGCAGCGCCGGCAAATTCCCTGCCGTAGCGGCCCTCAACCGCCAGCTGCATGGCGTCGCCGATGACTCCGGCCTGGCCGGCGGGCAACACCTGCAGCCACGCCTGCGGGGCCAGGCGACTCACGCTGCCGTCGGAGGCGCGCAGCTCATCGACCAGCTTCGGGTGCATGAGCAGGCCATCGTTGGCGATGGTCCCCGCCACCAGCGCCATCTGAAGCGGCGTAACCAGGGCCTCGGCCTGGCCGTATGCGGCATTCGCCAGCTCTACCCGGTCGCGAAAACCGGCCAGCGGCCCGTCGCCGTTGGTGACCTGGCTGGGCGACGTCGGCAGCTCGAACGGAATCCGATCGCCGAAGCCCAGCCGCTGCGCCCAGCTCACCAGGTTCTCGGCGCCGACATCCAGACCGGCGTGGGCAAACCAGATGTTGCTCGATACCTCGGTCGCCTCATAGAAGTCGAGCGGGTGGTCGCGCTGCACGCGGCGCGGGAAGTCCCGGACGCGGAAGCCCTCAACCAGGAATCCCGTCTGGTATTCGTGGGGCTGGTTCTCGTAGGTGGTCTGGGGACTGATGGCGCCCGATCCAAGACCGGCGATCGCCGTCACTATCTTGAACACCGAGCCGGGCACGTAGAGCCCCTGCGTGGCGCGGTTGAGCAGCGGCGAATCGTCGCGCTCGCGCAGCGTGTTCATGTAGCGACGCCCGCCTTGCCGGGCGACGATGCGATTGGGGTTGAAGGTCGGGCTACTGACGAGTGCCAGCACGCGCCCGGTTCCCGGCTCGATGGCCACGGCCGCCCCGTGCTGGTCGCCCAGAGCGGCGGCGGCGGCTTCCTGCAGCTCGATGTCGAGCGACAGGTAGAGGTCGGACGGGTTGTAGGGCTGGTCGCGGAACTTGCGCAACAGCTCGTCCCCCGGCCGGAGCGATACGAGCCCGGTCAGCTGCGCGTCGTAGGTTCGCTCGAGTCCGGCCGTGCCGAATACGGAACTCCGGTAGCCGACCACCGGTGCGGCGACGACATACGGGTACTCACGCAGCCGCTCGGCTCCGCCGGACGATAGGTTGCGCGCCAGCACCACGCCGCTGCGGTCGTAGATGCTGCCACGGGGTGCCTGCCGCGCGGCCGAGATCACGAGCGGGTTGAGCGGGTCGGAGGTCAAACGTTGGGCTTCGACCACCTGCCAGTACATCAGCCCCGTCGCCAGCGCCGAGTACCCCACCGCCAGCGCGAGTGCCAGTCGAAGCAGGCTGCTGGCGATGTGCGGCGGCGCCACCCGGGCTCCGGGAACGGGGATGCTCGGCAACGCCTGGGGGACATTCATGCGCGGCCGCAGACCGATCCTCAGCCTGCGGAGAGGGCCGGCGAGCCGGGCGCCAGTCAGGCTCAAGAGATGGCCTCCTCGAATTTGCCGCCCGCCCGGCGCACGCGCTGGCCCAGACGCCGCGCGACGCCGGCGCGGGCGCCCGGAGGCGGAGGCTCGACCGCGCGGTCACTGAGCGCCAGGAGAAGGCCGATCACCGCGCCGTTGACCAGCAGCGACGAGCCGCCGTAGCTGATCAGCGGCAGAGTGATGCCGGTGAGCGGCACGACGCGCAGGTTCCCGCCGCAGATGATTGCCGCCTGTACGACGACGACCAGAGTCAGGCCCGTGGCCAGCAGGGCGCGGAAGTCGTCGGCAGCGGTCGCCGCGATGCGGAAGCCGCGCTCGGCGATGACGACGTACAGCCCGAGGATGGCCAGCGCGCCGAGCATGCCCATCTCCTCGGCCAGCGCGGCGAAGATGAAGTCGGTATGTATCGCCGGAATGGACGGCACGGCGCCAACCTGTGGCAGCCCAGCGCCGAGGCCCGTGCCCAGGATGCCGCCGCGGCCGTAGGCGTACAGCGCGCGGATGATCTGGTAGCCAGAACCCTGCGGGTCGACAAAGGGGTTGATCCAGACGTTGATCCGGTCCTGCACGTGAGGGAAGAGCTGGTACAGGACGGCGCCGCCGCCTACGAACAGCAGCAGCCCCAGTACCACGTAGGAGGCGCGTCGCGTCGCCACGTACAGCAGCGATAGAAAGACCAGGAAGTAAAGCAGTGCGGCGCCGAGATCGCGCTGCACGATGACGATAGCCAGCGCCAGGCCCCACATCGCGAGCATTGGCAGCAGGTACGGCAGCGGCGGCAGCTTGAAAGGGCCAACGGAGGTGCTGGATGTCGCCAGCAGCCATCGATTCTCTGCCAGGTAACCGGCCAGGAACACCACCAGTATGACTTTCAGGAGCTCGGACGGCTGTCCGGAGATCGGCCCGATGGTCAGCGTGAGGCGCGCCCCGCCGGTCACTTCGCCGAACAGGAAGACGAGCAGCAGCAGCACTATTCCGAGCGCCGCCCAGGTGTACTTGTAGCGCCGCAGCCAGCCATCGCTGCGGACCAGGATGGCCGTTGCGGCCATGACGCCGAAGCCGAGCAGCACCCACAGGAGCTGCAGCGGGCCCAATTCCAGCACGCGGCCGGCTATCGATTGGACGGCAAGATCCTGCGGCAGGCGGTGCATGATCAGCACCGAGAGCCCGCCAAGGAGGGCTGCCGCCGGGAACAGGATCTGGTCCATGCGGCGGCCGGTGATCACGAAGCCTAGGTGAATCGTCGCAAGCGCGCCAAGGTACGTCGCGAGCAGCCAAGCGTCGCCCACTTCCAGCTGGCTGCTGCGGAACGACTGCAGGCTGGCCCAGCCCGTCGTCAGCGCAATGGCGACGACCAACAACAGCACCAGCTCGCGCCACCGCATGCGCGGCCGGATACCAACCCGGTGGAGCGCCAGCATGGCCGCGCTCATGCTCCGTCGTTCGCCACGTTCAACCCCGGCAGGCTCATTCCTGCCTGGCGCGCTCCAGGCGCATCCTCACCTGGCCGACCTGGATCTCATCGCCGTAGCCGAGAGGCAGAAGGCCCTCCACGCGCTGGCCGTTCAGCCACGTCCCGTTGGTGCTGCCACGGTCCTCGACGTACCAGGCGCGGCCGCGGAAGGTGAGCAGCGCGTGCTCGGCCGATACGAACGAATCGTCGACGACGATCGAGTTGTTCACGTCGCGTCCGAGCGAGTTGACGGCGTCGAGCGGAATAGACGTGCCGGGCGACGGGCGGCCTTCGGGTGCGCCGATCACATGCAGCCTGGCCAACGGGCGGCCGGCCCCTGCGACCCCAGCGCGCAGGTCTTGCCACAGGGCGCGGGCAACGAACACGAAGAAGACATAGATGAGCACGACGAAGGCGATTCGGAGTGCCCATAGACCCAGCGTGAAGACGTCCATCGCGGACGTCGAAGTCTACGAGGCCGGTTCGATCGTCACCGTCGAGCTGCCCAGTTGTAGCACGTCGCCGGGGCCGAGCGCGATCTCACTGACGAGGCTGCCGTTGAGATAGGAGCCGTTGGTGCTACCCAGATCCGTGTACACAAGCATGCCCAGCCGGATGCCGATCTGGCCGTGATGACGCGACACGCGATCGTCGCCAAGGACGACGTCGTTGTCCAGGGCGCGCCCGATGCGAATGGTGCCCGGCCGTACCGGTAGGCGCCAGACGGCCTGTCCGGGACTCCGCAGCGCCAGCTGCGCGCGCGGCGCATTCGGCTGCGGAGCGGCAAAGACGGCCGTCGCCTGGGCGACCAGGTGATCGTCGGCACCGTCGATCGGATCTACTGCCGGCCGGCCGGAGGCGGGCAGGACTGTCATCCCGTTTGCGCCGGGGTGAGCACCGTGGTCGGGATCGATCTGGACGGGATCCGCATAGACGCGGACATCGCCCGGCTGCACCACGGCCGAGGCTTCGACGTCGACGCGCGGCCGTGCCAGCAGCACGTAGTCGTGCCGGCGGGCGTACACGCGGACCGACTCGGCAAGCTCACGGCCGAGTGCCGGCTGCTCGGCCTCAAGCGCGCCACGGTCGTCAGCGCTGAGCAGCACGCGGAAGACCGACGGGGAGTACGAGCGCCGCGCGTGCACGCGTCGCTCGGCTTCAATGGCGCGTTCGATGGCGCGCTGGACGTGCGCCGGCTCGATGCGTGCCTGGAAGAGCCGCGCGGCGGGACGCTCGAACAGACGCTCGAAGAACCGCTCGACAGCGGCGAGGGGGCCGGCCATCAGGTGGCCGAGTCTAGCAGTGCCAGTCTCGGTTCCCGCGTGCTCGCGCAGCCCGCTTGGGCGCGGTGACCTTCTGCGCATGGGTGGGGGTACTGGATCATCGTTGCCCCAAAAAGCGAATTGGCGCCATACTGCGGGGAATGGCCGTACTAATGGACGTCTACTGCGAGCGTTGCGGAACGCTGCAGCAGACGGATAGTCCAGATCAGAAGAGCCTCGGCGGAGGCGTTCGTCGCCTGATCTCGGCGATGGGCCTGAGCGCC
>Ga0299907_10001730_pt1 | contig 12799 bp, 15 predicted proteins | sample RVTome_16_FD_198680 | JGI IMG/M metagenome (GOLD analysis project Ga0299907, IMG submission 198680) | Soil microbial communities from uranium-contaminated site in the Upper Colorado River Basin, Wyoming, United States - RVT152D67 (version 2) ... | reverse complement strand
TCAGGATCGACACTCCGGCCGGGTTGATCGAGGCGACTGGCCGGGTCTCTGCCGATGGCGTCGAGTCGGTCTCGTTCCGCAACGTGCCGTCGTTCGTCGCCGCCATGGACCAAACGGTGGCTGTGCCAGCCCTGGGGCAGGTTCGATACGACCTCGCATTCGGAGGCGCCTTCTATGCCTATGTCGCGGCGGACCATCTCGGGCTGTCGATCGAACCGTCGAGCATCTCGCGGCTCATCGATGCGGGCCGAGCGATCAAGCGGGCAGTAGTCGATGCCGGGCCAGTCGACCACCCGATCGAGCCCGGGCTCGGCTTTCTCTACGGGGTGATATTCGTCGGACCGGCCGAGGACCCATCCCATCACTCCCGCAACGTGTGCGTTTTCGCCGACGGCGAGGTTGACCGCTCTCCCACCGGGACCGGGGTCAGTGGCCGTCTCGCCATCCATCACGCCCGGGATGAGATCTCGACCGCTGAAGCGATCGACATAGAGAGCATCCTGGGAAGCACTTTCACCGGCCGGGTGGTGGGGACCACCGAGGTCGGCGGTATCCCCGCCGTGATCCCCGAAGTGACCGGGACCGCCCACATCACCGGTCGCAGCGAGCTGTGGCTGGACCCGAGCGACGAGCTCGGCGAGGGGTTCCTGATCCGCTGAGGTGTGACCCTCAGCTCCAGCTCTAACCGGTCAGGGTTGGTTCTGGCTCACGGGTCAACCGTCGCGGCCCTGCGACCGCCGCGACGACCGCCGCAGCAAGGGATACCAGTCCCGCGTAGATCCACCAGAGCTGTTGGTAGTGATCGGTGCCGATGTACATCTGAAAGAAGAACGCCCCGGCGGTGTTGAACATCGTGTGAAGGAGAATTGCGAGGAAGACGCTGCGCCGAGTGTTGTTGAAGAGCCAGGTGAACAGGACTGACTGAGCGGTGAGAAGGATGAAGTACTGCACGAGGGGACGCTGACCGGTCTCGTCGGTGAGGATGACGGGCAGGTGCCACGCCGCCCAGATGACCCCGAGAACAAGGCTAGCGGTCAGGGCCGACTGCCCTTCGAGCATCCTTGGTAGAGCAAAGCCACGCCATCCAGGCTCTTCCGTCAGGGGGCCCCCGACGATCAGAGTTGTGAAGAAGACCGGGATGGACAGGTACCACTCGCTCAGTTGCGAGCCGGTCGGGCTGGGTGCTCCGAGCAGGACTGCGCCATAAACGGAGATCGCAACGAGAGCGATCGGCATGATCAGAGCGACCAAATACCACGCCGGCCGGACCCGCCATCGAACCATGGACGCCACGAGGTCGTTCACCCCGGGGCGGCCAGTGGCGATCGCAGCGACGACGAAAGCCGCGACTATTGGACTCCAGGGAAGGATCGCAGTGCTTTCCGGGTTCAGCAGCGTGAATGGCCATGGCCACCAAGCGAGGCCAAAGGCGAGGACGAAATAGGCCGCAAGCGGGTGTCGGCGAATGATGCCCAAGTTTCGCTCCTTCGATCGATGAGACCAGGCCAAGCGCACACGCCCGGTACCCCGATCATGGATGACCAAAACGCGGCCCGCCCCCCGTGTTTTTTGTTGGCTCACCAAGCCCGCGTTCCAGCACACCGGTCGAATTCGAGTTCGAGGTCGAGCCAGCCCTGATAGGCGACATCGGTGAGATGATCGTCGTCAGGAGCGCCGTCGATGGCGCCTCCTGTGGCTTCGAGATTCTGGTAGGAGCGAGAGTTGGGATCCCTGCTCGATCGCGTTGGCGACCAATGGGAGGGCAACCTGTGCTGGACCCTCGACGCCGACATCCTCCTTGCCGCTGCCGAGGGCCCACCGGCGCCTGTCTCCGGGTCGCCTCTACAGCTCGTCGCCTCGGTATCGCTGGGCGGGGCAGGTCTGGTGGCATTGAACCGCGATGGCGAGATCTTGGGATATGGACGAGGGCAGCCACCGGGGCAGTTGAGCGTGTGCCCCGAGGGCCAAGAGTTCATTGGTCATGCCGGTGGCAACCAGGTGCGAACTTGGTCGTTTGCCAGTCTCTACGGGCACCTGATGGAAGGCCTCGTCTCCGGGGTGGCCGACCGACTCGACAAACTTGCGGCGACAACCGAGGTCGTGCCAGACACCGAGGTGCGGGACCTGCGACGATAAGCCCATGACGACGGCGGCATTTTGGATCGCCATTACTGGCCTGGTTCTGTCCGTCGTCTCTCTCACCTGGCAGGTGGTCTCGTGGGCGTTTACCGGTGCCCGCGTCCGAGTCGAGTTGGGCCGTGGGTTTGTGGCCTACACAGACGGAAGGTTGCGACCCTCCATCCTCATCGCCGCCCGCAACGTGGGGAGAGGGCCAGTGTCTGTGACCGGATGGGGCATTTCCGTGTCCCTGAGGTCGAGATGCGAGCCTTCGTCCATCTCGCCACGGGCAAGCGACCCCAGTCCAAACCGGTCCGTCTCGCCCCCCTTTCCTGACTCTCTTGCCCCCCCGCTGCCCCCCAAGCGCCCCCCGTACCACTCGGGGCCGGGCTTCCGAAACGCAAGAAAGCCCGTCACGACGGGCCTCTTTGGTGGTGGGCGTTGAGGGACTCGAACCCCCGACTCCTGCCTTGTAAGGGCAGTGCTCTAGCCAACTGAGCTAAACGCCCGCGACCCGGCCCCGGGGAACCGTGGTGGGACCGGGAAAGTCTACGAGAAATGAGTCGGTCAGCCCATTCAACATTCTGGGGAAAAGTGTCGATACAACTATCGACAATCCCAAAGAGTGACCAGGGGTGTTCCTACCCTGGCTGGAGGCCGACGCAATGGGTAGAAGTAGCTCCATCGAACGTGAAGTAAGTGACGAGGCGATCCGCCAATACCTGGACGGGATCGGCTCCTTCAACCTGCTCACGGCCGAGGACGAAGTCCGGCTGGCCAAAGCGATCGAAACCGGGCGCAAGGCCGAGTTGGCACTGGAGTCCGAGAAGGACCAGGCCAAGCGTCGCCAGCTGGCCCAGATGGTCCGTGCCGGCGAGGAAGCCCGCCAGACCTTCATCCGCTCCAATCTCCGCCTCGTCGTGTCAATCGCAAAACGGTACGGGCACGCCCGTCTCCCCTTCCTCGATCTAGTCCAGGAGGGCAATCTGGGGCTGATTCGGGCCGTCGAGAAGTTCGAGTACCGCAAGGGCTTCAAGTTCTCCACCTATGCCACCTGGTGGATCCGCCAGGCAATCACCCGTGCCATCGCCGACAAGAGCCGCACCATCCGGGTTCCGGTCCACATGATGGACACCATCAGCCAGATGCAGACCTCCGAGGCCAACCTGACCAAGCGACTCGGGCGCAAGCCGACCGACGACGAGCTGTCCGAGGAGTCGGGCCTGACGGTCGACAAGATCCGTGAGGCGAGAAAGGTCGCCCCCGAGCCCGTTTCAATATTCGAGCCGGTCGGTGACGACAACGCCATGCTCGGTGATTTCATCGAGGACCTCGAGGCGGCCGCTCCCTTCGAGCTGATCGCCTCCAAGCTCAATATCGAGAACCTTCATTTCGTCTTGGAGCGCCTCACCGAACGTGAGCGCACCATCATCGAGATGCGTTATGGCCTGGGCAATCAAGAACCGGCCACGCTCGACGAGGTGGGACGGCATTTCAATGTGACCAGGGAGCGCATCCGTCAGATCGAGGCCAAGGCACTGGCGAAGATGCGTCATCCGTCGACTCCCGGGGGTCTCCGGGAGCTGGCGGTCTCCTGATCTCAGACTGATCTCAGGCCGACTTCACCTGCTCCCAGAGCTCACCGGGGTCTGCCTCGATGGGCAATCCGGCCTCGGATCGCCGGGGACGACCCCGGGTTCGGCGTCGGTGGTAGGGCTGGCCATCCCAGAAGATGACACCACCCCAGACCCCCCATTCGTGACCGTCACGGAGGGCGACCTCGAGGCACTGGACCCGGACGGGGCAGGTCCCGCAGATCCGCTGCGCCGCAGCCAGCTCCGCGGGCTTCTCCGAGAAGAACAGCTCGTGGCTGCCCTCGCCGCTACATCGTCCGAGCTCTTGCAGTTGTCGTAGATGGGTTTTCACTAGTCGAGTCCTTTGTCGTGTCATGGGCGGAAAACAAAAACCGCCGGGATCTCCGGCGGCCTCACAACAGACAGTTGCTGATGTCACATCATGTGATGAGAGGCCGCCAAGGGGCGTTCGGCACGTCGTCGCCGGCAGCGGAAACGGGCGCGTCGAAAAGCCCTGGGGTTCCGTTGGGGATCATCATCCGCTGCTTCATTGCTGCCTCATTCTCTCGACGCCTGAAGATTGGCGGACCGGAGCCGATCCGTCAAGGCAATTAACGCCACCCTAGTTTGATGCCGTGACCGACGCCCTCGATCTCTGGGATTACCGACGGCGGGTCCACGCCATGTACCGCCGGGTGCGGAGGAGTGGTGCCGGAGAAGAGACCTGGACGGACTGGGTCGTCGCCCGAGATACGCTTTTCGCCGATCACCCGCAATCTCCCGTCGAGAACAGGGAAGCGTTCGCCGGGCTCCCCTACTACGACTACGACTCGAGCTGGCGAACGACCGGACACTTCACACCAGTCGACGACCAGGAGGCGATCCTCGATCACTCGGGGGAAGGCTCGACACGATTCCTCACCATCGGGACAGTGGCGTTCGAGTTATCGGGTCACAATTGCCGGCTCGAGGTGCTCTGGCTCGATGCCTACGGTGGCGGGATCTTCCTACCGTTTCGAGACGCCAGCAACGACGACGCCACCTATGGCGGAGGGCGCTATCTCCTCGACACGGTGAAGGGTGCTGACCTCGGCCACGAGGGGGACCGGATCATCCTCGACTTCAACTATGCCTACCACCCTTCTTGCGTGCACTCCAACAGCTGGTCATGTCCGCTGGCGCCACCGGCCAACCGCCTCGAGCTCGTTGTGGCGGCTGGCGAGCGCCTGGCGACGTAAGGTAAGAAAAATGCTCGGCTTCATCTTCAGATTGGTCCGTTTTGCCATCGTTGCCCTTCTCGGCGCCGCACTGACGGCCAAGATCATCCTCCAATCCCATGCCACCGAGGACACCGAGGAGATCGATCTCGTGAACATCTTTGGCGGCTCCAAGCTCATCTCCGCGGCCGATCCCTTCTTCGGGGGGAAAGTGACGACGGTGTTCGGTGGCACGCTGATTGACCTGCGCCGGGTCGTCCCCGCTCCGACCGGGATCTACCTCGACATCCTGGTGGCGTTCGGCGGTCTCAGCCTGGTGGTCCCGCCTGGATGGAGAGTTGTGTTCGATGGGACCGTCACCGCCGGGCGGATCGAAGATCTCACCCGCCCCGTCACCGATCCGGACGCGCCGATCGTGCGGATCGGTGGCCTGGTCGCCCTCGGTGGGGTCGAGGCGACAACCCGCCCTCTCGTCGAGGCCGTTGCGTAAAACGCCAAACGTAGAACGCAACCTCAAACAATCCTTCTCTTCGACGCCCATCTCGCCAGTTCGTGACGGTTGGACAGCTGGAGTTTTCGCAACACCGACGAGACATGAGTTTCCACTGTCTTGATCGAGATGCTGAGCTTCCGGGCCACCTGCTTGTACGCGAACCCTCTGGCGATCAAACGGAGTACGTCCTTCTCCCTCGTGGTGAGCTGATCGAGCTCGGGATCGTCCTCCGTGGGCATCACGCCGGCAAAGGCGTCGAGGACGAAACCGGCGAGACGTGGTGAGAAAACGGCGTCTCCGGCATCGATCCGACGCACGGCATCCGCCAGGTCTCCGGGCTCGATGGTCTTGGTCACATAACCCCGGGCACCCGCCCTGATCATCCCGATCACGTCCTCGGCCTGATCGGACACCGAGAGGGCGAGGAACTTCACCTCCGGATTCGTCTCCCCCACACTCTCCACCACCACAATCCCTCCGCCGTCAGGCATATGGACATCGATCAGGACGACGTCGGGCTCGAGTCCCCGGATCTCTTCGATCGCTGTGTCGACGTCGTAGGCGGAGCCCACGATCGCGAACTCCTCCGAGAGCTCTGCTCTCACCCCGGCCAGAAAGAGCCGATGATCGTCAACCAGGTAGACCTTCACCCTCATCCTGCGGCCACCGGCATCCTGAGCATCACCTCGGTCCCCTCACCCGGCTCGCTCTCGATATCGGCCTCTCCTCCGGCCCGTTCTACCCTCGCCTTGATGGACTCAGCGATGCCACGCCGATCGCCGGCGACACCGGTGGGCTCGAAGCCCTTGCCCTGGTCGGTCACATACACGATGAGTTCGTTGTCCTCGGCCTCGAAATAGAGGGAGATGCGCTCGGCTCCAGAGTGCTTGGCTGCGTTGACCATCGCCTCGTTGGCCGCGCCAAGTAGAGCCCGCGTGTCCTCGTTCAACGGATGATCTCCGACGACAACGACATCGATGGGCACCTGGTGATCCGCCTCGATCCTCCGCGCCGACGCCTTGAGGGCGGTGGAGAGGAGATCGGAGCCATCCAGAGGCACATTTCCGTAGAGCCAGTCTCTCAGCTCAGACTCCTGATGACGGGCCAGCATCGACATCCGGGCCGGGTCGTCGCTGCGCTGGATCAATGCCAGGGTCTGCAGCACCGAGTCGTGGAGATGGGCCGCCATCTCCGCCCGCTCCTCTTGACGGATACGCTCCCGCCGCTCGGTGCCGAGATCACGGGCGAGACGGGCGACCCAGGGCCCGAAAGCGACCAGGATCCCGAAACCGGTCAGCGCCACGGCGAGGACAACCGGGCCGATCCCGGAAATCGGCCCGACGCTCGACGAGAACACGGCAAGACCCCCGACCAGAAGCGCTACCCCGATCAGCATGCGGAGACGTCCGGGGCGGTCGACGCTCGGGTCCACCAGGGTCGCGAGGGGGCCCGGCATGTTCCGATCGGTCAGGGCCGCCGTGCCGAATGTGAGGGCCCACACAGTGAGAACCAGGGCATTCGACGGCCACCACCCCAGCGCTCCCAGGAAGAGCATGGACCCGCCGAAGGCCAGGCCCAGACCCACCGCCTGGTGCGTCGCCACCGGCTCGGGACGGGTGTCCTCTACCCGGTCCAGCGCCATGAGCCACAACGCCAGGTAGACGAGCACCCCGAGACCCCAGACCATGCTCAGTGTGACGAAGGCGGCGCGCACGAAGGCATCGCTTACTCCAAGAGTGTCGGCCAGGCCCCCGGCCACGCCGCCCAGGATGCGATCGCGGCCACGACGCCGGAAGCGGAGCTGCCCGATTTGAGTCACATTGAAATGATCGCGGCGGCGGGCCTCAACCTCAATAAGGGACATCCCCGAGAACCTAAGGGATGTCTCAGGGTCGTCCCCGATTGAAGATCCGGGGCCGAAACGGTCGAATCGGGACAATGGAACAGACCAACACAACCGATGCCCCTGAGGCCACGGTGATCACCCGGGAACTCGTCCGCCCCCGTGAGGCCCGGATCGTGGCCGGGGTCGCCCAGGGGTTCGCCAACCGCTATGACCTGCCGGTGCTGCTGATCCGGGTGATCTTCGTCCTGCTCACCTTTGCCGGCGGCCTCGGTGTCGCCCTCTACGCGGCTGGGTGGTTTCTCATCCGATCGGACGACGAGGCCGACACGCCCGCCCAGCGGATCTTCTCCGGCGCATCGACGTCGAGATCCTGGCTGGGCATCGGTCTGGTCTTCCTTGCCATCCTCATTCTCCTCGACAACTTCACCTTCCTCTCCACCGGCATCGTCTGGTCGGTCGGACTGCTGGTGGTTGGTGTCCTTCTCTACACGGGCGATCTCCCCCGCCTGGTGAGGAACGAGGGGGGGAAAGACGAGCAGGAGGGAGTTCACCAAATGACAACGACCGAGACACCTGTTACCGCGGCGGCTGAGCCCGTGGCACCATCCGGGCCCGGTGAAGGCGGTGGCACCCCTCCCACTCCCACTCCGACCCCACCTGTCCTGCCCCCACCTCCGGCAAAGCCCAAAGAGACCTCATATCTGGGACGGATCACGATCGGCGTGATGCTGGTCAGCCTCGGCGTTCTCGCCATCCTGGACAACATCCCGGGACTCCCCATCGAGCCTCAGCCCCGCCACTACATGGCGCTGGCAACGGTCGTTATCGGATTGGGCCTCATCGTCGGTGGCTTCGTGGGTCGGGCGAGATGGCTGATCCTCATCGCTGCCCTCCTGGTGCCGACGCTCCTCTTCTCCCCCGTATTCGAGTACGACTGGAATTCGGAGGAGTTCGACCGGACGGTTTCGCCGGACACCTTTGGTGACCTCGAGGACAGCTACGCCATCGATGTCGGCAACCTGGTCATCGACCTGACCGACCTTCCCTGGGATGGTGAGACCGTCGATCTCGAGGCCCGCGTCGATGCCGGCAACATCGAGATCTGGATTCCCCCAGGCGTAGGCCTCGAGGGTGAAGCGTCGGTCGACGTCGGTCATGTCGGCGCCTTCGGCCGGCAGTCGTCGGGTCTAGGCAATCCGACCCTGCAATTCGACAACCCGGGACCCGAGGGGACAGTCGTTCTGGATGCGGCGGTCGATCTGGGCAACATCGACATCCACATCGTCGGACGTTGAAGACGAAAGGAACTTGAACCATGAAATCACACAGATTCGACGCCATCTCCTTCATCTCCGGCCTGGTGACGGCCATGGTCGGGCTCGTCTTCCTGGTACCCCAAACCCCCCTGGACCTGATCGACGCGTTGACCTCGCTTGGAGCATGGTTCTGGCCGGTTCTCCTCCTCGTCATCGGACTTGCGGTCCTGGTGCCGGTGTTCGTGACCAGGTCGGCCGAGGATGACGAAACCACCCCTGTGCCCGTCTCGGGTCCGGGAGACGAACTCGGCTAGACCGTCTCCTCGATGAGCCGGGTCTTGAGGTCGGCAAGGCGTCTGGTCACCGACACGTGATATACGTGTGGGTTGACCAGGCGCTTCACCCCCGGGTCTAGACGCTCGAGGTCCGACACCCGGCGTTTTCTCGCCTCGGCCACAACGGCAGGGTCATCGGAGGGTGCCGCGAGGGATACCGGCTCCAGTAGCTCCTCGGTCGCCGAGACATTCGACTCGTCGAGGGTGCGGCCGATCCCGGTCTCGCGATGATGACGCATCTCGAGGGGGAATCCGAGGGTCTCGTCGGCCAACGCCATGAGATCCACGGTGGCGAGCCCTCGTTGGTCGTAGAGACGATGGACCCGCTTGCGGCCCGGGTTCATGATCTTGGCCGGGGTATCCGACACCTTGATCGCTGGTCGCCATTCGTCCCGGTCGGCGATGGCGACCAGCTTGTAGACACCGTCGAGGTAGGGCCGGCCGTCCGAGGTGGCCATCTTGGTCCCCACCCCGTAGAGAAGACGACCGATCACGCGGTCGGGATCGGCCCCGTAGCGCGGAGCCTCATCTGCGATCTGGGTGAGGATCTGGAAGATGGTCAGCTCATCGAGACCGCTGGAAAGGACAATGCGCACCTCCTCGAATCCGGCCCTGTCGAGCATCTGCGACGCCAGAACGGACAGATGGGCGAGGTCACCTGAGTCGAGGCGGATGCCGACCGGGCTGTGACCTCTGCCCCTCAGCTCCTCGAAGACCGTGATTGCATTTGGGATACCCGACTCCAGGGTGTGGATGGTGTCGACGAGCAGAATGCATTCGTCGGGGTACATGTCGGCATAGGCTCGGAAGGCCCCCAGCTCTCCGTCGCCCAACGCCATGAAGACCTGCACCATCGAGTGGGCATGAGTCCCTTGGGGCATGACCCCCATCTCATGGGAGATTCCGACGTTGGATGACGCGTTCACTCCCCCGATCAGGGCAGCCCTGGTCGCCGCGATGCCGCCCTCATCGGGGGCCCGGCGCAAGCCGAACTCGAGGACGGCACCACCCCTCGTTGCCTCGACCACCCGTGACGCCTTGGTGGCGACGAGGGTGTGAAAGTTCAGATGATTGAGGAGGGAGGTCTCCAGGATCTGTGCGACACCGAGCGGCCCTTCGACGACCGTCATCGGTACGTTGGCGTGGGCCACTCGCCCCTCCGGGATCGCCTCGTAGCGCAAGGCATCCCAGCTCACCTCGCCCAACCACGCGATGAAATCGTCGGAGAAGAGGCGATGGCCCTCGACGCGATGAGCCTCGAGGGCAACGCGCTCCGCAGCGCCGAAACGGGCGCGGTCGGCCCATCTCCCCAGCCAGCCCCAGCCGGCATTGATGGCGTATCCCGCCTCGTGTTCGCCGTAATCGGGATAACGCCGGAAGAAGTGCTCAAACCGGGCGTCGCGTTCGTGGAGCCCGTGTCGGAAGTAGAGCTGGGCCATCGTCAACTGGTATTGATCTGTGAGTAAGGCGCCCCGGGAAATTCCCATGGCCCAAGCCTATTGCCCGGTTGTAGCCTGCCGAACGTGATCAGCTATGACTCAAGCACCGCTCTCGTGGTGGTCGACGTCCAGAACGATTTCGCCGACCCGAACGGGAGCCTGTTCGTCCAGGGTGGAGACGCTGTCGTCCCGAGAGTCAACATCGAGGTGATGCGGGCCCTCTCCGCGGGGGCGTTCGTGGTCTACACCCAGGACTGGCACCCCGAGTCGACCCCGCACTTCGAGAAGGACGGGGGCATCTGGCCGGTGCATTGCGTCCAGGGCACCTGGGGCGCGGAGTTTCACCCCGGTCTCGAGGTGTCGGGGCCCGTCGTCCAAAACGGCGTGAACGGCGAGGACGGCTACTCGGGGTTCACGATGCGCGATCCCGTGACCGGTGAGGAGACTCCGACGGCTCTGCGAGGGATGCTCGAGGAGCGGGGCTGCCAGCGGGTGGTGGTTGTCGGCCTGGCTCTCGACTGGTGCGTCAAAGAGACCGCCCTCGATGCCGTCAAGGACTACGACACGTCGGTGATACCGGATGCCAGCGCGTCGGTGGACCTCGAGCCGGGCGACGGACAACGAGCCATCGAGGAGATGCGCAGGCACGGCGTGACCATCGGCTAAACGGGTTGAGCCTCCGTGGTGAAGGCCTGATACAGAGTGCGGGCAGCGACGAGGACCGCGAACGCCCCGAAGAGGCCAGACAGGACCCTGCCCTCGACACCCAGGGCGGCCATTGAGGCGAGGACCGCACCAACGACGCCGCCGGCACCAACCATGACGGCTTCCCTCAGTCGTACGCGCCGGTTCTTTCGATTGATGATCGTGGCAGCGACCGAGGTGAGGATGATGGCCAGCAGCGACGTGCCTTGCGCCTCGTGCTGGGTGAACCCGAGCAGCAGCACCGTTGCCGGGACGATGACGATGCCTCCTCCGACTCCGGCCACGCCGGCCAGAAACCCGGAGAGGAGTCCGATGCCCACGGCGATCAGTCCCAATGTGAAGTCGTTGAATCCGCCCGCCAGGGGTAGCGGGTCGGTGCTGAAGATCATGCGGATTCCGGCGGCAAGCAGCACCAGACCGAAGAAGATGCTCAAGGACCTGGTGCTGAGACGATTCATCAGCGAGGCACCCGCGATCGAACCGATGACCCCGCCGATTCCAACGAGCACCCCAAGACCCAGATTCACCTCGCCGGAGAGGGCGAAGGTGACCGCCCCCGCGGCCGCTATCGGGAAGATGCTGGCCAGGGAGGTCGCATGGGCACGATGACGGTCCATGCCGACCGCCACCAGCAGGGGGACGAGAACTATGCCCCCGCCGATACCAAATCCTCCCGAGAGGAGGCCGGCGGCGAGCCCGATGACGATGAATTTCCAGGGCGGTACTGCCGCAGCCTCGATCACCGGGGGCAGATTAGGGGTGGGCGACTCCGGGTCTCGCTGCCCTCACCTTCAACCGACGTCCGGCGACGCTCGTGCCGTCGAGAGCGGCAATCGCGGCATTCGAGGCCTTAGGAGTCATCTCTACGAAGCCGAATCCACGTGACTTCCTGGAGTCCCGATGGGTGACGACTGTCGCCGAGTGGACGCTCCCGTGTCTGGCGAAGATCCGTTCCAGGTCCGCCCCGGTGACACTGAACGGCAGGTTGCCTACGTAAATCGACTCGCTGTCGCCCGATGGGCGTTGCCGGTCGGGTCTCCTCGACGTGGTGGCGCTGACCCGGTCCGAGTGTCTACCCGGGGCCGGTCCGGTCACCATCGGGGAGCCGATGCCCAGGGACCGCTGCAATCTCTCGGCGCTCTTGACCTGGCTCCCGTCGACCAGGGAGACCACCATCCCGCCGGCTCCCGCCCGGGCGGTGCGCCCCGAACGGTGCACATAGGCCTTCTCGTCCTCCGGCGGGTCGAAGTGGATCACACTGGCGACTCCGTCGACGTGGATGCCTCGGGCTGCCACATCGGTGGCTACGAGAGCCTGGCTCCGACCGCTGGAGAAGTCCTTCAGTGCCCGGTTCCGCTGCTGCTGAGATCTGCCACCGTGGAGCGCAACTGCGGTGACCCCGGCGCCGGCCAACTGCTTGGCCAGCCGATCGGCCCCGTGCCGGGTTCTCGTGAACACGATCGAAGGACTGGCCGAGGAGACCACCCTGGCCACATGGGCGGTGCGATCCGACCTGTCCACCTTCCAGAAATGATGCTCGGCGCTCCCAGCATCGTCATCCTGCAGCTCGGACTCGTGCCGCACCGGGTCGCGCTGGTAGCGCTGGGTCAGAGCGGCAACGTCTCCGTCGAGTGTGGCCGAGAAGAGGATCGTCTGGCGGGCGGGTGCGGTCAGGTCGAGGATGCGTTTGACGGCCGGAAGAAATCCCATGTCCGCCATCCGGTCCGCCTCGTCGACGATGACGAGGTCCACGTCGCCCAGCTTGACGACACCCTGGGCCATGAGGTCCTCGAGACGCCCGGGGCACGCGACCAGC
>Ga0299907_10001729_pt1 | contig 12800 bp, 11 predicted proteins | sample RVTome_16_FD_198680 | JGI IMG/M metagenome (GOLD analysis project Ga0299907, IMG submission 198680) | Soil microbial communities from uranium-contaminated site in the Upper Colorado River Basin, Wyoming, United States - RVT152D67 (version 2) ... | reverse complement strand
CGTCCTGGGTGCTGTCGTTGTCGGTATCTGCGTAGGCGTGGATCGCATCTGCGCCCGGCAGCGCCGGCCCCGTGTAGCAGAACTCGGCTTCGCCGTTCGCATCTGTCGTGTCGTTGCCACTCGTGTTCATGGAGCCCGTGACCGAGAAGCGCACGACGATGTTCGCGACCGGATTCCCGGCGGCGTCGGTCACCGTCCCCGTCACACAGTGCTGGGTGTCGACCGGATTCGTGTCGGTCTTGGGGTCGAGCGTCAGCCTCGCCGGGCCACCCGGCTGGCTGACAATCGGTTCACCGAACACCGCGAGCCCGGCGAGGCTTGGGCCTAGCGGTGGCATGTGCGTGGCCGCAAACGTAAGGAGGACCGCACCGGTCGTGATGTCGTACCGGTGGACGTTCTTGGTCGAGAATCCAGCCGTCCAGAACGAGGTCCCACTGGGATCGAGATTCAGTGCGAACAGGAAGCTCGTCTCAGTGACCGGCTTCGGGTAGGACTGGATTACGACGCCGGCAGGGTTGAGACGGTGGACTGTCGACGAGCACGCAACGAGAACTTCGCCGTTTGACCGTATCCGTAGCGCGAAGCACGCGCCTCCGCTCAATGGAGAAGTGTTGTAGTCGGCGAGCGGCGTGTCGGTGCACACGTCATAGCGTCTAATGGCGTTGCCCTCGGACGTGTAAAACATCGTGCACTGGTCTGCTGCCAGGTCGATCCAGTCGCTGCCTCTCGGTCCCACCGGGACGTCGTACGAGTCCAGGAGGGTCCCTGCGGCGTTGAACTTCAGGATGTCTCTGCTTCCGTCCGCCTGACCGACGTAGATATCGCCTGCGGCGTTGACCACACACGACTCAGGACTTTGGTTGAACGGACCGCCCCACGGGTGCTGTACGACCGCGCCCGAGTTGTTGAAGCGGGTCATGTTGTTCGTGCTGAAGTTCGTCGATCGAAGGTGGGACGCGGGCGTGTTTCCGTCGAAGCACATGCCCGTCTGCTCATTGCTATTGCTCGTCGTATTCAGCTGCTCGACGAAGACTCCCGTATTCGTGTAGCGGTTGATCTTTCCATTGCCGACACCGGCGAAGACGTCTCCGATCACGTACGGGATATGATTTGACGAAGCTGACGGAACCCAAAAAATGAGCGCTGCGAGGGTCACTAAAGAAATGTTCAAGAGAATCTTGCGCACTTTGCTCTCCCTTCCGATTTCATGATTCGATCATGACTCGAGGTGGAGCAATGACCGATCGTGATACCCACCTCCCTCGTATACCTCGGTCGAAAGCAGCGCGGCAAGACTCAGGCGAGAGCCAGCCGAACCATGAGTTGCCGTGCACACCGCGTGAGTGTGTTTCCCGCCTCGATTTCGCGCTCAAACCGGGAATTGACCTGATTTCTGGTCCGCAACGGGCGTAGGGCAACTTCCCTGCAACCCGGGGCCTTCGCCCGATCGCTCTTGTCCCGAGGCGATCGCGAACGAACGCATGACTGCTCAGATCGGCAAGGCTCCGTGCGAGTCGGCGACTGCGCAGGCCGTTCCGGGACCTCTCGGGCGATCGCCCGAGGAATCGCCCAGCCTCACTTGACACCACTAATAGTGGGTGCAACAATGGAAGTCGTGGCTGGAGCGTCCGATGCTGCGGGAGTCGTGCTCGTCGTCGACCCGGATCCGGACGACCGGGGGGTCGCTGTGGCCGTCTTCGAGCGAGCGGGTTACGAGACGGTCGGGGCGGCGACCGCAGAGGAGGCGTTCGAGCTGGCGAGCCGCGAGCCCCCACGGCTCGTCGTGTCGGAGATCGCCCTGCCCGGCGTCTGCGGATACGAGCTCTGCCATGAGCTGAGGCAGGAGTTCGGCGAAGGGCTGCCCATCATGCTCGTGTCCGGGGAACGTACGGAGGCGTACGACCGTGTGGGCGGGCTGTTGATCGGTGCCGACGACTACCTCGTGAAGCCGTTCGCTCCGGACGAGCTCCTCGCCAGGGCGCGGCGGCTGATTCGCCGGACGACACCGATCGCCCCACCTGTCGCAGCCAAGCTCACTCTGCGCGAGACCGAGGTTCTCAGCCTTCTCGCAGAGGGGCTGGGGCAGGACGAGATTGCCGCCCGTCTCTTCATCACCCGAAAGACCGTCGGTACCCACATCGAGCACGTCCTCAAGAAGCTCGGTGTTCGGAGCCGCGCCCAAGCGGTTGCGCTCGCCTATCGCAGCGATCTCGTCGGGACTACCACGTAGCTCGAGCGCGAGCGCGTCGGGCGCGCTTGGGGGCGACGATTGGTGCGGGCATGCGCTCAAGCTCGTGCGTCGCGAGCCAGACCTGGTGCTAGGTACAGCGCGGGATTCCGCTCATGCGGCTGGCAGCCCTTGCTTGGCCACCGCGCACGCCGACGAGTAGCGCGATCGCTCGGGTCTACGTGGGGTCGACGCGTTCGCCGTTCCGAGTCCTCGGCCGCCATCGCGGCGGAGCGGATTGCTTTGTCCCCGGTTCGAGTCCGGGCGTCGGCTCTGCGGACTTGCACGCCCTTCGTCGCCGCGCAGCAAGCCCGCTCAGTGCTGAACGCCACGCCCCACCGGTACGCATGTCCTCTTCGGAGTCGGGTTTGGAATACTCCGGCCGATATCGGTTCGAGCGTTTGGTTCGAACCGCCCATGGGGAGGAGGAGTTCTCATGCGATCAGTATTTGTTGCGGTCGTTGCCGTCGCGTTCCTAGCGCTTAGCGCTGCGCCTCTGTACGCGATCACCTTCGGCGAACCCGACGGTAACGACCACCCGAACGTCGGCTCGATCGTGCTCGACATTCCCGACGTCGGGCTCTTCCAGTTCTGCTCCGGAACGTTGGTTCCACCCAAGGCACCACACAGCGGCGTCTTTCTGACCGCTTCGCATTGCACCGATCCGCTGGATGGGATCATTGCCCAGTTCCCTGGTGCCGAAGTGAAGGTCACGTTCGATCCGGAGATCGATGAGAGTGGCACGTTCTTCACGGGCACCTGGGTCACGAACCCGAACTACAACGGGTTCCAGGGGAAGGGTGGAAGGTCCGATCCGGGTGACGTCGCCGTGATTCTGCTCGATCAGAATCCGGGAATCACGCCCGCACAGTTTCCATCGGCCGGCCTCCTCGACCAACTGCAGGCACAGGGGCTCCTGAGGAACACCCGCTTCACCGCCGTCGGCTACGGCTCGGTTCGGGACACGATGACCGGAGGTTTCCAGTCGATCGACCCCGGCAACCTCGCCCGCAACAGGGCCGAGCAGGGCTTCAACTCGCTGACGAAAGCGTGGCTGAACCTACCCATGGTCAACACGCCCGGGAACGTGAACGGCGGGACGTGCTATGGCGACTCGGGTGGTCCCCACTTCATCCATCTGAATGGAGTCGAGACGAACATCGTCGCGTCGATCACCGTGACGGGAGATGCCCCCTGCAAGGCGACCGACGTCACGTACCGAATGGACACGGATTCGGCCCGAAGCTTCCTGGACGACTACGCACTGCTTCCCTGACCGTTCTCGCAACCCTAAGTACTCCGAGCGCGCCTCGCCCTTGCAGCGGGGCGCGCGCCTTCCGCGAGAGCGAGGCGTCGCCGTGAGGGCACGTTGACGTCGCGTGCTCGGACGCCGCTCTCGACGCACCTCTCGCAGGTTTTGGTGGCGTTCACGGTCGAGCTCGACAACGAGTTCGAGCGTCGTTTCCGAGAGGCAGGCGGCGGGGCACGCGTCACGTCGCTGACGATGTGGTCGAACCTTCTGCGCTTCGTCGGGGACGGGCTCACCGTGGGCGAGCTCGTCGCCGCGACCGGGTTACCCAAGCGCACGGTCCTCTCGAGAGTCGGCGGCGTCGAGCGCTGGCGCTACGTGTCCGTCGGCCCGTCGACCGGGAAGCGCGAGGGGTACGGAAGCGCGAGGGGCACGAAGGACGAATGGGTCGTGCAGTTCACGCCTGCCGGTCGCAGGGCTTCGGGAATCTGGCCGGCGCTCCCCGGCGAGATCGAGGCGCGTTGGCGGGAGCGGTTCGGTGCCGCCGAGATCGAGGAGCTCATCGGAGCGCTACGCGCAGTGGACGAGAGGATCGATGCAGAGCTGCCCGAGTACCTACCGATCGTCAGCAGCACTCACGGGATGGCGCTCGAGCTCGGACAGAAGCGGCAGCAAGACGGCGACCTTGCGCTCGTCGTTCTCCTGGCGCACGCTCTCATGGCCTACACGCTCGACTTCGAGGAAGGCTCCGCGTTGTCCTTGCCGTTGAGCGCGAACGTATTCCGCGTGCTCGACGGAGACGGGATGCCGGTACGAGAGCTCCCCTCGCTCACCGGGATCTCGAAGGAGGCGGTCGCGGTGTCGCTGACCTCACTCGCGAGGACGGACTACGTGGTCGTGGAGGGCGCACCTGCGTCCAAGCGGACGATCCGCCTGACGCCGACGGGCGAGTCGCTCCGCATCGACCACCGTCGCCTCCATGCCCGGATCGGGAAACGGTGGGAGACGAGGTTCGGCGCGAACGTCGTCGAGCCGTGCCGGGTGGTGCTCGAGCGCATCCTCGACCACCCGGAGCTCGCTGCAGGGTTGACGCCGTATCCCGAAGGCTGGCGGGCGAGCAAGCCGTACGGACACCAGACACAGGCAGTGCTCGCCGACCCGCGAGGGCGGTTGCCCCACTACCCGATGGTGCTTCACCGCGGCGGGTGGCCGGACGGCAGCTGAGACTGCCGCTCACGTCTCTACGTACAGGGCAGCGCCCAGAGCGTTCGCCAGCGTGCGATGCGCGGAGCTCGCGCCGACGAGGATCGAGCGTGCGGGATCGACCCCGTGCCGGCGGGCGAAGGCGAGGGGAAGACCGGGGAGCGGCGGGCGGCACCAGCAGATCGGAGGGCCTCCCGGGTGCGGGCAGACGGCGGTCTCGACCGGCCCCGAGACGGCGCGCTCGACCTTCGCCGCGACGCTTTCGAGGTCAGCAGCGCTGCCCTCCGGCCGCCAGTCGAAGACGAGGTGCGGCGCCTCCGGATCGACGCCGTTCAGCGCGACCCTGTCGACGGCGGCGGCAGCGACGAAGACGCCTGGCTTTCCGTCACGTCCAGCGCGCACGAACTCGGCGCGTTCGACGACGGCGAAGCCTTCGTCCTCGGTCGGAGGCTCGAGCTCGCGGAACGCGCGCATCTGCTGCGTCGGGGAGAGCAAGCCGGCGTCGGAGCGGGCGGCTTCCTTCAGCTCGTCCGGGCTCGGAAGCGATCCGAAGCGATCGAGCAGCCTCTCCACGAGGTTGACTTGCGCCTGGGCGAGCGGCGTATCGAGCCAGATGCAGCGCGCGGGAACGCCGTGTCGCGCCGCCGTCTCCACGACGTAGCTACGCGACGCGCGCGTGAGGTACGTGTTGTCGAGAACGACCTCGCGCGAGCCGGAGGCGAGCGCCTCGTCCAACGCACCGGCGAGATCACGGAGCGAGCCCCCGCGCTCGTCACGGTTGAGGCGGACGTAGCCGCGCGCGCCGTACTTCGTCGCAACGCCGGACTTCCCGGCACCGGGCGCGCCCATCACGACGACGACGTCCCCACTGCCGGCTGCTCGAGCAGGTCGCACGCTGCGCGTGCCGAGGCGCGCCAGATCGGCGTCCGTGAGCGCGAGCGATGCCGCGCCGGCCGCCGAACGCGCCGTCTCTGGCCGCCGCGCGCCCGGGATCGCAACGACGTTCGGCCCGAGACCGAGCACCCACGCGAGCGCGGCTTCGGCTGCGGTCACGCCGTGCTCGCGCGCGATCTCGACCAGCGCCTCGTTGCGGGCGAGCCTTCCGACGCGGCTCGGCCCGCCAAGGGGAGAGTGCGCAATCACCGTGAGCCCGAGCTCGGCGGAGCGCTCGAGAACGCCACTCCGCCACGCGCGGTCGTCGAACAGGTTGACGGCGATCTGAACGGCGGCGATCGGTGCATGCTCGACCGCGTCGTGCAGCTGAGCACGGTTGACGTTGCAGACGCCGACGCGTGCGACGAGACCCTCGTCGACGAGCTTCGCGAGCGCGCGGACCGACGTGCGCCATGCCGTTCGGGGATCGGGCGCGTGGAGGAGGTAGAGGTCGATCGGCAGACCGTCGAGCGCCACGAGGCTCGCCTCGCAGTCGGCGCGGATCGAACCCGCGCGGCCGTCCGGCACCCACGCGCCACCGGGCCTCGCCATTCCGCCCTTGGTCACGATGCGCACTCCCGGCACGCCCCCGAGGACACGTGCGAGCAGCTCCTCGTTGCCCTCGTACGCCCGGGCGGTGTCGACGACGGTGACTCCCGCCTCGACGGCGGCGGTGATCGTCTCGCCAGCCCGCTCGGCGAGGCGCATGCAGCCGAGACCTATGCGCAGCTCGCCCGGTCCGAGCCACGCTGCCATCAGGCCTGCCCGCTCGCGCGAAGGAAGGCCTCGAGGCGCAACGCCTCGTCTTCGAGCTCCCGGCGAGCTACACGAGGAAGCGGTGCGAACGGCGCGAGCCGGACGCGGCCGTCCTCGACACGCCACTGACCTGCGACGAAGCCGTCGACGAGGAAGGTTGCCCCGACCTCACCTCCCTGGATCACGGTCGCCCGGTGCACGTCGGCCAGCACACGCCGCCGATCATCATGGCTGAGCACGAGGTTGTCGAAGCGTGGGAGGAGCCGCACCGGCGCGGGCGTGTCGGCAGGAGGAAGCGGCGCTCGCGGGAGGTCGTACAGCTCACGGTCGTGCTCGTCGCGGAATCGCCTCAGCTCGAGCTGCGCCAACCCTCGGTCGACGACGCTTCGCGCGAAGCCGCTCCACCGCGCGATGTCCGCACGCGACGCCGGACCGAATGCGGCGAGGTAGCGGCGGACGAGGTTGCCGGCGGCGGCGTCTCCCGAAGCGCCGTCGGCGCCCAGCCACGTGCGTGCCGGTACGAACGTGCCGCCCGCCGTGTGGGAGCGCCAGACCGAGGACTCCGGCCCGTTCACGAGCGCCGCGTACGCCGTGAGGCCGTACCACGAGAGCCACGGGCTCCGCTCTTCGATCCGCAGCCTGGGCCGTCCGAGGAGCGCGAGAAGCTGCGGTCGCGTACGGCGACTCTCGGCCGCGAACGCCGCCAGGCGCTCTCCCTCTGCGGCGAAGTCGGCGTCCTCGCCGAGAGCCGCGAGCTGACGCGCGATCTCCCGGATCCGGCTATCGCGGTAGATCCCCGCGTATGCGAGGTAGTCGCGCGCGGTGACGAGGTGGAGCGTCGTCCTCATGAGCGTCGCCTTCACGACGTGTCGGCGCGCGACCGCGCGCAGGAGATCGTCGGCGCGGAAATCCTCGACCCGAGACCACAGCCCGAGGTACGGCGAGGGCGGCCACTGTGCCTGCAGCCCGGCCGTACGCTCGATCGCCTTCGTGACCGAGAGTCGGTGCCGCCGGAGCAGGAGCTGCCGCGCGAGCGTCGCGCGATTCAGCTCGCGGAGCGTGAGGGTGCGCATGAGCCCGACGATAGTGGCACCCGCGTTTGCAGGCATTTCCGTGTGCGTGGCGAACCGTGACCGCCCGATGCGGATCCTGCTCGTCGTCCTCGTGCTCGCGTTCGCAGGCATGCTCGCGGTCGACCTCGAGCCCGCGGCGACGTCCGGTGCCGCCGTCGCGACTCCGTCGCGAAAGTTCACGCCGAAGCCGGCGCCCGATACGGTCGAGGTCGCGTTCGTGCGCACCGGTTGGGTCGTCCGCGTCGAGCGCGTCGTTCCGAAGGGTGCCTTCGCACCGGAGGTCGCCCTGCGCGAGCTCACGCAAGGCCCGACGAGGGCCGAGCGCCGAATGGGCATCCGGACGGCGCTTCCCGAGCGCGCGCGACTCCGCTCGCTGCGCGCGGACGCCGACACCTGGTTCGCGAGCTTCTCGCGCTCGACGCTCGGCTCCGGCTCGGCCGAGACCAAGCGCATGCGGCTGTGGCAGATCGCGGCCACGCTCGCGCCGCACGGGGAGAAGGAGCTCGCGGTGGTCGCGGCCGAGGGTCGCTTCGTCACGACGCTGCGCCTGGGCGTCCGGCCCGGCACCTGGCGCTCCGAGACCGGCGAGAACGACTACCTCTACTCGGTGCGAGGCATCCAGCTTCGCCTGGCGGCGCTCGGATTTCTCGACCGTAGGGATGTCACCGGCTCGGACGACTACCTCACCGAGCACGCGCTCCTCGCCTTCCAGGGCTGGGAGGACCTCGATCGCACCGGCACCGTGACGGGGCAAACGCAGCTCGCGCTCTTCCGCGCTGACCAGCCGCGACCCGCTGCGCGCCGTCCCGGACGGCGTATCGAGATCTATCGTGACCTCGGCGTCCTGCTCATGGTCGAGAACGGTGAGGTCATCCGTGCGCTGCACACCTCGACCGGCGTCGGCGGCCTCACGCCGGTCGGCGAGTTCGCCGTCTACGCGAAGGTCCTCTACTCGTGGTCCGTGCCGTTCCAGGTGTGGATGCCGTACGCCGCGTACTTCCGCGGCGGGATCGCGACGCACCAGTCGCCGAACGTCCCCTCGTACCCGGCTTCGCACGGCTGTGTGCGTCTGCCTGAGGGCGAGGCCGAGCGCGTCTACCGGTTCGTCGACGTCGGTACGCCGGTCGCCGTTCACTGATCGCCGCTACCGATCAGCTCGTCAGCGAGAGCGTCACGAGCAGCGGTAGCACGATCCAGACGCCGAGGGTGAGCGTGATCGCGACGATCGCGAAGCGGCGCGAGTGATCCCTGGGCGGGCTTCCGCAGTGACCGACGCTTCTCCACAGCTCGGCGAGAGGCTGCTTGACCGACAGCCGGATGCGCCGGCTCGCGAGCGCTGCTCCACGCAGGACGAACCACGAGATGATCAGGCCGACGGCGACGCCGATCACGCCGGTGAGGAGGGCGATCCACCACTCGCTGACGGTTCCGCTCCCGAGGCGCCAGACCGAGAGACCGGCGGGAATCAAGAGACCGCCGATGACGAACGTCGGCACACCGATCTCGCGACCCTTCGTGATCTCGACCAGCGCCTGAGCGTCCATGCGCGCGGGACGGAGCAGCTCGAGCTCCTGCGAACCGCTCGCCGACTGCATCTCCCGGAGCCAGTAGAGGTTCCGTAGGTGCACGGCGACGCTCTTGCAGTGCGAGACGACGACGTAGCGCGCGACGAGCTCGACGAGGTAGCGAATCGGCGTCCGGAAGGGGCCGAGCTTCTCTCCTGCGCGCGCGCCGTGATGCCCGTGGCGGCGCAGGCTCTCGAGCGCGACGAGAACGCGGCGGTGGTCGGCCTCGAAGCGCTCCGGTCGCGCAAGCGGGCTCGGTCGGGCGAGCTCGCGTAGCATCTCGCGGTCGCGGGGACCGCGGACGTCGATCTCGTCGAGGAACGCCGCGATCGCCTCGTCGTCGCCCCCGAGCAGCTGGAGGCGCTCGAGCGGGCTGTCGTACTGCTCCTCGAGCTCCTCCGTGCTCGGCGAAGGCGACGGATCGCGCATGGCAGCCGCGATCGTAGTCAGCTTCGAGGGCTACCGCAGTGAACGATCCGCGGCGCCGGGCGACACGATGACGACGGGACACGGAGCGTTGCTCGCGATCTCGTGCGACACGCTTCCGAGCACGGCGGACTTGAGGTCTCCGCGCCCTCGGGAGCCGAGGACGACGAGCGCAGCGTCCTCCTCGCGGCTTATCTCGACAGTCCGCTCCGAGGCAGAGCCGGTTGCGGTTCGCAGCTCGATCCCGTCATCGAGGCCGGCCTCCTTCGCCATGCTCTCGAGGAGCGCACGCGCGTCCGCGTACTCCGCCTCGCGGAGCCGTTCCTGGCCCGCCGGAGCAGCGCTCACACCCGGCGCTTCGGTCGGTGGCGCGACGTGGACGAGCACGAGCCGGGCGTCGAGCATGTCGGCGAGCTCGCTCGCGACACGCAGAGCAGCGCGGGCGCCGACGGAGTCGTCGACCGAGCACACGATCGGTCTCATCGTCATTCATATACCCAGCGGTCCTCGTGCGGCAAACGTCGGCGGCTCCCGTTCGGCCCACCTTGCCCGACGTGGCAAGATCGCACCGCCGTGGAGACGATGCGCGCCATCCGCAAGCGCGAGTCCGCCCCCGGGCTCACGCTCGAGGAGGTGCCCGTACCGACACCTGGGCCCGACGAGGTGCTCGTTCGGATCGAAGCTGCGTCGATCTGCGGCACCGACCTGCACATCAAGCGCTGGGACCAGTGGTCGTCGGAGCGGGTCGAGCCCCCGCTGACGCTCGGGCACGAGCTCTGTGGAACCGTGGTCGCAGTTGGCGACGCCGTGCGCGACATCGCGGAGGGCGACTACGTCTCGGCGGAGAGCCACGTGACGTGCGGCGTGTGCTTCCACTGCCGCACCGGGAAGGCGCACATGTGCGAGCAGACGCAGATCCTCGGCGTGGATCGCGACGGCGGCTTCGCGGACTACGCCGCCGTGCCGGCATCCGTCGTCTGGCGGAACGACCGCGCGAAGCTTCCCCCCGAGATCGCGTGCCTGCAGGAGCCGTTCGGCAACGCCGTCTTCGCGACGTCGACCCAGGACCTCGCCGGCCGCGCGGTCGCGGTGCTCGGCTGCGGGCCCGTCGGGCTCTTCACGATCGCGATCGCGAAGGCGTTCGGCGCGGGACGGCTTTTCGCATCCGACCACGTGCCCTTCCGGCTCGAGCTCGCGCGGCGCCTCGGCGCGGACGCGGTCGTGAACGTCGACGAGGTGGACGACGTCCCGGCCTGGTTCGCCGAGCAGAACGAGGGGATCGGCGTCGGCGTCGTCTTCGAGATGTCGGGCGCGCTGCGCGCGATCGAGGATGCGTTCGGGATCGTGCGGCACGGCGGCAACGTCGTACTCTTCGGGATCCCGGCGCGCCCCGCGACGATCGACATCGCAGAGTCCCTCATCTTCAAGAACCTCACCGTGAGCGCGGTCAACGGGCGCGAGATCTGGGAGACCTGGTACACGACGCGCTGGCTCCTCGAGCACGGCGTCGTCGATCTTCGCCCGCTGATCACCGCCGAGCTCCCGCTCGAGAGCTACGAGGAGGCGTTCGCGCTGCTCGAGTCGGGGGAGGCGTGCAAGATCGTCCTGCGACCGAATGGAGCGACGCCGTGACCGTTTCGGGCATGCCCCGGTGTCTGACACCGTGTCCGACCCCTGACTGGACCCTTCGGACGTGACAGCGCTCGATCAGCAGCTCGGCGCCGAGCTCGACGCGCTTCGCGAGGCGCGTACCTACAAGAGCTTCCTCACCCTCGAGTCGCCGCAGGGGCCCGTGGTACGGATGGCGGGGCGTGGCGAGGTGATCGTCCTCTCCTCGAACAACTACCTCGGCCTCGCCGGGCATCCGGAGGTCGTGCGCGCGGGGATCGAGGGGCTCGAGCGCTACGGCGCAGGAACCGCGTCCGTCCGCTTCATCTGCGGGACGTTCGAGCCGCACCTCGCGCTCGAGCGCGCGCTCGCCGATCTCTCCGGCACCGAGGCGGCGCTCACGTACGTCTCGTGCTGGAACGCGAACGAGGCGTGCATCCCGAGCCTCACCGACGAGACGACGGTGATCCTCACGGACGAGCTGAACCACGCAAGCCTCATCGACGCGATCCGGCTGTCGCGGCCCGCCAAGAAGGTCATCTACTCGCACTCCGACATGGCCGCGCTGCGCCACGGGCTCGCGGCGGCCCCGCGCGATGCGCGCAAGCTGATCGTCACCGACGGTGTCTTCTCGATGGAGGGCGACCTAGCGAAGCTGCCCGAGATCGTCGAACTCGCGCGAGAGCACGATGCGGTCGTCATCGTCGACGACTCGCACGGAGTGGGCGTCCTGGGGGAAACGGGACGCGGGACGGTCGAGCACTTCGGCCTCCTCGGCGAGGTCGACGTCATCACGGGGACGCTCGGCAAGGCGCTCGGCGGCGCGGCGGGTGGCTACGTCGCGGCGTCGGAGGAGGTGTGCGACGTCCTCGCGCAGCGCTCGCGGCCGCAGCTCTTCTCGAACGCGCTCCCGCCGACCGTGGCGTGCAGCGCGCTTCGCGCCATCGAGCTCATGCTCGAGGAGCCGCAGCTCCTCGAGCGGCTGCGGGAGAACACGCGCGCCTTCCGCGAGTCGCTCACGGAAGCCGGCTACCGGCCGCTGGACGGCGAGGCGGCGATCGTCCCGATCATCATCGGCGAGACCGCCGACGCGATGGCCCTGTCGGCCCGACTGCTCGACGAGGGCGTCTTCGTGACCGGGTTCGGGTTTCCGGTCGTGCCGGAGGGCACGGCGCGCGTCCGCGTGCAGATGTCCGCGGCGCTCGAGCCGGCGCACCTGCAGCGCGCGATCGAGGTGTTCAGGCGCATCCGCGGATCCGGCTGAGTGATACGAGCGCGCCCAAGTCAGGGACGCTCAAAGAGGGGACGAGGATTTTCGACGGCGCCGACGAAGATGCGGCCATGGACAAGCTGCCCGTAAACATCGTCGGCCTCGGCCTCATCATCGCCGGGCTTCTGTTCGCCTACTTCTTGAACTTCGTCGGAATCATCATCGGCCTGATCATGATCATCGGTGGGATCATGGCCCTCTGGATGACGTACCGGCGCAAGAAGTACGCGACGTAGCGGCCGTCACTCCAACTAGCGTTTCGTGAACACGTAGTCGTTCGCGCGCGCCTGCATATGGCAGCCCTGGCACAGCTGCTGCGAGAAGCCGAGATCGCGATAGCGCGAGCCCGAGAGCTCGTACTCGACGTACTTCCACTTGCCGTTCGACTTGCGCATGACCGCGACCTGGGTCGGGAGCGACGGCCTGTCGCCGGTCCGACGGATCGACTTCACGATCACGGTGCCGTTCGGATAGCGCTTGCCCACCTTCC
>Ga0299907_10001728_pt1 | contig 12802 bp, 16 predicted proteins | sample RVTome_16_FD_198680 | JGI IMG/M metagenome (GOLD analysis project Ga0299907, IMG submission 198680) | Soil microbial communities from uranium-contaminated site in the Upper Colorado River Basin, Wyoming, United States - RVT152D67 (version 2) ... | reverse complement strand
GACGCCGCCGATGCCGACGGCCGCGTTCAGATACCCGGTCCCCGCCTCGCCCGCGCCGAGAACGTCGATGGCCAGGATGACCGTCAGCACCCCGAGGCCGCCCCCGACCAGGCTCGTTGCCGAGTCGAGCACGAACGGCCCGATCAGCGGACGGAGCAGGCTTCGCCAATCGATCGGTGGGGCCGGGGCCTCGCCGATCGTGACCTCGCTTCTCGCCCCGGCCGCGACCGGAAGCCGCCACAGCACGATGGCCACGACGCCGAACGAGGCTGCGTTGAGCAGGAAGGCGATCTCGAGGCCACCGGTGGCGATGAGGATGCCCGCCAGCGCCGGTCCGATGATGAAGGCGAGGTTGTCCAGGGTCGCCCACGCGCTGTTGGCCGGACCGAGGTCCCGTTCGTCGACCAGGGTGGGAAGCAATGCGGCGATGGCCGGGCCGAAGAAGGTGGAGAAGCAGGCCGCCAGGATGGACAGGGCCACCACCGCCCCGACGCCGAGATCGAAGGCGACCGTCCCCGCCAGCAGGAGCATCAACACGCCGCGTGCGACGTCGGTGACCAGGAGGACCATGCGGCGATCGAATCGATCGGCCACGATGCCCGCCGGCACGGAGAGCAGGACGTATGGCAGGATCCGCGCCGCACCCACGACCCCGAGCAGCACCGGCGAGCTGCTCTCGGCATAGACGACCACCAGGATGGCGATGAGGTAGAGCCAGTCGCCGATGCCGGAGACGAGCTCGCCGGCCAGGAGTCGCGCCAACGCCGGGCTGCGGCGGAAGAGGCCCAGGTATGTGCGCGCCAGGCTCACCGTGGGCGTCGTCGCCACGGATGGCGGCGGCCGGGGTTGTCGGCGACGCTGGCCAGGATGGCCTTGAGCTCGAACGGGCTGAGGCCGGGATGCTTCGAGAGGATGAGCGCCACCAGGCCGGCGACATGCGGCGCCGCGAAGCTGTTCCCGGTCGCGACGGTCGAGCCGCCATCCTTCCAGGCGATCGGAACGTCGACACCCCACGCCCCGAACTCGACCGGCGGCGACGGGTTGTAGTACAGCCGCCACGGGTCGGGCTCACCGTGGGCGGCCACCGAGAAGACCGATGAGAACAGCGACGGGTAGCTCGGCGCGGGAACGTTGTTGGCGGCGCTGACCAGCGCCGTCGACTGGAAGTACGCGCGGTCGGCCAGATCGTGGAAGACCGGGTACAGCGACTCGCTCTTGGACGAGAGGCTCAGGTTGCAGACCTGGAGGCGCTGGTCGATCGCCCACTCGAGACCCGCCGCGAAGGCCGAGCCCTTGCCGCGCAGGTCGGCGCCCAGGACCCGGATGGACACGAGCTCCACCTCCGGGGCGACCGACAGGATGATCGCGCCGCAGGCCGTCCCGTGACCGAACATGTCCCTCGGCTCGTCCGCCACCACCTTTGGGCCATCGTCATCGACCTCGACCGCCACGTTCTCGACGACGCGGCCGCGGAGCTGCGGGTGGTCGTTCTCCATCCCCGAGTCGAGAATACCCACGCGAATGCCGGCGCCGGTCGCGCCACCCCACGCCCACTCGCGCGACACCCCGCGCAGCCGGGTCGGTCGCCGCAGCTCGCGGCGCGGATCGACGAACGGCTCCGACCAGGCGGGAAGGACCGGGTCGCTCATCGCCCCTGGCGACCGCGCTGGCCGCGCTCGGCGTGGGTGGCCACCACGGAGAGGATGTCACCGACCAGGGCAGCTTCGCGGTCGGTTAGCCCGCGGAGGCGGCTCACCTGGTCGACCACCCGCCAGAAGGGCGCCCCCTCATCGGCGTCGAGGCCGGCCGTGGCGGCCGATACGAGCGACTCCACCTCGTCCTCTCCCAGGTCGGGGCCGATGTCCGCGAGCACCGAGTGCAGCAGCCGCGCCGTCCCGCGCTGTACCCGAGCCGCGGTGATCGCCACCGTCGCCTGGCCCGCGAACACGGCCAGGAGCTCCATATCCTGCAGGGAGAAGGTCGGCGAGCTGTGCTTGTCGAGCACCTGCAGCACCCCGACGGTGCCATGCTCGTCGAGCAGGGGAGCGGCGGCGATCGAGCGAGGCACGTACCCGGTCTGCTCTGCGGCGTCGCGGTTGAAGCGAGGGTCGTTCGCGACGTCGGAGAGGGCGAGCGCCTGCCCGGTCGAGTACACGTAGCCGGCGATTCCCTGCGTGGGCGGCACTGTCAGCCCGACGGCCCCTGCCCCCTTCTCTCCGGCCGCAACGCGAAACTCGAGCCGATCGGGATCCCGCTCGAACAGGGCAATCGACGCGGCCTCGGCATCGAACAATCGGACGGTCGCGTCCACGATGCTCTGGAGCAGCCGCGTCTCGACGTCCCCGCCGACCCGGCGGGCAACGTCAGAGCGCCGCGCCGCCGCAACGATTGCGGCGAGCGCGGCACCCAGTGGCGTTTCCGCCATGGCGCGGGTTACCTTGGCCGGCTGAGGTGGCCCTCGGTGTCGTCGTCGCTGACGCGCGGGCGGCTCAGGTGGCCCTCGGTGTCGTCGTCATCGAGCCGCGGGCGGCTGATGTGGCCCTCGGTGTCGTCGTCGTCCACGCGCGGGCGGCTGATGTGGCCCTCGGTGTCGTCGTCGTCCACGCGCGGGCGGCTGATGTGGCCCTCGGTGTCGTCGTCATCCACGCGCGGGCGGCTGATGTGGCCCTCGGTGTCGTCGTCGTCGAGCCGCGGGCGGCTGATGTGGCCCTCGGTGTCGTCGTCAATCCTTGGCCTGCTGATGTGGCCCTGGGTGTCCTGGTCGGTCCTGCGATCGTCGTCCATGATGTGTCCCTCTACTGAGTCGTCGTCTTGCCATGCCTCGCCGCCGAGCGATCCCGGCCGCGAGAAGCCTTCCATCGGCGGTCGCCGCCGGTCGTCGTCCACGGATACCTCCTTGGCGTAGCGGTACTCGTTCACCGCAATGTCGGCATCCTACGGGAGCCGTCCCTGCGGGCGAATCGGTACGGTGACACGTCCGGTGTCGGCTGCGCGACAGGTCATCGCCTTCCCGTCGCACGAAGTTGATCGAGGTCGTTGATGATGAGGGTGTCGCGCTCGATCGTGACGAGCCCATCGTCGACGAGGGTGCTCAGCAGCTTGTTCACGCTCTGCCGCGTCCCGCCGATCATCGCCGCCAGGTCGGACTGGGTGAACGGCCAATCGAGCTCGACTCTGCCGGCTGCCGCGGGGTCCACATCCTGCGCGAGCCGGACGAGTCGCGTCGACAGCCGTCCGGCGAGATCCAGGAAGTGGAGCTCCTCCACGTGGCCGGTCAACCGTCGCAGCTCCTCTGCCAGCGCGTGAAGGAGGGCCTGGACGATGCGCGGATCATGTGCGAGCTGGTGGAGGAACTGGTCGCGCGGCAGTGCGAGCGTCTCGGTGGGCTCGACGGCGGTCGCCGTCGTGGACCGAGGCGCGCCGTCGAGGAGCGCGAGCTCGCCGAAGAACTCGCCCGGCTTCAGGCTGGCAATGATCGCCTCCTCGCCCTCGGCGGATGGCAGGACGATCTTCACCGCACCCTCGACCACCACCTGGACGGAGTCGCCGATGTCGCCCTGGTGGAAGATGACCTCGTTGCGACGGAAGCGGCGCCGCCGCATCTGCTGGGCCAGCGTCTCAAGCCCGTCCTCGTCGACGTGGGCGAAGAGCGCGCATTGGCGCAGGCTGTCGACGGCCAGGGCTGGATCGGGCACGTGATTCCCCGTGGCTGCTGAGCAGAGGCGGGCAGCGACCTCCACTCTCCACTGCAGCGGCGCCCGCGTCAAGGGACAACGTGTGCCTGTCGGGCCGGCGACACCACCATTGCCGGTGGGTTGACCGCATCGGTGTCCGTAGCCTGATTGGCGCAGGGCCCAGACGGGCCGATGATCCTCTCACGCACAACACGAGCGACCAGCGCTCGAAGGAGGACCCCGATGCTAGGCCCGAACCATCACGCTCACCAACTGGCCAACCAGATGTACAGCGAGCGACTCAGCCACACGGCACGCATCCAGATGGTCGCGCGTGATCGCCGGGATTCATCGGAGCCTGTCAACCACGAAGGGCATCGACGCCTCACCGTCGCCCGCCTGGCAGCGTCCGTCGCGGGCGTGGCGTTGACCTTCGCCCTCGCCGCGACGGCGGCCGCTGGTCACGCAGCCGTCGGCGGTGGCGGAGCCACACTCATCCGCTAACGCGCCCACCACCGCGAGCGACGCCGGGACCGGGCGCCCGGCGTCGCGACGCGCACGGCATTCGGGTAGAGACCCGCACGGCATTCGGGTAGAATCGCAGCCCGCCGGCGGGAGTAGCTCAGCTGGCAGAGCGCCACCTTCCCAAGGTGGATGTCGCGAGTTCGAATCTCGTCTCCCGCTCCACTGGAACTCTCGAACGGCCCGGGCAAACCGGGCCGATGCGCTGCCGCCGCTGCGGTCCCTCGGTTGCGCCGGCGCGCGCCGCTGCGATTGGACCGGTTGCGACTAACGGCGAACGAACCGAACCTCACTCGTCGTGGGTTGCACCACGTGCGACCAACGGCGAACGAACCGGGCCTCACTCGTCGTGGGTAGCACCACGTGCGACAGGCGACGGTGGAGCGGGGTCTCCTTCGCTATGAGTCGCATGTCGTGCAACTTCCTGGGCTGGCCCCGTGCAACTCCCCGGCCACTCTCCCGTGCAACTTCCCGGCACCTCCCCGGAGTCCGCGACCGATGGCCCCGAGGCTATCCTCTGCCCGATGACGACCACGCCGCCGCCCGACCCGTGGCGCTACACGGCACGCTACCCAGTGCGCCAGTACGAGCTCGACCTGCTGGGGCACGTCAACAACGCCGTCTACCTCAACTGGGTCGAGCAGGTGGCGGTCGAGCACGTCGAGGCGCTCGGCTTCGGACGAGACTGGGCCGCCGCGCACGATGGCACATGGGTCGTCCACGAGCACCACGTCACGTATCGCGGCGCGGCGCGATACGGGGACGTCGTCCTGGTGACCACGCTCCCGATCGAGATCGGCGGTGTCCGCGGCCTGCGACGCACCGAGATCCGCCGGGAGGCCGACGGCGCACTGCTGACCGAGGTCGAGACCCAGTGGATCTGGGTGCGATCAGGCTCGGGCCGCCCGGCGCGCGTCCCAGCCGACCTGGTCGAGCTGTTCCGCGGCGGGTCGCGATCAGCGTTCGGGGACGAGCGTATGGAGGAGGATGATCCAGACGATCACGGCCACGATGAGTGAGATGAGCTCGGGGGTTGCCATATCACTCGGACGTCAGGGCGCCCGCATCGGATCCGCCCGGCGAGGCGACACTCGTCGAACCGTGACCGGGACGTTCGTCGTAGTCACATCAAGCACGCACCAGGAGTGGGACACCATGCGGCACGGTGAATTCACACACATCGAGATCCCGGCCGATGAGACGGAGCGGGCCAAGGCCTTCTACGGCGGACTCTTCGGCTGGGCGTACCAGGACGTTCCGGGCTTCGAGGGCTATCACCTGTTCACCACCCCTGCCGGCGAGAACGGCGTGGGTGGCGCCATCGGGAAGCGCGGGGAGACCGCTCCGTCGCGGATGCGGACCTACGTCCAGGTCGATTCCGTGGACGAGGCGCTGCCGAAGGTGACCGACCTGGGAGGAACGGTCATTGAGGGCAAGCAGGAGGTGCCGGGCCAGGGGTGGTACGCGGTCATCGCCGACACGGAGGGCAACGAGATCGCCGTCTGGGAGACGACTCCCCGTTGACACGATCGTCATCCGGCCGTCATGCCGCGCACGTAGGCTCGCCCGCATGATCGGCCGGATGGTGACCACCCTCGCGCTCGCCGTCGCGCTCCTCGGGTGTGCCGCGGCTCCGGAATCGGCGACCTCGGCGTCCCCGATGGCGTCGGCGTCGGCGTCGGCGTCGGCGTCAGCCGCCGTGGCCGACCAATCGGCCGGCCCGTCCCGGACGGCGATCCCTTCCGCCTCGGTCGGGGCGGAGGCACCGCCCGCCTGGCAGGCCCTCGACGCCGCCGGGCCGGCCGCCCGCGAGGATCACACCTGGACCGCCGACCGTTCCGGCTCGATCGCCTACCTGTTCGGCGGCCGTGACGGCGGAACCGTGTACGGCGATCTGTGGGCCTACCACCTCGACGACGACCGGTGGGAGGAGCTGACGCCATCCGCAGGACCGGCCGCCCGCTTCGGGCACGAGGCCGTGTGGGTGGACGGTATCGGCCTCGTCGTCTTCGCCGGCCAGGCAGGGCCGACCTTCTTCAACGACCTGTGGGCACTCGATGCCGAGTCGACGACGTGGCGGTCGCTCCCCTCGAGCGGAGCCGTACCGGTGTCCCGTTACGGGTCCTGCGCCGCGATCGGTCCCGACGGCCGGCTCTGGATCAGCCATGGCTTCACCTCCGACGGCACCCGCTTCGCCGACACGCGCGCCTACGACTTCGAGGCCGGCGCCTGGGCCGATGCGACGCCGGCCGGCGGCCTGCCGGTGAGTCGTTGCCTCCACGGGTGCTGGTGGACCGATGACGGCGCCCTGACGTTGTTCGGCGGCCAGACCACCGGCGTCACGGCCCTTATGGACCGCTGGAGGCTGGAGGATGGCGCGTGGACCGAGGTCGAGGGCGACCAGCCGACCGCCCGCAACCTCTACGCCCGGGTCCGCCTGGATGGCGCGACCCTGGTCGTGGGAGGCCAGGCGATCGACGGCGGCTTCCATGCCGATGCGTGGCTCCTTCGCGACGGTGACCCCGACGCAGTGCCACTCCCGATCGCCGGCGACGCCCCGCCCGCCCGCGCCGGCGCCGAGATGGTGCTGGACGCACGCGATGGTCGGATCCTGCTGTTCGGTGGCCGTGATGGCGAAGGCGCCCTGGCCGACACCTGGGAGCTCAGCGGAATCGCCACCGGCGCACCGTGATCTCTGGCCCGCCGAATGCTGGGGTGACGGCATGATGATGAGCACGCCGTCGCACCCGGTCGCGGCACCGGCATGGACGATTCGCCCCGAGCAGCCCATCGACCTGGACCAGGTCCACGACCTCTACCGGGCCTCGTTCCCCGGGCCATCCACGGCCGAGCTGGTGGACGCCGTCCGCAGCGGGGCCGATTTCCTCGCCGATCTGACGCTCGTGGCAGTGACCGATGACGGCAGCGTGCTCGGCCACGTGCTGCTGACCCGCGTTGCGCTGCAGCCGGACGAGGATGGAGAACCACGGCTCGATGTCCTGTCATTGGGACCCGTAGCCGTCCTGCCCCCGCACCAGGACCGCGGCATCGGCAGCGCGCTCATCCGGGAGGCGCTCGCCGTCGCCGACACCCGTGACGAGCCGTTCACCGTCGTCCTCGGCTCCCCGGCCTTGTTCGGTCGGTTCGGCTTCGAGCCGGCCGCCGATCTCGACGTCACCGGGCCGTACGAGTCGGCCGGCGACGCGTTCGCGGTCCGGCCGCGCCCCGGCGCCCCGGCCATCCCGGCCGGAACGGTCATCTACCCGCCGGCGTTCGCCTCCGACTAATCGTCGTCATCCCCACCACCACCAGGCCCCGAGTTGTCGTGCTCGCTCTCGCTGGGCTCGGGCGTCTCGATCTCGTCGTCATCATCGTCGGTTGCCGTGGGGGCCGGTGTCGACGCGTCTTCCGGCGTCGGGCTCACGGTCGGTCCCGGCGGCGACGGCCCAACCGTTGGCGAGGCACTCTCGGAAGGGCTGGGGGCGAGGGTGGGGCTCGGCGTCATCGACGGAGCGACTGACGGGCTCGCCTCGACCCGAGGGCTCGGCGAGGAGCCCACATTGCGCTGACGCGCCTGATCGACCAGCTCACCGACGGCCAGCGCCCCGGTGATCGCCGCGATCACGACCGCGGCCGCGGCCAGGCCCTGGTCCGGACGACGCCATGCCGCGACCCGGGTCCACCAGGCGGACCGTGGGGCGGGCTCCTCGTCGATGGCGGCCATGATGCGATCCACCAGCCCGATCGGTGGCTCGGTGCGTGTCGCCGACGCGTAGCCTTCGAGGCGCTCGGCGACCGAATCGAGCTCCGAGTCCTGACGGTCGAGCTCGCTCGGGTCGTAGTGATGGCGCGTCATCGGCCGGACTCCGAATCCCCGAGCGTCGGGCGCAGGCGCTCGAGCCCGCGCCGCAGGTGCGTCTTCACGGTGTTGAGCGGACGGCCGGTTGCCTCGGCCACCTCGGCGAGTGACAGGTCGGCGAAGAAGCGCATCGCCACGACCTCGCGATACGGGTCCGCCAGCGCGGCGACCGCTCGTCGGACGGATTCGCGGGCCTCGGCCGCCACCAGGAGTTGCGTGGGTTCGCCGGACGCATCGGCCAGGCGCGGTTCGGGAACCGAGTCGAGGTCCTGGCTCGGCCGGCGCTGAGCAAGGCGCCGATACGACTGGCGGGTGGCGATTCGCAGCAACCAGCCGCGCAGCGACCCGTCACCGCGGAACGTGCCGATGGCCCGGTAGGCCGCGACGAAGCTCTCCTGCGTCACGTCTTCGGCATCCTGCGGCCGGCCAAGGATCCGAAGGCAGGCGTGGTAGACGGCCCTCGTCTCGCGCTCGACGAGCAGGCCGAACGCCTGCCGGTCGCCGGACCGCATGGCAGCGATGAGGGCGCCGTCGTCCACGCCCTCATCGTGCCACGTCGCGGGCCACATCCCGGTCGACATCGCGCGTCGTCAGTCGTCGTCGCCGCCACCACCCGGTCCGGAATGATCGTCGTCATCGCCATCGTCGTCATGGCCGGAGTTGTTGTCGTCGTCGTCGTCGCCATTGCGATGACCGGAGTTGTCTTCGTCGTCGTCGCCGCCCCCCGGACCGGAACGGTCGTCGTCGTCATCATCGTCGGGCGACGCGGATGGGAAGGGGCTTGCAGACGCGTCATCGTCGGGCGACGCGGACGGGCTGGCACCAACGATGGCGTCAGAAGCCGATGGGCTCGGCTCCGGATCATCGAATCCGTCATCGTCCGGGCTCGCCGACGGGCTCTCGCTCGGGCCGGGGCTACTGGATGGCCCGGCAAGCACGACACCCGACAGGGCGGTGGCCGATGGAGACGGAGATGCGCTGTCGTCGTCAGGTTGGCCGCCGGTGGCCATCGCCACCCCGGCGAGGACGAGGAGGCCGCCGATGGCGAGGGCGACGCCACGGGCGGAAGCGTTCAGGTTCACGGGTGCAGGCTCCAATCGATGTCTCGGCGGGCCGATCGAATGCGGCCCTCACCTGTATCGAGACATCGACGGGGCGAAAGGTTTCACAGCGCCCCGGCCGGATCGGTCAGTCGTGGTGCTCCTCGAGCGTGGCCGAGACGGACAGCTCAACGTTGCCCACGAGCGCCCGCGAAACCGGACAGTTGTCCTTTGCGTTCTGGGCCGCGGCGTCGAAGGCCGCCTCGTCCATCCCGGGGACGACACCAACCACGTCGAGCTCGGAGCGCGTCACGGTCCACGCCTCGCCGACCTTGTCGAACGTCACGGTGGCGGACACGTGCACGTGATCCGGCGGGGTTCCGGCCCGCGCCAGGGCCCCCGAGAGCGCCATGGCGAAACAGGAGGAGTGCGCCGCGGCCAGCAGCTCCTCCGGCGACGTTCGGCCATCGGGCTCCTCCGTGCGGGACGCCCAGGAGACGGGCAGGTCCATGAAGAGCTCACTCGTCCCGGCACTCACGGTCCCGGATCCACCGGCGAGGTCGCCGGTCCAGGTCACGGTTGCAGATCGCATGGCGGCCATCGGTGGATGATCTCCCTTCGCTAGACTCGGGCCAGATGAAGAGCCTACCCGAACGGCCGCCGATCATCCGAGGCGAGCGGGTCTATCTGCGTCCCGCCGAGCGCGCGGACCTGCCGACCTTCGTGCGTTGGTTCAACGACGCCGATGTCCTCCGAAACCTCGCCATGCGCGCGCCGATGAGTGAGGCCGCCGAGGCGGCCTGGTTCGAACGGATGCTCGCCGCCCAGGGCACGACCGACTACCACTTCGTCATCTGCCTCCTGGCCGATGACCGCCCGATCGGCACGATCGGACTCCATGGCCTCGATCTCGTGAACGGCGGCGCCGAGTTCGGGATCGCCATCGGTGAGAAGGACGAGTGGGGCAAGGGCCTCGGCACGGACGCCACGCGGGCCATCTGCGCCTTCGGGTTCGGCGAGCTGCGCCTCGAACGCATCGGCCTCTCGTATTACGCCGGCAACGACCGCGGGCGCCGCGCCTACGAGAGGGTCGGCTTCGTCCACGAGGGAACGATGCGCCGCGCGCACTTCGCGCGCGGCGAGCACCACGACGTCCACGTCATGGGCCTGGTCCGCGAGGAGTGGCTGGGCATGGCCCATCGGCGCAGCGGGGAGCCGGACTGACGGCCATCCTCGAGCTGCCAGCCCGGCTGGCAATGCTGCGTGGACCCGCTCGAGAGCGAGCGGAACGCCTGTTCGACGTCCGCGCCGTGACCGCTCTCCTGGATCCGCCATCCGCGCTCGAGCCGTGGCTCGTGCAGACCTTCGGATCCGTCGACGACGTGCGAGAGCAGACCGTGATCAAGGTCACGAACCGCGTGACCCTGGAGGCCGCCGCGTTCGCGCCCCTCCGGGCCCGCCGCCCGATCGACGGGACCAGGCGAACGGCCGACATCAAAGCAGAGATCGCCGCCACCGTCGGCGATCCGTTCTGCCACCCCGACACCGGCACGCCGGCCCATGCGTTCGGCCGCGTCCGCGGCGCCCACATGGTGAGCGGGGCAAACGCCGCGGCGGCCGACGCCCACCACGCCGTCCTCGTCTTCGACCGGCATGATCCGCTCGCCTTCGACGGCCCCCTCGTGGCCGACCTGTTCGCCACCGGCCGCGCATGGGCGGATCGAGCGCGGGCCGATGATCCCGACGCGGCGAACTACCTCCTGCTCTGGAACTGCCTGTGGCGCGCGGGCGGCTCGATCATCCACGGCCACGCGCAGGTGCTGCTCGGAGCCGGACCGCAGTACGCCCGACTGGAGCGCTTCCGGCGCGACCGGGATGCGTACCGTGCCGACCGTGATGCGGACCTCGTCGCCGATCTCGTCGAGGTGCACCGGGACGTCGGGCTGGCCGTCGAGCGCGGTGGCGTCATGCTTCTTGCCCACCTCGCACCGATCAAGGAGCGCGAGATCCTCGTGGTCGGCCGGCCGGGCATGGACGAGCGGGAGCCCGGCTTCGCCGATGCGGTCACCCACGCGCTGTCGACCTGCCGGGATCGGCTCGGCGTGCGTTCGTTCAACCTCGCGCTGTGGCGGAGGCCGCTGCTCGACGGTGGTACGTCGCCGGGCTGGGACGGCTTCCCACCGATCGTCCGCATCGTCGATCGCGGCGACCCGTTCAGCCGCCCGTCGGACATCGGCGCCATGGAGCTGTACGGCACCCCGATCGTCGCCTCGGACCCGTACGAGGTCATCGCCGCCCTCGCCTGATCGATGGGACCATCGAGTACGATGCCGCCGTGTTCGAGCTGCGTCGCGACCCGGTCACCGGCTGGTGGTCGGCGATCGTCGCCGACCGGGCCTTTGCCCGCGAGGCGTTCGAGATCCAGGCGCAGCCCGTGGAGGGCACCCACTGCCGGCACTGCGACGAGGCGCCCGATCAGGAGCCGGACCACCTCGTTCGACGCATCGCCCTGCGGTCGGACGCGTTTCACCGGATCGACTCGACGAAGACGCAGGCCGCCCAGCTCTCCCTGAGCGAGGTTGAGCGCGCGACCGGGGCGTGGGAGATCCTGGTCGGGCCGCGGGACCACCACGAGCGGCTCGCCGACACCAGCCCGCAGCTGGCCGGCGCGCTGGTCCGAGCCGCCCGCGACGCGATGCGTGCCCTCGGCGCCGAGCCGCGCGACACGGACGCCGATGGACGGCCCGAGCCGCTCTACATCCAGGTCGTCCAGAGCTACGGCATGCAGGCGGGGTCGCGGAGCCAGCACCTCAACCTCGAGCTCTACGCCATTCCCCAGGTTCCGCACTGGGTCGCCGAGGAGATCGGTGGCGGCGCGCGGCAGATGATCAAGACGCGACGCTGCGTGTGGTGCGCGCTGGCGGAAGCCGAGGAGGAGAACGGCGAACGGCTTGTCTTCGCCGATCACCACGCCGTCGTCTTCGCGCCGGCTGCCAGCCGATCGGCGTTCGAGCTCGTCGTGGTCCCGCGCGCACACGCCGGAGACTTCACGACGCTGGACGACGATGCGATCACCGACGTCACGGCCACCCTGCAGCGGGCGCTCCACGCCCTCGACGCGCTCGGCGATCCGCCATACAACCTGTTCCTCCACACCTCGCCGGCCGGCGAGCGGCTCGACCAGACGTTCCACTGGCACTGGGAGATCCACCCTCGCCTGCGGGTGATCGCCGGTCTCGAACGCGCGACAGCCCTCGCCGTGAACCCCGCCGCCCCCGAATACGCGGCCGAAGTGCTGCGTGATCGCCTGCATCGGTAACACGGAGGGGGTGGTCATGCGTCAGGGCCGAACGAGCGGGGGGCCGCGAATGTGGAGGACGAGGTGGATTCGATGGTCCTGCCCGGCAGGGTCTCGTGGGGCATGCCCGCGGTGAGCCACCACGCCGTCGATGACCACGAAGCCGCATTTGCCCGGCTCTTCGAGGAGTTCTCCGCCCCCATCTACAACTACGTGCTGCGCATGGTCGGTGACGCCGACCGGGCAGCCGATGTCACCCAGGACACGTTCATCAAGGCCTATCGCAAGCTCGACACCGTGACCGAAGCCGCCGCCACGCGATCGTGGCTCTACCGGATCGCCACCAACACCGCCATCGACGACATGCGCCGGAGGCGGATGGTGACGACCATGCGCGACGACGAGCCGA
>Ga0299907_10001727_pt1 | contig 12808 bp, 13 predicted proteins | sample RVTome_16_FD_198680 | JGI IMG/M metagenome (GOLD analysis project Ga0299907, IMG submission 198680) | Soil microbial communities from uranium-contaminated site in the Upper Colorado River Basin, Wyoming, United States - RVT152D67 (version 2) ... | reverse complement strand
CTGACGGTCGAGTGTCCGGTGAAGGGCCGCGAGGACGAGCGGAAGCGCGGGCTCCGACACGCGCGCGGAGGCAGGAAAGGCTTCCGCGAAGGCACGGAACTCCTCGCTGTCCGAGAGCGCTGTGACGAGTCCGTGAAGCGGTGAAGGTGCCGGGTCCATACGTCTGGCGGGAACTGCGTCCCGTAGGCCCATCGTAACCGGGTGCGGGCGAGCCTCAGCGGTCGACCCGGCCCCGCGCGCTCCGAGAACCACCACCCCCAGGGGCACTCCCGTGTCCCTGGTGACACGCTAGCCGGGGACCCGTCACGCAGGGGCTACGGCTTCGAGCCGACTTCGCGTCAATTGAAGCGCTGCTGGGTGACCGTCAGGCCTTCGGCCAGCAAGCTCTCGACGGCGTCCGCCGAGCGGGACACGATTCCTTCCACATCGTCCTCCGCCTCGAACGGAGAGAGAACGTAGTCCGCGACCGGGCGCGGGTCTCCGCGCTCGGGCCGGCCCACCCCGACCCGCAGCCGGAGGAACTCCGGTGTGCCGAGGGCCTGCGCGATCGACCTGAGGCCGTTGTGCCCGGCGAGACCGCCGCCGGCCCGCGCCTGCAGCCGTCCCACGTCCAGGTCGACGTCGTCGTGGACGACGAGCACATCCTCAGGAGCGACCTTGAAGAAACGCGCAGCCGCGGAGATGGAGCGTCCCGAGTCGTTCATGTACGTCTCGGGCTGGAGCAACGCGACGCGCGCATCCGAAATTCGGGGCTCTGCGACGCGCCCGTTGAACTTCGACCGGAACGAGCCGTCATGCCGGCGCACGAGCTCCTCGACGACCATCCAGCCGACGTTGTGACGGTCGGAAGCGTGCTCGCGGCCGGGATTCCCCAGACCTGCGATGAGCAGGTCGAGCGTCGAGGCCCGCTCGCCCCGACGGAACAGACGCACCTGGAGTTACTCCTCCTCGTCGGGAGGAGCTTCGGGGCCCTCGCCGGCTTCGGCCCCTTCTTCCGCGCCTTCCTCGGGCTCCTCGCCCTCTTCGAGAGCTTCGGCCTCGGCTGCCTCGGCGGCCGCAGCTGCCTCGGCTTCCTCGAGCTCCGCGAATCCGCGCGACACCGCGACGGTGACGATGACCGTCTCGTGCGGGTCGTCGAGGAACGTGACCCCTTCTGGAGCGGAAACGTCCTCGAGTCGCAGATTGTCGCCGATGTCGAGCGCAGTGACGTCGACGTCGATGTGCTCCGGGACGTCCATCGGCAGAGCCTCGACCTGGAGCTCACGCGAGACGAGCGACACGACGCCCCCCGCCTTCGCCCCGACGGACTCGCCGACCAGCTGAACGACGACGGACGCCTGGATCGGCTGGTCGAGCCGCACTTCGCGGAGGTCGATGTGAGAGATCGTCCCGCGCACGGGATCCTGCTGGTACTCGGCGAGGATCGACGGATGCACCGTCGTCTGACCCTCGAGCACGACGTCGAGGATCGCGTGCAGGCCCGACGGCCCAGTCATCGCCGTTCGCAGGTCCTTCTCCGGGACGGAGATCGCGCGCGCGTGTCCTTTCCCGTACAGCACGCCGGGGATAACGCCTGCGTTGCGCAGGCGCCGAGAGTGGCGCGAGCCGCGCTCTTCGCGTTCCTGGACCTCCAGCTTCAACCGGTCTCCGGACATCGGCGGCGGATTGTAGCCGAGCAATGCAACCGTCCTCGACCGCCACGGCTCGTCGGGTGAAGCGTTTGCAACGTGGAGGCATAGCGGCCGCGAAGCGGACGCTTTAGGGTGTTCGCGCGATCGAAATCCGCGCGAGCGGATTGCGATCTGCGCACGGCTCAGAAGAGCTGGTTCTCGCCGCCGAAGATCGCCGAGACGGAGTCGTCGCGGAAGACGTTCATGATCGTCTCGGCCAGCAGGCCGGAGACGGTCAGCACCGTCAGGTTCGGGGGTCGCGTGCGTGGGTCGATCGGGACGGTGTCTGTCACCAGGATCCCGGTGATGTCGCTGTCCGCGAAGCGATGCAGGGCGCCGTTGCAGAAGAGACCGTGGGTGGCGAAGACCCAGACGTCGGTGACCCCGTGCTCCTTCAGTGCAGCCACGTTCGCGAGGAGCGTTCCGCCGGTCATGATCACGTCGTCGCCGACGATCGCCACCTTGTCGCGGACACGCCCCGCGATCTCGGTGACGGAGACCTCGTCGTGGGCCGGGCGGGTCTTGTGCATGATCGCGAACTCGGCGTCGATCATCTCCGCGAAGCGGACGGCGAGCCGTGCCCGCCCGGCGTCCGGGGAGACCGAGACGACGCCGGAGCCCGTCAGTCCGAGGTCGCGGAAGTGGCGGGCGAAGAGCGGGAGGGCGGTCATGTGGTCGACCGGGATCGTGAAGAACCCCTGGATCTGCCCGGCGTGGAGGTCCATCGTCAGCACGCGGTCGGCGCCGGCGAGCTGGAGCATGTCGGCGACGAGACGTGCGGAGATCGGCTCGCGCGGCTTCGCCTTCCGGTCCTGACGCGCGTACGGGAAGAGCGGCATCACCGCGGTGATCCGCTTCGCCGAGGCGAGCTTCGCCGCCTGGATCATGAAGACGAGCTCCATGATGTTGCGATCGACGGGCTCGCACCCGGTCTGCAGGATGAACACGTCGGCGCCACGGATCGACTCGCCGTAGCGGCAGTACGTCTCGCCGTTGGCGAAGGTGGTGAGCTCGATCTCGCCGAGCTCGACGTCCAGGCGCTCTGCGATCTTCGACGCGAGCTCGGGGTGCGAGCGGCCCGCGAAGACCATCAACCGCTTCTGAGGCGTCAGCGGGATCGCGTGGCTGGTGCTCATCTCGGCCTGCGGTACCTCGTCCTCGAGGCCGCGCAGCGTCTGCTCAATCGTTCCGCTTTCCACCCCGCCCCTCCTTGTTGACCTGCGCCGCCCGGGCGATGGCGAGCGCGCCCGCGGGGACATCCTCTGTGATGACGGAGCCGGCTGCAATCCATGCGTCGTCGCCGATCGACACCGGGGCGACGAAGGCATTGTCGACACCGGTCCTGACGTTGCTCCCGATCACGGTCCGTTCCTTCGCCCTGGTCGCGTGGTCCTGGTTGACCGTGATGTTCCCGGCCGCGATGTTCGTGTCGGCACCGATCTCGGCGTCACCGATGTACGACAGATGCGGCACCTTGGTCCGCTCACCGATGTGGGAGTTCTTGATCTCCACGAACGTGCCGGCCTTCGCGCCCGCCTCGAGAATCGTGCCGGGGCGAAGGTAACAGAACGGGCCCACGAGGGCGCCTGCACCGACGACGGCGTCCTGGAGGACGGCGTGAGGCCCGATCTGGGCCCCGGCCGAGATGCGCGAGGCGCCTCGGACGACGGTGAACGGATGGATCACCGCGTCAGGCTCGAGCACGGCTTCGACGTCGATCCAGGTCGACTGCGGATCGACGATCGTCACGCCCGCGAGCATGTGCGCCTCGTTGATCCGGTCGCGAAGTGCGGCCGCCGCCGCCGCAAGCTCCGACCGAGTGTTGACGCCTTCGGCCTCCATCGCATCTCCTCCCTTGTGCACAGCTACCGGCCCGCCGTCGGCGACGAGGAGCCCGATCGAGTCGGTCAGGTAGAGCTCGCCCTGCGCGTTGTGCGGCGACAGCCGCTCGAGGACCGGCCACAGCTGCTCGGCCCGGAAGACGTAGATCGAGGAGTTGACCTCGCGCACGGCGAGCTGCTCCGTGCTCGCATCCGCCGCTTCGACGATCTCCGCCAGACGGCCGCTGCCGTTCCGGATGATCCGGCCGTAGCGACGAGGATCGGCGGGCTCGAACGAGAGGACGGTCGCCCAGGAAGCCTCTCGCCGGTGCGTCTCCAGGAGCTCGCGGAGCAGCCCAGGAGTCAAGAGCGGCGTGTCGCCCGAGAGCACGAGCACGTCCTCTACTCCGTCGAGCGCATCTCGGGCACGATGCACGGCGTCTCCGGTGCCGAGCGGCGTCTCCTGCACCGCAACCTCGACACCCTCGAACGCCTCCGCAGTCGCGGGCGCGGCAACGACCACGAGCGGCTCGGCACCCAGCTCACGGGCCGTCCCGAGCACCCAGTCGACCATCCTCTTGCCGAGCAGCGCATGGAGGTGCTTCGGGATCGCCGAGTGCATGCGCGTCCCGAGGCCGGCCGCCATCACGACCGCGCCGAGGCTCTTCGTCTCCGTTCCGGGCATCGTGGCTGGGGCGCCAGGATTCGAACCTGGGATCACGGGACCAAAACCCGTTGCCTTACCACTTGGCCACGCCCCAGAGCACGGTCATCTTGCCATCAGAAGCTCTTGGCATCAGACCGGATGAGCGAGCCACGTTCGTCCACTGCCTCCGAGAGCCGAGGCAGCGTGCTCGGCCGCCTTCGGGTCGTCGAAGAGCCCGTACACCACGGGGCCGGCACCGGTGACATCGGCGCGGAAGGCTCCGAGTGCTCTCAACTCCTGCTGGAGCGGGCTCGACGCGAGATCGTTCGTGGGCAGTTCGGCAAGTTCCTGCGGGTGCTTGACGCGCTCGAGCGCTCGGAGCAACTCCGACCGCCGTTCTTCGAATCCGACTGCACCCTTGCGTTCGTCGAACCGGCGATAGACCGCTGCGGTCGACTCCTTGGTCGCGCCCTCCGGCAGGACGAGCAGCACGACGTAGTCGGTTGGCAGGTCGAGCGCAGCGAGATCGGATCCGTCACCGGTGCCGAGCTGCGGGCCCTCCCGGAGGAAGAACGGCACGTCCGCACCCACCGAGGCTGCGAGCGCATGCAGCTCAGCATCCGAGAGAGCCGTGGGCAGCGAGGCGTTCGCCAGCTCGAGTGCCGTCGCCGCATCGGAGCTGCCTCCACCGAGACCGCCGGCGACCGGGATCCGCTTCTCGATCAGCACGCGCCACCTCGGAGCCACGCCCGCGGCCTTCGCAAGTCGCTCGAGCGCGTCGCGAACGAGCGTGTCCTCCGGGAATCCCGAGACCGTCAACTCGTCGGCCGGCGTCAGCTCGATGCCGTCGCAGAGGCCGATCGCCTGGAGGACGGTGGCGACCTCGTGCGTCCCGTCCGGACGGACTGGGCCCACGACGAGTGCGAGATTGAGCTTCGCGAAGGCGCGCGTCCGGCTCATCGGAGCGCCACGGCGATGGCGACGAACTCCGTCGGTGTGAGCTCCTCGGCGCGTGCCTGTAGCGGCTTGCCGATCTCGCCCAGCGCGGTCTCAGCGGCTGTTCGAGTCGTGAGGCCGGAGAGCGAGAGAGAGTTGGCGAGGGTCTTGCGCCGGTGCGCGAAAGCAGCGTCCACGACCGGCCGTACCTCGGCCAGCACCGGGCCGTGGACGCGCTCGAACGCGACCAGCGCCGACTCGACCCGCGGCCGCGGCCTGAACACCGTCGGCGGGACCGCGTGGAATCCGACCTTGCGCGTCGCGAGCTGTACGAGCACGGACACGGCGCCGTACGCTTTCGTCCGCGGGGAGGCGAAGAAGCGATCGGCGACCTCGCGCTGCACCATCACGCACCAGCGCTCGAGCGAGGGCATGCCGTCGAGGCTCTCGACCACGAGCGGCGTGGCGATCGAATACGGGAGGTTGGCGACGAGCTTCGTCGGCTGCGGCTCGAGCGACGAGAGATCGACCGCGAGCGCATCGCCGAAGGTCAGCCGGACGTTGCTCCTGCCCTCGAGCGCTGACTCGAGCGGCTCGGCGAGCGAGCGGTCGAGCTCGACCGCGTGCACGGTCGCGACCCTGTCCGCCAGGTAGCGGGTCAGCACTCCGAGCCCCGGGCCGACCTCCAGCACCACGTCGTCGTCGCGGAGGGTGGCGAGGCGTCCTATGACGCCGAGGATGTTCTCGTCGACGAGGAAGTGCTGGCCGAGCGCCTTCTTCGGCGTCACGCTCATGGCACTCGGAAGGCAGCGGCCGCGTTCGCGTGCGTGGCCGCGGCGAGCTGTGACTGCTCCTCGTCGCGAACGTCCGCCAGCGCGGCGATCGTGTGGACGACGTGCGCGGGCTCGTTTCGTTCCCCGCGCACGGGCTGCGGCGAGAGGTAGGGGCTGTCGGTCTCCACGAGGATCCTGTCCCGAGGCACAGCCCGGGCGGCGTCGCGGAGATCGCCCGCCTTCGGATACGTCGCGTTTCCCGCGAAAGAGACGTAGTACCCACGCTCGAGCGCAGCCGGAAGGAGATCGGGCGACGAGAAGCAGTGGAGGACCACCTCGCCACCGAAGCCCTCGAGAGCCGCTGCGGTCTCGACGGCGGCCTCCCGGCTGTGGACGATGACCGGCAGTCCGAGCTCGTCCGCCAGCGCGAGCTGTGCATCGAACAAGCGGCGTTGTTCAGCGGGAGTCGCGTAGCGCTTCACATTGTCGAGGCCCGTCTCGCCGACGGCGACGGCCTTCGGGTGCGCCAGCAGCTCGCGCAGCTCGCCGAGCCGAGCGGCCTCGGGCGTCGCCGCCTGGTGAGGGTCGACTCCGAGCGCGGCGTAGACGCCGTCATTCTGCTCCACAAGCGCGAGCGCCGCGCGGCACGAGTCGATCCCGGTGCCGATCGTGACGATTCGGCTCACCCCTGCCTCGGCCGCGCGCGCGATGACCGCTGACGGCTCCTCGCACGCGTCGAGGTGCGCGTGCGAGTCGGTCACGCGGCGTCTCGACGGTCCGCGTCGTCCTCCATCCGCTTCAACTCCTCGGCGACGACCTTCTCGGCGTCCAGCTTCGCGAACAACGGTTGCGGCTCGCGAAGCGCCTGTCCCGGCGGGAGCTCGCTCGGCTCCCACCGGCCGACCCAGTCCTCGTACTCGCCGGTCAGCACGACGTGTTCTCTGTCGTCGTCGTCCGTCACCGTTCGAAACTCGAGCGGGCCGGCGATCGTGTCGTCATAGCCCAGCAGCTCGTGCAATCGTTGCGAGGAGAAGGGGAGGAACGGGGTGAGGAGCGTCTTCAGGCTGTCGATCGCACGCAGCGAGACGTAGAGGATCGTCGCAGAGCGCTCGCGATCCGTCTCCATGAGCGTCCACGGAGCCTGCTCGGTGACGTACTGGTTTCCGAGCCCGGCGAGCCTCATGATCTCCTGCAGCGCGTTCTTGAAGCGCGCGGCTTCGATCAAGGAGCCGACGGACTCGAAGCCACTCTCGACCTCCGCGAGGAGCTGCTCGTCGGAATCGGTGAGTGCGCCCGGCTCTGGTACGACGCCGAAGTTCTTGAACGCACTCTGCAAGGTGCGGTTGACGAGGTTCCCCCAGGTCGCGACGAGCTCGTCGTTGTTGCGGCGTACGAACTCGGCCCACGTGAAGTCCGTGTCCTGCGTCTCCGGTCCGGCGATGGAGAGGAAGTACCGCAGCGCATCGGGGTCGTATCTGCTCAGGAAGTCGCGAACGAGGATCACGATCCCTCGACTGGAGCTGAACTGCCTGCCTTCCATCGTCAGGAACTCGCTCGAGATGATGTTGTCAGGCAGCTCCAGCGCGCCTCGTCCGGTCCCGTACTCGCCGTCGTCTCCGTAGCCGAGCAGCGTGCTCGGCCAGATCACGGTGTGGAAGACGATGTTGTCCTTCCCCATGAAATAGGCATGCTCGGCCTCCGGGTTCTGCCACCACTCGCGCCAGGCATCGGGCGTGCCCCGGTTCTGGGCCCACTCGATCGAGGCGGAGAGGTATCCGATCACGGCGTCGAACCAGACGTAGATCCGCTTGTCGTTCTGATCCTCGTAGCCTTCGAGCGGGATCGGCACTCCCCAGTCGAGGTCCCGTGTGATCGGACGCGGCTTCAGCTCCTTGACGAAGTTGAGCGAGAACCGCCTGACGTTCTGGCGCCAGTGGTCCTGCGACTCGATCCAGCTCATCAGCTGCTCCTTGAACGCCGGCAGATCGAGGAAGAGGTGCTTCGTCGTCTTGAAAACCGGCGTCGTCCCGTCGACCTTCGACCGCGGGTCGATCAGGTCGGTGGGGTCGAGCTGGTTCCCGCAGTTGTCGCACTGGTCTCCGCGCGCGCTCTGGAATCCGCAGATCGGGCACGTGCCCTCGATGTAGCGGTCGGGGAGTGTATGCCCGGTCGAGGCGGCGAACGCCCCGAGAGTCTCCTGCTCGACGATGTAGCCCTTGCGGTGGAGCGTGCGGAAGAGATCCTGGGTGACGCGGTAGTGGTTGGCAGTCGTCGTCCGTGTGAAGAGGTCGTAGGAGAGCCCCAGGGCGCGGAGGTCCTCGCGGATGAGCTGGTTGAAACCGTCGGCGGTCTCACGCGGCGACTCTCCGGCGGCGTCCGCCGCCACCATGACCGGCGTTCCGTGCTCGTCCGTGCCGCTCACCATGAGGACGTCGTTGCCGCGCATCCGGTGATAGCGGGCGAACGTGTCCGAGGGGACGCCGAAGCCCGCCACGTGGCCGATGTGGCGAAGACCGCTCGCGTAGGGCCACGCGACCGCAACCAGGATCTTCCGTCGAGGCCTCGGCTGGCTCATGAACGCCCATGATATGGAGTCGCTCTCGGGCGCCTCGTAGCGCGCCGAGCGCGCCTCCGCCGAGAAGCAGGAGCAGCGCAAGCGCACAGGCAAGCATGACTCCTCGACGCCAAGTGCGATCGGGAGCGCCCCCCGGTACCGCGTCTACAGGCGAGGCGGAGGCCGTGGATGGGCGGCGGCTGTCACCGGTGCGAGTCGGCTTCCGGACCAACGTCGCGTCGCCCGCGGGCCCTCTTCTCACGAGACCCGTTGTGGCCGGCGCGGAGAGACGCGAACCCGTGCCCTTGCCGGTCTCGGTCACCCAAGCGGACCCGACCGAGCCGGATGGGTGCCGCGTGCGCTCGACCGCCGTCGGCTCGAGCCTGCCCGTCGACCGCGTTTGCCGAGTGATGGCACGGACCGACCTCGGCTTGCGGTCGCGCGCCACCGCGCCGGCCGCGCGCGGCGCCGCGGGACGCTCTCCCGAGGCCGTGTCCGCCACCGCGACGACCGCTGGCTCCGCCGGGGGGAGAGGCGCAGGAGGAGGCGCGGGTTCCGGCGCAGGCTCCGGCGCGGGCGTGGGCGCGGGAGGCGCCGCCCCGACGGGAGGCTCGGGCGCGGGAGCCGGCGCAGGGGGAGCCGGTGCGGGCGGCGCCGCAGGCGGTGGCGGAGGGGTGGGGGCCGCCCGCGGCGGGAGCAGGGATCGCGGGTCGACGTAGCTCTCCTCCTCTCCGACCCGGATGCCGAGATGGACGTAGGGGACGTCGTGCTCGGGATCGCCGGACGGGCCCGCGTTGGCTACCGACGCTCCCTCCGCGACGTCATCGCCGCGCTTGACGAGGAGCGGGCCGAGATGGGTAAGTGAGGCCTTGTACCCACCCGCGGTGGCGATGGTGGCCGTAAGGCCGTGTGTCGGGACCTGTCCCGCGAACGTGACCTCGCCGGAGACGGGCGCTCGAACGACGCTCGCATCTCCGAGCGCGATGTCGACGCCCCGGTGCTGACCGCCCGCGTACGGGTTGTCGCCCAGGGAGAACTCGCGGAGCACGTCCCCGTCGGCCGGCCAGGCCCAGGCATGCGCGGTGGACGCGGTGGCAAGCACCCACCCCGACGCCAGCGCGATGCCGACGGCCAGTCGTGTTGTCCTGGAAGTCAACAGAAGGAACGTAGCAGCGGCTGCGACACGAGAGCAACGGAGTTGACTGAGTTGTTACAGAGATCCCCGGTAGAGCGCGTTCCGCGACTCTCCACCGAGTCGCGCGACGAGGTCGACCGCCTGGCGCCGCGAGATTCCAGCAGCCACGAGCTCGGCTACAGCCGCTAGAGACTCGGCTCCGACCTCCGCCTTCCCCCCACCCGCATCCGGGCCGAGGACGAGTGTGATCTCGCCCTTGGGCGGCTCCGCAAAGTGCTGGGCTAGCTCGGCGACCGTCCCCCGGACGATCTCCTCGAAGCGCTTCGTCAGCTCCCGACAGACTGCAGCCCCCCGCTCCGGGATCGCGTCCGCGAAGGCGGCCAGCGCCCCCGGAAGCCGGCGCGGAGACTCGAATGCGACAACGGAGTGCGGCCACCGGGAGAGCTCGCGCGCGATCTTCTCGAGCTCGCCTCTCCGCCGAGGCAGGTACCCGACGAACTGGTAGCGGCCGGACACGAGCCCGCTCGCTACGAGCGCCGTCTCCACGGCCGACGGCCCGGGAAGCACCGTCACCGGGAGCCCCGCCGCCATCGCGGCGCCGATGAGCCGGGCTCCCGGATCGTTGACGCCCGGAAGACCTGCGTCGGAGATCAGCGCAACCCGCTCGCCCCGCTCCAGCCGCGCGATGACGTCCTGAGTACGCCTCGTCTCGTTGTGCCCGTGATAGCTGAGGAGCCGGGAGCTGATTCCGTAGTGATCGAGGAGGACCCGCGACCGCCGTGTGTCCTCGCACAGGACGAGGTCGGCCTCGCGCAGCTCTGCGAGCACCCGAAGCGTGACGTCGTCGAGGTTGCCGATCGGAGTAGCGCAGACCGCGAGCGGCACGAGGACCGCCTACCAGGCGCCGTCGAGAGCCTCGAAGCCGACGAGTGCCGACCCGATGAGGCCGGCCTCCGTCCCGAGCTCGGCCGGCACGACTCGAAGCGTCCTGTCGGCGGGAGCGAGCGCGTCTCGCCTGGCCGTCTCCTGCGCCGGTGCCAGGACGAGATCGCCGGCGGCTTCTCCAAAGCCTCCCCCGACGAGGACGAGCTCCGGATCGACGAGGTTGGCGAGCGAGGCGATCGCGGCGCCGAGAAAGCCTCCGATCTCGCCCAGGCGCGCCAGGGCGGCCTCGTCTCCCGCCTGCGCCCGGTCGACGAGGACATAGGCGTCGGCGTCGGCTCCCCACACCTCACGTGCGACCCGATCGGCCGCAGTGCCCGATGCGAGCGCCTCCAGATGCCCCCGACCGTGACAGTTTCCCTGGCACGGCGGCCCGTTCGCGACGACGACCATGTGGCCGATCTCGGCCCAGCCGCGGTAGAGCCGGTCGTCGAGGACGAGACCGCCCCCGACTCCGGTTCCGAGCGTGAGCATGACCAGGTTCGACTTGCCCCGTCCGGCGCCGAGCTTCCACTCGGCGAGGGTCGCTGCGTTCGCATCGTTCTCGATCCCGACCGGGAGCCCGAACCGTGCCCGGGCGTGGGCGGCGAGGTCGAAGTCGTCGAACGGCAGATTCGTGGCGCGAAGGACGCGGCCCGTCCGGCGATCGAGATTTGCGGGCACTCCGAACCCGATTGCGCCAATGCGGTCGTCGAGGAGCGCTCCGACCGCGGCATCGAGCGCGTCCAGCACGTCCACCTCCGAGGTGCCCGGGCTCTCGATCCTGTTCCGGGACAGCACTGTGCCCTCCCGGTCGACGACTCCCGAGAGGATCTTCGTCCCGCCCACGTCGACTCCGATCACGAGGGGAGCGCCCACGGCCGCGGGCTACCATAGCGCCCCGGATGGCCGAGGGAGACAAGCCCTACCGGCGCTACCGAGGCGGCCGCACCAAGGGCAGGGTCCCTCTCGACAGGGGGCAACGACCTGCGGCGAAGCCCGCCGGTGGCGACGACAAGCCCCGCGGCGGCGGCCGCCACTGGGGTCGCTGGATCGTGCTGACGACCGTCGGCCTGTTGGTGCTCACCATCGTCTGGGGGCTGCTCGGCTACCTCTCCTTCGCGAGCGGCGTCGACGAGGCGAACGACCGTCTTCCCCGCCGTGCCGAGCGCCGCCTGGCCGACGTGGACGGATCGCTCCTCTCCGAGCCCGCGACGATCCTCGTGATCGGGACCGACGGAGGGAAGGCACCCGGCCGCGGCGACGACCGCCGCGCGGACTCGCTCCTGCTCCTGCGCACGGATCCCGACAGGCACCGGCTCTCGTACCTCTCGATCCCGCGTGACCTGCGCGTCGACATCCCGGGCTACGGCTCGGGGAAGATCAACGCCGCAAACCAGATCGGCGGGCCGGCGCTCACGATCGCGAGCGTGCGGGCGCTGACCGGCCTTCCGATCCATCACGTCGTCGTCTTCGACTTCGACGGCTTTCGCGAGCTGATCGACGCGCTCGGTGGCGTCGACATCGACGTCCCGAGGCGGATCCTCTCGAACAAGTTCGACTGCCCGTACAAGCCCGCGCGCTGCGCGGCGTGGGAGGGCTGGCGCTTCGAGAAGGGGACGCAGAACATGGACGGCCGGCGCGCGCTGGTCTACGCGCGGATCCGGACCAACCAGAACGATCCGTCCGACACCGACCTGACCCGCGGGAGCCGCCAGCAGGCGGTCGCGGACGCCGTGGGCGACAAGATCGCCGGGCTGGGGACATTCGTCCGCCTGCCCTTCATCGGGGACTCCCTGGCCGCGCCGCTCGTGACCGACCTCTCGGCCTGGGAGATCGCCAGGCTCGGCTGGGTGCGCTTCCGCGCGGATTCCAGCCGCTCTCTCCACTGCCGGCTCGGTGGAGAGCCGTCGTTCGACGGCGGCGAGTCGGTCATCCTCGGCTCCGAGGACAACGCGGAGGTGATCTCGATGTTCCTGCGCCGCTCGGCGCCCCTCGCGCCGCCCAAAGGGGACCTGTACGGCGCCGGCTGTACGCGACGTTAGGGGCCTGTCCGGGAACTGGTCGCGGTGGATGACACGCGGGATGTGCCTCCAGCCAAGGATGCAGGGAGCGCCATATGCAGGCATATTGGCGCGACTGAGGACGCCGCGTCGTGGTGCGTCACGCCTGTCCGGCTCCCTGAGCCAGTTTCCGGACAGGCCCCTAGGCCTCAGTCGCTCGCCGGCGGGGTGGACTTCTTCTCGGCCGCTGGAGTTTTCTCGGCCGGCTTGTCCTTGGACTTGTCGGTCGGCGCCGCGTCCCCATCCTTGCCCTTCTGCCCGGCCCGGCCGTAGTCGGTCGAATAGAAGCC
>Ga0299907_10001726_pt1 | contig 12808 bp, 14 predicted proteins | sample RVTome_16_FD_198680 | JGI IMG/M metagenome (GOLD analysis project Ga0299907, IMG submission 198680) | Soil microbial communities from uranium-contaminated site in the Upper Colorado River Basin, Wyoming, United States - RVT152D67 (version 2) ... | reverse complement strand
CATTCGTTCCTGGTAACGCAACGCTCCGAGAGAGCTATAGGTATGGCCGAGGACCGTGTATCAGGGCGGGCAACGGCGCCTCCTACCAACGACGGGGGCAAATCGCCCCCGATACGGGAAGGGAGACACCATGTCAACGAGTGCTACCCAGCCGGGTACCACCACAAGGGCAGGACGTTCCGGTAAGGGTCTCGGCATCGCCGCGGCCGCTCTCGCCGTCGTCATCGCTGCCGGCTTCGTGTTCGCCGTCAACCAGGGGAACGAAGTCACCGAGTCCGGAGCCCAGAGTGAGCTGTCCGGTCCGGCGCAGATCGCCGCCGATCGTCACGCCGAGCAGGTGCGGCTCTATGAGCTGGCCGCACAGGCAGCGCTTCGCCCGGACCCCTCGGCCGAGATCGACCGGCTCAACGAGTTGGCCACGAAGGTCAGCGCGGAGTCACATCCGGCGTTCAACATCGAGAAGACCAAGATGGAGCTGGCCGGCCAGGGGGCCGTGGTTAACGAGCATCCCGGGGTCAACCCGGAAAAGACCAAGATGGACATGCTGGTCAACGAGACCCCAACCGAGCTGAATCAGCCCGAGTGGGACAACCGGATGCCCTGACAGGTAGTTACGAAGGGAGAAAGGGCCGCCGCCGGGCGGCCCTTTCTCTATGCCAGGGCAGTTCCACATTGCACAAGAGAAGACCCCCGCCCGATGGCGGGGGTCTCCCTACTCCGTTAGCGAGGCGTGTGCCTCAGCCATTCTCAGAAGGCGGGGCGAACAATGAGGCGTGGCAGGAGCTGGGGCCGATGCTTCACCTGGATCCGGTTCTCCTTCGAGCGATTGCTCAACCACCTCTGGACGGGGTTGTCGAGCTGCTCGATGGGGCGAACCGTCCAAGCCCAGCGCCGGGTGTTCCTCGGTTCCTGGGATTCGGACATGTTGGTCATGTCGCGCCTTTCCTCACTCACGGCTCGTCGTCGGTCGACGACGATTCATAGATGGAGAGGAGGAGGCTCCTTCATTGATACCGAAAGTGAGATCCGTCGAGGGCTCAGAGAATGACCCACTCGGTCTTGACCACTTCGTCTCCGTCGAGACCGACCACGAGGGCGAACGGCCCCGATTGGATCCCGTCGAAGGAGAAGCGCCCGAGCTCATCGGATTCGGTAACGAGCACTGTGTCGAGCACGTGCAGCTCCACGGTCATCCGCCCCGCCGGCTCGAGTTGGCCCAACAGACGGCCTGATACCGGTTCATGCTCCAGGTCGATCATCAACTCCCCGGACTCGAATGCGAGCATCCGGGAGGTGGCGACTCCTCGCACGACCGAATTCGATTCCTCGCTCGAGTCGTAGGACAGCTGAGCCAGGTCGGCGTCGATCGTCCGCCACGACAGCGCCGCCTTGGCGAATTCGGCCACGTCCGCGGGCGATGGATCCGATTGGTCCAAGCCTCTCCGGAGCAGCGAAAGCAGCCTCTCTTCTTGCTGGTTGGCTGAATCACTCATCTCGGATCTTCTCCTCGCTCGAACACGTCGTAGGAGAGCGTGAGCCACGCGAAAAAGTCCCGGCCCGAGCATTCGCCGCTGCCGTGGGCCTATCGGATTCGGCGGAGCCCCGCGGGAGCAACGATGCGAACTTTTCCTCCTGCGGTCTTGTCGACTCCGTCATTTGGCATCATCTCCTGATTCCAAAGAGTCGCTTCCAGCACCGCTGATACGCGCCGAAAGCGCACCCTTCAGCCTTTCCAGGCACCGCGATCTGGTCGGTCCCAAGCTCCCGATCGGTCTGCCGACCAACTCCGAGATCTCCTCGTAGCTGAGCGGTGGTTCCGTCGTGAGTAGCCGGAGCAGGTGCTGGCAGTCGTCGCTGAGGGTGGCGAAGGCGGCTACCACCTCCCGGGCCTCCTCGTCCTCGACGAGCATCGAGTCGAGGGAGGGTGATTCGTCAGGGATGTCGTACTGGAAGTCGGTGGGAACCATCCGCTCCCTCATGCCCTTCACCCGAAGTGCCTCACGCCGACACGTGGTGGCGAGCCAGCCGGGGAGACGCTCCGGGTCGTCGATTCGATGCAGGTTCTCGACGAGGCGGAGCCACACCGTCTGGCTGACATCCTTGGCAGTTGCATCATCGAGTCTGAAGCTGCGGGCGATGGACCAGACCATCTGACTGAACCGCTCGACCAATTCGTTCCAAGCTGCCTGGTCACCCGAGGCCGACAGTGCCAGCAGTTCGCCGTGGGTGGCTCGCGCCAGGGAGGCCATGGAGTCATCGTACGGACGAAGAGTGGGCCGCTTGCCCCCAAATACGGGAATCTTTTCGAGGCCGGGGGCGGCGGGTCAGGCCTGAAGCACCTCCTCCTCTTCAGCCACGATGTGGATCCCGAGATCCTCGACCTCCACGCCTGATCTCAAGACGACGGATGCCGCTTGATCAGCCGTCCCCCCGATCTCACACATGATCCTTGCGATGGCGGCCGCCACCTGCGGTGCCGCGAACGAGGTCCCCGACCACATCGCCCATCCGGCGTACTCATCGGGGTCTATCCCGGCCACGCTCGAAGCTGGTCCGCTGTGCTCGAAGAACGTGCTGATCACGTCCACGCCGGGGGCACACGCGGTCACCCACGGCCCGAAATTCGAGAACCATGCTCGCGTGCCGCAGAAGGTGGCACCGACGGAGATGACACCGTCCAGCGCGGCCGGCCAGAACTTGCGGCACGAGCCATTGTTCCCGGCCGCGGCGACGACCACGGCACCCTGATTTCGAGCGCGGGCAATGGCGTCCGACAGAACTGGGAGCCCTTCGGGTGTCAGCGGGGGGAGGTCGTCGTCCGTGTAGCAACCCAATGACATGTTGACCACGTCGACTCGGTCCCTGTCGAGAGCCTCTGCGAGCCCAGCTGAGATATCCCAATCATCACCATCGCCGAAGCTAGAGATAACACCCTGCGTCAGGATCTTTGCGTCGGGCGCATGGCGCCGGATGATCCCTGCGATGAAGGTGCCATGTCCAGCCTGTCTGTCGAGGTGTCCGTCGCCGTCGACTCCTTTCTCGTCTTCGTCGGTGCGGGATACGTCAATCGGCACTGCGGCCAATGCGTTGGCATCGGTCCAATCGGAATGAACGACGGCGTGATCTCTGAGCCGCTCGTTGGCCGGGATCCGACCTGCTTCCGAGGGCTGGGTGGCCAGGCCCGTGTCGAGAATGAGCACGTTGGGCGCCTCGCCGGCACAACCGGTCGGCTCGGACCACATCTTGGGCTCGGTGGCAGGTCGGGCGCAGTTCCTGGCAAAGGGGTTGCCGAGATAGACCGGATTCCCGAGATAGACAGGGTTGCCGAGATAGACCGGATTCCCGAGATAGACCGGGTTCCCGAGATACACCGGTTCGCCGAACAGGACGTGATTGAAGGACGCTCGGGATGCCTGATCACGAACCGACTGGATCTCTGCAACCGGGTCATCGACCTGGAATAGGTAGTGATCGGACTCACCACCGTGGTTCTGTGGATCTTCGATCCGTTCCCCATTGACAAGCGGTAAGGAGTCGATCGACGTCCCCGCCGGAACGGTGACAATGATCTCGTCGCGGCGGTAGACAAATCCGCCACCGGCCGACACCGCGATGTTCCGCTGCTCGAACCGCTCCTCGATGCTCGCCGCGACAACCTCAGGATCGATCGGCATCAGCCTGCCCCTCTTTCGTCATAACGCCTCTCCCAGCGCGAGAGCCGAAACCTAGTCTCAGGCCCATGATCGACGCGCCTCCGATCCCCGACCTCGAGCTCGCGCTCCGGGTGGTCGACTCGGTGCAGGATCACCCCCAGCGAGCACGGGATGAGGCCCGATTGCTCGTCGCCCGATCTGACATGGATCGGGAGGCACTGGCGGTCGCATGGTGGGCCCTCGGGCTGGCCGCCAGACAACTCAACGACCTGGACGAGGCGGATGGCGCTCTACGAACCGCCCTGAGCGTTGCGATCGAAGCTGCTCTCACACGACGGGTCGGTCAGATCAGGTCCAGTCTGGCCCTGGTCCTCCTCTACAGCGGCGAAACGCAGGCAGCCCTGGATGAGACGAAGTTGGCCATGGCCAGTCTGTCGGGCCCTGACCTGGCTCGAAACGAGATGCAGATCGGACTGATCCTGCAACGAATCGGAAGATTGGACGATGCCCTCGTCCATTATCGCTCCGCACTGAGAGGGCTCCGACGCAGCGGGGACCGGTTGGCCGAGGCTCGTCTGCTCTCCAACCGTGGCGTCCTTCATGGCTACCGGGATGAGCTCGATCTGGGTGTGTCGGATCTCGAAACCGCCCGCCTCATCGCCGAAGACCTAGGACAGAAGCTGATCGTCGCAGCCAGTGCTCACAACCTTGGTTTCCTCGAGGGAAGAAGGGGTGACGTGCCGGCTGCCCTCGCCTGGTTCGATCAAGCGGAAGCGGCCTACGAAGCACTAGGACGCCCACCGGGGATGACCGAGGTGCTCTGGGCCAACCGCGGAGAGCTCCTCCTCAAGGTTGGGTTGTACTCGGAGGCCGAGCAGGCGGTGAGCGCAGCCATTGTCGGCCTGGAGAAAACCGAGAACAAGACCGACCTCTCGGAGACCCGCCTCCTCGCCGCCGAGGTCGCTCTCGCCGCCCGGTACCCGGAACGAGCACTCGAAGCCGCAACCGCTGCCTCGTCGGAATTCACAGAACAGGATCGGCGCGCCTGGCGTCTGCTCGCCGAATACGCCGCGCTTCGCGCCCGTTTCGAAGCCCAGACCTCGGATGGCGCGACCGCCTCGGACGCCACCCGACTCGCCGGGGAGTTGGCCGCCATCGGACTGTTCTCGGAGTCGCAGCATTGTCACTTGTTGGCGGGCCGGATCGCAATGCGGGACGGGGCCCTCGAGGACGCACGTCGACAGCTACGTGCCGCCTCCGGGGCGCGGCGGAGGGGAACTGCCCTGGATCGGGCGAAAGCATGGCATGCCGAGGCCCTGCTCCGGCAAGCCGAGGGCAACGCATCTGGTTCGACCAGGGCGATCGAAGCCGGATTTCGGGCGATCCAGGATTACCGGCTGACCCTAGGGGCAGCGGATCTTCGCTCTCACGCCGCCGCTCACGGGCTCGACCTCGCCGTCCTCGCCATCGAACAAGGTGTCGCGTCCGGCTCGCCGTGGCGAGTCCTCAAGGCGGTGGAGTCATGGCGAGCCGAGAGCAGCCAGGTGGCCGCGGTGCGACCGCCGTCCGACCCCGAGTTGACTCGTCTCCTCTCTGAGCTGCGCAGGATCAACGCCGAAATCCGGGAGGCGGCCGTGACGGGCGGGGCAACTCACCCGCTCATCATGCAGGTGTCAAGGGTCGAATCTCAGATCAAGGCCCTCAGCCGGAGTCTTCGAGGATCGGGTCAGACCCGGGCGACGGTCCCGACCGGCCGAGCGGACATCGTCGAACTGTTGGGGGATCGACGATTGATCTCCTACTTCCGGTATCGCGGGGATATTCACGCGGTTTCGGTGTATCGCGGGTCTATCGCTTTGCAGCCCTTGGTCGAGGCCGAACGCGCAGCCAATGAGGTTTCATCTCTCCTCTTCTCCCTGACCAGACTCGCACACGGTGCCGGCTCGTCACGCTCGCTCGAAGCCGCCGCAGTCGGTGTCGACCACTCTCTGGATCTCCTTCGCCAGTGGCTTCTCGATCCCTTCGTCGGCAATGGCGAAGACATCACAGTGGTGCCGACGGCGGCGCTGCATCGTCTTCCCTGGCCGGCGCTCGATCCGGGAAGGATCATGACCGTGGTCCCCTCTCTGGAGAGCTGGGTGCTGGCATCGTCCAGGATGGCGACTTTCAAGATGAATCCGACTGCTTCTCTCGTCGCCGGGCCCGATTTGCCCGGGGCCGTGCAGGAGGTTTCGAGAATCGCGCGTCTATACCAGAAGCATCGACGTCGAACCGGTCGCAATGCACGAGCCGATCTCGTCCTGAGAGATATCGAGGGATCGGATGTCGCCCACCTGGCTGCCCATGGCACGTTTCGATATGACAATCCGTCGTTCTCGTCACTTCAGATGCACGACGGCCCTCTCACGGTCTACGACTTCGAGCAGATAAGGACGCCCCCGTCGGTGATGGTCCTCAGCTCGTGTGATACCGCTGTCACCAAGGTCGTCGCCGGCGATGAGCTGCTCGGGCTGTCATCCGCCCTCATCGGCATCGGCGTCTCCAGCCTCGTCGCTCCGGTAGTGCCCATAGACGACGAGGCCGCCGCCGACCTGATGGTCTCTCTGCACCGAGGTCTGGTCGCCGGAGATTCGACCCCCGTCGCGCTGGCGAAAGCGATCTTTCTCGAGGATTCGGACGACGACGCGGGAAAGGCGCTCCGCTCCTCTTTCGTCGTATTCGGCGCCTGACCTCGTCTAACACGGAGAGACCCCCGGGAAACTCCCGAGGGTCGCTCCGTTCTGGCCCCCAATCGACCGCCGGTGTCAAGGCCCGACGGCCTCCCCAGACGTCAGACTGCGGGGATGCGCGGCCGGCGATCGACCTTGAACGACTCGCCGATCGAGATCAGACCTAGCCCGATGGCCTGGATCACCCGCTCGATGGCTCCGGGCTCATCCGAGCGGACGGCCTTCATGCGCCGGTACTCCGCGGCCTCGGCCTGATAGCGCTGCATCTTTTCGTAAGCCAGCGCCTCGTTCAAATAAGAGCTCATCGGTTTCCTCCCCAATCGTCGGATCTTGCAGACTGGGAGAGGCGGTCGAACCAGCCCTGATACACGGGGACGGATCAGTCGCTGGTTCTGATCACGATCAGGTTGTCGGCGGCCGACTCTGGGAACCACACCTCACCGGGTCGTCCCAGGATCTGGCGGACGTTCCCCGGGTCGTGGGGCAGCACGTAGGTGTGGAACTCCTCGGTCGTCGGGTCCAAGCGGACCATCGAGTTCGACCCGAAATCGCTCGCCCAGACGATGTCGGTGTCGTCGACGAACACGGCGTACGTCTCGGGGCTGGCGCCCGGGAGAAGCCAGGTGTCCCATGCATCGGTGTCGGGGGTGTACCGGCTCAGGTTGCCCGCATTCCACTCACTCACCCAGATCGCCCCCTCCGAATCGGACCAGACCCGTCGCGCCCCCTGGTCGGGGGTGGGGGGTTCGATGACGGTGGCGCTGCCGTCGCTCTCGATCCGGGCGATGTGGGAACCGGCCAGTGAGGCGTAATAGACCACCCCTTCCGGTGTGGTGGTGATGCCGTAGGGCCCTTGTCCTTCCGGAGCGTCGTACACGACCATCTCGCCGGATTGCGGCTTGAGACTCCCATAGATCCCGTTCTGACCGGTGAACCACAGCATCCCATCGCCGTCGAAGCTGGCCGTGTTGAGATTGGCGTCGGGGTAGTCATCGGGTAACGGGTACGGAGTCACCTCGAGACCTGTCGGATCGACGGCCACGATGGCGTTGAGCCCGCCGTCGGTGACCCAGGCACTGCCGGCGTCGTCGACGATCACCCCGTGCGGAGCCGAGCCCTGACCCAGATCGGTGTGCCTCGTCTCTCCGGTGGTGGGGTCGAGCCAGCCCAGCTCCCCGCTGCCTTGGGCGGTGTACCAGACCCCGCCGTCGAGTGCTGGCGCCACGTCATGGGGGCCGGATCCTGGCGGCACCGGGAACGACTCCAGCACCAGGTCCTCGGGTGCGATGACCACCGGCTGGGTGGTGGGGGTGGTCGTCTCGGGCGTCGTGCTGGGGACCGTTGTGGTCTCTTCGACCGTGATAGACGTCGACGACGAGGGTGTCGGCGTAGGAGCCACGGTGGTCTCCCCGCTGCCGGCGATGCAGGCCAGGATCGGCATCATGATCAGCGTCAACAACGAACGCCTCATGGCCCTCAGCCTATGCGGCCTCCCGGATGAGACGGACCGCCTCGCTCACCCCGTCCGCCCACGGCGCACCGTGCCCGGGGAGCACCCATTTCGCCTGCAACGCCTCGACCCGATCGAGTGAGTTGAGCGCCTGCTCGGTGTCGAGGGTGAAAGGGGCCGGCTGAGGGCCGACCACACCGGTAAGGACATGGCCGGTGGTCATGGCGTCGCCGACGAACACCGCGTCCACGGAAGGGACGTGGAAGGCGACACTCCCCGGGGTGTGACCTGGAATGTGGATCACGACGGGGGAACCGGGTAGCTCGAGCACCTGCCCATCGGCGAAGGAGGTGACCCCTGACACCGGCGCGATCCGTAGGCCGCCCTTACGGGCGCTGTACCAGAAGAAGCGTGCCACGGGGCCTAGCTTGATCTTCCCCCAGGAGATCTCCTTCTTCACCTCACCCCGGGCCCTTGTTGCGTCCAGCTCGTGGACGAAGACAGGTACTCCCCTCTCCCGGCGCAGCCGCTCGGCAAAGCCGATGTGGTCGGTGTCGCCGTGGGTCAGGATCACGCCGCGAACGTCGTCGAGGGAGCGCCCCATGACGGCCAGCTCGGGCTCGAGCTCGTCCCAGAGACCGGGGAGCCCGGCGTCGACGATGGTCACCCCGCCGGCATCCTCGACCAGATACACGGCGACCAAGTCAGATCCGATGCGATGTAGTGACGGCGCCAGTTTCATCGAGACAGCCTAAGCAGCCTCGAAACGGGTTCAGTAGGCGTTTGCCACCATCAGCTCCTCGCAGGGGAAGAGGGTGATGATCTTGGCGCCGTCGGCGGTCACGACCAATTCTTCTTCGATGCGGGCCGCGGAGCGCCCGTCGGCCGCAGGGGCGTAGGTCTCGAGCGCGAAGACCATGCCCTCCTGAATCTCGATCGGAGCATCGATGGAGTTGAGCCGGCTGATGATCGGCCGTTCATGGAGGCCAACTCCCACCCCGTGGCCGAATTGGAGCCCGAAGGCGTCCATCTCGTCCTCGAAACCGAATTCCTCGGCCTTGGGCCATACCTTGGCGATCTCGTCCGTGCTGGCACCTGGCTTGACCAGGTCGATGGCGGCGTCCATCCACTCGCGGGACTGCTTGAAGGCGTCCCGCTGGGCCTGGGTGGCCCGGCCCACCACGAAGGTGCGGTAATAGCAGGTGCGGTAGCCATTGAAGACGTGGATGATGTCGAAGTAGGCCTGGTCTCCGGGTCTGATCAGCCGATCGGAGAAGACATGTGGGTGTGGGCTGCACCTCTCGCCGGCGATCGAGTTGATCGCCTCGACGAACTCTGACCCCATCTCGAAGAGACGGGCATGGGCCAGGCCCACCACATCGGATTCGCGGATCCCTGGCTTCAGAGCCTCGAAGATGTCCTGATAGACGCCGTCGACCATGGCGCAAGCCTGAGTGAGCAGGATGATCTCGTCGGGGCTCTTGATCTCCCGAGCCTTCATCATTGCCTGCTGGCCGTCGACCACGTTGAGACCTTCGGCCTGCAATGCCAGGAACACACCGGTCTCCGCCATGTCGACCCCGAGACGCTCCCCGGCAAGCCCTTCGGCTTCGAGGACCTGCCGAAGCTCGGCGGCGGCCCGCGAGTGGAGACCGGCTTCGGGACCGATTGCGCCCTGCAAACCGGTGTTGCCACCTACCGAGTTGGTGGTGTCGTACATGTGAGGCAGCTGCAGACGGTGTGCTTTCGCCGCCGAGCCGAAATCCCAGATACGGGGCCGCCCCTCCTGGGTCACCAGCGCATATCTCTCGCCTTTGTTGAACGCCCAGTAGCCGATCTGGGTCGAGGTGGCATATCTGATGTTCGACGTCTCGAACAGGAGGAGAGCCCCGAGGTCCTCTTGCTCCATCAGCTGTCTGGTTCGGGCGATGCGGTGCTGGCGGAGACGCTCGAAGTCGACCCTGGTCTCCCAGTCGACGCCGATCACGCCAGGAGCGGGGGTGGTGGCCACGGGGAACTCAACGTTCATCGATGTCTCCTTGTCTGTCCTGCTCGCATCCTCGAATCCGCCGAACACGCGCCGTGCTTAGTGACACTACACACTTTGACTCTGGCCCCCCCGGCCCAGATGGCGGGATGCGATGGCGGCAACATGTGACCCGATGGCCAGACTCGCGGTTGCTCCCGGAGATGGCGCGTTCAAGACATGAACCGTCGACCCGGCCTCTTCAATGACGAAATCGTCCAGCAGCGCTCCATTCGAAGACACAGCCTGAGCCCGGATCCCCGCCCCGCCGGGGGCCAGATGCTCGGGACGAATCGCCGGCAGGAGAGCCTGAGCCGATCGGGCATAAAGCGACCTCGACCGGGACCTGATCATCTCCGTGGCGCCGGTTCGCCAGTGCCTCATCACCAACCGGCGAAAACCTGGGTCCTTGAGAGTCTTCCGGAGCTCGGCCCAATCCGGATCGGCGTCGCGGTAGTGCTCACGACCGACGGCCAACACGGCGTTCGGGCCGACCTCCACCCTGCCGTCGATCTTTCGTGTGAAATGCACTCCGAGGAACGGGAACCGCGGGTCGGGCACCGGGTAGATGAGCCCGCGGACCAGGTGCTCTGCCTCGGGTACGAGCGTGTAGTACTCACCGCGGAACGGCACGATCCTCACCTGACTTCGCACCCCGGCCAGGGCCGCCACCCGATCGGAGTGGAGACCGGCGCAGTTCACCACCACTCTGGCCCGAATATCATGCTCCGCCGAACGAATGTCGGCTCCGTCCTGGTGATGAGATATGGTCGCCACCTCGAAATCGGTGCGGAGGTCGGCACCGCCGTGCACGAGATCGCGGGCCAACCGGGCGGCCACCGCCGGGAAGTCGACCACCCCCGCTTCCGGGACGTGAAGTGCTTCGAGCCCTATTGCCTCCGGTTCCAGCTCTCGGATCTCTTCGCCACGCAGTCGGGTCAGTCCCGAGAGACCGTTGGCCTTCCCCCGCCGCTCCAGCTCTGCCAGGGGCTCCAGCTCGGACGGCTTGGTGGCGATCACCAGTTTCCCGGACTCCTCGAAGGCGACCCCCGTGACCTCGCAGTAATGCTTCAGCATGCGTCTGCCCTCCACACAGAGACGCGCTTTGAGCGACCCGGGCCGGTAGTAGAGGCCGGAATGGGCGACGCCGCTGTTGTGGCTGCTCTGGTGTGCCGCCACCGTCGCTTCTTTGTCGAGGATGACGATGCCGATACCGGGGTGGTTCTCGCTGAGGGCTCGGGCGACGCCGAGCCCGACGAGACCAGCTCCGATAATGCAGACGTCGTAAGCCAACCGGCAACCTCCTCACACAGCTACGGGCGGGTGGCGCAGACTAACCACGACGTGCAGCAGTGCTCAGTCTCACTGCACAGTGGGAACCGCCGGAGGGTTAGGATCTCCGCACTTCCCACCATGAGGAGCAGATCGATGGCCGATGGGACAGTGTTGATCGTTGGCGGCACCGGTGGCCTGGGTCGCGAGCTTGCGGCCCACTACGCCGGTCGGGGACGTGACGTGATCATCACCGGCCGGGACGAAGGCAAGGCCAAGGAAATTGCCTCGGGGCTGGGTGGAAATGCCAGCGCTATCGGGTTCGACCTTGCCGCCCCGGAAACAATTGCTAACGCCCTCCGGGAGGTCGGGGCGGTCGACAAGTTGGTGCTGAGTGCCATAGCCCGCGACAACAACCCGGTTCGTGAGTACGACATCGCCAGTGCAGTGACCCTGGCCACCATGAAGGTCGTGGGTTACACCGAGGTCATCCACACCCTCATCGGAAGGCTGTCGGACGAAAGCTCGGTCGTGCTCTTTGGTGGGAGGGCGAAAGACCGGCCGTATCCAGGATCGACAACGGTCACCGCGGTCAACGGCGCTGTCGCCACCATGATCACCGCATTTGCGGTAGAGCTCGCGCCCATCAGGTTCAACGCCATTCATCCGGGCATCGTTGGAGACAGCCCCTTCTGGGAGGGCAAGCCCCTCGACACAGTCCTGGCACGAACGCCGACCAAACGCCTCGCCACGATGGAAGACGTGGTCGAGGCCACGGTCTTCCTCCTGGAGAACCGATCGGTGAACGGAATAAATCTCTATGTCGATAGTGGCTGGCTGATGATGTAGCCAGATGAGGATGCTCTGGAGATGATCGAGGAACTGGACGGGATAGGTGATCGGCTCCGCGCCGAGCGGACCAAGGCGGGGATCAGCCAACGGGAGCTGGCGCGCCGTCTCGGGCTGTCGGCCAGCCTCATCTCGCAACTGGAGAGTGGGCTCTCCAAGCCGTCGGTGGGGACTCTCTACGCCATCGTGACCGAGCTCGATCTCTCCCTGGACAAGCTCCTTCGCGGCGACGAGAACGCCGTTCGGGACGACGGCGAGTTGGGCTCGTCCGGTCAGGACGGCCGAGGAGGCCCTCTGGTCCACCCCGAGAGACGCAAGGTGATCGATCTCGCCTCGGGAGTCCGCTGGGAGCAGCTCACCGCGGACACCGAGGAAGGGGTTGATTTCCTACATGCCATCTACGAGGTGGGTGGAGCCTCGACGCCCGACGAGTCGTTGATGAGGCACCATGGTCGGGAATACGGGTACGTCGTCTCGGGGAAGATGGGGATCCAGCTCGGATTCGAGATGTTCGAGCTGGAACCAGGTGACTCCATCGCGTTCGACTCCACCGAGCCCCATCGTCTCTTCAACATGGGCGACGAGCCGGTCCACGCCATCTGGTTCGTGGTGGGCCGGGGGGCGGACGACCGCGCCCACGGCGACTGACTTCCGATGACCACCGGCCCGGTGACAGACTCGCCGGTCGTCGTCACCGGGGCCTCGGGGTTCATCGCCTCCCACATCGTCAAACAATTGCTCGAGAGCGGGTACCGGGTGCGGGGGACAGTGCGCGACCCGGGGAAAACCCGAGCGGAGGGCCACCTGACCGGTCTGCCAGGAGCCGACG
>Ga0299907_10001725_pt1 | contig 12808 bp, 9 predicted proteins | sample RVTome_16_FD_198680 | JGI IMG/M metagenome (GOLD analysis project Ga0299907, IMG submission 198680) | Soil microbial communities from uranium-contaminated site in the Upper Colorado River Basin, Wyoming, United States - RVT152D67 (version 2) ... | reverse complement strand
GGCCAGGATGGCCCATCGGATCTGGTCAGGAAGCTGCGGCACGCTCCACGTTGCCCCCCGGGCGACAGGTCTGGTCGTATTCGACGATCCTCGGTGGCCGGTCCGGATCGGCACATGCCGGGCAGGTCGGGTCGCGGTCGATGCTCACCGAGCTGAAATCCTCCTCCAGGGCGTCGTAGATGAGGAGTCTTCCTGTCAGCGGCTCACCGAGCTCGAGCAAGAGCTTGATGGCCTCCATGGCTTCGATCGACCCGATGATCCCGGGCAGCACCCCGAGGACACCGGCCTCGGCGCATGAAGGGGCGAGCTCGGGCGGTGGTGGCTCGGGAAAGAGACACCGGTAACAGGGCCCGGCATAGGGGTCGAACACCGAGACCTGACCTTCGAAACGGAAGATGGAGCCGTGGACCACAGGGACACGGAGGTGCAGCGAGGCATCGTTGACCAGGTATCGGGTGGGGAAGTTGTCGCCACCATCGAGGACAACGTCGTAGCCGTTCATGATGTCGAGCGCATTGTCGGCGTCGAGCCGCGTGTTATGGGTGACCACCTTGACGTCCGGATTGAGTGCCGTTATCGCCTCGCGGGCGGACTCCGTCTTCGGCATCCCCACCCGGTCGAGGTTGTGCAACACTTGACGCTGCAGATTGGTCCGGTCCACCACGTCGTAGTCGACCACCCCGATGGTCCCCACTCCGGCGGCCGCGAGGTAGAGGGCAGCCGGCGAGCCCAACCCACCGGCGCCGATGAGCAGGATGCTGGAGTCGAGAAGGCGAGCCTGACCGGCTTCGCCCACCTCCTCGAGGATGATGTGTCTCGAGTACCGGTCTCGTTGCTCGGCGGTCAGGCCTTCCCCAACGCCCCACGCCCTTCCCTGGGATTTCCACAGGTCGAAGCCGCCGGCGAGTGAGTAGACCGTCTCGTAACCCATCTCGCGCAAGCTCAACGCGGCCAGGGCCGAGCGCCAGCCACTAGCGCAGTAGACGACAACCGGCCGTGACCTGTCCGGGGCCACGCCGGTGATGTCCCGCTCCAGCAACCCGCGGGGGAGGAGGCGGGCCCCCGGGATGCTGCCTTGCTCGTGCTCCCCGGTCTCGCGAACGTCGATCACGAGCACTTCGGCCAGCCTCGGCTCGAGATCCTCGGGCTTGATCTCTTCGATCTGCGCCCGGGCCCGGCCGACGAGGTCGCGGTAGGAGGTCATCAGCGGGAGATGGCCGGGTCCGGGGCCTCGGGGTCTATCTCGTAGCGATCGAAGGCATCCCTCACCACGGTTTCAGGCACGGTGCCCTGGCCGGCAAGGGTGGAGAGCGTGGCGGCCACGATGTGACCTGCGTCCACCTCGAAGAACCGGCGGAGGGCCTTGCGGGCATCGGAACGGCCGAACCCATCGGTGCCGAGGGTCGTGAGCGGCCCCGGGACCCATCGGGACACCTGGTCTGGCACCAGTCGCATGTAATCAGTCACCGCGACGATGGGCCCGCCCACGTCGGAGAGGAGACGGGTCACCATCGGGATGCGGCGCTGTTCGGTCGGATGGAGGAGATTCCACCGGGTGACCGACAGTGCCTCTTCTCGCAATCTCTTGTAGGACGTGGCCGACCACAGCTCGGCGCTGACCCGGTAGTGCTCGGCGAGGTCCTCGGCGGCCTGACGGGCTGCGAGATTGGCGGATCCCGAGAAGATGATGGCGGCCTTCGGGCCCGACACCGAGGGCCCCTCCGCCCATTTGTACAGCCCGTCGACGATCCCTTGCTCGGACCCTTCCGGGCGAGGAGGTTGCGGGTGGTTCTCGTTGTAGAGGGTCAGGTAATAGAAGATGTCCTCGGGCTCCGGCCCGTACATGCGCCGCAGACCATGTTCGACGATGGTCCCGACCTCGTAGGCGAATGCCGGGTCGTAAGCCTCACATACCGGCACCGAGGTGGCCAGGACATGGCTGTGGCCGTCCTGATGCTGCAGGCCTTCGCCTTCCAAGGTGGTCCTCCCCGCGGTCGCCCCGAGCAGGAAGCCTCGCACCCGCGAGTCGGCCGCCGACCAGATCAGGTCACCGACCCTTTGGAAGCCGAACATCGAGTAGAAGATGAAGAACGGGACCATCGGGACGCCGCGGGTTGCATATGACGTCCCGGCGGCGATCCACGATGCCATCGACCCGGCCTCGGTGATCCCCTCCTCGAGGATTTGGCCACTCTGGCTCTCCGAATAGGAGAGGATCATCGACGCGTCGACCGGCTCGTAGAGCTGGCCCTTGGACGCGTAGATCTTCAGCTCGCGAAAGAGCGAGTCCATGCCGAAGGTCCGCGCCTCGTCGGGGACGATCGGCACCACGTGCGTGCCGAATCCCTCGGAACGGGCCAGTCCGCGCAGCAGTCGGGTGAAGGCGGTCGTCGTCGAGGCTTCGACCTTGCCCGATCCGGCGTAGACCTCGGAGAAGGTCTCGGGAGGGGGGAGCACGAGCGTGTTCGCGGGGACGACACGACTGGGGAGGAATCCGCCCAGCTCTTGACGTCTGGCGTGGAGGTACTCGTGCTCGGGGGTGCCGGGCTCCGGCCGGAAATAGGGGGGCACGCTCTCACCGGCGAGAGATTCCTCGGGGATCTCGTTCTGGAGGCTGAGCCTCTCCCGAAGCACCATCAGCTGCTGGTTGGTGAGCTCTTTGATCTGGTGGGTTGCGTTCCTGCCCTCGACGTCAGGGCCCAGAGTCCATCCTTTGATCGTCTTGGCCAGGATCACCGTCGGCTTGCCGTTGCCGAGCTCGGTCGCCACCTTGTAGGCCGCGTAGACCTTCTTGTAGTCGAGGCCACCCCGACGCAACGCCCAGATCTCGTCGTCGCTCATGTCGGCGACCATCTCCTTGCTGCGTGGGTCCTTGCCGAAGAAGTGCTCTCGGACGTAGGCGCCGTTCTCCGCTTTATACCGTTGGTACTCACCGTCGACAGTGGTGTTCATCACGTTGATCAGGGCCCCCTCGTGGTCGCGGGCGAGGAGGGCGTCCCAGCCGGAGCCCCAGATCACCTTGATCACGTTCCAGCCGGCTCCGCGGAAGACCGATTCGAGCTCGGTGATGATCTGACCGTTGCCGCGCACCGGGCCGTCGAGGCGCTGCAAGTTGCAGTTCACCACCCAGGTCAGGTTGTCGAGGCCCTCCCGGGTGGCCAACGAGATGGCGCCGAGGGTCTCGGGCTCGTCGACCTCCCCATCGCCGATGAAGCACCAGACCCGCGACTTGGAGGTGTCGTCCAGACCACGGTTGTGGAGGTACTTGTTGAACCGGGCGTGATAGATCGAGTTGATCGGCCCCAGGCCCATCGACACCGTGGGGAACTCCCAGAAATCGGGCATGAGACGGGGGTGGGGATAGGAGGAGAGGCCGTGGCCATCGATCTCGAATCGGAAGTTGTCGAGATGCTTTTCGTCGAACCTCCCCTCGAGATAGGCCCGGGCGTAGATCCCGGGAGCCGCATGACCTTGCATGTAGACGTGGTCGCCCTTGCCGTCGGCGCCCTTCCCTTTGAAGAAGTGGTTGAAGCCGACCTCGTAGAGGCTCGCCGAAGAGGCGAAGGTCGACAGGTGCCCCCCGATTCCCTTGGAGCGATGATTGGCCTTGATCACCATCACAGCGGCGTTCCACCGGATGAACCGCCGGATCCGTCTCTCGATGTGCTCGTCACCGGGAAATTCGGCTTCCTCCTCGGGGGGGATCGTGTTGATGTACGGCGTGGTGATCGCCCCGGCGATGCCCACGTTGTTCTCGTGGGCACGCTCGAGCAGCTTGGCCACCAGATACTTGGCGCGGTCGGGTCCCAGCTCGTTGACGACCGCGTCGAGGGAATCGATCCACTCCTGGGTCTCCACCGGATCGGAGTCCGGCATCTGATGGACGTATTCGTCACCGAGGGTGCGGCTCAGATCGCCTGTCATCTGCCCAAGCCTAGTTAGGCGGTCTGTTTCTCCCCTCGGGGGTCGCCGGGCGCCGACCGCTCGCTCGTCGGATCACTCAACCAACTGCGGACGACATCGACGAAGCGGTGGGGGGCGTCCATCTGGGGGGTGTGCCCGGTGTCGTCGAGGTGGACCAGATCCCAGTCGGGCCGCAGTGAGCAGAGCCATTCGACCGCCGTAGGCGAGACGATGTGGTCCGATATCCCCTGCACGACCAGGGTCGGTGCCTCGATGGCGAGGATCATGGCCAGATACTGGGGCCGCCGCGAGTAGAGACGAGCGATCGATGTGGCCGTCCGGGCCGTGGCGTACTCGGCCCACGGCAACTGCTTCCGGATCCGGGCCATGTCACGTGACTCCTCGATGAGCGACATCGGGACCCGCCCCGGCTTGTGGGTGATCATGTTCAGGCTCTTCCGCACCAGCTGTTCAGGGGTATTGGACCGCAGGAACCGGCGGCCATATGCCTCGCCGACACCGGGCATCGCCTGGATGGCCAGCCGAGCCGCGGTGGGCCAGTCGAGCCGCGGGTCGGGCACCACGGGAGGGGTGGCAGGCGATACCAGGATCAGCCGTTCCACCAGGTCCGGCCGGGCCGACGCGATCAATTCGGCGAGGAGACCACCGGTCGAGTTCCCGATGAGGGTGAAGGGGCCACCAATTGTGTCGAGGTATGCGATCACCGAATCGCGATGAGTCTCGAGCCGGAAGTCGGACCGCGGCGGAGTGAGGCCGAACCCGGGGAGATCAATGGCCCGCACCCGGCCCAGTGTCGTCAGGGCTGGGGCCACCGCGTTCCAGTTGGTGGTGGACCCGCCCAGACCGTGGATCAGGATCAGGCTCGGCCGGGTCCCGCCGAAGTCGACCTCGTGCATGAGTCCCTGGGGGGTGCTCAGATAACTACCCATCAGCGAAAGGCTACCGGGGGCCAGCCTTACACTGGCTCGATGCGTGTGCTCCTCGTCTCCACCTACGAGTTGGGGCGCCAACCGGTCCACATCGCTTCTCCGGCGGCAGCCCTCGCCGCGGCAGGGGTGGGCGTCAGCTCGGTCGATCTGGCCGTGGAGGACTGGGACCTGTCACTTCTGGACGACGTCGGCGCAGTCGGCTTCTCAGTCCCGATGCACACCGCGATGCGTCTTGCCGTTCCGGTAGCCAGGGAACTGCGCCGGCAGCGACCCGGGATCCCGATCGCCTTCTATGGCCTCTACGCCGGCGTGGGCAAGGATCAGGTGTTGGGAGCGGTGGCCGACTCGGTCTTCGTCGGCGAGTACGAGCCCGACCTCGTCGAATGGGCTCTTGCCGTCGGGTCTGGCAGCCGGAGCGTCGGCATGAGCCAGAGCACAGGGCGGTCGGGGTTCCACATGCCGGCGCGTTCCGATCTGCCCCGGCACGACAAGTATGCCCGTCTCGAATGGATGGGCGAGGCCCGGCTCGCCGCCGCCGTCGAGGCTTCGCACGGGTGCCGGCACCGATGCCGCCACTGCCCGATCCCGGTCGTCTACGACGGGAGGATGCGGGTGGTCGGAGCAGATTCCGTGATGGCGGACCTGGATCAGCTCGCATCCGACGGAATCCAACACGTCACGTTCGGCGACCCCGACTTCCTCAACGCACCCCGATATTCGATGGACCTCCTCAGGAAGGCCCATGGTGCCCATCCCGCGCTGACCTTCGACCTGACCGCGAAAGTCGAGCACGTCCTGGCCCACCGGGCCCTGTTGCCAGAGATGGCGGACCTGGGCGTCCTCTTTGTCGTCAGTGCGTTCGAGTCCACCGACCATGAGACCCTGGCGATTCTCGACAAGAATCACACGGCGGCCGACATGTCCGCGGCGGTAGCTGTCCTGCGCTCGTCGGGCATCCACGTCAGGCCGACCTGGCTTCCGTTCTTCCCCTGGACCAGCCCGCGCGACGTTGCCGGCATCGTCGACTTCATCGACGGTCATCGGCTTTGGCCGGCCACTGACCCCGTGCAATTGGCGATCAGGCTCCTCATCCCCGAGGGGTCGCTATTGGAGACTCATCCTGCGGTGGTGCCTCACCTGACGGGATACCGCTCGGAATCGTTGACCTGGTCCTGGGAATTCGAGGATCCGACCACAGAACGGCTGTACGGCGAGCTCGACTCGATCGCAGCCGAGGCCTCCGATTGCGGGGCGGAGGCGGACGAGACGCTTCACCGGATGCGGGAGACGATCGGGGACGTCGCAAAGGTCGACCTGTCGCCAATGCCTTCGTCTCCACCGGTGCCCCGACTCACCGAGAGCTGGTTCTGTTGTGCCGAGCCCACCGATCGACAGGCGGCGACGGTAGGCCTGACCATCGGTAGGGTGCCGTTCGCATCGGCATAGAGGAGCAGATGACGACGGTCCTGGCGGCGGAAGGGCTCACCAAGAGCTTCGACGATCTGATCGCAGTGAACGGGGTCAGCTTCGAGATCGCCGAGGGGGAGACCTTTGGGCTCCTCGGTCCCAATGGGGCGGGCAAGACCACCGCGATCTCGATGGTGGCCGGGCTGTTGGAGCCAGACAGCGGCACCATCCACGTGGCCGGGACCCCGATCCGGACCAATTCGACTGCCGGGAGGTCGGACATCGGCCTGGTGCCCCAGGAAATCGCCATCTATCCCGATCTGAGCGCGGCGGAGAACCTCAGGTTCTTCGGGCGCCTCTATGCCATGCCCGAGGATGAGTTGGACAAACGCCTCCAGCAGGTGCTCGATGTAATCGGTCTCTCCGAACGCCAGGCCGATCTGGTCAGTGAGTTCTCCGGTGGCATGCAACGAAGACTGAACATCGGCATCGGCCTGCTCCATCGGCCCCGTCTGCTCATCCTCGATGAGCCCACGGTGGGGGTGGATCCCCAATCGCGGAACGCCATCCTCGAATCGGTCGAAGACCTGTCAGGCGAGGGGATAGCAGTCCTCTACACCACCCACTACATGGAGGAGGCCGAGCGGCTCTGCGACCGCGTGGCCATCATCGACGAGGGGGTCATCAAGGCCGAGGGCACCCGGCGCGAGCTGGTGTCGCTGGTGGGGGAGAAGGACAGGATCCGGGTGACACTCACCGGGGACCTGGCCGAAGTGGCCCGGGTCGCTTCCGAGTTGCCCGCCGTCCACGAGGCCAGCCCTGCCGACTCAGGCGTGGACGTCCTGGCCAACGATGCTTCCTCGTTGCTCCCCGAGTTGCTCACCCGCGTGGCCGCCACCGGAGCCAATGTCACCGGTGTGGCGGTATCGGAGCCGAATCTCGAGGCGGTCTTCCTCCACCTGACCGGCAAGGCCCTGCGCGACTGATCATGGGGGCGGCGACGCTGATCGCAAGGAAGGACCTCCAGCTCCGGGTCCGTGATCGCTCGGCGTTCATCATCGGCATCGTGACCCCGCTGGCCCTGGCCTACATATTCCATCTCGTCTTCGGCAACGCGTTCGCCGCGGAAACGTTGGATCTCGAGGTGGGACTGGTGGACCTGGATGGATCCCATCTATCGCAATCTCTCGGGGACGTCCTGTCCGGGATGGACGCCGAGGGGACACTCCTGCTGACCGAGTTCGAGGAAGCCGCGTCAGCCGAAGCCTCGGTCGAGGAGGGCGAGATCGGGGCCTACATCCTGCTCAACCCAGGTCTGGGCGAGGCTGCCATCCAAGCCCAGCCGTTCACGATCGAGGTGGTGGGTGACATCGACAGCCAGACTACGACCCAGGTGGCGTCTTCGATTGCCTCCGAGTTCGGATCGGCGATCGAACGGTCCCAGCTCTCGGTCACGACGGCCATCGGACTGGGTCAGGGGCCATCACCGCCCGAGGCCGGCGCCTGGGGTGTGGAGGCAGCACAGAGACCGCCCGCCTTCGCCTTCACAGATGTCTCCGCCGAGACCCGGCAACTCGACGCCAATACCTTCTTTGCCGCCGGGATGGCGGTTTTCTTCCTCTTCTTCACCGTTCAGTTCGGGGTTGTCGGTCTACTCGAGGAGAAACAGGGCGGAACCCTGGCGCGCCTGCTCGCGGCGCCGATCGGACACAGCAGTGTGGTGGCTGGCAAGGCAATCCTGTCGTTCTCACTCGGTCTCATCTCGATGACCGTGTTGATCGTCGCCACCCACTACCTGATGGATGCTGAGTGGGGCCCACCCCTGGGGGTGGCGTTGCTTGTGATCGCCGGCGTCCTCGCCGCCACCTCCATCATGGGGGTCATTGCGGCGACCGCCACCAGTGCGGATGGGGCCGCCAATCTCGGGGCGATCATCGCGGTGATCCTGGGGATGCTGGGAGGGACTTTCTTCCCGATCGGGCAGGGCAACGACCTCCTCGCCAGACTCTCCTACCTCACCCCGCACGCTTGGTTCATGCGTGGTCTCTCGGACATCTCGGGCGGTGCGGAGTGGACCGCCGCCCTACCGGCGGTGGGCGCCCTGCTGCTGTTCACTCTCGTCCTCGGGACGGTGGCCTGGGTGCTCCTGCAGCGGAAGCTGACGCGATGAGGAAGATCCTCGCCATTGCCGCCTCGAACGTGCGCCGAATGCTGCGTGAACGCTCGAACATCTTCTTCGTCTTCATCTTCCCGATTGCCCTGATCCTGCTCATCGGGGCTCAGTTCGGTGGAGACTTCGATCCGGGAGTGGGGATCTACCAGGAGGACCAGGACCCGCTGGCGGCAGCGATCACCGAGGAGATCCAGAGTGACGACTCCTTGGCAGTGACGATTTTCCAGACTCGGGATGAATTGCTCGACGCCGTCGAGAGAGGCGCCGTCCAGGCCGGCGTGTTCATCCCGGCAGGGGCCAGTGAGCTAGCCGAGGCCGGCGAGCACGTCGAGGTGGGGTTCGTGGCCAGACCCGATGGGGCGGGCCCGCAATTGCAGTCGGTGGTCGCCGCCGGCGTCGCCCGGGTCATGACGCCTGTGGGTGCCGCCCAGTTTGGCGCCGAGAAGACAGGGGTGAGCTTCGACGAGGCCCTCGAGGTGGCCCGTTCGCAGACCGAGGCCGCCCCGGGGCTCGACGTCGAGACCACGGCGGTCGGGGAGTCCGTGTTCCCTTCGACTCTGGGCCGATTCGACCTGGGCGCCGCGCAGCAACTCGTTCTGTTCACCTTCCTGACCGCCCTCGCCGGGTCTGCTGCCCTTATTCTCAGCAGGAGGCTGGGCATCTCCCGCCGAATGCTTTCCACCCCAACCTCCTCAGGGACCATCGTCGGTGGCGAAGCCACCGGCCGTTGGGCGGTGGCGATGGTCCAGGGTCTCTACATAGTGATCGTGACCTACCTGCTGTTCCGGGTCGACTGGGGTGACCCTTGGGGCGCCCTCCTCATCCTGATCGCCTTCTCGGCGGTTGGGGCCGGGGCGGGCATGCTGATGGGCGCGACCTTCAAAAACGACCAGCAGGCCGGCGGCATCGGTGTCGTCCTCAGCCTCGGGCTGGCCGCCCTCGGCGGGTGCATGCTGCCGATCGAGCTGTTCTCTCCGGCGATGACCCGGGTGGCGCATCTGACCCCTCACGCATGGGCGCTCGACGGGTTCGCAGAGCTCGTCCGGCGCGACGGGACGGTCGTCGACATCCTTCCCGAGTTGGGTGTCCTCATCGCCTACGCCACGGTCCTCCTGCTACTCGCCACCTGGCGGCTACGAGCGGTGCTGACCCGGCCGTGATGTTTGAATGAGCATTGGTGGCTGATCAGAACATCAATCCCGTCGGCTGTCTGGGGCGGGTCCTCACCATCCTCGGGACACTCTGGCTCGGATTCCTCGTGTTGGGTGGAATCGGCGTGCTCTCGGACGTGGGAATCAGCGAGGGTTTTTTCGCCGGTGCGTTTGGGAGCGTCATCCCTGGTGTCCTGCTCTTGTGGGCCGGTCGCGCCCTGCGCCGCCGGGCCCGCACCATGGAGACGCAGATCGAGCCGGTCGCGCCGGCACCGGTGCCCGGCCCAGCCGAGAAGCGGGTGCCAACGATCCGGATCGAATCATCACAGACGGAGACGGCCCCGACCCCAATTTCGGCGCCGCCATCACCGGTCAAACCGGCGCCGAAACGGGTCCAACCGGTCCCGTCTCCACAGGAGAGTCCCCCGGCCGACCTTTTCGAGCTCCCCCCACCCCTGGAAGCCCCCGAGCCGAAGACCTCGCGCCAGCTGATCGACGAGGCACGCAAGAAGTGGGGCAGACCGCGTGCCTGAGGTAACGGTTGCTACAGCCCGACAGCGGCAAGGGTCCGGGCGTTGCGGACCTCGGCGGCGAAGGCGGCTCGGCGCGTAGCAACGCCTTCGGTGTCATCGATCAGGCCACGGTTGGCGGCGAGGGCCAGCGCCGACTTGAAAAGAACCTGGCTGGCACTCTCGCCCGAGATGAGCCGCTGTTCGATCCGGTACATGCGGGCCCGGGCCAGGCACGCCTTGAGGAAAGACTTCTCGTCGTACTTCCCCTTCAGGGCTTCCAGCTCGTCGCCGACCACCTGATAGGCGTCGAGGATGGGCAGCACAGCCCAGTAGGCGAGTGGTGGCCCCAGCTTGGCGGCAACCTCAGCCGCTCCGGTCGTGGTCAGGACATGCTCCCAACCCGGGACGTCCAGGGCGACATCAGACTCGACGTCGGCGAGGAACCGATCCTTTTCGGGGAAGAAGAACTCGAACTTCAGCAGGTCACGGAATGCGAGGAGAGTGTCCCGCACCTGCTCGGGGCGCTCCTCGCCGGTTTCGGACACAGACCCGATCGCCATCTCGGCCAGGGCACGATTGACGAAGTAGTGGACGATCATGTTGCGGTAGTAGGAGATGCGGATCATCTGGTCCTCGTCGAGCCAGAAGACACGCCTTCCCAGCGCCTCGTGGCTGCTGACGTTGTCGTGCTCGGCGAGCCAGTCGAGGATGACCGCCACACGTGACGGGTCGCGCAGGTCTGCGTCTTCGGTGGTGGGAAGATGGCGGGCCCGGGCGAATTCCACCAACCGTGCCGCCCCGTCCGCCAGTTGATCCGAGGACCTCGCGGTCCCTCTCGCCGCGAGCAAGGCGACACTTATCAGGGCGGTCGGGGTGATCGGAGTGACATGGCCAATCCGGTACATGACTTCGAATGCCAGCTTCTGCAACCCGACCGATGTCTCCTCGCCCTGGTCCGTCGAGTCGACCATGCTCCTCGCCGACACGGGCTCCCCGAACCGAATGTGGATGTCTCCGTACCGCCGACGCAACGAGCGCACGGCCTTCAGCATCCACCCGAGGGATTCCTTCTCCTTGTCTTTGCCCTGGGCCTCGCGGGCATAATCGGGCACATCCTGGATCTGGTCGTATGCGATCGAGACCGGAACCAGGTGGAGGTCGTCGGCCTTGCCCCGGTGCATGGAATCCACCACGTAGCTGAGGAGCCCGAGCCGCGGCGGCATCAGCTTCCCCGAGCGTGATCGCCCCCCTTCCATGTACCACTCGAGGGGGAATCGCTTCTCGACGAGGTAATCCAGATAGGAGCGCAGGACCATCTTGTACAGGGGGTTGTCCTTGAAGGAGCGCCGAATGAAGAACACTCCGGTCCGCCGCACCAGCGGCCCGACGGGGAAGAAATTGAGGTTGATGCCACCGGCGGTGTGGTTCGGTGGAAAATCATTCTCCCACAGCATGAACTGAAGGCTGAGACGGTCGAGGTTCGATCGGTGGGCCGGGAGGAAGATGATCGGGTTGCCATCTCCGAGGGCGGCCAGACGCCGGACATCGTCCTCCGAGTACTTGATGTCGCCATAGCCCTGGCTGTACAGCTGGTGAATCCCGTTGGCGATGAGGTCGATCACGTAGGGCGAGTGGGTGGCGGCGATCTCATGGAGATACCGCTCGGCCTTGTCACGGGCGAGGGCCGGAGACATGGCGGTCTCTGCGGCGATGGCATCGACGGCCTCCAGGAACTCGCGACGGGAGAGGATCGCCTCCGGCACGAATCGCGGGATCTTGTAACGGTTGCCCACCAGCCGGCGCTCAGCCCGATCGAGAATGAGCCACGCCCGCCTCGTGACATAACTGGTCAGGGGGTCTACCTGGCCTGAGGTCTGATAGTCCTCGGCCAAGGCCGAGGCGTGCGCTCCCGCGGCCGCGGTGAGCCTGATCCGCCGCGGCCGGGCCATGCGAATCCACCTGGCCCGCAGCCCTCGGGGATCCCGGGCATCGCCTGGTCGCAGCACGTCCCACCAACTGACCGTCCTGCGACCTTTCTTGATCGGGGCCAGCCATAGGACTCGGAGCGGTAAGAGGAAGGGGTCGTCGGGGGCCGCCAGTTCTTCGGTCAGCCTCTCGATCTCACCACCCTTGCCGCGCCGGGACGATGTGATTCTGACCGTCTCGACTCCGCCACCGGTCTCCTCACGGGCCCACCGTGTGAGGAGAGAGGCTTCGTAGTCGGATGCGGCGTCCAGCAGATAGACAACCCGCGAGCCGGCCGGGCCAGTCAACAAAGCTGGGGGATCGGCCGATTTCCTCGCCACGGCACCACTCTATTGGGCTGCCACAATCGTCTTCCGTGCGGATCGTGGTGCAACGAGTGAGTGGGGCATCGGTCGATGTCGCTGGCGCAGATGTCGGCTCGATCGATTACGGACTCCTCCTCCTCCTCGGCATCGAGCCTTCCGACACGGAGCAGGACATCGTGCGCGCCGTGGAGAAGGTGGCCAACCTCAGGGTGTTCCCCGATGAACAAGGGCAGATGAACCGGTCGCTCGTCGAGACCGGCGGCTCGGCTTTGGTCGTGAGCCAGTTCACGCTTCTTGCCGACATCCGCAAGGGCCGGCGGCCGTCGTTCGTCGGGGCAGCCCCTCCAGAGCTGGCGGAGCCAATGGTCGATCGATTCGTGGAGGTCCTTCGCAACACCGGCACTCATGTCGAGACGGGCGT
>Ga0299907_10001722_pt1 | contig 12812 bp, 14 predicted proteins | sample RVTome_16_FD_198680 | JGI IMG/M metagenome (GOLD analysis project Ga0299907, IMG submission 198680) | Soil microbial communities from uranium-contaminated site in the Upper Colorado River Basin, Wyoming, United States - RVT152D67 (version 2) ... | reverse complement strand
GCGTCCCGCCAGAGTCGCTCCTTCGCGCACGCCGACCGCCGATTAGTCGGTGTCCGCGTAAGCGGACCTTCCGAGGACCGTACGGCTCCTGAGCGGCCGCACGACCGCCATCGTGAGCCAGCGCTGCCTGAAGCCACCTGTTTTCCCCACATTCTGCGGCGACACCGCACCCCATGGCCCATCCGGGGATGTGAGGTGGGGACCGAGTAGTACCGGTCCAGATGCTCATCGAAGAGACTGTTGGGAATGTGTTGGCAGCAGACCGAGCAGATCGACGGCTTCAAGTCATTGCCCGGCGACCAACGGATTGTGAGGCGGGAAGCGGCAACGAGCGTGACTGACGAATCCCTTCTTGTGCGCCCCTTTCGCTTCAAATCCCGCCGGGGACATCGATGTTGATGTAGGCAGCGTTCCGGTGCAGATGGGGCCGGCCACCCCCGCCGATGAGTTTCCTCGCTGCAGACCGTCTAATCTTGAAAGGGCTCCACCTCGTTCGTCTATCGAGACCAAGGAGACCGAAGTGTCGAAAGTGACCGTGGATATCTCCATATCGCTCGACGGATTCGTCGCGGGACCGAATCCGACCCTCGAGGAGCCCCTCGGTGAGGGAGGCGATCGTTTGCACGAGTGGGTCGTCGCGACGCGGCCGTGGCGCGAGTCCCACGGGCTTTCCGGGGGCGAGACCGGCATCGACGCCGATGTCGTGGCCGAGTCGCTCGGGAAGGTGGGCGCTACTGTCATGGGCCGGCGGATGTTCAGCGGCGGTGCCGGGCTGTGGGCCGACGATCCGAACGCAGACGGTTGGTGGGGAGAGGATCCGCCGTTCCATCACCCCGTCTTCGTGCTCACCCATCACGAGCGGGATCCGGTCGCCAAACAGGGCGGAACCACGTTCACGTTCGTTACCGGCGGCATCGAAGCTGCTCTCGAGCAGGCACGCGCCGCAGCGGGGGACAAGGATGTCGCGGTCGCCGGCGGTGCGAACGCGATCCAGCAGTACCTAAATGCCGGTCTCATCGATGAACTGCAGATCCACGTTGCCCCGGTGCTGCTCGGTGGAGGCGTCCGGCTGTTCGATGATGTGCAGAAGGCGCCGTTCGGACTCGAATACACGAGCGTGATCGAGTCGTCCTCCGTGTCACACCTTCGTCTACGCGTTCCGAAGTGACGTATCCGAGGCCAAACTCGCATCATGGATTGCTCCGGGTGGCCCACTTCTCCTCGGCCTCCCTAGCCGCACGCAGCATTGCCGCGGGATGCCCGCTATCGTTGCCGCAGGGATGATCACGTGAAAGATGGTCCGCTCCTCGCCGAGAAGGTGAATCCCGCGCCTGGCGAACCCGAGCGAACCCCAGCTTAGGCAATCCCTTCCACGTGTTCCCGCACCTGTCCCGTAATGGACCGCGAAAGGTTGCGAAATGGCGGGTGCTCTGGAGTGGGCCAAATGCCTGGTCAGGCGTTACATCTCGGCCTTCCACCTGGTCACTGAATCGCTGGGTATCAAACTCATAATCCGCCGGTCGGAGTGCTGCTACTTGGGCGGTAGTTGGTCGACGAAATCGCGCGCCAGCCGGAGCCAGTGACGAAGCCTCGCCTCGGTCGTCAATGCGCTCGGACCAACGAAGACGTACCCCTTCAATGGGCGGCCGGTGAAGTCCATGGGACGCACATGGGGCTCCTTGAGGGCCTGCTCGGCGCGATCGGTGCCGAGGCGCAGCACGAGATCCTCGCCGATGACCCCGCAGCACATGTGCCGGTGGACCATGAACGCGAGCCCGCCGAACATCTTGCGCTCATCCACCTCCCCATCCTCGGCGAGGATGTCCCGGACCGTGGACGCGAGGCGCTCGCTGTAGGCCACCTACCGCCTCTCCCGATGCTGCCGCGAAGATCGGCCACCGATGCTCAGGAAGGCCCGTTCGGCGTCGGTCGGCGCCAGTGCGGCCGCCCGCTCGTAGGCCGCCATGGCCTCGCTGTTCCGGCTCAGCCGCCAGAGCAGATCGGCTCGCGTGGCGTGGATTCGCGGCCGGAGGCCTCCTGTCGATGACGGCGTCGCTTTCGACACTGATCTTGCTCCTCATCGCGGACATCCTGGCAACGGAGACCCGTCCTCAGGCCTGCTCCGGTATGGAGCCGTGCCACGTACGTGCCACATGAGCCATACGAAGCGGTCGGAACTCGTGGTAACCCAGTCAATTGTTTTCGCCCTGTGACCTGGGATTCTCTACGGCGCCCCGCATGGGCGGAGGTGCTCCGACGCAGTTCGTGGGATCGGGGAAGGATGCCTCAGCTGCTCGGGTGGCACACCTCCCTGGGTCCGGTCAGGCCCGCTCGTCGATCGTGACTTCCCAGCGCTCGACGCCGACGACCTCGGACCCCTCGATAGAGCCGATGGCCTGGCCCCGCATCGCGTCGGCGGCCTCGTCGCTCGCCGCCATGGCCTCCTTGCTCTCCCACAGCGTCGCGGACCATCCGTCCCCAGTCTCCCGGTTCGCGAGGGAGAGGATGCCCTTGAATCCCGGGAGCTCCCGCGCACGGGGGATCACCTGATCCCGGATCACCTGCGTCGCCTGATCGACGGACTCGGGCGGGGCCTTGACCTTCGTTACCCGCGCATGCATGGGAGTCTCCTCTCTCGTGGCCCTTCCGCCGTGAAGTCTAGTCCGCGGCACCTTGAGGCAGCAATGAGGCGCGAGGAGAAGCCGGGGTCTGCGAGGGAGAGGCCCCACCCAATGAGAGCCGCCGGCGGTTGGAGGGACTGCGGTGGAGGCGGGCCTGCACCTTGACCTTGCCCGCCTCGTCGCTTGACGCTGGCCACGGACCGATTAGCGGCGTTCGTTCGGTTCCGGTCAACGCGCCGACACAAGCGCGAAGACTTCGTGTCGCTTAGTTCACTCGGCAAACAGATTAAGCAAAAAGTACGCACAACCCATCCCAGAGGACTGGAGCGGACTGCAGTCATTCGAACCCTGAGGAGGCGCTGACCTCGGTCTTCGCCCATTTCTGCAGGTAGACGCTCCGCTCGGGATGGCCCTTACAAGGCGGAGGTCGGTGGTTCGATCCCACCAGCGCCCACGAGTCGTTTGCGCAGATCAGGGCTTCCTTTCTCGCCCACGCGCCGGGCCAAAACGACGTTCGATTCCGCGGAGATTCCGCACAGAGTCCGCGGAAGGCTGGCGGATCGCTCGTACATGCGTTCGGTGAACGCTTCATCGAGCTTGTGCGGGCGACCTGCCTACGGATTTCCAGACCTCGTCTCTCCCATTTCGGAATGACCACCCCAAGCGCGCACCTCAGGGGCGCTGACGATGCGCGATGACAACCCCGTGGTAAGCGAATGTGGGACGCACTGACGGGCATCTTTGTGTCCAAGATGTGTTTCACTGAGGTAACCGGTCAAATTCAGATGACCCTTGGGCCGACCTGGATTGCGGAACACAGTCGTCGGGTGAGGGGGATCGGTAAGCAGACGGCGCTGCTTGGCTGCCGTGCTCTCAGCTGGCGGAGAATGGTTGTGCCCGGGGGTGGCGGGAGGTTCGGTCATGGGAACGTCTCATAGGTCAGCGGATACGCATGCTTGGGCCACGACCGGTACCCGGGAACCGGTGTTCGTGTGGACGCCCTCCGACCCGACGGCGGGTCGGGCGCTCCTGGGACGAGTGAGGCCAGAACGCGAGGGAGGACCGCCTCCAGACCGTCTGCGGTTCGGGACCTACCTTGCATCGAACGTCACAGCCGTCGACCTGTACGAGCAGGTGACCGAGGAGGTCGGTCGCCGTCTCGGCGTCGCTTCCGAGCTCGTGGTCGAGAGCTCCTACGAAAGCTGCGAGAAGGACCAGAACGAGGTGTGCTTCGTCTGCAGTCTCCCGTACGTGACCTTCGAGCGCCGGGGCCTCGATTTGGCCGTCCCGGTGGCCGCGCCGGTGCTCCAGGGGGTGCGGTACGGGGGCGGCCTATCTACTTCTCCGACGTCATCGTCCATCGAGACAGCCCGTTCCGGTGTTCCTCGACCTCCGGGGACGATCCTGGGCGTACAACGAGCCCTCTTGGAGCGGTTCGTGCCTGTGGACGCAGGATCCTACGACGACATCCGCATGATGGTGGATGCCTGCGAGGCCGCCGGGTTCCTGGAGCTCAGCTAGTCATCATGAGGCGGCCGGCGACGACGAGATCGGTCGAGAGATACGCGGGATGAGCTCGATGCAGGGGCGGACGCTTGGGAAGGGGCTCGAACACCTCGGTGAGCTCAGTCCGCGGGCGCTACAAGGTTCATAGGTTCACAGGTCGGAGAACAGCCATGCCTTACGCGAGGAACGCCGTGGATGGAAGCCGGGTGTACTTCGAGGATGATGGCGGGGACGGAATCGCGGTTGCTTTCCACGGAGGATTCGGGGAATCGGTCGATCTGGTGCGAGGCTCGCCCATCGCCCAGGCAGTGCCGGCCGACGAGTTCCGCCACATCTACGTCGACCACCGCGGTCACGGGCGCAGCGACAAGCCGCACGACCCCGAGGCATACGCGATGCCGCTCCGCGTCGCGGATGCCGTGGCCGTCCTGGATGAGCTCGGGATCGAGCGCGCCCACTTCATCGGGATGTCCTGGGGAGGCAGGCTCGGCTTTGGCATCGGCGAGCATGCGCCGGAGCGCGTGCATTCACTGGTGATCGGCGGCCAGCAGCCGTACGGTTGGCCGGACAGTCCGCTCACTCGTGTCGTGACGGAAGGGCTGGCCGCGTCCCAGACGGAGGGCCCGGAAGCCTTCACCCAGGCGCTGGAGGGGTTCTGGGGCATCCGGTTCCCGGAGCCCCGGCGAACGCGAGGGCTCGACAACGATCCTGCGGCGCTCCAGGCCGCGTGGAGCGCATCGCTGGCTGAAGGTGCCGTCTCGGACGACCTGCGGACGTGGCGGGTCCGATGCCTCATCTTCATCGGGGCCGGCGATGCCGACTTCCTGGATCAAGCTCGGCGTGCGGCGAGCGAGATCCCGGAAGCCGAGCTCATCTCGCTCGAAGAACTCGACCATTACGGCGCGCACACGAACCCTGAGAACTTGGTCCTTGAGGCCATCCTCCGCACGCTGCGTGACGAGAGCTGATTGGTTCGCCTCACTGCCCGTCAGGGGTTGGTGGAGTTGGGTCGCCTTGCTTCGGTCAATGGGAGCGATCCAGTAGGGGTAAGGCCTCGAAGGTCTCTTCTTCATTCCAAGAGCTGTAGGAGTGTTGCCAGCGGCTTCGCCATCGTCGGGTCGCGGCGGTGCTGGCGTTCCTCCGGAGCCACGGCGAGGGCGAGGCCTGATGACCCAGGTTCATCGGCGACGGCGACCCGCTGCTTGTGGCGGGCGGCGACCACGTCCGCGATCCGCGCGGCGTCGCGGCCCACCCCGTGGATCTGCTCCGACGACTTCGAATAGAGGAACCTGAGACCCACGAAGTGGAGGCCGGGCTCGGCGTCGACCACTCCCCGGTCGTGATTCGGCTCGTCAGGGCCGAGTACGGGCAGGTCGATCCAGGAGAAGCCGGGATGGAACCCGGAACACCAGACCACGTTGGCGACATCGAGGCGGCGGCCGTCCTCAAGTCGAGGTAACCTTTCCTCGACGCCGGTGGTTCGCGGCACCCGGTCCACTCCTGCCGCTGCCAGATCCTTCGGCTTCACCCGGATCAGGAGGTCGCCCTTGGCCAGCATCTTGGGGCGGACCCTTCTCCCTATCCGCCTGCCGATCTCATTGCGCTGGTGGGGGGGATCGCCGGGGGGTGAGAGGGCACGCATGACGCCGGTCAGAGCCTCGCCCCCGATCCGAACTGCACTGGAGTGACATTCTCGGTGCGACTTCCCGCGAAGATCCGGGACGCGACCTCTAAGTCGGTGGTGCATCCCGAGTACATCAGGAGGGAGGTGTAGTAGGTCTGGGATGCGGTCTCAGGATCGACATCGAGCAGGTCGGCGAGCCTCATGGCCATCAGCGTGGCCGTGGAGGCCGTGCTCGAAGGGGAACCCCATCCCCAGGTCGCTGGCCAGGCACGCGGCGGCGACGATCTCGGCGGCTCGGACCGCCTCGCCGTCCCATGGTGCCTTCTCCGTCACCGAACCAAGGGTACGTCAGGGCGAGGTGGCATGCGGTGGACGCCCACATGCACGCAGCATCACCGCACAGCGCCGTGACCGGATCCGCCTCCGGCTGGAGACTATCGGCGACCCACCTCCACGTAGAATCGGCCACGTGGGAAGCAAGGTCGAAGTCCTGTTCGCGGCGGGCAATGAGGCACTCGCCGCAGGGGACTGGGCCGCGGCGCGGGACTCATTCCAGACGGCGCTCGAACGGGAAGAGACGGCCGAAGGGCTGGTCGGTTTGGCGGATGCCCTCTGGTGGCTCGGGGAGATCCAAGACGCGGTCGGCCATCGGGAGCGGGCATATGCCGAATTCCGCCGCCGGCCCGATCCCGTCAACGCCGCGCTCGTCGCGGTACGTCTCTGCGTCGATTACAGGGCGAACTTCGGCAATTTCGCCGCCTCCGCTGGCTGGCTGGCGCGCGCGGCGCGCCTGGTGGAGGAGTTCCGGCTCAATCCTCTCAGGGGCTGGATCTTGCTCCTCGAGGCGTATGAGGGCGACGATCCCTCGCTCAGCGAGAGCAGGGCCCGCGAGGCGCGCGAGCTTGCCCGCCAGTCCGGCGACCTCGACCTTGAGCTCTGCGCCCTCAGCCAGATCGGAGCCTCCCTGGTCGACCAGGGGAGGGTCGCGGAGGGCGTGGCTCTGCTCGACGAGGCCATGGCCGGTTCGCTCGGTGGGGAGGGCGGCAGCCGCGACACAGTGGTGTTCACCAGCTGTCACATGATCGCCTCATGCAGCCGCTGCGCCGAGTTGGAGCGCGCCGTCCAGTGGGTTCGAGCTGCCGATCGGTTCACCAAGCGCTTCGGCTGCCCGTTCCTGTACGCGTTCTGCCGGACTCTCTACGGCAGCGTCCTGTTTGCAACGGGGGCCTGGAAAGAGGCAGAGGTGGAGCTCCAGACGGCGCTCGAGATGTCGAAGGGCTCGCTCCCTGCTCTCCATGGCCAGGCGCTGGCCTCGCTGGCCGAGTTGCGGCTGGCCCAGGGACGGATCGAGGAAGCGGAGCGGCTTGTAGCTGGCTTCGAAGACCACTTCGTGACGGCGCCAGTCGTCGCGGCGATCCACCTCGCCCGAGGGGAGCCCGCCGTGGCTGTTGCGACCATCCACCGGAGGCTCCACGAGGTCGGTGAGGATCGACTCGAGAGCGCGCTCCTGTTAGAGCTGCTCGGCGAGGCAGAGATCGCCCAGGACCACGAAGAGACTGCCGTGGACAGAGGCCGAACGCTCAGCGAGCTGGGCGCCAGCCTCAGCTGCCAGGTGATACTCGCGCGGGGGGAGCGCCTGCTGGGCCATGCGGTGGCGGCCGGCGGCGACGCTGGAGGAGGCAGGCGGCATCTCGAGACAGCGATCGCGGCGTTCGTCCGTCTCGAGATGCCGCTCGAGGCGGCCCGCACGCAGATGCTGCTGGCCGACGCGCTTCTGGAAGTGGAGCCTGATGTGGCCGTGGCGAAGGCGCGGGCGGCCCTGGCGACCTTGGAGGATCTCGGTGCGGAAAGAGATGCCGACGCGGCCGCCGCCCTGCTGCGTCAGCTCGGGGTGAGGGCCGCTCGGTCCGGGCCGAGGGCCATTGGCACGCTCACGAAGCGGGAACGAGAGGTGCTGTTCCTGCTCGGGGAGGGGCTATCGAACCCCGAGATCGCCGAACGCCTGTACATCAGCCGCAAGACGGTGGAGCATCACGTCGCCCGGGTCCTCTCGAAGCTCGGCGTGAGCAGCCGCGCCGAGGCGGCCGTAGAGGCGGTGCGCCAACTCGGCCCGGGATCAGCCCAGAAATAGGTGAGTTCGCCGATGCTCGCGCTCCTTCCATATGCGACGCTGCCCGCATGGTCCAGTCCACGCGTCATGAACGGCCGGAACCGATGGTGGCCACCGACCGCATGGCGTTGATGCGCGAGATGAGGAGGGCCGCCATGGCAGCTCGGCAAGCCGCGAAGCGAGCGCGACGCAACGGCCTCGACCTCGATCTGCTGCGAGGGGCGGTCGACGGCATCCGAGAGCACCCCGAGGCGGGCACGGTCACCATCCGCACCCGTCACCGCTGGGACGATGGCTTCGCCGTCGACGGGTATGCCGAGGAGATCGAGGAGGCCGGCGAGGTCACCGCGCGCACGTTCCGCTTCCGCACCGATTGGCCCCGGGACGTGGGAGGGAGGGACACCGGCCCCTCGCCCGGGGAGGCCGTCCTGGGAGCCCTTGGGGGCTGCGTAGCCATGACCTACATCACCAAGGCCGCCGCGCGAGGGGCCTCCGTCGACGAGCTGGAGGTCACCATCGAGGCCCGGGTGGATCTGCAGGGCGTGTTCGAGCTCGACGACGTGCGGGCCGGCCTGTCAGGCGCCATGGTCACCGTGCGGGTCCGCTCGGATACGGACGACGCCGTTCTGGACGATCTCGGGCGGACCGTCACCCGGGCCTCGGCGGTGTACGACTCGCTGGCCAACCCGGTGCCGATGCAGCTCGCCGTGCAGCGGTTGCCTTAGGTCGGCTGTCCAGAAGCTCTCGGGAGCTGGTCCTGCCCGTCACCGGTGACAAGGAGGATCGTCATGGTTCGTCGAGCAATGGTTGTGGGGTACGGCGTGATCGCCTACGTCGCGTTCCTGGGAGTGTTCGCCTACACGATCGGGTTCGTGGGGAAGGTAGGCGTCCCCAAAGGGATCGACGATGGGACGCCCGGTCCGGTCGCGGTGGCCGTGCTGGTCAACGGAGGTCTGCTGACGCTGTTCGCCGTGCAGCACAGCGTCATGGCCCGGCCGTGGTTCAAGCGTTGGTGGACCAGGTTCGTGCCGGTATCGATCGAGCGCAGCACCTTCGTGCTGGCCGCCAGCGTCGTTCTTGCGCTACTGCTGTGGCAGTGGCGACCGCTGCCGGCGCAGGTGTGGTCGGTCGAGGGGACCTGGGCGCGCGCGACGCTTTGGGGCCTGTACGGGTTCGGATGGCTGATGGTGGTCGGCAGCACGTTCCTGATCGACCACTTCGACCTGTTCGGGCTGCGGCAGGTGGTTGCTCGGGCCCGTGGGCGGCCGCAGGAACCGCTCGGGTTTCGCCAGCCTCTGCTGTACAGGCTGGTGCGCCACCCCATCATGATGGGGTTCGTGATCGCCTTCTGGGCGGCGCCGGACATGAGCGCGGGCCGGATGCTGTTCGCGGTTCTCGCCACGGGCTACATTGTGGTCGCAGTCCGGTTCGAGGAGCGGGGCCTACTAGCGGCGCACGGGGAGGCCTACGAGCGCTACGCGGCGGAGGTCCCGCGGTTCGTCCCACGGATAGCGCAGCTCCGGCCTCGTCCAGGCGCCGGCGTGGACGGCGGGCGGCCAGTGAGCCAGAGTCGTGGCTGGGGAGGCGAACGCAAGCGGGTGACTTCGTGATTCCCCAGCGTGTACCCATCCTGTGATCGATCGGATGGACGTCGTGGTGGTCGGGGGTGGCCAGGCGGGGCTGGCCACGAGCCGCGAGCTGTCGCGGACCGGCGTCGAGCACGTCGTCCTCGAGCGCGGGAGGATCGGTGAGTTCTGGCGTGGGCGGTGGGAGAGCTTCTGCCTCGTCACCCCGAACTGGACGACCAAGCTCCCGGGTCAGTCCTACGACGGCGACGACCCCGACGGGTTCATGCCCCGTGACGAGATCGTGGCGTACCTCGAGCGGTACGCAGCCGGTCTGGACGCACCCCTACGCGAGGGGATCGAGGTCGAATCGCTGGACCCGGCGCCCGGCGGCGGGTTCGCGCTCCGGACGTCCGACGGGGACCTCCGAGCGGGGTCGGTGGTGGTCGCCACCGGCGCCTACCAGCGCCCACACCGGCCGGCGGGGGCGGATACGCTGCCCGCCGACCTCCCGCAGCTCAACGTGGAGGACTATCGGAGTCCCGAGGGGCTTCCGCAGGATGGGGTCCTGATCATTGGGAGCGGCCAGTCGGGATGCCAGATCGCCGAGGAGCTGCTCGAGACCGGCCGGGAGGTGTTCCTGGCGTGCGGCCGGGCGCCCTGGTTGCCCAGGCGGGTCGGGGACCGCGACACGGTCTGGTGGGCGGTGGAGATTGGGTTCATGGATCAGACGCCCGCCGACGTCCCGTGGCCCGCCGCGCGACTCGTCGCCAACGCCCTGGCGACCGGCCACGGCGGCGGTCACGACCTGCACCTGCGGACGCTGCGGGCCGGGGGGGCGACCCTGTTCGGCCACTTCGTCGGGGCCGAGGGTCGGCGGGCGAGGTTCGCAGACGATCTCGCCGAGAGCGTCGCCTGGGGCGACGAGCGCCGCCAGGAGCTACTCCAGCAGATCCCGAAGGTGGCCGTCGCGCGCGGCCTACCCGTGCCCGACCTTCCGGAGCCAGAGGCTTTCGATGCGAGCGCGCCCACCGAGCTCGATCTAAAGAGAGTGGGTTCAGTGCTGTTCGCGGGGGGCTACCGGCCGGACTACGTGGGTTGGGTGCACGTTCCGGGAGCGTTCGACGAGGTGGGATTCCCGGTCCACGTCGAGGGCGCCAGCACGGCGGCGGAGGGGCTGTACTTCGTCGGCGTGCACTTCCTGCGAAAGCGGAAGTCCTCGCTGCTGCTCGGTGTGGGGGAGGACGCGGCGGTGGTTGCCGCCCAGATCGCCGCAGCCAACGGCGCGGGGCCACCGGGCTGATCGGCTCTCAGATCAAGCAGGTGATGGGCTGGACGATCCCGGTCATCGCCATGACCGTCCCGACGTTCCACTGGATGGTCGAGGGTGGCGTTCTCGTCGTGGGAGCCGGGAACTCGGGGGCCGAGATCGCGCTCGAAGCGTCGCGCGGTCACCCGACGTGGCTGTCAGGCAGGGACACGGGCCAGGAACCAACTCGCCCGGGAACCGTGCCGGACCGACTGCTCATGCCCGCGTTCTGGTTCATCGTCTCGCACGTGCTCACGGTGAAGACGCCGATGGGAAGGATGGTGAAACGGAAGTTCCGTGACCGAGGCATCCCGCTTGCGCGGGTCAAGCGGAAGGACATGGCCGCAGCAGGGATCGAGCGGGTGCCCAGGACGGCAGGCGCGCGTGACGGGCTGCCCGTGCTGGACGACGGACGAATCCTTGAGGTGGCGAACGTGATCTGGTGCACCGGGTTCGTGTCGGACTTCCGTTGGGTTGAGCTTCCGGTCTTCGACGAGGACGGGCACCCGATGCACGACCGCGGCGTCGTGGGATCTGAGCCCGGTCTCTACTTCATGGGCCTGGTCTTTCTGTATTCGCTGTCCTCGGCCCTGATCGGCGGGGTAGGCAGGGATGCCGAGTACATCGCCAAGCACATCGCGTCGCGCGACCCGAACGACCGCCCCAGGGCCCGGGTGCTGGCCGGAGCGTAGAGCCCACCGCGCCCGACATGCACCACGGACCGGGAGGAGATGGATCTTGAACAGGCAGCTCGCGTGGCCGAGCGTCAACGACCCAGTCGAGCACTACGAGGGGTATCAGTGTCCCGAGTTGTACTCGCCCTGGGCTCGCGACCTGCTCGACGCAGTCGAGCTTCTCCCCGGCGACCACGTCCTGGACCTCGCCTGCGGGACGGGGCTCGTCGCTTGCGGAGCCGCCGACCGTGTGCTGCCGGACGGAACTGTGGTCGGCCTCGATCCGATGGAGCTCGCCCTGGAGGTGGCGCGGGCCGCCACCGATCGAGCCGTCGAGTGGCGACGAGGCGACCCGTCGAGCCTCCCGTTCGGGGGTGGCCTCGTTCGACGTCGTCCTCTGCCAGCAGCGCCTCCAACTATTCCGCGATCGGGGCGGTGCCCTCTCCGAGATGCACCGAGTGCTCGTGCCTAGTGGATTGGTGGCTGTATCCGTCTGGGGGCCCATCGAGCGGACTCCCGCGTTCGCCGCCTTGGCCGCGTCCCTGGAGGGCCACGCGGGTGTGCAGGTCGCGGCACCGGTGCGCTGGCTGTTTTCCCTCCCGCACCCGGAAGATCTTCGGGCGCTCCTGGCCGGTGCAGACTTCGACGGTATCCGGGTGCAAACCCTCCGGAAGACAACCCGTTTCCGCTCGGTGGCCGAGTTCCTCCGACGTTTCGTCCCCGGATCCCCGGTAAGCCTCGCGACGACGCACATGTCCGAGGACGACAAGCGGAAGGTGGTGGCCGATCTCGAGATCGAGCTGGCGCCCTGGGTCGACGCGGATGGAGTGAGGGTGGCGACGGAGGCCAACAGGGGCGTGGCGAGACGCTGAGAAGTGCGCACAAGATTCCGCAGAGATTCCGCGACAGATCGAAAAACGACGCGCAGCGTCGAAAATCATTGACCATTAAAACCTGCTCGTCGCCGCGAATGATTCCCGCTCCCGCCCAGGTCAGCGGATCCCCCTGAATCGCCCTTACAAGGCGGAGGTCCCAGGTTCGAATCCTGGAGCGCCCACAAGCAAAATTCGAGGTCAGGGGTCATTTCCCGCGTCGGGGATGGCAAGCGACGCTTCGGAAGATTCCGCACAGATTCCGCGAGAGAATGTGAAAACGCGGACCCGGTCTCCCTTCCGGTCTGCGAAGGCCCTGGTCACCGGCGTTCCACTCACCGTTACCGCCCCAGCAGGGCGGAGTTCACCGCAGTCCCAAGTCGACGACCGCGGGTGGCTCCAGAGTCCCCCAGCCGGGCTGGTGCTTTGGGAGCACGGCACACGTCATCCGGGGCGACCGACTAATCGCTGATCCGCAGGTCCTCGTCGGTTAGCGGTCCTCGCCGACGCGGACTTCTCAAGTCCACGGCG
>Ga0299907_10001721_pt1 | contig 12814 bp, 14 predicted proteins | sample RVTome_16_FD_198680 | JGI IMG/M metagenome (GOLD analysis project Ga0299907, IMG submission 198680) | Soil microbial communities from uranium-contaminated site in the Upper Colorado River Basin, Wyoming, United States - RVT152D67 (version 2) ... | reverse complement strand
GCGGCGACTATCAGCGCGATCGAGGTGTCCCGCCCCGCTCGGGTCACGGCGAGGGAGTCTATGCTGCGGCACGCTCGTGGGTCGCAATCCGAGCCTCTCGGTAGTCATCGTCGCCTTCAACAGCCACGAGGCCCTCTCGCGAACCCTGCCGGCTCTCGTCGCCCAGCTCAACGATGGCGACGAGCTGATCGTCGTCGACAACGCGTCCAGCGACGACAGTGCCGCAACCGCCCGAGCCCTCGCTCCCCGCTGCCGGGTCCTCGCTCAGAGCTCGAACCTGGGCTTCGCAGCCGGGGCAAACGCCGGCGCCGCCGCGGCGGAAGGGGAGCTGCTGCTGTTCCTCAATCCCGACGCGATGCCGCTGGCCGGGTTCTGCGATGCGATCCGGCTGCCCTGGCGGGACGATCGCGGCTGGGACGCCTGGATGGGCCTCGTCACGCAGGCGGACGGCAGCCGCATCAACACGGCCGGGAATCCCGTCCACTTCACCGGGCTGGTCTGGGCAGGCCGGATCGGTGAGCCGGCGGCGGCGCCGATCGAGGCGCAGGAGGTCCCGGTCGCTTCGGGCGCTTGCCTGGCGGTTCGCCGCGAGGCCTGGCTGGATCAGGGCGGCTTCCCGGAACAGTTCTTCCTCTACCACGAGGACGCAGACCTCTCGATGCGACTGCATCTGCAGGGGCGCCGGGTCGGGCTCGAGCCGTCCGCCCGCGTCGACCACGACTACGACTTCGGCCGCAGCGCGCGGAAGATGCTCTGGCTGGAGCGCAACCGCTTCGCCCTGGTGGCGCGGACCTATCCGGCCCCGCTTCTCCTGCTGCTCGCTCCGGCCCTGCTCGCGACCGAGCTGGCGATGTTGCCGATCGCCGTCGCGTCGGGCTGGGGCGGGCAGAAGCTCCGCGCCTGGCTCGAGGGCCTCCGCTGGCTGCCCCGGCTGCTGCGGGAGCGGCGCCAGGTGCAGCGGCGGCGAACCGTCTCGGCGGCCGAGTTCGCCACCTGGCTGACACCCGAGCTCGACTCGCCCTACTTCGGCAGGGTCGGCCGCTGGCGACCGTTACGCTGGGCGCTGCGCGCCTATTGGCGCGCCGTCACGGTGCTGCTCGGCCGGCGCTAGACCGCTTGGCCCGAGGGGCGGATCAGCACCTCGCCGACGTCGACGTGCTCGGGCTGCTCGAGCGCGTACATCACCGCGCCGGCGACATCGTCGTCACGCAGGGCCCAGGACGGTGTTCCGTCGTCGAAGAAGGGAGTGTCGGTCATCCCCGGCTCGATCAGGGTGACGCGAATGCCGCTGTTGTCGTGCATCTGGCGGAGCTCCTGGCGCAATGCCTCGCCGAGGGCCGTCACCGCCCACTTCGTCGCCGAATAGAGCGAGCCAGGTAGCGCCCGGCGCCCGGCCACCGAGCTGGTGATCAGATAGTGGCCGGTGCCGCGCTCGAGCAGGTGGGGGAGAGTCGCGCGCACGGTGAGCGCGACGCCGAAGACGTTGGTGAGGACCATCGACCGCCATTGCTCGGGCGACTCCTCGAGGAAGCCCCGCTTGGCGCCGAACCCCGCGTTTGCGAAGACCGCGTCGATCCGGCCGAATCGCTCCAGCGCGGCGCCGGCGAGGCCCTCGACCTCCTCCCACTCGGTGACGTCGCAGCGCACCGCCTGCGCCCGCTCGCCGCCGCCGAGCTCGACGGCCAGTTCCTGCAGCGGCTCGAGCCGCCGCGCCGCGAGTACGAGACGATGGGAAGGGGCCGCGCGCCTCGCGCTGGCGGCGCCGATGCCGCTGCTGGCGCCGGTGATCAGGAGGACGGGGTCGTCGGCGGCCATCGCCCATACCTAAGCAGGTCGGCGGCCACCTGCACCGTTGCCATAATTCCTCTCGCTCATGGACCCGGCCCGCAAACGCCAGATCCGGCTCGGGGTGGCGCTCGGGGTCGCGGTGCTTCTCGCCGCCGCCCTCGTCTACACGTCGTTCAGCGCCTCGACCGAGGCCAGGGAGCCGTCGCAGCTGCTGAGCGCCAACCCCGGCAAGACCTACGAGCTCACCGGCAAGGTCGTGCCCGGATCGATCGAGCGCTCCGGGGATGAGCTGCGCTTCCGGGTCGCCGATCGGGATGGCTCCAGGTCGCTGCCGGTCTCCTATCGCGGCGCCGTGCCCGATCCCTTCCGCGACGGCCGCGAGATCATCCTCACCGGCGAGTTGAGCGAGGCGGGGACCTTCGTCGGCGAACGGGACACGCTGATCACCAAATGCCCTTCGAAGTTCACCGAGGAGGCCGAGGAGGACCCCGAGCACGTGGTCATCGACGAGTGAGGGGGGCTTCTTGATCGAGCTGGGCTCGGCCGCCCTCACCCTCGCCTTCCTGACCGCGCTCTACGCGATCGTCGCGGCGCTGATCGGACGCGACGGCGACCGCCGCTGGATCGAGTCCTCGCGCCGTGCGGTCTACGCGCTCTGCATGCTGCTGACGCTCTGCGTGGTCGTCATCGAGATCGCCTTCGCCGGCGACGACTTCTCGTTCAACATCGTCCAGCAGCACTCTTCGATCGAGACACCGACGTTCTACAAGTTCACGGCGATGTGGTCGAGCCAGGAAGGCTCGCTGCTGCTCTGGGCCTGGGTCCTCTCGATCGCGGCGAGCGCGGCGCTGTTCGCGACCCGCGCCAAGCTGCGCGAGATCGTTCCGTACGCGACGGCGGTGATGATGGGAGTGGCGGCCTTCTTCGTCGGCCTGATGCTGTTCGCGAAGAACGTCAACCCGTTCGCCGGCCTCGATCCAGCACCCGCCGACGGTGTTGGCCTCAACCCCTTGCTGCAGCACCCGAGCATGATGGTCCACCCGCCGATGCTCTACTCGGGGTACGTGGCCTTCACGATCCCGTTCGCGTTCGCGGTGGGGGCGTTGATCACCCGCCGCCTCGACGCGGCCTGGATCCGCTCGACGCGGCGGTTCGCGCTGATCGCCTGGGCCTTCCTCGGCATCGGGCTACTGCTGGGCGCGCGCTGGTCCTATACCGAGCTGGGTTGGGGGGGCTACTGGGCCTGGGATCCGGTCGAGAACGCGGCGCTGATGCCCTGGCTGATGGGCACCGCCTTCCTGCACTCGATCATGGTCCAGGAGAAGCGCGGGATGCTCAAGGTCTGGAACGTCTCGCTGATCGTCGCCACCTTCTCGCTGGCGCTTCTCGGGACCTTCCTCGTCAGATCCGGGGTGCTGCAGTCGATTCACGCCTTCGGCGATTCCACCGTCGGTCCCTACATCCTCGCCCTTATCGGTGTCGTCCTGATCGGCTCCGTGGTGCTGATCTCCTCCCGGCTCGACGACCTTCGCAGCGAGAGGCGGATGGACTCGCTGGCCTCCCGCGAGGCGGTCTTCATGGTCAACAACCTGCTGCTGATCGGGCTCTGCGCGGTGATCTTCTGGGGGACGTTCTTCCCGTTGATCTCCGAGCTCTTCACCGGCGACCGGGCCTCGCTGGCCGCTCCCTGGTTCGACCGCTACACGACCCCGCTGGCGATCGTCCTGGTGCTGTTCACGGGGATCGGCCCGCTGCTCGCCTGGCGGCGGGTCTCCTGGCGGTCCGCCAGGCGGATCTTCATCTGGCCTGCCGCGATCGCGGCGCTCGCCGCGCTGCTGCTGGCGCTGACGACGGACGCCGCCAGCAATCCGTGGGCCCTGGCCCTGTTCGCATTTGGCGCCTTCGCCCTGACCGGCTTGGCCCAGGAGTTCTGGCGCGGCGGTGCGGCGCGCCAAGCCGTGTCGGGCGGCTCGATGGCAGTGGCGATGGTCGCCGTCGCGGCCCGCAACCGACGCCGCTACGGCGGCTACATCGTTCACGCCGGGATAGCGGTGCTGCTGATCGGAATCGCCGCCTCCTCGAGCTTCCAGACCAATCGCGACGTCAGCCTCCGTCCCGGGCAGAGCACCGTCGTCAACGACTACCGCATCACCTACGAGCGCCCGACCGCGAGCGTCAACGACCGGGCCTTCACCTTCGGGGCGGTCCTCGACGTCAAGAAGGACGGTGAGCGCTTCGCGCTCCTCAATCCGACGCGCCGCTACTTTCGCCCGACCGGAACTCCGACCCCGACCGTGCGCAGCTTCTTCGCCGGCGAGTCGACCAGCGAGGTGGGGCTGAAGGCGGGATTCAAGAGCGACTTCTGGACCGCCGTGCAGACCGACATCTCCGGCATCGAGCGGCGGGCGCGGATGGCCGACGAGCGCTTCCGCGAGGTGATGGCCGTGCTGGCGCAGCGCGTGCAGAGGGACCCCGCCCAGGCGCCGGCGGCGGCCCGCTTCGCCCGTGACGTCCTCGATCGCACCGCGGGCCGGGTCGCGGAGCTCTACAGCTCGCAGGCGCCGGCGGCGACCTTCCGCGTGATCGTCAACCCACTGGTCAGCTGGATGTGGATCGGTGCCCTGATCGCCCTCATCGGCGCGCTGATCGCGATCTGGCCATCGGCCGAGGCGCGCCGGCGCCGAGTCACCAGTCTCTACGGGGCCCGGCTCGGGCGCGAGCTCTCGCGCGCCTAGCGCGCCGGGGGGGTCGATCTTGCTCGAGCTGCTGATCGGCGCCGCGCTGCTGGCGCTGGTCGTCATCTTCGTCACGGCGCCGCTGCGGCGAGCCCGCCAGTCCGGCCCCATCGTCGACCCCGAGATCGCCGACCTGGAGGCGCGCAAGGAGGCCAAGTACAGGGAGATCCGCGACGCGCAGCTCGACCACGCGGTGGGAAAGCTCTCGGACGACGACTTCCGCCGCCAGGACGCCGAGCTCCGCCGCGAGGCGATCGAGATCCTCAAGCGCCTCGACCGTCTTCAGGGGCGGAGTCCCTAAACTCCCGGGGCCGTGGAGACCATTCTGGGCATAGTCCAGGTCCTGATCGCGGTGATCGTGATCTTCCTCGTCTTGCTGCACTCAGGGAAGGACGCCGGCCTATCCGGGGCATTCGGCATCGGCGCCGGCGGCAGCTCCTTCGGCGGCGGCTCGCTGGTCGAGCGAAACCTCGATCGCTGGACCATCTTCTTCTCGATCCTCTTCGTCCTCAACACCCTCGTCCTGCTCAAGATCTAGCGGCTGAAGGGGGCGTCGGTTGAGGCGATCGCTGCCCGGCATTCCGCCCGTGGCGCTGGCGGTTGCCCTCGTGTTGGCCGCCGGCGGTTGCGGCGGCGAGGGGGCAACCAGGTTCGCCGGCACCGAGCGGCCCCGGGCCGGCCACGGCGGGAGCCTCTCCTACGCGTTCCCGGGCGGTACGACATCGCTCGACCCGCTCGCCGCGAGGACGCCGAGCGCGATTACGGTTGTTCGGCAGCTGTTCGAACCCCTGGTGGCGAAGCTGCAGGGCCCCTATGAGCGGGTGCGCAAACGGCGGGGCCTGGCGTTCGAGTGGCAGGCGTCCGATGACCGCCGGGTCTGGAGCTTCCGGCTGCGGCCTCGCGTCCGGTTCCACGACGGCACGCCGTTCAACGCGAGCGCCGTCGTCGTCAACGTGGTGCGCTGGCGCGCGCACGTCGTGGCCCAGGGGATCCTCCCCGAGCTGCTGGACGCCGACGCTCCCCGGCCAACGCTGGCAAGGATCATCCTCCGCGAGCCGGTCCCAAATCTGCCCAGCCGGCTCGCCGATCCGCGGCTCGGACTGATCTCCCCAGCGGCCCTTCGTCAGCCTGGCGAGACGCTCAGCGATGCCGAGCTGAGGCTCGCGGGCAGCGGGCCATTCGAGCTCGGCCCCGACCAGCCCCTCGATGGCGTCGCGCTGCGACGCTTCCGAGGCTGGTGGGGGAGTCGCCTCGGCCTGGGCCCGGCGCTCGACCGGATCGAGTTCGACGAGGTCGAGGACCCGGACGAGCGCGTGGCACTGCTGCGCAGCGGGGCGGTCAGGGTGGCCGCGGGGCTCGGCAAGGCCCAGGCGGACGTTGTCGTCTCAGACCCCCTCGTGAGCGTGATCGGGGAGGGCCGCGACTACATCGCCGTCGAGCGCTCCGTCCGCGGAATCACCTCGCCCGACCCCCAGCCGCTCTCGGGCGTCTGGCTGACCGTCGTCGGTCAGGGAGGCTAGGGGGTCGGCGGGGAGCATCGGCTCGTCACCGCCCCGCCGTCTGATGACGAGCGCTCCAACGATCAGCGCCAACGCGCCGCCGATCGCGACCAGCAGCCACGGGATGCCGCCGCCTTCGCCCGGATCGCTCGCAGCAACGTCTGGCTTCGGATAACTCACGCGGAAGCTCTCGGTGTCGATCACCGCGAGTGTCGAGCTTCCTCGCTCTATCGTGAGCTTCCGGCCGCCCGCCGCGTCCCCGAAGTCGCTGTCGAAGAGCTGGCCGCTGTCAACGCCGCGAAGCTCGACGCAGACCGCTGTGCGTCCAACCGTGTCGAGTGCGTGCACGAACGGATCCTTGCCGGCGCCGTCGTAGAGGGTGTAGGCCCAGCGGCCGTGAGGGCTCGTCGCCCGCGCGAGAGGTAGCCCGCCCATCCTTTCGTCGGGCTCGCTCGGGTCGACGATCGGCTCTGGGATCAGCCGGCCGGCGTCGACGTCATAGACGCGCACCTCGTAGCGGGTGATGTCCCTCGGCGAGAGGTAATTGACGAGATAGAGCAGCTCACCGTCGGGTGAGATCGCGTCGAAGCTGAAGTCCCCCCGCAGGGTGATTCGCTCGCGCAGGTCCAATTCGGAGGTGTCGATGATCGCGAATGAGGTCCTCGCTCGCAGGAACCTCGCGCGCGGCTGGATCAGCGCGAGAGTGCTTCCGTCCGCCGAGAGCCCGCTCGCGGATCCGTCCAGCGCGACAGCCGGAACCGTGTAGTTCCCGCGGATGAAGGTCGAGCTGAGCACCCTCCCACCGGCCCGCTGGATCCGCTCCACGACGGTGCCGCGAGGGGTGGCCACGGTGACGAACCGCGCCTCGTTTCCCGTCACCGTGACGCCGCTGCGACTGGCGTCCACGGGCACCGGCAGCCCATCGCCGCTCGCCGGGGAAGCGGCGACTGCGAACGCCGCCAGCAGCGCTGCGACCATTCCGCCAGTGACCAGCCGTCCCATCTCGCCCTCCTATCGGTTCGATCACCTCGGATACGGCGCCGGCGCCGAGGGAGGTCCCCAATCAGACCAGCGGATCGAGATTCCACCCGAGGAGGTCGCCCACAACGAAAATCGCCGGGCTCTGGCCGAGCCGGGCGACCGAGCAGCTTGTCGATGCGGCTGAGAGGAGTCGAACCTCCACGGACCTCTCGGTCCACAAGGCCCTCAACCTTGCGCGTCTACCAGTTCCGCCACAGCCGCGAGGGGAGCCGATTCTAGATGCTCTCGGCGGGGGCGCTGGCGGACGGGGTTCGCCCACTTGATTGCGTCCGTCGGGGCCGCTACTCTACGAACATGTGTTCGAGCAGACCGACAGAGCTGGACCCGCAAAAGGGGAGGGGCTGACCATGGATCTGACAAAGAGGCAGAAGGAGATATTCGACTTCATCCGGCGCTATGCGGGCAAGCATGGATATCCGCCGACGGTGCGCGAGATCGGCAAGGCCGTCGGCCTGACTTCCTCCTCGACCGTGCACGCACACTTGGCGCGTCTGGAGAAGCTCGGCGTCCTGCGACGCGACCCCTCCAAGCCTCGCGCGATCGAGATCCTCCTCGACCGGGCGAAGAAGGCGATGCGTCCCGGGCTGCCACTGGTCGGACAGGTCGCCGCCGGGGAGCCGGTCCTCGCCGAGGAGAACATCGAGGACTACCTCGACGTCCCTTCCGTGATCGGCGGCGAATCTGGTGACTACGTCCTCCGCGTTCGCGGCGAGAGCATGCTCGGCGCTGGGATCATCGAGGGCGACTATGTCGTCGTCAGGCCGGCCGAGGATGCGTCCGACGGCGAGATCGTCGTCGCCCTGATCGGCGAGGAGGCGACCGTGAAGCGCTTCTTCCGCGAAACGGACCACGTCCGGCTGCAGCCGGAGAACCCGGCGATGGAGCCGATTCGGAGCCGCGACGCCCAGCTGCTCGGCAAGGTCGTCGGAGTCTTCAGAAGGGTTTGACCTGCGAGTGACCGCGATCGCGACACACGGACCGCGCGAGCTCGCGACGGAGCAACCGACGGCGGAGCGTTCGGCGCTGCGGCTGTTCGAGCCATCCGGGTTGACGCTCGAGGACGTGGTCCTTGGCGCCTGGGAGGACCTGGTGGCCGGCGGCCCGGCCGAATGCCCCGTCTGCGGTGCCCGCATGCGCGCCTCCTCCGGCTGCGAGGGTTGCGGCTCCGACCTGTCGTAACCCGCGTCCTCGCCGGGCCTGGCGCCTTCCTGCCCCTATGCAGCACAAAAGGCGCCACGCCTTCCCCTAGGCGTTTGGCACATTCGCCTCTACCATCTAGGTCGTGGGCTGAGCGACCGCGGGGGGAGAGAAAACCCCTCGAGGAAAGTCCGGACACCACAGGGCAAGGGCGGTGGGTAACGCCCACCCGGGGAAACCCGCGGGAAAGTGCCACAGAAACACACGGCCGATGGCGCGGCCTCACGTGAGTCGCGCACAGGCAAAGGTGAAATGGTGCGGTAAGAGCGCACCGGCGCCGCGGTGACGCGGCGGCCAGGCAAACCCCGCCCGGTGCAAGGCCAAGCAGGACCGATGACCCGGCCCGGTTAGGTCCAGGTAGGCCGCAGGGCCGCTACGGCGGCCCCGCCCGGGACGAGAGCCCGGACGAGATGGATGGTCGCTCTCGACAGGATCCGGCTTACAGGCCCGCTAATGGAAGCCCCCGCGAGAGCGGGGGCTTCCCATCTAGAGGCAGGAGATGGACATCTGGTTTCGAACTCGGGAAGGAACCCGGGCGGCCTGCTAGCATGCCGCGACCTTCCGCCGAGTCCCCGCCTACATATCGCGGGGATCGGGGGGCCCAAGAACTGGGGCGAATCGCAGCCTTTCCTGCGTAGCGCAGCTCTTTCAGCGCGAGCCCGTCAGCTAACCCCGTAGGCGCAACGAAAGAGGAAATGAGCGAAGGCGATTCCCGCCGCACAGCGGCGGCACGACATACGAGCGATCGGCATGCCCGCGGTCGGCGTGCCCGCGCATCCGGCCGTCCCGACCGGATCGCCCTCTGGGCCGTTGTCCTGGCGATCTTCTCAACGGTGGTCGCCGCTGGCAGCGCCCAGGCCGGCACTGGCGGCGTCGCTATCCCGAGTCCCGACCGGGTGGCCAATCCCAGCGCCGAGGCGTTCGTCGCGGCGAACGCGACCTGGTACGGACCAGGCTTCTATGGCAATCGCACCGCCTGCGGCAAGGTCCTCCGCCGCGGGACGATCGGGGTCGCCCACAGGAAGCTCCCCTGCGGCACCAAGGTGACGTTCTCCTACAAGGGCCGCACCGCGGTCGCGCCGGTCATCGACCGCGGCCCGTATCGCCGCGGCTACATGTGGGACCTGACCGCCGCCACGGCCGATCGGCTCGGCTTCGCCGGCTCGGGCCGAGTCCTCTACGCGATCTCCTCCTACCGCTAGGCCGCCGAGGGCAGCACCCGCGGGGTCGCCTGGTCCTGCGGCAGCGCCGCAGCGCCGGCAATCAGGCTCTGGAACTCGTTCAGGGCCAGGTGCCCGACCGCCTCGAGGATCTCCTCGTCCGACCAACCCACCTCGCGCGCCTCCTCGTGCAGGTGGAGCGGGGGCGGGCCATCCGCATCGAGCGCGGCCTCCAGGTAGGCGAGCAGAGCCGCCTCGCGCGGATCCGCTGAGGTGAAGCTCCTCGCTCGAGAGACCTCGTCGAGCCCAAGGCCCGCCCCGCGCGCCGTCTTGGCGTGCTGGGCGATGCTGTAGCTGTCGCCGCGCTGTTCGGCCACGGCCAGCGCGATCCGCTCGCGCGTGGGCCTGGGGAGGAGCCCGCTGCGCAGCTCGGAGCGCATCCTCGTGTAGGCGCGGAGCACCGCCGGGGCGCCGGCGAGGACGCCGACGAACTTGGAGACGGCGCCCCCGGCTGCCTGGATGCTTCTCAGGACCGGAGCGCTCTCGTCCGGAGCGGTCAGCTCGTCGTGGATGTGGAATCGACTGCTATCGGTCTTCAATGTCAATCTGCACCTGCTCTTCAAGCCCTTTCGGGGCCTTTACTTTACTTTTAGCGCATAACTTACGCTGAGTAAGTTATACCGGGTCACGGCGCCTCTGGCAAGGCCGCCGCGATCACCTCCTGATACGCCCCTCGCCCGGCTTCGGTTCACGCGGGGTGACCCTCGCTTATGGTTCGCCCTGCGCGGCGGATTGCGGCGCCGGACGAGCTAGGAGAAGGAGACAGATGGCCGAGCAACCCACGACCACCAAGGACGTCTTCGCGATCGCCGAGGAGCGCAACGTGCGCTTCGTTCGGCTCTGGTTCACCGACGTCCTCGGACAGCTGAAGAGCTTCTCGATCAACGCGGCCGAGCTGGAAGATGCCTTCGAAGGCGGCATGGGCTTCGACGGCTCGTCGATCACCGGCTTCAACCCGATCGAGGAGTCCGACATGATCGCGATGCCGGACCCAGCGACCTTCTCACTGATTCCCTGGCGCCCGGAGGAGGAGAACGCGGTGGCGCGGATGTTCTGCGACATTCGGGTGCCCGGCGGCGATCCGTACGAGGGAGACCCTCGCTGGATCCTGAGGCGGGCGCTGAAGCGAGCCGAGGAGCTCGGCTTCACCGCGTTCAATGTCGGCCCCGAGCTCGAGTACTTCTACTTCCGCTCGGCCAAGCCGGAGGGCGAGCCCGAGGTCCTCGACGAGGGCGGCTACTTCGACCTGACCACGCTCGACGCGGGCTCCGACGTCCGCCGCGAGACGGTTCTAGCCCTCGAGCGGATGGGCATCCACGTCGAGTACACCCACCACGAGGTGGGCCCCTCCCAGCACGAGGTCGACATGCGCTACGCGAACGCGCTGAAGATGGCCGACGACTGCATGACCTACCGGATCGTGGTCAAGGAGTACGCGATGAAGTACGGCTGGCACGCGACCTTCATGCCGAAGCCCCTGTTCGGTGAGAACGGGTCCGGCATGCACGTCCACCAGTCGCTGGGCAAGGACGGAGGAAACGCCTTCTTCGATGCCGACGATCAGTACTTCCTCTCCGATGTCGCCAAGGCGTTCATCGCCGGCCAGCTCCGCCACGCCCGCGAGATCTCGCCGCTGTTCGCCCAGTGGGTGAACTCCTACAAGCGCCTCGTGCCGGGCTTCGAGGCACCGGTCTACCTGGCCTGGTCGCGGCGCAATCGCTCCGCCTTGATCCGGGTCCCCCTCTATCACCCCGGCAAGGAGAGCGCCACGCGCTGCGAACTGCGCTGCCCGGACCCGGCCTCGAACCCCTACCTGTGCTTCGCCGGCATGCTGATGGCGGGTCTGGAGGGGATAGAGAAGGGCTACGAGCTGCCCGAGCCGATGGAGCAGAACCTCTACCACCTAACCCCCGAGGAGCGGCAGCGACGTGGCATCGAGCAGCTTCCCGAGACGCTGGGGGAGGCGATCGAGGTAGCGGCCGAGTCCGAGCTCGTCCTGCGCACTCTTGGCGAGCACACCTTCCGTCGCTTCGTCGAGATCAAGCGCCAGGAGTGGGAGGACTACCGCGTCCAGGTGACCCCCTGGGAGATCGAGCAGTTCCTGCCGATTCTCTGAGGCAGGATCACCGAGCGCAGATGGCGACGCTGCACGTCCTGCGCGTCTTCACCGCCGCCGACGGCGGCCACGGCAACCCGCTGGGCATCTTCGTCGACGGCGGCGAGGTCGCCCCCGAGCGCCGCCAGCCGATCGCTGCCGAGCTGGGCTACAGCGAGACCGTGTTCGTCGACGATCCGTCCTGCGGGGAGATGCGGATATTCACGCCGGCGGAGGAGCTCCCGTTTGCCGGCCATCCCTCGGTGGGGACCGCCTGGCTGCTCGCTCGCGAGCGCGGGCCGGTCGCGGCGCTGCATCCGCCCGCTGGGGAGGTCCCGGTCCGCTATGAGGGCGATCTGACCTACATCGCGGGCAGGCCGGACTGGGCATTCCCGTTCGAGGCGGTCGAGCTCGGCTCGTCCGCCGAGGTGGAGGCGCTCACCGAGCCGCCCACGGAAGCCGACGCCGTCTACGCCTGGGCCTGGGTCGACGAGCGGGCCGGCGAGATGCGTTCGCGCTTCTTCGCGCCCGGCTTGAGGATCGAGGAGGACGAGGCCACCGGCGCGGTTGCGGTCGCCATGGGAGGCCGGCTCGGCCGGCCGCTCAGAATCCGCCAAGGGGCCGGATCGGAGTTGTTGGCGCGGCCGCTCGCGGACGGCACGGTCGAGGTGGGCGGGCGCTGCGCGCTCGACGAGGTGCGCTCGATCGAGTGAGTGGGCGTCAGCGACGCCGCCGGAAGCGGCGCCCGAGGCGGGTCTTCAGGTTCAGCGCCCCGGTCATAGCCCGCTCCTGGAACGAGCCCGACGGCGGCAACGCGCCGAGCTGCTGCGCCATCTGGGCGCCGTTCATGTAGGCCTCGTTGCGCTGGATCCTGCCGTCGCGGACCGTGACCACGTCGCAGCCGGTGATGTCGACGCTCTCGCCCGTCGGCAGCATGCCCTCGAACTTGGCCGCGCCGTTGAAGGTGCCGGTGGCGTGCCAGCGGACCGCCGCCTTGTCGCCCTCGGCGACCAGGTCGAGGATCTCGAAGCGGAAGTCGGGGAAGGCCTCGAACAGGTTCCCGAACCATTCCCGGTACGTGTCCGGGACCCGCAGCTCAACCAGCCCGTGGATCTCGCCGGTCCCGCCCTGCTCCCATAGAGCCATCATCCCGTCGAGGTCCTGCTCCGCGATCGCCTCGAAATAGGCTCGAGCGACCGCGGCGGTGTCGGTCGGGGTCTCGACGCCGGTTGCGGCCAC
>Ga0299907_10001719_pt1 | contig 12818 bp, 12 predicted proteins | sample RVTome_16_FD_198680 | JGI IMG/M metagenome (GOLD analysis project Ga0299907, IMG submission 198680) | Soil microbial communities from uranium-contaminated site in the Upper Colorado River Basin, Wyoming, United States - RVT152D67 (version 2) ... | reverse complement strand
GCGACGATCACCAAGAAGACGGTATAGCCGCCCACCGCGGTGTTGACGAGATACCGAACGAGCGTCCGGTAGGTCGGCTCCTCGCCCACGGGAGGCGTGGTCGCGTCCGCCCTCCGCTGCCGGCGGTACGAGATGAGGATCGCCAGGAACACGGCGTACGCGCTGGCCACGGGGATCACCGCCTGCCGCAGGACCCGTCCCCAGTCGAGGGGATCCACCTCGGCGAACATGCCCGTCACCCTCGCAGGAAGAACCGCCAGCCGCGCACGAACAGGTGCCACCCGAACCACAGCCAGAGGGCGAACAGGATCCAGCGGCCCAAGGGATAGCGCATCACCGTGCGCATCACCTCGCTGAACGCGGGCCATCGATCGTCGTCGCGCACGAGCGCGAACCCCTGGTATCCGAGCAGAAGGGCGAACAGCGCCGCCCAGACCGCGACCCCCATGGCCTCAGGAGTACGAGAGGCCGAAGTCCTCCATCAGCCCCTCGATGAATCGATGGAAGTGGAGGTGATCGCTAGTGAACTCGCGGGTCTCGCCGTCCTTCTCGAGCGAGATGACGTCGTAGGGACCGCCCGGCGTGTCGCGGTCCTCGTGGACCTTCACCGGTACCCAGCCCTCGGCCAGCAACTCGCGAACCTCCGCCGAGACCGTGTCGTCGCCCCAGCCGGCCATCAGTCGTTGACCGGGGCCTTGCTGATCTCCTTGAGGAACTGCTCGTTCGACTTGGTGGAGCGCATCTTGTCGACGAGCAGCTCGAGGGCCGCGGCCGAGTCGAGCGCGTGGAGCACCCGCCGGAGCCGCCACACCAGGGCGAGCTCGTCGGTGGTCATCAGGAGCTCCTCCTTGCGGGTGCCGGATGCCTCGATGTTGATGGCCGGGAAGATGCGCTTCTCGGAGAGGGAGCGGTCCAGGCGGATCTCCCAGTTCCCCGTGCCCTTGAACTCCTCGAAGATGCCGTCGTCCATCCGCGACCCGGTCTCGACGAGCGCGCTCGCGATGATCGTGAGCGAACCCCCCTCCTCCAGGTTGCGGGCGGCGCCGAAGAACCGACGCGGCGGGTACAGCGCGGTCGAGTCGATACCGCCGGACAGGATCTTCCCGGAGGCCGGGGCCGCCAGGTTGTAGGCCCGCGACAGACGGGTGATCGAGTCGAGAAGGATCGCCACGTCCTGGCCGCCCTCCACCAGGCGCTTCGCGCGCTCCAGGACGAGCTCGGTGACCTGGATGTGCTGGTCCGGCGGCTTGTCGAACGTGGAGTAGACGACCTCGGCCGCCTCCACGGTCCGCTGCCAGTCCGTGACCTCCTCCGGCCGCTCGTCGACGAGGAGCACGATCATGTGGAGCTTCGGGTCGGCCTGCATGATCCCGGTCGCGATCTGCTTGAGGACGGTCGTCTTGCCCGCCTTCGGCGGCGACACGACCATCCCGCGCTGGCCCTTCCCGATCGGCGCGACCAGGTCGATGATCCGCTCGGCGATGCCGGTCGGGTCGTGCTCGAGCCGGACCCGGTCGTGCGGGAACAACGGAGTGAGCTTGTCGAAGTCGGGACGGCCTCGCGCCGTCTCGGGATCGACGCCGTTGATCGTCTCGATCTTCAGCAGCGCCGGGTACTTCTCGCTGTCCTTCGGGGCGCGGATGAGGCCGGTGACCTCGTCGCCCTTGCGCAGGGCGAAACGGCGAGCCTGGGAGAGCGACACGTACACGTCGCGCTGACCGGGCAGGTACCCGCTGGTGCGCAGGAAGCCATAGCCGTCGGAGTGGGTGTCGAGGATGCCCGAGACCTGGGGCGCCTCGGCGAGCTCCTCCTCGGTGGCCTCGCGGTCCATCTGCGGACCTCCGCCTCCGCCCGGGCCGCGGCCGCCGCCTCCGCTGCCGCCGCCACGGCGGCGGTCGCGACCTCGGCGCCGTCCGCCTCGGTCCTCGTACGGGCGGTTGCGCTGGCCCTGGCCCTCATCCATGCGCGAGCGCTGCTGGCTCATGGCCTCGGGGTCGGGCAGGCGCGCGGCGGTCGCCTCGCCGTTGCCGGACGCCTCGGCGGGACCGGCCGGTGGGGCCGTGCGCTCCTCGGTGGCAACCGGCTTGTTGTTGGCCGCAGGCTTGTTGTTCGAATGGCTGCCCGAGTTGCCGCCGCCCGCGGCGACGATCTTGTCGATGAGGTCTCCCTTGCGGAGACGGTTGTGTCCCTCGATCCCCAGGCCCGTGGCGATCTGTTGCAGCTCGCCGAGCACCTTCGATTCGAGGACCGATCGGTCGGTCGTACGGGAGTCCAACCTACGCTCCTTCCTTCAGCTGCCTGTGCAGCTTCTCCCAGTCCGCTTCGAACTGAGCGAGTCCTTTATCGGTGAGTGGGTGCTTCACCAGCTTGGTGAAGACGTCGAACGGCATGGTCGCGATGTCGGCACCGGCCAGCGCGGCCTCCACGACGTGCATGGGATGGCGGAGGGAGGCGGCCAGGACCTGGGTCTCGTAGCCCTGTACATCATAGATGGCGCAGATCTGCTTGAGCGCGTGCATCCCGTCCGCGGCGGCGTCGTCGATCCTGCCGATGAAGGGGGACACGATGTATGCGCCGATCTCGGCGGCCAGGATCGCCTGCGCCGGAGAGAACACCAGGGTCACGTTGATCCGGTGTCCGTCGTCGGTCAGGCGCTTGCCCGCGATCAACCCGGCGGGGGTCATCGGGACCTTCACGACCGCGTTCGGGCCCATCGCGGCGAGATGCTTGCCCTGTTCGTACATGGCCTCGGCCTCGGGCTCGGTGGTCTCGAGCGAGACGTCGCCGTCGGGCAACTCGTCCAGGATCAGGCGCCACGCCTTGTCGACGTCGCCCAGCTCCCGGGCCAGGAGCGACGGGTTCGTGGTCACGCCCTTGAGGACGCCCCACGAGTTGGCCTCGCGGATCTCGTCGATGTTGGCGGTGTCCAGGAACAGTCTCATCTGGTTCCTCCTCCTACGGCCTCGGGCTCCCGCCGTCGCCGCGTCGTCCGCGCTTTCCGCTCGGCCACCCGTTCGGTCGCACGCTCCACGACCAGGTCCACGACCGCGGCGAGCGTCTGGTCCAGGTTGTAGCTGGAAACCACCGGGACGCCGTGGGACAGGGCCTGGCTCTTGATGTACTTCTGCACCTTCCGGATGTTGCGGAATCCCTTCATGTAGCGATCGAATGGGCGCGAGCTCGCGTCCGAGGCCCGGGCCGCGAAGTGGCCCCGGTGGACGTCCTCGTCCTCCACGGTCACCACCATCGAGACGGGAAGGACCCGGTCCTTCCACGGCGTGACGTCGACGAACCCGGGAACCAGGTGGGCGCCCTCCACGATCAGACTGGTCCCCTCCGTGGCCGCCCGCTCGATGAGGGCGTGCACGCCGACGGCGACCGCCAGCGTCTGCTCCCGGAACCCCACGATCACGGGGTCGGCCGGCTTGGGCGGAGGCTCGCGCAGGGCCGAGTCCGCGTCGAACGACGAGGTGTACAGCGTGGGCATCATGTCCGAGCTGAACATCGACCGCATGACCTCCCGGATCGCGTCCGTGGCCACGACGCGAACGATGCCGAGTCGCGCGGCGAGCTGGGTGGCGATGGTCGACTTCCCGACGCCCGTGGCCCCGCCGATCAGGATCACGATCGGCACCTCGAGCGCGGCGACCTCCTGCCAGCGTACGTAGTTCTTGGCGTATCGGTCTCCCGCCACCTCCTCGAGGACGCGGACGGTGAGCGCGTAGAGCTCGTCGCTGGTGATCTCGCCCTTCCCCCGCTCGAACAGGCGCTCCTCCACGCGCTCCGCGACCTGGTACGAGCGGAACGGAGAGAGGCCCGTCGCCATGAGCTGGGACGCGGTGAGCCCCTTCGAGTAGGGGAGCCCATGCTGGCGGTCCGTGATCACCACATGGGTCGGACGCTTCTTGGTCTTCGCGCTCACCTGCGCTCCTTCGCGCGCTCGGCCGCGAGCCGAACGATCTCCATGAGGAGGTCGTCCACCTCGCCGTCGCCGGGCCCCGGCGCCGTTTCGGGCCGGTTGTCGACGAACACAACCCCCGCTCCCCGCTCGGCGGCGAGCTCCGCCGCCACGTCGACCGACGCCGCCTTCAGCTCGGTGAGCAGGAGGTCGAAATCGGGCGCCCCGCGGATGTCCTCGGCGAGGCCCGTCCGGTCGGCGAGTCGCCGGCTGAAGGCCACCACGGTCACGCCGTGGCGCGCTTCGAGGGAACGGACCTGCGCATCGGCGCCGTGCTCGGATGCGGTGGTTGCGAAGAACACTCGATTCCCTTCCACGTCTCCGAGCGGAGTCGGAACGAAGTCGCTGGTTGCGATCCGGGCATCCGAACGGACCCGGCGGACGTGGGATACGAGAGTGGAAAGGCTTGCCGGCCCGGAACCCGAGCCGGACACCATTGTAAGGATCAAAAGGTCCGATCGCAACAGTCGGTAGGGACCGAGATAGCCCCCCAGGTATTCGGGATCCAGGTTGGCGGGGGCGACCAGGATCCCGGCGTCCCAGTCGACCGGCGGGATCGCCGCGCCGCTGCCCTCCAGGACGAGCATGCCCGCCCCCAGTCGTTCGGCCTCGCGGACCGCCTCGGGGACGTTCGTGGCATACGGGGCGCCGGCCAGGCCGCCCCCGCACCGGCGCGCCCCGACGGTGGTCACCCCCGCGGTAAGCGCGTCCTCGAGGTAGTCGCTCGACGCGTGCTGTCCCTGCCGGGCGAGCTCGCGCAGCGCCTCGAGGTCGATGGACCCTTCGGCCACCTGCGGCTCCGACGGGCCGCCCCGGCCCATGGCCACCACGATGGGGCGCAGGCCGGCCGAGCTCGCCAGTCGCGCTAGGTGTCCTCCGATCGCGGTCTTGCCCGTCCGCTTGCCCGTTCCGATGACGGCCACCGTGGGGATCGGCGGGGGCGGATCCCGGGGAGGCGGATCCAGCCGGAAGTCGGCTCCCAGGTAGGCACATCCCCGGGCGAGCGCGATGGAGGCCAGATGCAGACGCTCCCGGTATCCGAGCACCGGCTCGTCCGAGAGGTCGAGGATCGCGTCCGGGCCGAGGCGATCGATCGCCTCGGGGAGCGCGAGCACGGGGTCGGTCGTCGACTCGACGGCGGCCCCCCCGAGGTCAAGCGACCCGTCGGCGGGGAGCTTCTCGGTGCCTCCGATCAGGAGGACCCCAACGGGCTCGAGCCCACGGGCGACGGCATGCTCGATCCCCCAGCGGGTTACGGGTGGGTAATGCTCCCCATCGACAAGCACGATGACCTTGGTCACGGAGTGCTCAGTCCGCTCGGATCGGAGCCTCCGTGCCTCGACGCATCAACGTGTCGAGTTCCCGGTAGCGCTGCTGGCCGGTCGAAAGCGACCAGTGGGCGACCAGGGTCTGCGCGCCGAAGGGGTACTTCCGGAAGATCTTCACCTCGTCGCCGTCGACCTCGATCACGTTGTAACAGGGCCGCGTGTGCCCCCGAAGGCGCAGCGAGGAGCAGGTCCCCGCGGTCGCGATGTACATGTCCTCGAGCCGCCATACGTAGGGGACGTGCTTGTGCCCGGTCAGGACCAGCTGCACCCCGTTCGTGATCAGCAGCTCGAGCAGGTCTCCCGCGTCGTAGACGATGTTGCGCTCCCTGCCCGTTCCCGGCAGTGAGATCAGGTGGTGGTGGATCACGAGCATCTTCAGCTCGGCCGCCGCCGCGAACTGCTCCTCCAGCCAGGGATAGCGCTCGCGCCCGATCTGGCCGTGGTCCAGGTCCGGCTCGCTGGTGTCGGCGCCGACGATCCGCACGCTCCCCACGTCATGGGTCCAGTGGCGGGGACCGATCAGCTCCTCGAAGTGGACGTAGCCCACGTTGCGCGCGTCGTGGTTGCCGGGCACCGACCACACGGGCGCCTTGATCCGCTCGAGGTAGGCGGCGGCGTTCTTGAACTCCTGCCGGTAGCCGAAGTTCGTGAAATCCCCGGTGCAGATCACCGCGTCCGGCTGGAGCTCGTTGATCTCCACGATGACGCGGTTCATGAGGTTGGGAACGAAGTAGGGCGACCCGACGTGGGGATCCGAGATATGCGCGATCGTGGTCACTGAACCCAGTGTACCCGCGGCCCATGGCACGATACCCGCCCCTATGGCCGCCTTCCTGGGCTTCAACCTCATGGACGTCCTCATCCTGGCGCTGATCGCGCTTGCCATCCTGGGCGGGTTCCGCCGGGGAGCGGCCCTGCAGCTGGTCACCTACACCGGCCTGATCGCCGGACTGCTCCTCGGGGCGCTGCTCGCTCCGAAGGTGGCCCGCCTGGCCGACGACCAGACACTCCAGGCCGCCCTGGCGCTGGGCACCTTCCTGGCGATCGCCGGGATCGGCGACGCGGTCGGCTTCATCATCGGGCGCAGGGTGTGGGCGGCGGCCCGCGCCAGCCGGCTCTCGAAGGCGGATTCCACGGCGGGGTCGTTCGTGGCCGTCGTCGCCGTGCTGCTGGCCACGTGGCTGATCGCGCTGAACCTCGCGAGCGGCCCCGTCCCCGCCCTGTCGCGCCAGATCCAGGGCTCGGCCATCGTCCGCGGGCTCGACAAGCTCATGCCGGAGCCTCCCTCGCTGCTGACCCAGATCCGAAGCTTCCTGAACACCTTCGGGTTCCCCCAGGTGTTCAGCGGACTGCCGCCGGCGCCGGCCGGGCCGGTCAAGGGCCCGACGAGGGGCGAGGTGGCGCGGGCGTCCGAAGCCGCCGAGGGCAGCACGGTCAAGGTCCTGGGCGAGGCCTGCGGCGCCATCCAGGAGGGATCCGGGTTCGTGGCTGGGGAGGGCCTGATCGTGACCAACGCCCACGTGGTGGCCGGGGTCGACCATCCGGTGATCCAGCAGCAGGGCGTCGAGGGCTCCATCGACGCGACCACCGTCCTGTTCGACCCGAGGTTCGATGTCGCGGTGCTTCGCGTCGAGGAGAACCCCGGACCGATCCTGGACCTGCTGGACGACGAGGTGGATCGCGGCGCCCGGGGGGCGGTCCTGGGGTACCCGGAGAACGGGCCGCTGACCCGGGGCGCGGCCGCGGTGCGGCTCACCCGCAACACCGAGACGCGGAACATCTACGGGAAGGGGACGGTCAACCGGCGCGTCTACGAGCTCCAGGCGAGGATCCGTCCCGGGAACTCCGGGGGGCCGTTCGTCCTGGTCGGCGGCGAGGTCGCGGGCGTGGTGTTCGCGGCCTCCACGACGAACGACAACATCGGCTACGCGTTGCTGTCCACCGACGTGCAGGAGCGGGTGGACCAGGCCGCCACCCGCTTCACCGAGGTCGACACGGGCAACTGCATCTGACCCCGGGGGCTACTCCTCCATCACCACCCGGACGTCCCCCTCCTTCTGGATGAGCGAGAACCCGGTGACCTCTCCCTCGCGGCGGAACACGATCGAGATGCGGCTGTCCCCGACCCGCAGGTTGCGCAGCTCCACGTGGTTCAGCCACGGGGGCAGCGCCGGCTTGTTCACGGTGAGCAGGTTCTCGTGGGCGCGGGCCGAGACGCCGAGCATCGCCTGGAGCAGCAGGAACGGCGATCCCGCCGCCCACGCCTGGGGAGAGCAGGCCACCGGGTACCCGACGGGCCGGTTCGGAGTCCGCCGCGTGAACCCGCAGAACAGCTCGGGCAGCCGCATGTAGTCGGTGTGGATCGCCGCGTCGAAGATCGCCGTGGTCAACCGGGTGGTCGCTTTCTGGAATCCGTATCGCTTCAGCCCCGCCGCGATCAGCGCGTTGTCGTGAGGCCAGACGGAGCCGTTGTGGTAGCTCATCGGGTTGTAGGCGGTCGCCGACTTGCTCATGGTCCGGATCCCCCACCCGGAGAACATGTCGGGCTGGAGCAGCCTCCGCGCGACGTGCTCGGCCTTGTCGGGGTCGATGAAGTCGCAGTACAGGGCGTGTCCGGGGTTCGAGGTGATCGTGCGCACGGGCCGCTTGTCGGCGTCGAGGGCCTCCGCGAAGAATCGCTCGTCCTCGAGCCAGAACGCCTCGTTGAACCGCGCTCGAAGCATCATCGCCTCACCCCGGAGGCTGTCCGCCCGCGGCTCGTCCCCGAGCGCCTCGTACAGGTCGGCCATCCGGACCTTGGCCAGGTACACGTACGCCTGCACCTCCGCCAGGGCGATCGGCGGCTCGGCCAGGCGCCCGTCCGCGTGGACCACCGAGTCCCAGGAGTCCTTCCAGCCCTGGTTGCGCAGCCCGAGCGGGGAACGCGTCTCGTACTCCACGAAGCCGTCGCCGTCTCGGTCTCCGTACTGGTCGATCCATCGCAGGGCCGCTTCGGCGTGCGGGAGCATCGCCTTCGCGAACTCCCGGTCGCCCGTCCACCTGAAATACATGCCGAGCAGGATCAGGAACCACGGGGTCGAGTCGACGCTGCCGTAGTACGGCGTGTGGGGGATCGCTCCGGCGCGTGCGAGCTCGCCCGAGCGGATCTCGTGGAGGATCTTGCCCGGCTCCTCGTCGCGCCAGGGGTCCTCCGTGGCTCCCTGGAGCTCGGCCAGGACCTCCAGCGCGTCGCGCGCGCACCGCGGGTTCACCATCAGCAGCTGATGCGCGGTGATCAGCGCGTCGCGGCCGAACACCGACACGTACCACGGGATCCCGGCCGCGATGACGTTGCCGCCGTCCATGCTCGTGTACAGGGCTCGGAGGTCGCGGATCCCGCGGGTCAGCAGCTGGTCGAACAGCTCGTTGTCGGTGGTGATCTGGGTGGCCTCCCGCTCCCAGTCCTCGTAGGAGCGGCGGAGCTCGTGGACCGCGACGTCGAAGTCCATCGGCTCGGGACCCGCGTCGGAGATCCACGGCGCGACGGTCATCGATACGAGCTTCGTCTGGTGGCCGGAGAGGTGGACCACGAAGCTGGCATGGATCACCTCCCCGCGGACCTCCACCTCGGCCGGCTCGCTCCCGAACTCGATCAGCGTGCGAAGGCGGACCCCGTCGATCCCGGTGTACGCGAACTCGGCGGTGCGGCCGTCGGTCACCGGCGTCTCGCGGGTGCCGTGCTGGCTCCGGCTCATCCCGCGGACCTCGAAGATGTCGGCGAAGTCCGCGCCGAGCGAGAGCTCCACGGTGACCCGGACCGGGAACGGGTTGTAGTTCTTGATCCGGATCCGCTCGTACAGCCGGCCGCTGATCGTGCGGATCCGCCGCACGTTCAGGGTCTGCTGCGGCACGGCGATCTCGTCGCCCTCGTACAGGTCCGGGTTGGTCAGGTCCACGTAGGACATGTACGCGCGCTCGGAGGACGAGGACAGGAGCACCGGCTCGCGACCGGACAGCCGCATGTGGAAGTGGGAGAGGAACCGCGTGTCCCGGAAGTAGAGGCCGAGCCCGAGCTCCTTGCGATCGTCGAGGTTTCCCTCGGTGTCGCAGTACAGGAAGGTCTCGCCTTCCTTCGTGGCGAGGACCTTGCTGCCGATGTCGGCGACGACGACCTGGGACGTCTGGATCCGCGGGCGATCGACCACCGGGTCTTCCATCGCGGCCAGTGTAGGGAGTTACGCCTCGGTGATCGACGCTCCGGCGGAGATCGTTGCCCGGTGGGTTCGCCATGCGGCACCCGCGTCGCGAACCGGCCGGCCGGGCGACTCGAACGCGAGCAGGGTCGGGCCGGCGCCCGCGACGCACACGGGAACGCCCGCGTCCCGGAGGTCCTCGAACACCGCTCGCGAGGCCGGGACCAGCGGGAGCCGGGCCTGCTGATGCAGCCGGTCCTCGAGGGCGTCCACGAGGAGCTCCGGGCGCTCCGTGAGCGCGAGCACCAGAAGCGCCGAGCGGGACAGGTTGAACGTGGCGTCCGCCCGGGAAACGTGGGTCGGGAGGACCCGCCGGGCGTCCTCGGTGGGAAGGCGGTCCTCCAGGGGGATCAGCAGGACCGGTCGCAGGTCGGCGTGCGGCGCCAGCGCCACGGTCCGCCACCCGTCCTTCGACAGATAGGCGATGCGCACGCCGCCGAGCAGGGCCGGGGCCACGTTGTCGGCGTGCCCCTCAAGGTCCGCGGCGAGCTCCAGGAGTCGGTCCGGCCCCAGGTCGGAGCCCAGGAGCCGGTCGCCGATCAGAAGGCCCGCGACGATCGCCGCCGAGGACGACCCCAGCCCCCGCTGGAGGGGCACGGCGTTGTCGCACTCCAGCCGGAACTCCGGAAGCCCCCCACCCGCCTCGCGGGCCAGGTGAGCGATCGTGCGGAAGATCAGGCTCGCCGCGTCGCGGGGCAGCTCAGTCTCCCCCTCCCCCCGGATCTCCATGCCGGGGGGCCCGCCGAGCCGAACGGTGACGTGGTTCGCGAGGTCCACCGCCATCCCGAAGACGTCGAAACCGGGACCGAGGTTCGCGACGGTCGCCGGGACGGTCACCCGGAACTCCCCCACGGTCACAGCCCGAGGTCGGCGGCGATCGCGTCCGCGTCGGGAGGCAGGACCGGAGGCTTGCCCGCGCCGGCGATCGCCCAGTCCGGGTCCTTCAGGCCGTGTCCGGTGAGCACGCAGACGATCACCTCGCCGGGTGGGAGCTTCCCGTCCCGATGCAGCTGCAGCAGGCCGGCCACCGAGGCGGCGGACGCCATCTCGCAGAACACGCCCTCGAGCGCGACCCGCCGGTAGGCGGAGAGGATCTCCCGGTCGGTCACCGCCAGGATCTCCCCTCCCGAGTCCTTCGCGGCCGTCACCGCCTTGTCCCACGACGCGGGATTCCCGATCCGGATCGCGGTGGCGATCGTTGAGGGATTCGCGACCGGCTCGCCGCGGACGATCGGGGCCGCGCCGCTGGCCTGGAAGCCGAACAGGGCGGGGGGGGCGGCGATCACGCCGTCCTTCGCGTACTCGGAGTACCCGAGCCAATGGCTCGAGATGTTCCCCGCGTTCCCCACCGGCGTGAAGTGAAGGTCCGGCGCGCGGCCGAGCCCGTCACAGATCTCGAACGCCGCGGTCTTCTGCCCCTCCAGGCGGTACGGGTTCACGGAGTTGACGAGGGTCACCGGGTAGCGGTCGGCGAGCACCCGTGCCACCTCGAGGCACGCGTCGAAGTTGCCGTCCACCTCCAGGACCCGCGCCCCGTGGACCAGCGTCTGCGCCATCTTCCCCAGCGCGATCCGGCCCTTCGGGACCAGGACCGCGCACGTCACGCCGGCCAGGCCCGCGTAGGCGGCCGCCGACGCGCTCGTGTTCCCGGTGGAGGCGCACACCACCGCGCGCGAGCCCTCTTCGAGGGCCTTGGAGATCGCCAGCGTCATCCCTCGATCCTTGAACGAGCCCGTCGGGTTGGCTCCCTCGAACTTCAGGTGGACCTCTCGACCGGTCTGCTCGGACAGCCCCTGGCTGCGGATGAGCGGCGTCCCGCCCTCCTGCATGGTCACGACCGGGCTGGCTTCGCTCACGGGCAGGCGGTCGCGGTACTCCTCGATGATCCCCCGCCAGGGTGAAGCGCTCACTCGACGCCCTCCACCCGCATCACGCTTCGGACCGCGGCCACCGCCTCCAGCTCGCGCAGGTCGTGGATGGTCTGCTGGAACGCGGCCTCGTTACCCCGGTGGGTGATGATCACCAGCAGCGCTTCCTCGCCGGTCCCCTCCTGCCACACGCTCTTGATCGAGACGAGGTTGTTCGCGAAGGCGCCGGCCACCGCGGCCAGGACGCCGGGCCGGTCGGCCACCTCGAGCAGCAGGTAGTACTGGCTGTGCATCTCGTCCATCGAGCGAACCCGGCGCTCGTCGTAGCACGTGCACCCCACGCCGCGGCCGCCGTTGATCAGGTTGCGGGCAACGTCCACCACGTCGCCGGCCACCGCGGTCCCGGTGGGGGCTCCGCCGGCGCCCCGCCCGTAGAACATCAGCTCGCCGACGTTCTCGCCCTCGACGAACACCGCGTTGAACGAGTCCCGCACGGCGGCCAGGGGGTGCTCCTTGGGGATCATCGCGGGGTGCACGCGGGCGGCGATCTCTCCGTCCTCCAACTCCGCGATCGCCAGCAGCTTCACCACGTACCCCAGCCGGTCGGCGAACTCGATGTCCTGGGCGCTCACCTCGGTGATCCCCTCGCGGTAGACGTCACCCGCCACCACCCGCGCGTTGAACGCGATAGAGGCCAGGATCGAGAGCTTCGCCGCGGCGTCGTAGCCCTCCACGTCCGCGGAGGGATCGCGCTCGGCATAGCCGAGACCCTGCGCCTGGGCCACGGCCTCGGAGAACGACATGGCCTCCTCGGTCATCCGCGTGAGGATGTAGTTGGTGGTGCCGTTGACGATTCCGATCACCTTGCGCACCCGCTCGCCGGCCAGGGACTCTTTGAGCGGATGGATGAGAGGGATGCCCCCACCGACCGAGGCCTCGAAGTACAGGTCCACGTTCGCGGCGTCGGCGGCGTCGAACAGCTCGCGGCCCAGGGTGGACAACAGTTCCTTGTTGGCGGTGACGACGTGCTTCTTGGCGGCGAACGCCTCCAGGATCAGCGTTCGGGCCGGCTCGATCCCGCCGATCACCTCGACCACCACGTCCACGTCCGGGTCGGCCACGATCGAGTGGGGGTCGTTCGTGAACCGGTCGGGAGAGATGGGCACGTCGCGCTCGCGGGCCAGGTTCCGCACCGCGACCCGGGTCACCTCGATCCGCGCGCCGACGCGGCGCTCGATCTCCTCCGCGTGGTCGTGCAGGATGCGGGCCGTGGCCGACCCCACGTGGCCGCACCCGAGCAGGCCCACCCGAACCGCGCGCCCGCTCACGGCCGCTCCTCGACCCACCGGGCCATGAGGACCTCGTCGCTGTAGCCGGCCGCCTTCTTCGACTGGCCCGACAGCCGGCCCTCGACCACGAATCCGAACCGCGC
>Ga0299907_10001717_pt1 | contig 12821 bp, 11 predicted proteins | sample RVTome_16_FD_198680 | JGI IMG/M metagenome (GOLD analysis project Ga0299907, IMG submission 198680) | Soil microbial communities from uranium-contaminated site in the Upper Colorado River Basin, Wyoming, United States - RVT152D67 (version 2) ... | reverse complement strand
GTGGGCCAGAACCCGGGAGGCATGCATCGAGGGGGGCGGGTCGACCCCGAAGTGCCTGAGCGCGAGCGGCGCGAGGTCGGTCACGGACGGGTCGGGCGGGAAGGGCGGGGCGTCGAAGCCCGCGGCCACGAGCGGGACGATCGAGTCGCCGGCGAGGAGAGAGCCGTGGCTGCCGCCTCCCAGGTGGTGACGGCCGCCCAGGTCGGCCAGCTCCCAGCCTTGGGAGGCGGAGACGAGGACGTCGCCGGCGTTCGGGCAGGCGAGCGCCCGCCACGCCCGCTCGAGGCCGTTCGGGTAGCGCTCGGGCGCGAGGACGCCCGCGTCGCCGTCCAGGTGCCAGGCGCCGTTCTCCGGCGCGAAGCGGAGCTCGGCGCCGTCGCGCCGGGCGACGGCCGCGGCGTCCTCGCGGAAGAGAACGACGTCGGCGGCCGGCTCGTCGTCGAGGCGCTCCGCGAGCTCCCGCACGCCGATGCGGCACTCCGGCAGGCGGTACACCATCCCGGCCCGGTTGGAGGCCGCGGCCACGAGGCCGGCAGCGATGCCCTCCGGGTACGCGTCGTGGAGGCGGGCGAGCCGCTCCACCTGCGTCTGGCCGTGGTCGGAGCAGACGACGACCGCGTATCGGTCGAGGAACTCGCCGAATCCGCCCGCGGCCTCGAGCAGGCGCGCAAGCGCCCGGTCGGAGCGCTCGAGGGCGTGCAGTGCCTCCTCGGGCCCGGCGATGTGAGAGGCGTAGTCGTAATCCGGGAGATAGAAGACGAGGAAGTCGAAGCCGTCGCGCGTGACGAGCCAGGAGCCGACGGCGGCGGCGTACTCGTCGATCGACCCCTCGACGCGCGAGCGGATGGCGAGCGGGGCCCCGGTGACGTCGGACTCGAAGAGGTTGAAGAAGAAGAAGCGGCGGGGGCCGTAGGCGGCCTCGTACCAGCGGTTCCGCCGCGCCAGCCCGGGGAGCCTGATCGGATGCCGCGTGCGGCCGCGGTAGCAGGTGAAGTTGATCGCCCCCGGCACGCGGCCCGCATCCTCGAATGCCTCGAAGACGGTCGTGGCGCCCGGCGCCAGGTGCTCGTGGTTCATGTTGAAGATCGTGTCCCGGATCGAGCGCCGCGCGCCCACGGCACGCATGGCCGAGAAAGAGGAGCCGTACTCGACGAGCCGCCTCTCCCCGCGGTGATACCAGACGAGGTGGGGAATGTGGTGGACGTCGGGATACGCACCCGTGGCGATGGACGTGAGGCACACCGGCGTGACGGAAGGGAAGACCGTCGTCCCTCGCTCGTAGGTGCCCGCCTCGAGCAGGAAGGAGAGCGCCGGCAGACGGCCCTCCGCGGCGCCGCGCTCGAGCATCGCCGGCGTGAGCCCGTCGATGACGACGAGCACGAGCTTCTTTCCCGGGAGGTCAGTCCCGGGCAAGGATCCTGAGCCCGGCGTAGCGGGAGGCGGCGCGTCGCCCGAGGCGGGCGCCGACAGCCGGCGCCGCGAGGGCGAGCAGGTAGCCGGCCGCGGGCACGGCGGCGAGGAGCGCGCTGGCGAGGACGGCCGCGGGCAGCGCGTCGAGGGAGAGGCGGCGGAACGCGAGCCAGGCGAGGAGCGAGGCGGCTGCGAAGGCGCCGAGCGCCCACCACGGGAGGGCGAGGGCAGTGAGGCCCACTGCGCCGGCGACCGCCGCCAGAGCGAGGACGGCATAGACGAGCCGCTGCCGCGCGCCTGCGGCCGCCGCGCCGTCGACCACGCCGAGCCCCGCGACCACACCGAGCAGGTACCAGTCGAGGATCCCGTCCATCTGGAGGCCAGTTTAGTGCCCCTCCAGGTGCGCTAGCCGCGCCTCTCCGTATCCTCGCGGGATCGACGTCGGCACCCTCTTCGTCATCCTCCTCTTCGCGCTGGTCGTCCTCCCTGCGGTCGGTCGATGGACGGTGGCGATGCGGCGGAGCCGGGCGCTCTCCTCCTTCCAGCACGCCCGCGGCACACGCGTGATCCTCATGATCCACCGCCAGGAAACGGTCGGCTTCCTCGGCGTCCCGCTCGTCCGCTACATCGACATCGACGACTCGGAGGCGGTGCTGCGGGCGATCAGGCTCACGCCGGACGAGACTCCGATCGACCTGATCCTGCACACGCCGGGCGGGCTCGTGCTCGCGTCGGAGCAGATCGCCTACGCGCTGGACGCCCACCCTGCGAAGGTGACGGTCCTCGTTCCCCACTACGCCATGTCGGGCGGCACGCTGCTCGCGCTCGCCGCCGACGAGATCCTCATGGACGAGGCGGCGGTGCTCGGGCCCGTCGACCCACAGCTCGGCGACCTGCCGGCCGCCTCGCTCGTGCGGGTCGCCGCCAAGAAGCCCGTCGAGCGCCTCGACGACCGCACGCTCGTCATGGCCGACGTGGCGGAGAAGGCGCTCAGGCACATGAAGCAGGTCGTCCGCGATCTCGTTCTGGAGCGGATGGGCGCCGAGGGGGCTGATTCCTTCGCCGAGGAGCTCGCCGGGGGCCACTACACGCACGACGACCCGATCACCGTCAAGGAGGCGCAGACGCTCGGCCTGCCTGTCACGGTCGGGCTCCCGAAGGAGACCTACGGGCTCATGGAGCTCTTCCCGCAGTCGGGCGGCCGCCGCCCGAGCGTGCAGTTCGTCCCGCTGCCCATGCAGCCTCCCGAGCCGCCCCGCCCTTCCCGCGGCGCCTGACGGCCGGATACCCCTGGGAATACCCACCAGTCTCCGTTCGGACCAGCGGCTCCGGGGGAACAGTTTTGCGCAGGATCACCAAGGAGGTGCAACCCCCCTGCCTCACGCCAACGGAACGAACCAGAAGCCTCTGCTTCTCTTCTTCACCGCTTCCCGCTCGGGGCCGGCCCGCCGCATGGAGAGCCTGCTCGCACACCTCGCCCGGAAGGAGCGGGAGCGGCTGCGCGTCTCTGTCGTCGACGTCGGCGACTCGCCCGAGCTCGCCGAGGCGCTCGCCGTGGAGGACGTCCCCACGCTCGTGCTCGTGAAAGGGCGGAAACCGGTCGCCCGCCTCGAGGGGCGCGCGAGCGCACCGCAGATCGAGAAGATGCTCGGGCCGCACCTGCTCCCCGACCGGGAGCCCGCGCCCGCGTAGTGCGCCAACGCGACGAGGGCGAAGCCGCTCGGCTCCGCCCTCGCCCGTCGATCGAGAAGGCCGCTTACTCGATCTGACCGCGGATCTCGCCTGCCGGCAGGTCGCCCGGGCCCGTCCCGGACGCTCCCTCACCGTCGTTCGTGTGCACGTTCACGTACGTGTTCCCCGCCCTCATGGCGTCGACGAGCGCCGAGAAGGGCTGGCCGGCGAGCGGCCCGACAAGGTCCGCCGCCGTGATCGTGCCCGTGGCGAGGACGCCGTCCGTGCGGCCGCCGCCGGGCGCAGCCGGGCCGAAGAGGAAGGCCACGACGGGCCCGTTGACCCCCTCCGCCCCGAGGTGGATGTGCGAGGCCACGACGTTCTCGATGTTGGCGACGACGAGCCTGTACTCGAGCGCAGTCCCGTCCTCGCTCAGCTGGAAGATCGCCTGCCCCTGACCGGCAGACGCGTTCGGCGGGACCTCGTCGTCCCCTGTCAGGTGGGCCTTGAAGTTCTTGTTCTCGCCGGCCGCCGCCAGACTGACGACGGCGAAGGCGGCGAGGACGAGAATCAGCGCCGCGAAGAGCTTCCTCATCCTGTCCCCTTTCTAGTCCTCGCGCACCTGGCCGCGAATCTCGCCGCCCGGGAAGCGCTCGGAGTGGACGTTCGCATAGACGGCGCCGGCGCGCAAGGCGCGGACCGCCTCTCGGAAGCTGCCCGGCTCGATTCCCTGGTCGGCCGCGGGATCTGCCGCGTTCGGACCGGGACCGACGATATCGGCCGGGGTGATCTCGCCCCTGACCGTTCCGGTCGACTCCGGGCAGTCGGGTTTCCCGCCGCCTCCGCAGAGGAAGGCGATGACGCCGCCGTTCGTGTGGCGTTGGCCGAAGTGGATGTGCGCGAAGAGCGCGGGCGTCTCGAGGTTTCTGTACGACAGCCTGTACTTGATCACCCCGTCGTCGAGGTCGGCGTCGAGGCTGCCCCGGGCGACCGTCGACTTGGAGGGAACCTCCTGGTAGCCGTTCAGCGACGCCTCGAAGTCGTCGTTGCCGCCGCCGCGGGCGAGCGCCGCCCCTCCTGCACCCACGCCTGCCAGCAGGACGACGGCCATGAGAACCCACAACTTCCTCATCCGTTCCTCCTCCTCCCCTCAGTGCGGACACTTATCCACTTCCGGATACGACCCGCGTCAGGAAACGGATTCGAGGCGCCCGATGACGCCAAGGAGGAACTCGCTTGCGCGCGCGCCGTCGACCACGCGATGGTCGAAGGTGCACGAGAGCCACCCGATCTCGCGGACGGCGATCTCGCCGTCGCGCACGGCCGCGCGCGGTGCGATCCGGTGGAGGCCGAGGATGGCCACCTCCGGGTGGTTGACGAGCGGAGTGGCGAAGAGACCGCCGAGGCGACCGGCGCTCGTGACGGTGAACGTCGACCCTCGAAGCTCCTCAGGACCGAGCGACCCCCCGCGCGCCCCCTCCGCGAGACGCCGCGCCTCCGCCTCGAGCTCGTCGAGGTTCTTCGCGTCGGCCTCACGGAGCACGGGCACGACCAGTCCCTCCTCCGTCTGCACGGCGACGCCGAGGTCGTAGCGCTCCCAGAGGACGATCTCCTCGCCGTCCAGGGTCGCGTTCAGCTCCGGAAACTCCTTGAGGCCGGCGACGACGGCCTGGAGGACGTAGGGAAGGTAGGAGCGCTCTCCGCGGGCGCCGGCGAGCTCCGTGAAGTCGCACTCCTCGACGACGGTGACCGCGGGGACCTCCCGGTGCGACGTTGTCAGGTGCTGCGCGATCAGCCGCCGGACGCCCCGCAGCGGAACACGTCTCTCGGGGCCGGCACCGGTTCCGGCCCTCGGCGCCGCCGCTCGACGCACGTCCTCGTCGGTGATGCGCCCGCCCGGCCCGCTGCCCGTCACGCCGTCGAGGTCGACGCCGAGCTCGCCGGCAAGCCGGCGGACGAGCGGGGTCGCCTGCACCCTCCGGACCCCCGGCTCCGCTCCTGGCCCCGGCACGTCGGCGTCGGAGCCGATCAAGACCAGCGGGGTGCCCACGGGCACCAGCCGGCCCTCCTCGACGAGGATGCGCGCCACCGTCCCCGACGCCGGCGAGGGGATCTCGACGGTCGTCTTGTCCGTCTGGATCTCCACGAGCGGGTCGTCCTCCTCCACCGTCTGGCCGACCTCCACCAGCCAGCGCGCGATCTCGCCTTCCGCCACGCCCTCCCCGAGGTCGGGCAGCCTGAGCTCGTAGGGCATCAGTACTCGAGGAGACGCCGGGCAGCCGCGGCAACGCGCTCGGGCGAGGGCAGATACTCGTGCTCCACGGACCAGTACGGGAAAGGCACGTCGTAGCCGGTCACCCGTACGACGGGCGCGCGCAGGTCGAGGATCGCCTTCTCGGCGATGACCGCAGCGATCTCGGCGCCGAAGCCGGCCACCCGCGGGGCTTCCTGCACGATCACAGCGCGGCCCGTCTTCCCCACCGACGCGAGGATCGTCTCCTCGTCCAGCGGCTTCAGCGTGCGGACGTCCACGACCTCGGCGGCGGCGTCCAGTTCCTCGGCGGCGGCGAGCGCCGTCTGCACCATCGAGCCGTACGCGATCAGGCTCACGTCCTCGCCCTCGCGGGCGATCCGAGCCTTGCCCAGGGCGACCACGTACTCGCCTTCCGGCACCTCGCCCCGGGGATTCCGGTAGAGAAGCTTGGGCTCCAGGACGACGACGGGGTCCGGGTCGCGGATCGCGGCCGCGAGGAGCCCCTTCCCGTCGGCCGGCGTCGCCGGGATCGCCACCTTCACGCCCGGCGTGTGCACGTAGTACGCCTCGGGCGAGTCCTCGTGAAGCTCGGGGGCCCGCACGCCCCCTCCCGTAGGCATGCGAATCGTCAGCGGGAACTCCATCGCCCCATTCGTGCGCCAGCGGTAGCGGCCCACGTGGCAGATGAGCTGGTCGAGGCACGGGTAGCTGAAGGACTCGTACTGCATCTCGCACACCGGCCGCCAGCCGGCCATGCAGAGACCCACGGCGGTGCCGAGGATCCCCGCCTCCGCGAGCGGCGTGTCCACGCACCGGTCGGGCCCGAAGCGGTCCTGCAGGCCCGCGGTCGCACGAAAGACGCCGCCGGCGCGACCGACGTCCTCGCCCAGCACCAGCACGTCCTCGTCGCGCTCCATCTCGGCGTGAAGCGCGTCGTTGACCGCCTCGACGAGCGTCCTAGCCGCCATGGCGCAGCTCCCGCGGGGGGTCGACGTAGGCGTGCGCGAAGACCTCCTCGGGATCGGGCGGCGGAAGCTCCTCCGCCGCGGCGATGCCCGCTTTCATGCGCGCGAGGGCGTCCGCCCGCGCTTCCTCGGCGAGGTCGTCCTTGAGGACGCCGAGCCGGACCAGATAGCGCTCGTAGCGGCCGAGGCACTCGTTCCGGCGCTCCTCCTCGACGCGCTCGGCGTCCCAGTAGGCCGCCGGGTCGTCGGCGGTCGCGTGGGGAGCACAGCGGTAGGTGAGCGCCTCGACGAAGGTCGGCCCCTCGCCGGCGCGGGCACGGACGAGCGCCTCCGCCACGGCCTCGTAGACGGCCAGGACGTCGCCGCCGTCCACGCGGATCCCCGGCATCCCGTAGCCCACCGCCTTGTCCGCGAGCGTCTCCGCGCGCGTCTGCGCCGAGAGAGGCGTCGAGATGGCCCACTGGTTGTTGTTGCAGAGGAGGACGACCGGCGCCCGCATGACGGCAGCGAAGTTCGCGCCCTCGTGGAAGGCGCCCTCAGAGGTGGCGCCGTCGCCGAAGAAGGCGATCGCCGCCGTCTTCCTCCCTTTCAGGCGCGCCCCCCAGGCCAGCCCCGCCGCGTGCGGCACGTGCGTGGCGATCGGCACCGAGATGGACGCTACCCGGTACTCGCGCGGGTCCCACCAGCCGGCCGGATGGCCGCGCCACCAGGAGAGGACGATCTCGGGCGGCATGCCGCGCAGGAGCCCGATCGCCGACTCCCGGTAGGAGGGGAAGATCCAGTCCTCCTCGGCGAGGGCGTGAACGGCGCCGGCTTGCATCGCCTCGTGCCCCCAGAAGATCGCGTACGTGCCGATGCGGCCCTGGCGGTGGTAGACGAGGGAGCGCTCGTCGTAGGTGCGCAGGAGGACCATGCCGCGGTAGAGCTCGAGCAGCTCGCGCTCCCCGAGCCCGGCCACCTCCCCGTCCGCAATCTCGTCGCCGTCGCCGATGACCCTGCGCAGGTCACCTTCGGCGGGAACCACCTGGGCCATGAGACGGATTATCGCCCCGCAAGCACCGTCAGTGCGTCGCGCTCGGCCTCGAAGCGGGCCTCGCGTACGTCGCCGAGGTCCTCCCCGTCCACCTGGAGCGGCGTGGGGGCGTCGCACTCGATCGTGACCTCGTCGGCGTCGTGGACGTAGAGCACGTGGCGCGACCTCGTCTGGCCCGTGCCCCGGAAAAGCCAGCGGGCGAGCTGGGGCATGAGCCACGGCTCGAGGCGCCTCGGGGCGACGAGGTCCAGGCCGAGCTCGAAGCGCGCGTCCGGCGCGACGTGCAGCGGCAGGCGCCCGACGAAGCTGTACGGATCGCAGTTGGCGACGAGCGCAAAGGCGACTCGCTCCCGGCCGAGCACCGTCATGGCCGGGCCGAAGCGACACCGCCGGCGGGCGAAGATGCCGGCCAGCGTGCGCGCGAAGACGAGGTCGCCCGCACGGCGGCCGTCCGCCCGGCCCACGTCGTCGATCCGCCGGACGAGCTCCGCGTCGAGGCCCAGCCCGGCGCCGAACGTGAAGCGGCGACCGTTGACCCGTCCGAGCCCGATCCGCCGCTCGGGCGCGCGGACGAGGGCGCGCGCGCACGCGACCGGGTCCCGCGGGAGCCCGAGCGCCCTCGGGAGAACGCTCGTCGAACCGCCGGGGAGGAAGCCGACGGCGACCCCGCCCTCGACACCGTTCACGACCTCGTTGTAGCCCCCGTCGCCGGAGAGGACGTAGATCCTCTCGCAGCGCCTGCACGCCTCGGCGGCGAGCTCGGCCGCGTGGCGAGGACGCTCGGTGAGGACGGTCTCGAGCGGGCCTCCGGCGGCCAGCGCGCGCTCGACCTCGAGCGTCAGCTCCGGCGTCACGCGGCTGGCCGAGGGATTGACGATCAGGACGGCGCCCGGCACGGCGCCAGCTTAGGCGCCGGAACGAAGCGAGGGGCCCGCTTCCGGGCCCCTCGCACCTCTTCCTCTTGCCGATCCGACTAGTTCTGCGTGATCCGGATCGGACCCTGCTCGGTCGTGCAGACCGTGCGGGCGTCGCCCGAGCGATCGACGGCGGTGCCGAGCACAGCCACCGGGCCCACCTTCACGCCGCAGATGTTCGCGGCTACCTGGGCGGCCACGCCGATGTCGAGGTTGTTGAGGACGGCGACGTCGCCGATAGCGACGTTCACGAGCCCGTCCTGATCCTGCGCGCTGGCGGTCGGCACAGCGACGCCGACTGCGAGCAGGCTCGTTGCGAACAGGGTGGCGAAGAGCCTCTTGGCCTTCTGCATGAGTGTCCCCCTCCTCGGTAGACAGTGTCCCGGCGGGTCCCTTTGACCCGTCGTGCCGAGACGGCTTCCCGCACACCCCGGACGAAAACACCGACCGGGAAGGCTTCAAACAATCCTTACAGGCGCGCGCACGTGAGTCCGAAGAGCGAGGAGGGGGCGGTTGCGCCCCCTCCTCGCGTGGAGCCTGGACGGGCGCTCCTACCCGCTCGCGCTCGAGCTCGAGCTGAACGCCTGGAGCTCGGCCGCGCGGACGAACGCGCGCGACGAGTCCGGCGCCACTCCCGAGTCGCAGTCGGAGTTGTTGGCGGGATCGGCGTCCTGGTCGCCCTGGAACGCCGGGCCGCCCGTGCACTGGCTCGTCCTGACGACGAGGCGCAGATGGGTGGCCCTCGTGTCCGGGATGTCGAACGCGCGCAGGATCAGGTGCGGCGCCACCGGGCGCGGCGGATCCGCCGGGAAGGCGTCCTCCGGGCTCGAGTAGACCAGCGAGTAGCCCGTGTCGCTCGAGCAGTCGCCTCCCGCCGCCCCGTTGCAGGCCCAGAGCTCGAACTGGCGCAGAGCCGTGAAGCGGTTCTGCCCCACCGGCTCGGGGCCTTCGGGCGTCTCGACGATGTCGACCCGCAGCATGGCGCTGACGTTCACGCGCCGGATCCGCTGCGCGGCGGTTCCGCCGAGGTCGACGGTCACGTGCTTGCCGTCCACCGACAGGTTGCCGGCGCCGTCCACGTCGCCGGGGGCCGTCCAGTTCGTCCCCTCCGTGTCGTCGATGAGGTTCATGACGGTTGCGCTCCCATCGCCGCTCGCGGTCGCTCCCTGGCCGAGCGAAGCCCAGTTGGGGGCGAAACGGATGGTGATGGTCCTGTTCTGGCCCGCGGCGAACGTCTTCCGGAAGCGGACGTGGCCGTAGCCCGGGGCCGTGGCGACGAGCTCGTACGTGCCCGGAGCGAACTCCGCGACGGCGTCGAGGTTCGTCCCGCCGGTGGACGGGTCGGTGTCCGCGATCGGCGAGACGCGCGCCTCGTAATGACCGACGTAGACACGTGCCTCGATGTTGTCGCCGCCGTGCCTGGCCCGGAACCGCACTGTCGCCGAACCCGTTCCGACGGGCTCGAAGTCCGGCGTCGGGTCCGCGTCGGTGTCCGCGTCCGTGTTCGTGCTCGAGGCGTTCACGCCGAAGCCGTGGCGGGCGTACTCGAGCCACAGCTCCTTCTGGTTCGCTCCGCCGAACCGCATCAGGTCGGCGGCCAGGAGCGCATCCCGGGCCTGGAGCATGGACGGGTCCACGGGCATGAGCAGGTACGCGTCGAAGACGAGCTGGATCCAGCGGCGGTTGCCGGGGCAGTTCTGCGCCGGCAGCTCGCCGTCGGCGCACGCTTCCTGGAGGTCGGCGTCGCCCGCCGGGAAGGCGCTGTTGTACTTCCGGTTGAGCGCCTGCCGGATGGCGAAGTTCGTCTTGCTCCAGATCTCTCCGTCCGCATGCACCTGCGGGCCGGTGAGGTCGTAGCCCATGTCGCTGAAGTTCAGCGCGTTGATCATGAGCTGCTCGCTCGGCCGGGGCACGCCGCCCGCCCGCGGGAAGTTCATCCCGTAGTTGCGGATCGCACGCACCTTGTTGCCGGTCGCGTACGTCCCGACGGCGAAGCGGTTCTCGTCGTCGGTCGGCACGAAGCCGTATTCGTTCAGGTACTCCATCGCGGTCAGGTCGGAGTGGCTCTCGCCCATCGCGCCCGCGTGATGGCCGGTGCGGTTGGCGCCCTTTCCGATCATGCGGTTCTCGATCATGTGCGTGTATTCGTGGCCGATGACGCCCATGTCGTAGTCGCCGTCGACGCACGGGGGATAGAACGCTCCGGCGAGCGGCTGCCAGAAGTACATGTTGGTGATCGGCGAGATGCCGTCCGGGAGCGTGATCATGTTCGCGTTGTCGCGCGCCCCGGCAAGCGCTCCGGCCTGGACGTTCCCGATCACGGGGTCGTTCTCCCGCCGGGTCTCGGTCAGCCCGAAGTTGAAGTCCTGGGCGTTCCAGTTCTGCTCCGTGAAGCCCAGGAAGTACGACCAGTCGTGCATGCGGTTGTGCATGGCGAAGAGGTTCACCGTCGCGGCCGAGTCGTCCCACGTGGATCCCGGAGCGCCCGGGGTGGGCTCGCAGTCGCGGGTGAACCAGTCGTTCGTCCACGGGAACGAGTAGTCGCGGCCCGGACTGACGGGCCGGAACTGCGGCGGGCTCGGCAGGAACGGGTGCTCCCACGAGGTCGCCGAGTTCGCGTTGTTCCCGATCGTGGTGAACGTGGGCGTGTTCGTCTTCATGTTGAAGTCCCACGGCCCGCGCGAGGCGAGGTTGCCGACGACGCGGTCGCAGTCCTCCGGCTCGCCGGCCTGCCAGCACCAGAGCTCGCGCGTGTCCGTGCTCGGGTTGTTCCACGGATCCTGCGGGAGCTGCGCCAGCGGCGGGTTGGCGGGGAAGACGTTCCACCGAGCGATGTACGCCGGAGGAGGCGGCGTGTCGTCGGTCGTGAAAGTGCCCGAGTACGTGCGTGGCTCGACCGGCGGCGCTCCGTCCTCGAACTCGCAGACCTCGACGAAGTAGTCGCCGGGCGGAACCCCGCCCTCGGGCTCGTAGTGGATCCGCTCGGGCGTGAAGAGCGTGTCCGCCGAGGCGACGAGCGTGTCGCCGAAGTAGAGGTTGAGGATGATGTCCTGAAGCGGGTTGTCTGCGTCGGCAAAGACGTCGAGAGCGCGGATGCCGACCCCGACCGCGAACGGCCCGTGCCTCGGGCCGCAGCCCCCGTCGGTCGCCGGAAGCTGTCCCTCGAACGGCGTCGTCACCGGGGCGAGAACGAGGCCCTCGGCGAGGTTGTGCTCGAGGCTGTACCTGGCGAGCACACGCCCGTTGCGGGCGTCGACGAAGATGCGGTGCGCGTCCGCGGCGCCCTTCTGGACGACGAGGGACTCGTACGCCGGGACGACACCGTTCCGCACCGTCGGGAACGCGACCTGCTTGACGCGCTGAACGGCGTCGGTGCCGTCGACGCTCAGGTTCTGCCATCCGCGGGCGCGCTTCGCCGCCCGCACGTCGGTGAGCGCGACCCGGGTGCCGACGCTCCTGGCGGCCCGCACCCAGCCTTCCTGCGCCGAGAGGGCGACCCGCCCGGCCGCGAGGCCGCGCGCCCGCGTGAGCGACGACGAGACGTAGGCGACCTTCCAGCGGCGGGCCTTGGATCCCGTGATGCCGACGGTGACGAGGCCGCCGTCGGAGGTGATGAGCCCGTCGAAGGCCTGCCGGAAGTTGACCGCGTGCCCGCGGCTTCCGCGCATCCTCGCATCGGAGTCGAGCTTGAGGTTGGTGGTCGAGCGCAGCCCGAGGAGCGTCCTGTTCGCCTCGAGCCAGCGCCGGGCCGCGGCGACGGCGTTCTTGCCGCGAATCCCCTTGGCGAGGAACTTTCCGCGTTTCGCCAGCGAAGCCGGTGTTCCGAACCGGTTCCAGGTGGCGGCCACCCCCGCCCGCGCGGCAAGCGCGCGCTGCTTCCCCGTCGGAGCGAGGCTCGCCCGGCGCGTGTCGAACTCTGCCGCGGCGCCCTGATCACTCTCGATCTGGACGACGGACACGGCAGCGCCGGGAACGAGCAGCATTCCGAAGAGGACGGCGGAGGCAACCCAGACCAACGGCCGAACCCTCATGGGTCTCTCCCTCCCCTAGTGTCGTGGCCCCCCTCTGGAGCCCCGGGCGATCTTCGACCTCCGAAGGGGTCTTGTCAAGCGCCGGAGACGTGTCTCAGGAGGGCGTCGAGTAGCCGCGCATCCCGTCGACGAGGAGGGCGTAGAAGCGATCGGCCAGCTCGTCCGTGTCCGTACCCTCGCGGAGCCAGGTGAACGCCCAGTTGGCGGCCGAGAGAAAGAGGAGCGCCGCGACGTGCTCGTCGAGATCGGAGCGGAGCTCGCCGAGCTCGCGGCCTTCGCGAAAGAGAGTTCGCACCCGCTCCTCGTAGCGGCGCCGCTCGGCGACGATCGACTTGAGCCGCTCACCTTCCAGGTACCGCCACTCCTGCACGAAGACCGTCGCCACCTCGAGCTGCTCGGCGACCACGCGCAGGTGCCCCCGCAGCGCGAGGCGGATCTTCTCGGTGGGACGGAGCTGCTCCGGGATCCCGTCGAGCGCGCCGTGGAACGCGGCCGCTCCGGCCTGCATGGCCGCGAAGAGCAGATCCTGCTTGCCCTCGATGT
>Ga0299907_10001716_pt1 | contig 12821 bp, 12 predicted proteins | sample RVTome_16_FD_198680 | JGI IMG/M metagenome (GOLD analysis project Ga0299907, IMG submission 198680) | Soil microbial communities from uranium-contaminated site in the Upper Colorado River Basin, Wyoming, United States - RVT152D67 (version 2) ... | reverse complement strand
GATCACGTTCACCGGGAGTTTCGTCGCTTTCGGCAAGCTCCAAGGCCTCGTCCCGGGACGTCCCCTCACTTACCCCGGCCAGCAGGTGGTCAACGCGCTCATTGTGATTGGCCTGATCGGTTTTGCCATCTGGGCCGGTGTGTCCGGCGAGGAGAACGGCTACTGGTTGGTTGGCGGCCTCTCGCTCCTTCTCGGTGTCCTTGCCGTGATCCCCATTGGCGGCGCCGACATGCCAGTGGTGATCTCTCTGCTCAACTCCTTCTCGGGCCTGGCTGCTGCCGCCGCCGGTTTCGTCATCGAGTCCAACGCGTTGATCATCGGCGGCGCCCTGGTAGGGGCCGCCGGGCTGATCCTCACCGTCCAGATGACGGAGGCGATGAACCGTTCTCTCGCCAACGTTCTGTTCGCCGGATTCGGGACGGAGGGCGCCACGGGCGCCGTCACGATGTCGGATCTGCCCGTTCGTCGCGCCACACCCGAGGACGCTGCCATCAGTCTCGGCTTTGCTGATTCGGTGATGATCGTCCCCGGGTATGGGCTGGCGGTTGCCCAGGCTCAGCACGCGGCGCGCGAGTTGGCGGACACCCTCGAGGAGCGTGGCGCAACAGTGCATTACGCGATTCATCCCGTCGCCGGGCGTATGCCCGGGCACATGAATGTCCTGTTGGCCGAGGCCGATGTTCCCTACGAACAGTTGCTCGATCTCGAGCAGGCGGACCCCCAATTCCCTCAAACCGACGTGGTGGTGGTTTTGGGTGCCAATGACGTGGTCAACCCGTCCGCACGTGACGACCCCGGGTCACCCATCTACGGCATGCCGATCCTCAACGTAGACCGGGCCGGCACGGTCATCGTCGTCAAGAGAAGTCTCTCGCCGGGTTTCGCCGGGATCGACAACCCGCTCTTCTATCAGGAGAACACACTCATGTTCTTCGCCGACGCCAAGGAGGCGCTGGAACAGACCGTTTCCGCCCTGCGCTCTCTCTGACCTAGTGGTCCGGGCGATGGATGGCCCGCCAACAAGCTTCGATGACCCCTGAAAGCTGTCGATCGTCGAGATGAGTATTGGAGGCCACCAACCGGACGGCCGGAGCGAGACCGAGCTCATAGAGGATCTCGACCGGAAGCTCGACGAGGTCATCTTCCATCTGAGCCGCCAATCTCAAGAGGGGATCGTCATACGGGAGGGCTTCGTGGGCACGTGTGCGCAATGGAGACTCGTCGATCTGGGCGAGGAATCGGGCCACAGCCGGATCCTCGCGCAGGTGGTGGTAGATCCGGCGCCACACGGATCCAAAGAGATGGTGCGACGAGCCTGAGGAGCGGAGACTCCCGTAGACCACCTCACCTAGCGCCTCTTTGTCTCGACGAACGCCGCGATCAGGAGTTCTTCCTTCGATTCGTAGTGCACGTAGGCAGTTCCTGTGGCCACCCCGGCCCGCTCGGCGACCCGGCTCATGCTCGTTCCGTGTATGCCTCGCTCGGCCACTAACTCGACCACGGCCCTTCGCACGAGCCCGGCGCGGTCGACCTTGGTTGAGGTCACCTGTCAGCTGCTCCCCGTGGCCGCATCGACGTCGAGGGCGATGCCTGTCTCTCTCTCGGACACCTCGAAAAGGGTTGAGATTGCATCACGGTTCGTGGAGCGGCCGCTCAGAGGCCGGCGCACGGCTGCGCCATTGTTGCCAAAGCGTGGTGCGTACAGCTGCCCTCCCCCCGCAGAAGGGTCGGTGGCAGCTCGCAACTGGGGGAGCGCGGCCCGCTCCGGTGCTGTTCCCGTGTGGTGTGCCAGCCACTCGAAGAAGCGCTGGCTGACCCCACCCTGTGTCTGCCGCACGCTATTGGCCTGGAGATCCGTGCCGGAGAGGCCGGGATGGGCGACCAGACTTTCTGTCTCCGCACCTGCGGAGCGAAGCCGCGTTTCAAGCCCGAGGGCGAAGTGGAGGTTGGCCAGCTTCGACTGTCCGTAGGCGCCCCATTCGGTGTAGTTGCCGCGGAGGTGGGGGTTGTGGGGATCGACCGGTTTGCCAAAATGACGTGCGGTGCTGGTGACTGTCACCACCCTCGATCCTTGAGTGCCGACCAATAGCGGTAGCAGCCGGGCGGTGAGGGCATAGTGGCCGAGATGGTTGACACCGAACTGCATCTCGAATCCGTCAGCGGTCTGTTGTTCCGGGATTCCCATGAGTCCCGCGTTGTTGATGAGCAAGTCGAGTGCATCGAAGTCACGGGTCACCGACGACGCAAGTGAGGCAACCGATTCGAGGGAGGCGAGGTCGAGCGGCCGAGTCTCGATGGAGGCAGCCGGTACCCGGGTCCGGATAGCAGCTTCTGCCGCAGCTGCCTTGTCCTGATTGCGTGACGCCATGATCACGCGCGCTCCCCTGAAGGCCAAGGCTCGTGCGGTCTCCAGGCCAAGACCGCCGTTGGCTCCGGTTACGACGGCGACTCTGCCCGTTTGATCCGGGATGTCTGACTCGCTCCAGCTCAGATGGTGTCCTCTCTGAATGAATGATCGTTCATCCTGAGAGATCGTTCAGTGACTGTCAAGTGGCGCTAACCGCGGATGGGCGAGGGGTCCTAGTGTGACGTTCTTGCGCGCAGCATTGGTCACAGAATTTCAACGTCCGCTCGTGATCGATGATGTCGATGACCCGGTGGCGCCTGAGCGTGGGGTCGTCCTCAGGGTCGAGGCCACCGGGGTCTGTCTCAGCGACTGGCACGCCTGGATGGGGCACGAAGCCCTTCCCGGGCTCCCCCATGTGCTCGGTCACGAAATGGCCGGTCGCGTCGAAGCGGTTGGCAGGGCGGTCGAGGACTGGCAGGTTGGGGATCGGGTAACGGTTCCATTCTCGATCGGCTGCGGCGAATGTCGCTCCTGTCTGGGGGGGCATCTCAACACATGCGATCGGGCATTCACGCCCGGCTTCACTGCATGGGGGTCGTTTGCCGAGCTCGTCGCCATCGACCACGCAGATTTGAACCTGGTCCGTCTACCCGATGACATCGAGTCTGTGCACGCCGCGGCTCTTGGCTGTCGGTTCGTCACTGCCTTTCGCGCACTCGTCGACAGGGCGAGACTCCAACCTGGAGAGTGGCTTTCCGTCTACGGCTGTGGAGGGCTTGGTCTCTCGGCGGTCATGATCGGCGCGGCGCTGGGCGCTCGGGTAGTCGCCGTCGATGTCGATCCGGCTTCTCGTGACCTGGCATTGGAGCTTGGTGCTTCCCATGTTGTCGACGGGTCCGTTGAGGATCCATGGCTTGTGGTCAGGGAGCTCACCGACGGCGGAGCGCATGTTTCAATCGATGCGGTTGGTCGCACCGGACCGGCTATCAACTCGATCCATTCGCTGCGCAAACACGGCCGCCATGTTCAAGCCGGTCTGATGTTGGCCGAGCACGCGACACCATCGATCCCCATGGAGACGGTGATCATGGGCGAGTTGGAGATACTGGGTACCAGGGGCATGCCCGCCACGGACTACGACCGCGTATTCGACCTGATCTCATCTGGAAGCGTCGAGCCGCGACGTCTGGTGGGCAAAACGATCGACCTGGATGAGGTTTCCCCGGTTCTGGAGGCCATGGGAGACTTCCACGGCGTCGGAGTCACCGTCATCGACGGTCTGTAGTCTCGAACGTGCCGGAACTGCGGTTGGAACGCTCGGGCACGCCGACCGGTCTGATGAGACTCCTCTATCGCTCGCCAATTCTCCTATATCGGGCTTGGCTCGGGTTTCTATTTGGCATGCGGTCCTCATGGTCGAGCACATCGGGAGAAAGTCTGGCCATCGCCGAGATGGCCGGCCCCGTCGACGCCCGGTCCGTCATAGGGGAGTACGCCACGGCACATCCTCGTGCCTTCGGGCGTCTCGCCGCCTTCATGTTCGACGATCCAGGTGAGACTTCTCAGATACAGGCCCGACGTGTTGGGGAAATCGTGCCAATAGTTCGCATGTCCAAGACGAGGTAGCTCAGTCGTGCTGGATGACGACTTTTCCCAATTGCTCGCCGGAGTCGAGATATCTGAGGGCGTCGGGGACCTCGGCGAACGGGAAGACCTTTGCTACCGGCGAGGTCGCCTTTCCCAGCCTTATCCAGTTGAGGGCACGGGCGAACTGGCTGTGGGTGCCCATCGAAGACCCGATCAGCTCGAGGTGGTTGAAAAAGAGAGCGGGAAGACTGAGTTCGAACTTCGCCCCGCTGGTGCCGCCACAGATCGCGATGCGGCCACCGGGTCTCGCTGCCCGCATCGACTGTCTGAGAGTGGCCGGACCCACGGATTCGATGACCACGTCTGACCCTCCCAACTCGGACATCTCTTTGCCGAACTCTCCGTTCGAATCGAAGCCGCCGAGCGCTCCGTGTGATCTGGCCCAGTCGATCTTGTCCTGTGATCGTGAGGTGACGTAGACCTTTGCTTGGAGTGCTTGGGCGAGAGACATCGCCGCGGCGGAGACCCCTCCGCCAATGCCAACCACCAGAACGGTCTCGCCGGCTTTGAGACGCGCCTTTTCCAGCATGCGAAGGGCCGTGGTGCTGGCGAGTCCAAATGAGCCGGCAGCCTCCCAAGCGACGGCCGATGGTTTGGGCACCACGTTGATCGTGGGCATGACGATCTTCTCGGTGAGCGTTCCCGAGACGTGCTCCCCGAGGATTTGGAACTCGGAGCAATAGACGATGTCATCGTTGAGGCAGAACTCGCATCTCCCGCAGGAAATAGAAGGGTCGACGATCACCTCGTCGCCCACCTCGAATCCACTCACGCCCTCTCCGACTGCGTCGATCAGTCCGGCGGCGTCTGCTCCGGTGGTGTGCGGGAGCACCCTGGGCGCGGGTAGTCCTCGCGCCGTCCATATGTCGAGGTGGTTGAGACCCGAGTACTTGATGTCGATGCGAACCTGACCGGGACCAGGTTCGGGCTCGGGAACATTGTTGAGGACGTAGGAGTCGATTCCCCCGGTGTCTTCCAGCTGCCAGGCCTTCATTACGGCGAGGGTAGCGTTGGTGTTCCCCGCCCAGAGGAGAGAGATTGTCGGTCGACCTGCCCACAGATCGCGAGGTCTACACCACCAGCCTCAAAGTGCGCTTCTACGAGCTCGATCCCTATGACCACGTCAACCACACCAACTACTTCGCTTACTTCGAGACTGCCCGCATCGAGTACCTCAACGAGATGGGTTGGGCACTCGACGTCCTCAAGGATCGGGGCTGGCAACTCGTCGTCGTCGACATCTCAGCTCGGTTCCTCGCCGCGGCCCGGTACGGTGAGGAACTCACGATCCACACCTGGGTGGTGGACGCCGGGCGAGTCAAGTCGACGTGGCGGCAGACCATGTTGCGCGGCGAAGAGGAGGTGGCCCGGGTGTCGTTGACGGCAGCCTTCACCGACCTCGATGGACGCCCCCGGAGGCTCCCTCCAGAGTTCGCCGAGCACATGGAGGGTCTTCGCCGCTAAGGCACAGATTCGCCCTCAGGATTCGTCGGGCTGGACGACGAGGGCGGTCACCATCCCGAACATCCCCTCTTCTCTCTCGACGTGGGTCAGGATGTGGCAGTGCCATACCCATGTGCCGGCACGATCGGGATGTACCAGAACCGAGAAGCGCTCGCCCGGAGCGACGTTGACCGTGTCCGCCCAGTAGGGGTTTTCCAGGGGGAATCCGTCTTTGGCGAAGACCAACTGGGGGAACTGATGCTGGTGCATCGGGTGGGATTGGAGACCCTCGTTGTAGTAGTGGTAGACGACCCAGTCACCCTCATTGACGACATAGGGCTCGGTCGCCGGGAATGACTTGCCGTTGAGACTCAAGCCGATTACACCGGCATCGTTGAGCACCATCGGAATCTCCCGTGCCACTTCGAGATCGGCGGGGATTTCGACTCCGGAGATGGTCCGACCATCTGGTATGGGTGTTTCCCCGATGGTGAATGGGGCGAACATGCCGTTGGGAACGCTGATCTGACTGTGGAGATGGGCGTGGTACATGCCGATCGCGGGACGCTCAGCCTCGAACGCATACGTGAACGTCTCCCCGGGTGCAATCGGGTCCTGGGTGTAGGGGCTGACTCCATCCATGTTGTTGGGCGTGGGGATGCCATGCCAGTGCACGTCGGTGGACAGCTCGGTGTTGTTGGTGACATTGATCTCGACGCTGTCACCGAGGTCGAGCCTGATCCATGGACCCGGCACCATCTCGTTGTACGCCCAAGCGTCGACGAATTGACCCGGTGAGACCTCCCATGGAATCACCGATGCAGTGAGATCGAAGACCTTGGTGCCGTCGGACTCGATCTCGGTCGGCTCGAGCGGCTGGTTGCCGATTCCCTCGGTCTCGGCGGGGAATGCCAGCATTGAGTCAATCATCATCTGATCCATCGCGGCCGGGCTGACCACGCCGTGATCCTCCTCGGCGACGGCTCCGTCCCCGGTCACTACCAACCGTGCTTCCATCCCTGCGCTGCGATGCCCTGCGATGTCGCAGAAGATCGTGTAGGTCCCGGGTTCGAGGCGCCCCGCCTCCAGGGTCGCCGTCTCGCCCGCGTTGACGTCGACGGATCGAGGCCCGTTCTCGAGCACGAGATTGTGCACCATGGTGCCGGAATTGGTCACGGCGATGCTGAGGTCTCCGGGTGCCACTTCTAGATCGCCGGTGATCTGCCACTCGGCCAGGTCGATGTTGGCGGTGACCGATCCAGCATCTTCCGACGCCCGGGCGGGTGCTTCACCTGCGCGGATGGCGGCGACGACGGCCAATACCGCGGTGAGCGCTGCGAAAACGGCCATGACAGCCAAGGTCCGGTCGAACGTCTTCGTGTTGTTGTCGGCCACTGGTACTCCTCATTTGCCCGCAACGAGTGGCAGCGTTTGCGCCGCTCGTCGGCACGATTCCTGTTGACTTGTCGTCAGGATCGGAGACCCGGGGTGATCAGGGCAGGGTCAAAGGTGGGTGATCCGGTGGGACCTTCGACCCGTGAGGGCGCCGGCGGTTTTGCACGGTTTTCACCGGCTCCTTACAACTGGGGCTGAAACTGGACGGATAGCTGCCAGGTAGAAGGAGATAGCTATGCGCACCAAGATCGTCACTGCATTTGTCGCAGGCGGCCTTCTCGTCGGAGCCGGGCTCATCACCGCGGTGATCTCAACCCCGGGTACGGCTCGGGCTCAAGAACAGACCGACGAGACCGAAGATCGCGGTCCCATTTCCCGGATCTTCGGATTTCTTGGTGAAGTCCTCGATGACCTCGTCGGGGACGGGACCATCACCCAGGACCAGGCCGACGCCATCGTCGACGCAACTGAGAGCAAAGTCGACGAGTTGAGAGACGAGCACCTGGCGCTCCATGAGCAATTGTCCGAGATCCTCGAGGATGGTGTCATCACCGAAGATGAGGCCTCTGTCCTGCCCGACGACCACTGGCTTTTCGGTGAGACTTTCGACGAGGCATGGGAGGACGGCGAGCTGACCATTGAAGACATCCGAAACATCCGTCCATTCCAGAGGGGCCACGACTTCCGGCGCGGCTTCCGATTCGGTGCTTTGCTCGATGACGGGGGTATCGACCAGGAGGAGTACGACAGCCTCAACGACGACCATCCCCTCAAGCAGCTTGATTTGAGCGAATACCTCGAAGACGGCTTGATCACCCCGGACGAGTTCCCTCAGATCTTTTCAGATCTGAGGGGCTCATTCGGAAAGGACGCCTAGCCCTCCCCATCCTCCAACGACTTCATCCAGGAGAGCTAGGTAGGGAAGACCCCCGGCATCCCCCCGGGGGTCTTCTCATTTCCTGCCCGCTAGGCGATGTCTCCGCTGCTGCCGGTGCTGGCGTTGATCCAGGTTCCATGGCGACCAGCTCTGTACACCCACCCCCAGAACTCGTAGTCGAAGGCGTAATCGGACTCGAAGTACTGCCCGACCCAATCAACCGCTCCCGGGCAGTCGAATGTGGGCGTGCACTCGTAGTCAAACTGACCCACGGTTCCGCTGGTACGCCAGGAAGGGTCTGCGACGAGCTCACCGGAGATGATGGCTCGATAGCCACCCACCAAGCTGCCATCCTCGTCTCCTCCGAGGACGCTCGTGCTGCCCTTTCCGGGGGATTGGGCACCTTCAATGGCGTCAAAAGTCCCTGCATAACGGACAGTGGCGCAATAGTCGCCGGCGGGTGTCTCCCAGACCTTTATCCGTCTGGTGTAGGTGTCGACTGCCCAGCCGCCGTTGAATCCGGAGTCGACGTCACCCGTGACGTGCTGGGTGACATTGATGACCGGTGCACCAATGCCACTGCATGCCGATTTCGTTGTCTCCTTTGACCACTCGAGTACAGGAGCCGCCGAAGCGGGTAGTGAGATGGCCGTCAGAGCTGCGAGTGCGAACAATGTGATGAGCCTTTTGCGCATGTGGTCCTTTCGGTCGCGCCCTATTTGCTTCGGTGCGCCCAGCCATGGACTTGAGCAACCGAATACCAATCTCAGGCGATGAACCGCGCCACCCAGTCGTCGGCGGGGTGCGATAGCAACTCATCGAGGAGACCCGTCTGAACGATGGTGCCGCCCCGCATCAGAGCCAGCCGGTCGGACATGGCGACAGCTTCCTCCCGGTCGTGGGTCACTACGATCGCGGTGACCTCGCGCGCTTCGAGCACCCGACGGGTGTCGATGACCAGCTTTTGTCGGAGGTTGCGGTCGAGGGCGCCGAGTGGCTCGTCCAACATCACCAGATCCGGGGTTGGCGCCAGGGTTCGGGCCAGGGCAACCCGTTGTTGCTCGCCGCCGGACAACGACTCGACCTGCCTTGACCCGAATCCCTCGAGACCGACCCAGGACAGGGCCTCTTCGACATCGCCCGAAATGTCGGTGTGACCGCTCATCCTCAGACCAAAGCCGACGTTGTCGGCAACGGTCATGTGGGGAAACAACGCATAACCCTGGAACATCAGCCCGAAGCCTCGCTTATGGGTGGGGATGTCGACTATCGACTGTCCGTTCCAACGGATGGTTCCGTCGGCGGGCTCGACCAATCCGGCGATCGCCCGCAGTAGGGTCGATTTCCCCGAGCCCGACGGGCCGAGTACGGCGACGATCTCACTGTCAGCGACGGACAACGAGACCTCCTCGAGGATCGGTTTCGAGTCGATGACGACGTCGAGCCTCTCGACTTGCAACATCAGAACCTGCCCACATTCCCGAATCGGGCCCGGTCGATGGTCATGACCACTGCGGCAGTCAATGCCGCCAGGACCACCGACAGGGCCATGGCCATGCCCAATGAGGACTGTCCGGGCCGGGAGAGGAGGCGGAAGATCATCGTCGGAATGGTGGCCGAGGCAGGTCTTGCCACAAAAGACGTCGCCCCGAATTCGCCAAGGGATATCACGAAGGCAAAGGCGGCACCGACCATGGCGGCCCGACTGACGATCGGGAGATCGATTTCACGCCACACCCGAAACGGAGACGCCCCGAGGACGCTGGCTGCGTCTCTCGTTTCCGTGGGGACTGACCGTAGAGTGGGCACCGTCGATCTCACGACAAACGGTACGGCGACGAGTGCGTGCGCCGCGGGGACGAGCCACCTGGATGCGCGGATGTCGATTGGCCAGTCGAGAGCCACAATGAACCCGAATCCGATCGTGACAGCCGATGTGCCCAGGGGAAGCATGAGGGTCAGGTCGAACCAGCGTGACATGTCACCGGTCCGTCCGACTATCACCGTGGCGGCGAGGACTCCGATGATCGTGGCGAGGACGGTGGCGGCAACGGCGAAGAAAAGACTGTTGACGGCTGAGAAGACGGGTACGCCAACGATGGGGTCTTCCCGGAACAGCGCCGGATAGTAGGACCCGGCCAACGATCGGCTGATCAGCGTGGATAGTGGCACCGCCAGTGCGAGGAGGGTTCCCAGTGTGGCGAACGCGACGCCAATTCGCGCCCGGCCTTTGGGTCGTCGCAGGTTGCTTCCTCGCTCCAGAGTCCAGGAGACCGCAGTCCGCTCCTGATAGCGCGAGTACCAGTACAGGGCGCCACCCACTCCCACGAGTTGGACTATCGCGAGAGCGGCGGCGAGGGGGAGATCGAAAAGTGTCACTGCCTGGCGGTAGATCTCTACTTCGAGGGTGGCGTAGCGAAAACCGCCGAGGATCAGCACCACCCCAAACGAGGTGAACGTGAACAGGAAGACGATGGAGGCTGCTGCCGCCATGGCGGGACGGAGAAGAGGCAGGGTGATTCGTCTGAAGACCTGCCACTCCGAAGCACCGAGCACCCGCGCCCCTTCCTGGATCCGCGGGTCGATACGCGACCAGAGCGTTGAGACGGTGCGGACTACCACCGCCACGTTGAAGAACACGTGGGCGACGAGGATCGCACCTATTGACTCCCGCCAACCCATGGCGAGAAACGCGGCGCCCACCACGACAGTGGGCATCACGAAGGGGACGGTGGTCAGGGCCATCGCCAGCCGTCGCCCCTTGAATCGGTATGACGAGACGGCCCAGGTGAGTGGCGCCGCCGCCAGGAAGGTCAGCACCGTGGAGACGATGGCTTGCCACAGGGTGAACCAGCCGACCCGGAACAGTCGCGCTTCGACTCCGCTGGCACCGATGCTCAGCTCGGATAGACCGAGAGCCAGGATTCGCATCAGCGGGTAAACGAAGAAGTAGCCGATGAAAATGACAGGGAGGGCGGCAACGGCAACCCACCCCCATCTGATTTGTCTCATCAGCCTTCCATCACCCCGATCCACTCGTCGATCCATCTATCTCGATTCTCTGCGATCTCATCGGCAGACAGTCTCGCGGGCGACTCGGGGATCGTGGTGTGTTCGATGAACTCCGATGGGAGCTCGGCATCGTTGTTTGCGGGGAAGACGAACCAGGTCAAAGGGATCTGTTCTTGGAACTCGACTGACAACATGTAGTCGATCAGCTGCCCGGCTGATTCGGGGTACTCGGTTCCCTCGAGGATGCCGGCGAACTCGACCTGGCGGTAGCAACCCGCTTCGATGACACCTGTGGGTGCTGTTTCCGGCGGCTGGTCGGCGAAGATGACTTCAGCGGGTGGTGACGAGGCGTAGGACATCACAATCGAGCTGTCTCCGTCATACCTGGTGAAGTCGGAGTAGTAGGCGGTGTTCCAATCGTTGGCGATGTTCACCCCGCCTTCCTTCATCTCTGCCCACCAGTCGAGCCATCCGTCCTCGCCGTAGTGCTCGATGGTGGCCAGCATGAAGGCAAGCCCCGGCGACGAGGTCGCCGGATGCTCCACCGTTACCACCGAGGCATAGGCCGGATCGGTCAGATCGTCGAGGTCGTCGGGGACTTCGAGGTCGCTGTCCTCGAACCAACCCTTGTCGTAGTTGAAGCAAACGTCCCCGTAGTCAATCGGGGTCACCAGGTCGTCCTGTTGACGCAGCTCTTCGTCGAGTGCGTCGATATGCGCCGATTCGTGGGCACGAAAGATCTCCTCGTCGATGGCTCGCGACAGAAAGGTGTCGTCGACCCCGAATAGGACGTCGGCCAATGGGTTGTCCTTGCTGAGAACCGCCTGGTTGACCAAGGCGCCGGCATCACCTGCGGGGAGCAGTTCGACGTCGATGCCCGTCTCCTCGGTGAACGGAGCGAAAGTGTCCCCGGCCGACTCGACGAACGAATCGTGTGATATCAGGGTGAGTGTGTCGGGTTCCTCGGTCAGCTCTTCGCCTTGGCATGCCGTCAGTGCCATGGCGACGATCAAAGTGGGCGCCGAGATTCTGGATAGATGTCTCATCGTCTCCTTCCTTTCCGGGAGCGATGAGCGATCCGAGGTCCCTGCGCCGGCATTACCCGTCTCAGGTTCAAGCGGTCGGAGTCTTCCAGACTCCCTCTCAGCCCGGTGTCACCGAGCTCCCGTTACACACACCAGTGTAGGAGATGGTGAGGTCTTGGCGAACCCGGGGTTGCAGACACCGCTCAGCGAGGTCCAGGGTACTGGGGGCTGTTCGCCAGCAATCAGACGGGTGCGATGACCACAACCGCGTTGTGGCCCCCGAAGCCAAAGGAGTTGGAGATCGACGGGCCGGGCTCCCAGGGGCGGACCTCCCGCACGATGTCATTGAGCGGGATGTCGGGGTCCTGGTTGGTCAAGCCGATATTTCCGGGGAGCTCTCTGCGGCGGATTGCCTCGACAACCACGGCGGCCTCGATCGAGCCTGACGCACCGAGACCATGTCCGGTCGACCCTTTGATGGAGGAGACGGCGGGCTGGTCGCCGCCGAACACCCGATGGATGACCGCACCCTCGGTCTTGTCATTGAGGTCGGTCCCCGTGCCGTGAGCGTTGATATAGGCGATGTCGGCCGGCTCGAGCTCGGCGTCCTCGAGAGCCAGTCGGATGGCGCGTTCGGCACCTTCCCCCTCGGGGTGTGGCGCGGTGACGTGGTGGGCATCGGCGGTGGAGGCACCTCCGAGAAGCTCCGCCAGAGGTGTGGCGCCTCGTTTCTCGGCGAGATCTGCCGCCTCCAGGACGAGGACGGCAGCCCCCTCGCCCATGATGAACCCGTCGCGGTCGACGTCGAACGGGCGGGCATAACCAGTCGGAGACAGTGCCCGGGCAGCTGCGAAACCTTCGCGTGCCGCCCGGCGAGCCGCGGCTTCGGCGCCTCCAACTACAGCCACATCGGCGTATCCCCACTGAATCTGACGGAGACCGTCGAGCACGGACTGGCTGCCGGCGGCGCAGGCGACCACCGGAGTGTTGGCCGGGCCTCCGAACCCGTACTTGATCGAGATTGCCGCGGCGGCGGCGTTGGCCATCATCATCGGGATCTGGAAAGGCGAGACCC
>Ga0299907_10001715_pt1 | contig 12824 bp, 10 predicted proteins | sample RVTome_16_FD_198680 | JGI IMG/M metagenome (GOLD analysis project Ga0299907, IMG submission 198680) | Soil microbial communities from uranium-contaminated site in the Upper Colorado River Basin, Wyoming, United States - RVT152D67 (version 2) ... | reverse complement strand
TCGAGGGGACGGGGCGATGCGTCATCGACAACCAGAATGTCCAGACCTTCGTAGCTCTGGTTCGCAAGCGCGACGAGAGACTCCCGAAGCCAGCGCCGACCGTCGTGCGTAACGACGATGGCCAGAACGCTCGGCTGCTCGGAAGGTGCTGTTTCCGCTTCCAGGTTCCACGACCCGCGCGACATTGAAGAGGTTCTTGTGCTCATGGATGCTCGGCTCAAGCCGTGACGGTCTCGTACAGCGTAGTCCTACGGCGGGGAACTCGCCCGATGGATTGGATGAGCTCAACCATCGAATCCGGAGTGAGCTCCTGACCGTGCGTGGCGCCGGCGGCCCGCGAGATGTTCTCGTTCATAAGTGTGCCGCCGAGATCGTTGGCACCCGCTTGCAGGGCGAGCTTGGAACCCTCCACACCCATCTTCACCCACGAGACCTGGATGTTGTCGATCGAGCCATGAAGCGCTATGCGCGAAACAGCATGCATCTTCAAAGCTTCATCAAAGGTCGGTCCCCGGCGCGCCTTTCCCCTCAAGTAGATAGGGGCGGCCATGTGCACGAACGGCAGTGGGACGAACTCGAACAGGCCCGCATGACCGTCGCTTGCGATGGAGGCATGAAGCGATCGCACGACGACGAGATGCCGCGCCCAGTTCCGCGGCCCTTCGACGGTGCCGAACATGATCGTCGCGTTGCTGCGGAGACCGAGACGGTGCGCGATGCGATGCACCTCGCACCACTCCTCGGTGGTGACCTTGTCGGGGCAGATGATGGCGCGGATGTCGTCGTCGAGTATCTCCGCCGCGGTTCCCGGCAGTGTCTTGAGTCCCGCGTCGCGCAACTGGATCAGAAAATCCCCGATGGACAATCCCGAGGCCCGGGCTCCTTGAGCAACCTCGAGGGCGGTGAACGCATGGACGTGCATCTCCGGCAGCTCTTCCTTCACCGCGCGCAGGTACTCGAGGTAGTTGTCCGCGGTGAAGCTGTGATGGATACCGCCTTGCATGCAGACCTCGGTCGCGCCGAGCTCCCACGCCTCCCGGGCGCGGCCGGCGACTTCTTCGGGCGTCAGCAGATACGGCTCACCTCTGAGATTCAGTGACTTGGGTCCCTTGGAAAAAGCGCAGAATCCGCACTTGAAGTAGCACATGTTCGTGTAGTTGATGTTGCGGTTCACGACATAGGTGACCTCGTCTCCCACCGTCTCTCGGCGCAGCCGGTCTGCCGTTGCGTAGAGTCGTTCCGCCTCGGCCCCGTGCGCGGTGAACAGCAGTGCGATCTCGTCCTCATCGAGCCGTGTTCCCGAGTCCGCCTTGTCGAGCGTCTCGCTCAGTTGCGGGCGCACCGCTCGGCCCGGAACACGGTAGGCGCCGGCGAGCCCCTGTTCGACAACCAGTGCGGCGTCGGCCGGTGGCGCATGATCGGCACCCGAATACCACTCGTCGGTGCGTGGAAAGCCCTCGCCGTCGATTGCATCGAGAACCTTCGGGCGCAGGTCACGGTGAACCCAGCGATCCAGCGCGGTCGGTGACTCGCAATACGCGGGGTAGATCGCGAGCCGCTGCGCCAGGGAGTAGCCGCGCGCCTCGGTGACCTCGGCCAGCTCGCGCAGCTGGGGCCACGGTGCTTCGGGATTTACATGGTCGATCGTGACGGGCGAGACACCGCCCCAATCGTTGATTCCAGAATCGATGTAGGTGCCGTACTCCCGAGGCGTCAGATTCGGAGGGGCCTGAATGGCGATGTCGGGCGGAAGGATCAGCCGGGCAAGAGCGATGGTCGCCGCGATCTCGTCGACAGGAAGCTCGGGAGCGGCGGCCATCAGCGTGCCGGTCTTGGCCCGGAAGTTCTGAACGATGACTTCTTGAATGTGTCCGTGTCGTTCGTGTGAGTCTCTGATTGCGATCAGTGCATCGACGCGCTCGGCCGAGGTCTCGCCGATTCCGATCAGTATGCCCGTCGTGAATGGGACCCCGGCCCTGCCCGCGTTCTCGAGCGTCGCCAGGCGAACCGCCGGCTTCTTGTCCGGCGCTGCGAAGTGGGCGAAGCCCCGCTTCGACAACCGCTCGGACAAAGTTTCGAGCATCATGCCCTGGCTGACGCTGACCTCCCTCAGCGCGATCGCCTCGTCGAGAGACAACGTTCCCGGGTTGGTGTGCGGGAGAAGCGAGGTGTGCTCGAGGATGGCACGGCATGCGGCCGCGAGGTACTCGATTGTCGACGTGAAGCCCATCGCGTTGAGTTCCTCGCGCGCCTGGCGCCACTTGCGTTCCGGCTTTTCGCCGAGCGTGAACAGGGCCTCGCGGCAGCCCGCCGCCTCGCCCTCCTTGGCGATCGCGACCACCTCGTCGAGGGTCAGAAACGCTCTCTGGCCTTCGATCGGGGGATGGGCGAAAGTGCAGTAGCCGCACGCGTCCCTGCACAACTTCGTGAGTGGAACGAAGACCTTGCGCGAGTAGGTGATCCTCGGTCCTGTGGTCTCGTCGCGCACTGAACCCGCGGCGGCGACCACCAGATGGGGGACGGCGACCGCTAGGGCGGCGAGGCGGCGAGCCTGGGTGTCGTCGAGCCGCCGCCCGCGTACGGCGGACCTCGCCAGGTCCTGGAGTTCGCTCATCGCAAGGCAGGCTACCAGCGAGAGCCGCGGACTCAACTTTCGGGTAGCGGAGCCAAAACCAGGCATCAACGGGGGCGATTGGGTGCCGGGTCGGGTTGGAACGCCCGAACTCCGATGTTTGTGCGTTTAGTTCCGCCTACCGGACCTTTTTGCACGTTGTTCGTTCCTCAGCAGGTTCTGGGTCTGCTTTTCCTTGGTGCCGGTTTTGGTTTTGGATTGACTCCTCCATCGGGCCCCCTCTCCTATGCTTCACCGATGAAGGTCACCGCACTTGCAGGAGGGGTCGGAGGGGCCAAGCTGCTCGTTGGGCTGCAGCGCTGGATCGGCGCCGACCTGACTGCTGTCGTCAATTCGGGTGACGACGCGGTCATCTACGACGTGCACGTGAGCGCCGACCTCGACATCTGCACCTACTGGCTCGCCGGCATCGCCGACACCAACAGAGGCTGGGGGATCCAGGGTGACACCTTCGCCGTGGTCGAGGGGCTGCGGGCACTCGGTCTCGATACCTGGTTCAACCTCGGTGACCGGGACTTTGCCACCTGCCTCCTCCGCACCGCCCGGCTAAGGGCCGGCTCATCTCTTAGCGAAGCGTCGGATGAGCTGGCCCGAAGGCTTGGAGTTCGGGCAAAGGTCCTCCCGATGACCGACGACGAGGTCCGGACCATGATCGCGACCGCCGACGGGCGTTCGCTCGAGTTTCAGGAGTACTTCGTCAAAGAGCGGACCGCGCCGGAGGTCGTCGGTGTGACCTTCGCGGGGATGTCGGTTGCCGTGCCCGCTCCGGGGGTACTCGCCGCAATCGAGGAGGCCGACATGGTCGTGGTCTGCCCCTCGAACCCCATCGTCTCGATAGGCCCGATCCTCGGAATTCATGGCGTGCGCGAGACCCTCCGCGCGCATCCGCGCGTTGTTGCGATCTCGCCCATCATCAAGGGAGCCGCCCTGAAGGGACCGGCCGACAGGATGCTTCTCTCGCTTGGGAGCGAGGTGAGCGCGGCCGGGGTCGCCCGACTCTACGAGGACTTCACGGATGTCTTCGTGGTCGATGCGTCTGACGGAGACCAAGTCACACGCATCGAAGCCTCCGGCCTCAGAGCAACCAGCCTCGACACGATCATGAGCGATCACAAAGCAGCCGAGCGTCTCGCGGCCGAGGTACTCGATCTGACATGACCGCAATCAGCGTCACACCCCTGGAGGGACTCCCCGAGGTCAGACCGGGTGACGACCTGGGTGCCCTCATTGCCGAGGCGGCCGGCTCGGGGTCGCTCGCAGATGGAGACGTCGTGGTCGTTGCGCAGAAAGTCGTGTCGAAGGCCGAGGGCCGCCTCGTGCCGGGGACCGACCGGAGGGCGGCCGCGCTGGCGGAGTCGGTGCGCGTTCTCAGACGGCAGGGGGACATGGTCATCTCAGAGACGAGGCACGGTTTCGTCTGCGCCAACGCGGGAGTAGATGCAAGCAACGTCGAGGGCGACAACGTCGTTCTCCTTCCCCTCGATCCTGATCTATCAGCGCGGCGGTTGCGCGCTCGACTTGCCAACCTGCTTGGGGTCGATGTCGCGGTCATCGTCAGCGACACGTTCGGCCGGGCCTGGCGAGTGGGTCAGACGAATGTCGCAATAGGAGTGGCAGGGTTCGACCCCTTCGTCGACTACCGCGGGACCACCGATGCCCAGGGACGTGACCTCTCGGCGACGCGGATCTGCATCGCCGACGAGCTCGCAGGGGCGGCCGAGATGGTGATGGGAAAGACCACAGGTAACTGCGTCGTGATCGTGCGTGGTGCACCAGTGATCTCCGGTCGGGGCGCCGCGACCGAGATCGTCCGGCCCCCGGTGGAGGACCTTTTCCGGTAGACGACGCGCCGCGCGTAACACCCACGGATTTACTCGGCGCTTATCCCGCTGCTGGTAGCCTCGCTTGCCGTGAGCAAGAAACTACATGAGAAGCAGCAGCGCAGGCTCGCCCAGGAAGCGAAGAGGGCGCGCCAGAAAAAAGAGCACCGCCGGGCGAACCTGATCACTGTCGGCATCGCGGCCGCGGTCGCGATCGCCGTTGTGGCGGCCATCCTCCTCGGAGGGGACGGACCGACCGAGAACGTCGGCGTTGCGGTGTCGGAGGCCAACTGCACCGAGCGCGAAACCTTCGAGTCCGAGGGGAACCAGCACGTCGACCTGGGAACGCCTGTCGACTACGAGGCCAACCCACCCACCACCGGCAACCACTGGCCGCCCGAGGCGGTGGCGGAGGCCGGATTCAGCGAGGAGCCGGTGCAGCCTGAGAGCGTGGTCCACAATCAGGAGCATGGTCAGCTGGTCATCTATTACAACCCCGATGCCGATCAGGAAGTGCTCGATCAGATCGAGGACCTCGTCGAGCAGGAACGACAGGCGACCATCGGCGTTCCCTGGGACGGCATCGAAGACCCCTACAACTACGTCCTCACCGCATGGAATGGCGAAACCGACGAGGGCGTCCAGATGAGCTGCGAAAACCCCAGCCAAGAGGTGTGGAACACCTGGCGTGAGGACTTCCAGGGCAAAGGCCCCGAGAACGTGGGGATTCCCACGTTCTCCGAGTGAGCCCAACGTGAGGGTCGCGAAAGACCCCCCTTCGGGGGATTTCCAACCTTCGAACGCCGGGGGACACTAGGACTCAATGGGCCCCATTGCTTTCTTGGTACTTGCGGTCATCGTGCTTGCTCTGGTAGTGCTCGTTCGGAACTGGCACCGGTCATGCGAAAAACGGTACACCGCTCTTCTCGGCGATCCTGGCCCCGATGTAAACCTCGACCGCTTGCCGTAGCCGGTACTCTGAACGACCAGTACCGGAAGGCAGAGCCTAAATCCGTGCTCGCCACTCGAGCAGCCGGCCATTTGGATCTTTTCGATCACCGCTTCTCTTGCCCGCAATCCCTTTGGGGGAAATTTCCAGTTCTGCGTTTTCGCGGATGGTGGAGGCCAGGAGAGGAGATTTGGATTCAAGGGCCTCCCGTTGGCTATCAGATGACCAGGCAGGACATCATCCGACGACGTGAGAAATCCTACGGTAGCAAGTGGGTTTCGGGTGAGTAAGCCTCTGTGTACGCTGAGTGACCTTGGGGGGACTCCAGAGCGAAACGGGGTTGGAAAAGGTCGAAGGAGGTACCTCAAAACAAGGGTAAATCGGACAAACGAGTTACCGTATTTTGACATTCTGGGCAGAAGAGAGGTCACGTTATTTCGTTGGACAGTAGAACCGTGCACGAGACGATTGAGTCGCAGGAGAGTGTGGAGGAAGACCCGCGTCTTGTGACACGGCATGGTGAACTCAGCATCGTTCGAACCGCCGATGACTTGCCGAGCGTTCAGCAGATTTTGCTCGATGGTCCCCCGGGTGACGATGCTTCAAGCGTTCCCGTGGACGCTGCTCCGAAAGCCGACCTCGATTCAGATAAAGTCCTGAAAAGGTACTCGCAGATCGGGTTCGGACTCGCCGCGACCGACTTTATCTGCATCATCACAGCCCTGTTTCTCGCGCAGATCATCAGCCAGGGCATTTCGAGCCCCTATCCGGCCACTCTGACTGCCCCTCTGGTCACCAGCTTGTTGTGGACACCGCTCTTCTATTGTTTTGGTCTCTACTCGATCCAGCACCTGCCCGCATCTGAGGAGTTCCGACGCATCATCGGCGCTTGCAGCTTCGGCATATTGCTTGTGATCTTGCTGAGCTACTTGTCTGAGGTTGAACTGTCCGGTGCATTCGTAACCTCAGCTCTGGCGATGGCACTCAGCTTCGAACTGGCGGGCCGGCGCATCTGGAGGCTCACCGTTGGAAGACTCAAGAGTGGCGGTCGGCTCACGTTGCGCACGCTCGTTGTCGGCACAAACGAGGAAGCGCATCGGCTCGCCGAAGTCCTGAAACGCCGCGGCCTTGGCTTCGCGCCGATAGGTTATGTCGGATTCCCTGGGGCTCCTTCGCCAAACAGCCTGCCGCTTCTCGGCCATTTCAATTCACTGGTGGAGCTGATTCGGGAGCATGAGGCTGAGTGCCTGTTCGTCGCGTCAACCGCCCTGAAGGCAGAGGACATGCTAAAGGTCGTTCAAGCGGCAAGACAGACGGGCGCTGAGGTGCGCGTTTCCGCCAATCTCCCCGAGATCCTCACAACGAGGCTGTCCGTCCAAACAGTGGCGAACGATTTGATGGCAATCACCCTGAGGCCGGTTCGTCTGACCCGAGTTCAAAGGGTAATGAAGCGGAGTTTCGATGTCGTGTTCGCCTCCCTGGGTTTGATTTTGAGCGGTCCTGTGATGATCGTGGCCGCCGCTGCGGTGAGGCTCACTTCTCGTGGACCGATTCTGTTCCGCCAGCAACGGGTTACAAAGGGCGGCAGGGCGTTCACCGTCTACAAATTCAGGACGATGCTTCAGGAAGGTGACTCGCTGCTCACCGGGGACACCCCGGAAAAGACCGCAGCTTTCTTCAAGGTCGAAAATGACCCGCGCCTTACAAAAGTGGGTGGCTTCCTCCGCAAGCTGAGCATCGACGAGTTGCCGCAGCTGCTCAACGTCGTCAAAGGCGACATGAGCCTGGTTGGTCCCCGTCCGCTGCCAGTCGAGCAGGTCAACGCCAATCCCGAGTTGCTGACTGCTCGCCACGAAGTTTTCAGCGGTGTGACGGGCTGGTGGCAGGTCAACGGGCGAAGCAACCTCTCTGCAGAGGAGGCGGTTCGACTCGATCTCTTCTATATAGAGAACTGGGCACTTTCTCTCGATCTGTTCATCATCCTAAAGACGGTTGGGGTCTTACTTCGCCGGCGAGGTGCTTATTGATGGCGCAGGAACTGGAACTCGAGAATCGCACCACCGCGGTTGAAAAACCGCTCGAGTCGCGCTTCATCGTCGGAATGCGGGTCGACGCAACCAGCTACCGGGATGCAACGGATCGCATCATGGGCTGGGCGAAGAACGCCGAGTCGAGAATGGTATGCGCAGCTTCTGTCAATAACGTAATGGAAACAAGGGAGAGCCCCGATTTCCTCGATGTCATGAACCGAGCCGACCTCGTCACGCCGGACGGAATGCCGCTGGTCTGGGGCTTGAGGTTACTCGGGGTGAAGCGGCCGACTCGTACCTACGGACCCACGCTGACCCAAACACTCTTCGATCGGGCGGAGGTCTCCGGTCTGCCGGTCGGCTTCTACGGGGGAACGCCTGAGGTTCTCGACGACTTGCTCGAAATCATTTACGAGCGGTGGCCGGAGCTCAAGGTGACCTACGCGTACAGCCCGCCGTTCAGGAGCCTGACGGCCGAAGAACGTCATCGAGAGGTAGCTGAAATCAATGCCTCTGGGGCGCGTCTTTTGTTTGTCGGGATCGGTAGTCCGAAGCAGGACCGCTGGATGGATTCCAACAAGAACCAGATCGGCGCTGTGATGTTGGGAGTCGGGGCGGCATTCGACTTCATTGCTGGGGTCAAGAAGCAAGCTCCTTCCATCCTCCAGCGCTTGGGACTAGAGTGGTTCTTCCGCCTGCTGTCCGAACCCCGTCGCTTATGGCGGCGGTACCTCGTTCGGAATCCGAGGTTCCTATATCTCTTCGGACTCCAGCTTTTGCGATCGAGGGTCGAAAGGGCGAGCAAGGCGTAAGACCGGAATCGACGGGCGGCAGCTGTCGCCTCATGCACCACTCGATGCACACCAATTCAGAAGGATCAGCCTAGTTAGGGAGGTTTTAAGTGAAACGTACTGCTCTCGTGGCGGGGGCCGGAGGCTTCATCGGGCATCACATGGTCAAGTTCCTCAAGGCTCGTGACTATGACGTGCGAGGCGTGGATATCAAGGAGCCCGAGTACGAGCCTTCGGCTGCCGATGACTTCCGATTGCTCGATCTTAGGCGGCGCGACGAATGCATCGAGGCAACGAGCGACGTAGACGAGGTGTATCAGCTCGCCGCTGATATGGGTGGCATCGGGTTCATATCTGGCAATCACGCGGACGTGGCGAGCAACAACATCCTAATCAATGCGCACATGCTGGAGGCCTCTGAGCTGAACGGCGTAGCACGCTACTTCTATTCGTCTTCTGCCTGCATCTATCCCATGCACTTGCAGACATCGCCTGACGTGGGGGGACTGAAAGAGGATGACGCTTACCCAGCCCAACCCGAGGAGGGTTACGGGTGGGAAAAGCTCTATGCAGAGAAGATGTGTGAGTACTACAACGAAGAGGGGCGTATCCCGACCCGTGTCGCCCGTTTTCACAATGTCTACGGACCCCTAGGAACCTACGACGGGGGCCGCGAAAAGGTGCCCGCTGCGATCTCGCGAAAGATTGCGCTTGCCGAAGACGGCGGTGAGATCGAGGTCTGGGGAGACGGACTGCAGACGAGGTCCTTCATGTATGTCGACGACTGCGTCGAAGGAATCTACCAGATCATGCAGTCGGATTACTCTGCCCCACTCAACCTCGGGACCGAAGAACTCATCACGATCAACGGACTGGTTGACCTTGTGGCGAGTGTCGCGGGAAAGACCATCAGAAAGCGCCACGACCTTTCAAAGCCCCAGGGCGTCCGGGGACGCAACAGCGACAACACATTGCTGACCGAGGTTCTCGGCTGGGGACCGTCGATGCTTCTGGCTGACGGAATTCAACCCACGTACTCATGGATCCACGAGCAGCTGACCAAAGCCGAGATGCCAACAAGGCGTGCCAGCTAAGGCCAGGGTCACAACAGAAAAAAGGGCGTACAAATGAAAGTGACAGTGATCGGCACCGGCCACGTGGGACTCATCACGAGCACCACGATGGCCTATTTGGGCCATGACGTAATCGGCAACGACCTCGACCAGGAAAAAATCGAAATGCTCCAGCGAGGTCAGGCGCCATTCTTCGAACCAGGACTCACCGAGCTTCTCGAGAAGACACTGGCCTCGGGCAAGCTCAAGTTCTCATTCGACGCGCAGGAGGCCATCAAGGACGCCGAGGTGGTGTTCATTTGCGTGGGCACTCCACCAAAGGCCTCGGGCGAGGCCAACCTCATAGCAGTCGAGTCCACGGCGAAGGACGTGGCTCGCTTCGCTCAGGGAAAGGTTGTGGTGGTCGAGAAATCGACGGTCCCAGCAGGAACCTCCGCCCGCGTGAAGCGCACACTTCAGAGAGAACGCCCTGACTTCGCCGATAACTTCAGCGTGGTGTCGAATCCAGAGTTCCTCCGAGAGGGAAGTGGCATTCGCGATTCCTTAGAGCCGGACCGGATTCTCGTCGGCGCCGAATCGTCAGAGGCATTCGGAGTCATGCGTGAGGTTTACGCACCGCTCGTTGAACAGGGCGCCAAGCTCATCGAGACGAACATCGAGACGGCGGAGTTGTCGAAGCATGCTTGCAACGCTTTTCTCGCCCTAAAGATCTCCTACATGAACGCCCTCGCGCGGATGTGCGAACGTTCCGGAGGCGATGTCGACTCTGTCGCGGAGGTCATGGGTTCGGACGACCGCATCGGTCCATCCTTCCTCAATGCCGGGCTTGGCTACGGCGGCTACTGCTTCCCCAAGGATCTCCAGGCATTCGAGCGACTTGCGTCACGATTGGGTTATGACTTCACCCTTTTAAAAGAGGTTGAACGCATCAACGAGGAAGCGGTGACAGCTACGGCCGACAAGATCGTTGACGTACTTTGGAATTTGGATGGGAAGAGGATCACCTTGCTTGGCTTGTCGTTCAAGCCAGACACGGATGACGTCAGGTTCGCACCCGCTCTTACATTGGGTCGCAAGCTTCACGCCGAGGGTGCTTCCGTAGTTGGCTACGACCCACAGGCCATGGCAAACGCCAAGTCCGAGGTTCCCGAACTCGAGGTCGCATCCGACCCCTACGCCGCCGCATCGGGCTCGCATTGCCTGGTCCTGTGCACGGAATGGGCTGAGTTCAAGTCCCTTGATCTCGACCGCCTAAAGCTGGCCATGGCTTATCCGCTGATCGTCGATGGCCGTAACATGTTCGAGCCGGAGGAGATGGAGAAGCGCGGTTTCTCCTACTACCCGACCGGTCGCTCGCCCATCGCCTAGACCGGAGACTCAATGCCAAGAGCCGTTGTCACTGGGGGCGCGGGATTTCTCGGCTCCCACCTCTGCGAACGACTTCTGTCCGAGGGGTGGGAGGTTTTGTGTCTCGACTCCTTCCTGACTGGAAAGGCTTCCAACCTGGACGGCGTGGTCGGTCGTGCCGGATTTCAGCTCGAGGAATACGATGTCACGAATCACCTCTCGGTCGACGGTGACATCGACTGGATACTCCACTTTGCCTCGCCCGCCTCGCCCGTCGATTACTTGGATCACCCTATTCACACGCTCAAGGTTGGCGCGCTCGGGACGCTAAACGCGTTGGGACTGGCGAAGGCCAAGAATGCCGGCCTGTTCTTGGCGTCGACCTCCGAGGTATACGGGGATCCTCTTGTGCATCCTCAGCCCGAGGTTTATTGGGGCAATGTCAATCCCATCGGTCCGAGAGGTGTGTACGACGAGGCGAAGCGCTATGCCGAAGCGTTGACGATGGCCTACCACCGAACGCACGACATACCCGTGAGGATTATCCGGATCTTCAACACCTTTGGTCGCAGGATGCGCCAAGCGGACGGGCGGGCGGTTCCGACCTTCATCAAACAGGCTGTGGCGGGGCAACCCCTGACCGTGCACGGAGAAGGAGCTCAGACTCGTTCTCTTTGCTACGTAGACGATTTGATCGAGGGCATCTGGCGGCTCCTCAACGCCGATGTGACTGGCCCGATGAATATCGGAAATCCCCAGGAGATCAAGATCCTCGATCTCGCTCGGATGATCATCGATTCGGCTGATAGCAACTCAGAGATCACCTTCATCGACCGTCCGGTTGATGATCCTGAGGTTCGTTGCCCCGACATATCCATGGCCGGCAAGGTTCTCGGTTGGGAGCCCAAGGTGTCGCTCGAAGAGGGATTGCAACACACGATCGAGTGGGCCCGCCAGACGTGGTCGCACCAGTAATCGGTCAACCGAGTAATCGTTACCTCTACAAACTCATCGAAGGGAAGTGACTGCTATATGAAGTGTCTGGTAACGGGGGCCGCGGGCTTTATAGGGTCGAGGCTTTGTGTTCGTCTCGTTCAAGAGGGTCATCGGGTCGTCGCTCTGGACAATCTATCCGACGGCTCCATGGACAATCTCGAAGGCGCAGAGGATGTCGAGTTTCACGAGAGCGACCTTAGGGATGAGGAGGCCGTGTCACGGGCTGCGGCCGGTTGCGAGGTTGTCTTTCACCAGGCAGCCATGAGATCAGTGCCGCGCTCAATGGAGTTTCCAGCCCTTACAAGCGACGTAAACGTTCGCGGGACGCTCAACGTACTGCTCGCCGCTCATCAAAACTCTGCGCGCGTCGTTTCCGCATCATCTTCGTCGGTTTACGGTGAGCAGACTGAGTATCCTCTACACGAAGCACTCCCCCCTTCGCCGCAGTCCCCTTATGCCGCTAGCAAGCTTGCGGGGGAGGTGTATTGCCGGACCTGGACCAAAGCGTTCGGAGTTCCGACGATATCGCTCCGCTATTTCAATGTGTACGGCCCAGCTCAGGATCCCTCAAGCGAGTACGCCACCGTAATGCCCAAGTTCGTCCTCGCGTGCCTCACCGGCGAACGACCCACGATCCACGGGACCGGGGAGCAGGCGCGTGACTTCACCTACATCGACGACGCGATCGAAGCTAACCTGTTGGCCGCCGAGGCGTCCGAAGAAGCGTTCGGGCTCGTCCTGAATGTCGGTGGCGGCCGCCAGCCGACCTCCGTGAACAAGCTTTTGGCCATCATCGCCGAGCTCACCAACACCCGGCCCGACCCGGTCCATGCAGATCCCCGTCCGGGCGATGTCTGGCTCACGCATGCGGACGTGTCGCTCGCGGAACGCTCGATCGGCTACAAGCCGGTCGTGGACATCAATGAGGGCCTGGCACGCTCCGTTGAGTGGTTTACCCAGCGCTATGCACGTGCTTGATCGATACCTCTGCGGCGTTAGTTGCGTATCGCCTATTCGAGCTCGTGGCGATGCTGAACACATAGCTGCTTTTGAGTCCCGCAAGGAGGACTCGTCCTAAGGACGAGTCTCTTCGAGACTTCAGAGATGGGTCGGATCGACCGATGAGCTAGACGGAGGCACAGCCTCCACGACGGAGGCAAGAGCCTCCACGACAAAGGCAAACCCG
>Ga0299907_10001714_pt1 | contig 12824 bp, 14 predicted proteins | sample RVTome_16_FD_198680 | JGI IMG/M metagenome (GOLD analysis project Ga0299907, IMG submission 198680) | Soil microbial communities from uranium-contaminated site in the Upper Colorado River Basin, Wyoming, United States - RVT152D67 (version 2) ... | reverse complement strand
ACAGCTCATTTAACTCGTCCGATGCCGCATTTGGGACCGTCAGAGCGGCCGCTCCTCCCATCCTCCCCCCGACGCTGATCGCGGCCGCCAGATGAGTTCGGGGTCGGATCTGTTATATCGACCCGGGGACCGACCCGGTGGCCACGCCGAGCCGCATTCCAACCGGCGCGTGTGGATCGACGACCGGAACATCATCTTCGCCGCGGTCTCGTCAACAGCGTCACCGCGGGAGGGTTCACGATCGTGGGGTGAGAGTTCAGGATTGGAGCCCGCACCCGACATTAATCATCACACTTCGACTGGCAGGCTTCGCGGTTCAGCAAGGACTCGTCCTCGTGGTTGTCGGAGCCGGACCGCACTCGTTGCCGGACTAATCGGGTACTTCTCGCAGCCCTGAACCATCCCTGCCCTCGAGATCCGCGAGAAACTTCCTCAGCAGTTCGTCCAGACTGCGCCGCTGGGCAGGCGAGAGGGACCGAAGGAGGTCGTCCTCGTTCGCGAGGTGGGCTTCGATGGCTTTGTCGATCGTCGACTTCCCGCGGCGTGTGAGCCGTATGAGCGTTCCCCTTCGATCGTCGGGATCGAGCCTGCGCTCTACCAGACCCGCTCCGGCGAGGCGGTCGAGACGCTTTGTCATACCCCCCGAAGAAAGCATGGTGGTTCTCATCAGCTGGGTGGGATTGAGTTCATGGGGCGGATCGGACCGGCGAAGGGCTGCGAGCACGTCGAACCACCCCGGGTGAAGACTGAATTCCGCCAGCATCTCAGACAGCGCCGTGTCTGCCAGGTGTGCTGTCCGAAAGAGGCGACCGAAGAGCCCAAGCGGCGCCACCTCCAGGTCCGGTCGCTCCTTCCGCCACTGGTCAAGGATGCGATCGATGTGGTCGTTCTGTTGATCGCTCACGGTTGAAGAATACATGTCCGGCAAGTATCATGCCAGCAAGATACTTGCTGGAAAGGCAAAGGATTCGGATGGACGAAGCTGAGAGAAAGAGACCTGTCCCCGCCACGATGAGAGCGGTCCGGTTGCCCAGTGCGGGAGGACCGGAGACGCTTGTGATGGATCGTGTCGATACGCCGATCCCATCGTCGGGGGAAGCGCTCGTGCGCGTTCATGCGGCGGCCATAACGCGCGATGAACTCGAGTGGCCGACCGACCGGCTTCCCGCGATCCCCTCATACGAGTTTTCAGGAGAGGTCGTAGTAATCGGGTCGGAGGTCGACGACGCGGCGCCGGGAGACGAGGTGTACACGCTGTGTGGCTTCGATAGGGATGGTGGGGCGGCCGACTACTCCGCAGTGCCTGCGCATCTGCTGGCTCCCAAGCCTCGCTCGGTCGATCACATCCGTAGCGCTGCGATCCCGCTGGCCGGCTTGAGTGCGTGGCAGGGCTTGTTCGACCACGGACGATTGGAGAGGAACCAGCGGGTCCTGATTCACGGAGCAGCCGGTGGCGTCGGTCATTTCGCAACGCAGCTGGCCCGGTCGTGTGGGGCATATGTGATCGGGTCGGCGTCCCCGCGCAATGCGGAGATCGTTACAAAGTTCGGGGCCAATGAGGTCATCGATTACCGCGGCAAGTGGTTTGAAGATATCGTCGAAGACGTCGATCTCGTCTTCGACACGGTTGGTGGGGATGCCCTTGAGCATTCTTCGAGAGTTATGCGCGCCGGAGGCAGGATCGTCTCAGTGGCCGAGGAGCCCCCGCCTGCACCCGCCGAAAGAAGGATTGAATCTGTTTACTTCGTGGTGGAGCCCAGCCGTGCGCAGCTCGTCGAGCTCGCTCGACTCGTGGACGCCGGCGAACTGAAGCCTGATGTCGAGTCGGTTTTCCCTCTGCGCGATGCCCGCTCTGCATTCGAACGTAGCCTGACGCCCGGCAAGCATGGCAAGGTAGTGCTCCATGTCGACGACCAATAGACAACGAGGGAAGGCCGACGCGTTTCGGGCTCTTCATGAAGGTGACCCATTCGTAATCCCGAACCCATGGGACGCGGGGTCGGCTCGCGTGCTGGCCGGGCTGGGATTCAAGGCACTGGCGAGCACCAGCTCCGGTTTTGCATTCACCCTCGGGCGTCTCGACGGGAGTGTCACTCTCGATGAGGTGATCGAGCATGCGCGCATTCTCGATGGGGCAACCGACCTTCCGGTTTCCGTCGATCTCGAGAACGGGTACGGTGCCGACCCAGACGCCGCGGCGACGGCGATCACCCGAGCGGCCGCCAGAGGCGCAGTCGGTGGGTCGATCGAAGACTACGATCGTGCCGGCCGCATCTATCCAGTGGACTATGCCGCTGAGAGGATCGCGGCGTCCGTCGAAGCCGCGCGCGGACTGGACTTCCCCTTTACGCTGACGGCGCGTGCAGAGAATCACATTCGCGGCAATCCCGATCTCGACGACACGATCCGGCGGCTGCGGGCCTTCGAGGAGGCTGGAGCAGACGTCCTGTATGCACCCGGGCTCAGGACCGTCGACGAGATCAGGGCCATCTGCGAGTCGGTCTCCAAGCCGGTCAACGTGCTGGCTACGGCGGAGCTTTCACTCTCGGAGATGGTTGATGCGGGGGCGCGCCGGGTGAGCGTCGGTGGGAGTTTGACCTGGGTGGCAGTCGGCGCCCTCGTGGAGACCGCGACGGCAATTCGCGACAAGGGTGACTTCTCAGCATTTGCAAGAAAGCTTCACTTGGGCGAGTGGTTAGATGCGCCACGTCCATAAGACGTCGCTGTGGGTGCATAGGGTCCACGAGAGAGTCTTCGGTAGGAGCCAGTGGTTGAGGAGGGGATATGAGTTCTGAATCGCGGCGCGCCGCGGGGATCCTGATGATCGTGATGCCGACAGTGGTCTTTGGCGGCGCCAGCATTCTCTCGTTGTACGTGGGTGATCCCGAGTATGCGCGGAACGAGCTCCGGCAAGACCTCTGGCGCGCAGGGCATGCACATGCGGGCGTGCTCCTGGTGCTGTCCCTCGTTGCCCTCCGTTACGTTGATGAGGCGCGGCTCTCGAGCCGAATGAAATGGGTGGTTCGTGAGTCGATCCCGGCGGCCGCGATCCTGCTGCCGGTGGCCTTTTTCCTTTCCGTAACGTCTGCCGACGCAACCGAGCCAAATGGGCTGATCAACCTGGCCTACGTCGGTGCGATTTCGTTGACGGTGGGGCTGCTCACCCTCGGGGTCGGCCTGGTCCGGAGGTAGGACTGCCGACGAAGCGGCCTGTAGGTTCTTGCAATGCACCGATCGGCTGGAACGCGGACCATTCTTGAAACGGACCGCCTCTATCTCCGAGAACTGGTTGACGAGGATGTCGACGACCTGCTCGAAGTCCTGGGTGATCCCGTGGCAATGCGCTACTACCCCCGTGCCTTTACTCGCGAAGAAGTCGCCGGATGGATCGATTGGAGTCGGCGCTCCTACCGCGAAAACGGCTTTGGCCTGTGGGGGATGGTCCTCAAGGAGACGGCCGAGCTGGTGGGGGATTGCGGCCTTACGGTTCAGGATGTGGAAGGGGAGCGGCTGGTCGAGGTCGGTTACCACCTAAGGCGATCACACTGGCATCGTGGATTGGCCACCGAGGCTGCGCGCAATTGCTGTCGATACGCCTTCGATGCACTCGCCGTCGACTCCGTTATTGCGTTGGTGCGGGCCGAGAATGACCCGTCGGCCGGTGTGGCGGAGCGTGTAGGCATGCAGGTGTGGAAGTCGGTCGACCACAAGGGTATGTTGCACTTCGTTTACCGGATCAACCGCCACGCGGTCTAGCCGTCGGCCACCTCATGCAGCCGGGGCTTCACGTCAACGATCGGCGTTCCGTCCAGGGCCTCGAGGTTGCGGACCTTTATTCTCAGGCCGTCGAGCTCGAGGATTTCGACGAGGTGAAGACCCACCGGATTGGGCCGATCGGACGATCGAGTGCTGAATACTCCATGCTCGGGCACCGATAAGTCATCGCGCGGATGCACTTTGAGGATGTCGCGCCTTGCCCTGTCGAGCCACGTCAGTACGATGATCTCTTCTCCGACCCGGAGGTCGTCGAGGCCCTGAGCGACTGCTGCGTCGAACACCAGCCAGGCATCCGGCGATCCCTCGTAACCTTGTTTGGGTGCCGTAGTGGGATCGGTGAGCGGAGACTCCACCGTTCCAATCGGATGCAGGATGATCGGGTCATCTTGGTGAGTCGAATCCAAGTTAGAACCCCCAGAATGTCCATAATGATCACGTTGTGTATGCACGCTGCCGTAGCTCGATCCACCGGCCCACCGGCGGAATCCGACCCATAGTAGGGGAGCGAAATCCGGGTATCCACCAAAGTTGCATGATGACCATTCACCAGATGGCTGCTGCCCATTAACCTGAGCGCAAGAGCCGCCTTGGTGCCGGGCGGCGTGGGAGACATGTGGCCGAACTAAGTACCGTCGACAAGCTGTTGATCACGTTCCTCCGCAACTTATCGGGGGGATTCTCCTCTTATCGGATGTTCGGGGGAGACACACAGCAGCCCGGCTTCGTGGAGGCCGTTAAACGTGTCGCGACAAGTGCGGAGCCGGTGCTCGCAGCGGGTAGTGCGCGTGTCGGTGTCCACGGCGATCGCTTCATTTCAGACGACGGCCCTCTCCCCGACGACGACGGATACCGAAGGCTGGCACTCGCGTGTTACGAACGACGCGTGGAGGAACTTGCTCTTGCAGCCGTTCCTACGACCGATGACCTCGTTTCCCTATACACCGTACTCACCACGGCAACAGAGGAGATCGAAGGGCTCGGCGGCGCTCGGGAAATGCTCAACACGCACGGCGTCCAGTCCATCAAGCTCAACGAGGCGGTGGTCACGCCAACAACTCTCCCGGACTCCGATGTTTCGTCAATGGACAGGGATGTCCTCAACGTGGGCCTTGGAAGGATCGAGGGGCTCTCGAACGAGTTCTTGCTCGACGGGAAGAAGGGGGACGCCGGCTCCGTATACCAGCTACTGCGAGAGATCGTGGCAGCCCTTCCCCCGGACAAGGCCAACGACCTCGAAACGTACACGCGTTTACGGCAGTCTTTGGAGAAGCTTCCTGATGAGGTCCGCACCTCCCTGTCATCGATTCTCATATCCGACGTCGGCGAGGAGGCAGTCGCGGAGAGGATCATCGGATCGATGACGGACACAAGCCTCGCCCGGATGCTCGTCGATGTATCGCGCGAGACGGGCAGCGATCCACTTGAGCTGGCGCGCGGGCTTGTTGTTGGTGGGTTCAGGCGTCAGGATCTCGTGGATCTTGCTGCAGCGGCAGCGACTGAGCCGGGTGGGGGCGAGAAGCACCGGCGCACCCTCGAGCTGGCCGGCGACCGCTCTACCCTCCTCGAAACCATCGGCGACATCATGTCGGAGGAATCGCAGCAGCGTGCCGGTGAAGACGAGCGCTCGATCTGCGCGGAATACTCAAGCACTGAGGCAGAGGTCACCAAGGAAGCACTCACGACCTTCGCGGATTACCTCAGTGTGGACGATGACTCCGACAGATTGAGTTCCGTGCTTGATGCCTGGGCGCGCGCGACGCGCCTCGCCTTGAAGGAGGACCGAGTCACCTACGCGGTGCAGCTACTGCGGGTTGCCGACCATGCTTACAAGACCATGAAAACTGAGTATCCCGAAAGGGCGGGTCTCGTTGCTACTGCAAAGGCCACGATCCTCAACCAGGAGTTGATAGCCGATCTGTTGGAGGCTGGAACGCAGGAGGAGACGAGCGCTCTCGTCGAGATGTTCGGGGACTCGGCCTTGGAGTCGTTGCTTCAGCGATTGGCTGCAGAGGAGGTTGGAGCGCGCCGCTCTGTCTTGATCGGCGTCATCTGCAACCTAATCCCCGAGGGTCGCTCGATCCTCCGGCGGTGGGTGAAGGACAAGCGGTGGTATGTCGTCCGGAACGTCATGACCATCGTGCTGCGTTCGGGATCGTCCACGGCCATGCTCGACGTGATCGATGTCGGCGTGAACCATCCGCATCCAGCCGTAAGGAAGGAGGCTGCGCGTGCTCTCGCTCCCACGGGAGCCGAGGCCCTCCCAAGGTTGCTGACTCTAGCGACAGATGAGGAACGAGAGGTTGCTCTCGCCGCTGCCGATGTTCTCGGGTCGGTCGCGCTGGTCGCTGCAAAGGGTGAAACGGCCACCATCGGCGACGTTGTCAGAAGAGCGCGAGATGACGAGGTTCGTCTGCGTGCGCTCGACCTTCTGGCCCGCCATCCAGCGGAAGAGGCAACCGACGTACTGATCTCAATTTCGAGATTCGGCTCGAAGCCGCGCGCACCCTGGGGAATCAGACGGAAAGCGAAGGTTCTAGCACGACAGCGCCGAAGGCAGTCCGGATGAGCGACGTTCTCATCCGCGCGGCGAGGGAATTCATCAGGGCGTTGTCATCGGCCCACCAGACCTACATTCTCTATCCGGCAGGACACCCAGATCGCCGAACGGCGGTGAGAGGCTGCCTCGAACACGCCCGGACGCTGGTGGCGGAGTCGGACGAAGTACCCGTTCTCTTCATGGCCCGGCGCGGTTTCTACTTCGGCAGCTCCCTGCTCGCTCGTGAGGCACTCACCTTTACCAGACTGCTGAACGTCCTTGAAAAGGCGGACATCGAAGCGGTCGAGTTCCTGAATGATGTTCAAGAACAGGACATCGATGGCCTGCTTACTGTGATGCTCGGAGAAAGCGACCCGCACCTGGAGTTGTCGGGGATCGCGATCAACAGAGTGAAACCTCACCTTGGGCCTGAGGACGAGCGAGAACTCTACATCTCGAAGTTGCTCCGCTCTTATGCTGGGGGCCTCGAGTTGTTGAGGCAGTCGGCCTCCACCGTGGCGGCCGGCGAGGGATTCGACCTGGATTCCGCGACGACCCTGGTTGAGCAGGTCGCTTCACACGTCGAATCCGACCCGGCCCAAGCGCTCCTCGTGACCACCGTGAAATCGTACGACGACTATCTCTACTACCACATGACCAACGTTTGCTTGCTGTCGGTCGCTCTTGGATTCGCTCTCGGTCTCAATAAGGAACAGGTGGTCGTTCTGGGAGTCGGCGGGCTGCTACACGACATCGGAAAAGTCCTTGTTCCCAGAGATGTCTTGAACCATCCCGGTGCCTTGGATGAAGAGCAATGGAGATTGATCCAACGTCACCCTGTCGATGGTGCCGGCCTCCTGTTCGTAACTACCCGGGACCTCCTGCACCCGGCGTCCAGCATCGTGCTCGAGCATCACTCCGCCTTCGACCTTTCGGGCTATCCGAGTTTGTCGGCACGGGAACATCCGACGATCGCCGCTCGCATCGTTTCCGTGACTGATTGTTTCGATGCCATAACCACACGGCGGTCCTACCGAGAGGCGGACAATCGTGGAGCCGCCTTGAGCGTCCTCAAGGCTGGATCGGGAACCGGATGGGATCCACGAATCGTGCGATCGATGACGCGGATGCTCGGTGTTGTCCCCATCGGCACCGCGGTGCGCCTTGCGAGTGGCGAGACCGCGATAGTCCTCGACCACACCGACAAGCCCCTGCACCCTGTCGTTCGGATCGTCCTCGACGAGAGCGGCACTCCGATCGAGCCGGAGGATCGCGACCTTTCGACCTTTGACCCCAGCGCGGACCAGGGCCGGGTCGTGGCAACAGTGGATCCCGCCAAGGTCGGTATCGATATGGCGACGCTGCTGTTCACCGGCAAGGTGGAGGAGATGGTCGAGCCGGAGGACGCCGAGCCCGGACTGGTTCACGAGCCGGCCTTCGGCGAACCGGAACCCCCGGGATATTCGTCACATCACCACCACGAGTCGGAGCCGGAAGGAATGCGGATCGATCCCGATGTGGCGCCGCCGTTCGGTTCCTGAACAAGCAGCGGCTGGGGGATCTACGACGTATCGGCCTTGAGCGCAACGAGTCGCTCGACAATGCCGGCCCGATGCCGCTCTCGTTCTCTGATGTTGAGTCCGTTGGCTTTAACCTGCTCGAGGGGACGCCGCGTCATGTACTCACCTTCGGCGCGCGTGGAAACGACCTCGATGGCTCGCTGAAACCAGTAGATGGGTGTGACCGAGCTGCGGATATGGTCGACGAGGATCAGGATGCCGCCGCGGCGGAGGACCCGTTTCATTTCGCTTACAGCTGTGAGTGGATCTGGGATCTGACAAAGGGAGTACGTGCACACAACTGAATCGAATGTTGCGTCGTCGAAGGGCAGGTCGTGCGCGTCTCCCTCTCGAAGTTCGACGACCCGTCCAAGGCGGTCCGCCCTGTCGCGCGCTATCGCCAGCATCTCATCGCTGAGATCGATACCTGTGACCGAAACATCGCTCGGGTAGAAAGGGAGATTGAGGCCGGTACCTATGGCGACCTCGAGGGTGTTGGCGGCTGCGCGGGAGCACGCCCAATCGCGATGTTCGACACCGAGGAGCCTCCGCTCGACGAATCCCATCGCCTCGTCGTAGCGATACGCCCGCTTCGCCAATGATCGGCGCAAACGATCGTTGGATTGCTTTGCCTCTTCGGGAGTAAGCGCCATTGGATCACTGCCAGTCTAAGAGGTCGCCGGTTTCCAGGGCCGAGAAGGCGTATCCGGTGCGTCGATTGGGTAGATGGGTAGGACCGAGCCAATCAAGGAGGAATCATGGCGGAGAAGAAGCCACGCAGCGGGAAGCCGGACGAGCTACGCGGACGAGCAGAAGAGGCCATCGGGCATGTCACCGCCGATCCAGAGATGGAGCGAGAGGGTCGTGCCCGGAAAACCAAGGGCCGCGCCAAGCAGGCTGCCGACAAGGCCAAGGACGCAATCAAGGGCGTCACGAAGAGGGGCTAACTCCGTCGAAGCCGGCTGGAAGGTCCTCAATCCCCCAGCAGCGCCTCAGCAAAGAAACCTAGGACGCGGTCACGGTATTCGGTCGCGTGGTCGTCGATGCCCCCTGTGGGGGAGGGTGTCGGCCAAGCTCCAGAGCTGGGTTGTGCCCTTCGGACTCATATATAGGGCCCATCTTGCTCTCGACAGGCTCGTTTCCCCGATCGCACCGGTGAAATCGGCCCGGCCCTCAATGAAATCGAGTGCGGCAACAACGTCTTAAGGACCGTGCCATCCCCACCCGCGGACGAAAAAGAGAGGGGCCGGTTCCCCGGCCCCTCTTAGTCTGCTTGGACTTTCTGAGCTAGTCCCTGCCCGAAACGAACCTGAATAGTGCCGTCCGATCCGACCCGTCGATCAGGCCCAGTTCCAGTTCACGGCATGTCCCGAGCCAGTCCCGCTCGGTAACCCAGCCGTACTGGTACTGATCGTTGTTGCTGTTGAAAACGGGTCCCTGGCCGCTGGTCGACTCCAGTGCACCGAGAGGCTCACCGGTGGTGCAGTCAACCTGTCGGGACTTCGGGTAGCCGGACATAAGCACATCGAGACCGCGGTCCCCTCCAAGCGTGAACCTGATGGCCACCGTTCCGGTTGCCTTCGCCTGGTTCAGCGCCGGCGGAGCCGAGAGCCCGATGAACCCGGTGAATGGCCAAATCACGCCAGATCTGTGTCGGCGCCGGCGATGATCTCGCGCCGCTCGATGGCCTCCAGCAGCGCGCTGGGTTCGGTGGGAATGTCGGACAGATCCACTCCAAGCTCTCCAGGACCGTGGTCTTCCCTGGCGATCGACCCGCCTAGGTCGGGGCTCCCCTCCGCCTCCCATGCCGACTCGTCCTCAGGAGTGGGGAAGCCCACCCCAATCGGCTCGGTCACGGTGCGTCCCGACCCGTCCGGCGCAATCCACGTTTCGATCAGACTCGAGGTGATGAATGAGAAGTTCTCATTTCCCGAGCCGACAACGTAGACAGAGGTCTCACTGATCTGTTTTCGGGAGTACGCGTAATCTCCCGGAGGCGTTGCTCCTAATCCGCCGTTCGACCGAGCCCCTTCCGCAGCTCGGTGCAGGGCGCGCGCCGCTTCGGGGGATGCCCCTCTCCCCGAAGGCCAGAAAATGAATACGACGAGAGCCATCGCCGCGACGCTCATTGTTACGCCTATGGTGCGGCGAGCTCCAAGCCGGGGAGGGTCATGGTCGGACATCGAACAAGGAAGCTACCCCGCGTCACCATCCTTGCGGATCGATCGACGCTGGTTCGCCAGGCTCATCCCTGGCCGAGGAAGTCCAGAACGAGCCGGTCGAACTCCTCGGGTTTCTCGATGCTGGGTACATGCGCGGCACCTTCGATTTCGGCTTTACGCGCGCCGCGGATCCCGGACGCCAGTTGATCGGCGATCGTTCTCATATCGGGGATGTCCTCGCTCCCGACCAGTACAAGAGTAGGGACTGAGATCTCGATATACCGGCGTCCAACATCTGGAACCAGCAGTTCCTCGTCTGCTTTCTCCCACACCGGGAGTTGAAGTTCGAAAGCATGTCGTTGCATGTTGGCGATAAGAAGGCGAACAGTTGGATCGACGCCGTCCTGGCTGCGATTCGGCCCATCGATCCACATCCGCAGGTTCGCCTGCACGGCCGCCTCGATATCACCCTCCTCGAGCGCGGCGTCCTCCTTGTCTCCGTAGCGGATCACTTCCTTCGACCAGCTATAACCGGGGATGCTGGCGCCGATGAGGACGAGCCGCTCGACGAGATCGGGCCTCGCAAGAGAAATCTCAAGTGCAATGCGCCCGCCGAGAGAGGCACCCACGAGAGCGCTTGATACGACCTTCAATCGATCGAGCAGCTCAATTACGTCCCGCGCATGAGAGTAAGGCTCTGCAGGAATGGGCGTTCGTCCGAACCCGCGCAGGTCACAACGGATCGTCGTGTGTGAGCGCGGAAACGTGACCCACTGAGGATCCCATAACCGACTGTCGCACACGCCCGGATGAATCAGAATGACCGCTGGGCCGCTCCCCGCGACCTCGTGCCATAGTTCCATACCTCCCACCCTAGAGCCTCCGTCGACGCTCCAGTGGGGGAGTGCGGGAACCTAAGCCGGCGTCCGTTCCGGAGCTTAGAGCCCACGCCAAGCCCCACCGTAATGGTGCGGCGCAAGGCAACATGTTTGCCTGACAATAAGGAATCCCACTAAGCCCCCTGCCGCACCGGCCACAAGAGTGGGTGCCGGCTGTGATCCTCGCCTACGAGTCCGGAGTAGCTCCGCCCGGGCTGAAGTCACCGGCGCAAACCTGTGACACAGAACGACACATATCGACCGTTAATAGCCCGACGTTGCGTGCGCGGCTTGACCCTGGTTTTAAGTAAGACTAAATTCTTGGTGTGGCTCCGCTAAGTTCTGCCATCCAGGACTATATGAAGGCGATGTACCTGCTGGCGGAGGCGCGCGGGGAGGTCGCAGGCGGAGTCTCGACCACCGAGCTTGCCGCTCGCCTCAACGTATCCGCCGCTTCTGCCACCAGCATGCTCAAGAAGCTGGATGCGCTGGGACTGGTCAGTCACATCCCCTATAGGGGGGCCGAACTCACAGATTCCGGGCGCACGATTGCACTCGAGATCGTTCGTCATCACAGGCTTCTCGAGACCTACCTCGCCGAGGCCCTCGGCGTGCCGTGGGACCAGGTCCACGATGAGGCCGAGGTACTGGAACACGCCTTATCTGAGGAACTCGAAGAGCGCATCGCGCACAAACTCGGAGACCCCACTTCCGACCCCCACGGCCACCCCATCCCAACCAAGGATGGCGAGGTGGCTCCGATGTCCGGGCGCACTCTGTGGGATGCGCACGACGGCCTGTCGGTCGTCGTGGAACGGGTCTCGGATTCGGATTCCGAGGTCTTGAGACATCTCGCTCAGATCGGCGTCATGCCCGGCGCCACCGCGCATGTCATTCGGCGGGGTCCCGTAGGGGGCCCGCTGTTCATCGAGGTCGACGAGCGCGAACAGGTCGTGTCAAGAGAGGTGGCTGAGGCCGTATGGGTTTCCTGACGAGACGGAAGTTCCTCGCCGGGGTTGGTGTCGGAACCGCCGGTGGAGCCGCGCTTATCGCAGGTAGGGGCGGAGCCGCGACGCAGACTCCTCGACGCGGCCATGTCGGAAATGGTCTTACGGCAGGCGCGGTCGGCCGCGTCGACCACGTTCGCAACGGATTCGATCCGACTGCAATCCTGACTGATTTTGACCCAGGTACCACATCTCGTGATGCATCGGGGCGAGTTGTGCGCGAGTACGAGCTCACGGTGGTCAACAAGGAGATCGAGGTCGCTCCGGGAGTCTTCTTTCCCGGGTGGACTTACAACGGGCGCGTCCCGGGACCCACGATCCGTGCCACCGAGGGGGACCGACTGAGGGTCAAGCTCATCAACGCGTCGTCACACCGGCACACGATCCATTTCCACGGAATCCATTCCTCGGGCATGGATGGAGTGCCCGGCGCCGGCGAGGTGGAACCGGGTGAGGAGTTCGTTTACGACTTCATCGCGGCGCCGTTCGGTACGCACCTCTACCACTGTCATTCGTTTCCCCTCACCCAGCACATCCACCGCGGGCTCTACGGAGCGTTCATCGTCGATCCGAAACAGGGACGACCCGAGGCGAACGAGATGGTCATGGTGATGAACGCCTTTGACACCAATTTCGACGGCGAGAACGAGATATACGCGATCAACACAGTTGCGTTTCACTACGTGAACGAGCCCATTGAGATCGCAGCCAACCAGCTTCAGCGTGCCCATGTAGTAAACGTCACCGAGTTCGATCCGGTGAATTCCATCCATCTACATGCCAACTTCTTTCACCTCTATCGGACCGGAACGTCGCTCGAACCCGATGAGTTTACGGACACGATCTCCATGGGTCAGGCGGAGCGTCACATGATCGAGTTCATCTACACAGAGCCCGGCGAATTC
>Ga0299907_10001713_pt1 | contig 12825 bp, 15 predicted proteins | sample RVTome_16_FD_198680 | JGI IMG/M metagenome (GOLD analysis project Ga0299907, IMG submission 198680) | Soil microbial communities from uranium-contaminated site in the Upper Colorado River Basin, Wyoming, United States - RVT152D67 (version 2) ... | reverse complement strand
AAGTGAAGCGGGTTCCGGTCGCCCGAGATCTGCGCGAACGCCTCCACGTCCTCGGCGCCGATCGTCCGCGTCCAGGTGGCGCGCGACCCGACCGCCGGCGGCTGCCAGCTCATGCGACCCGACTCACGTGGGCTCGAGCTCGCGCGGCAGCAGATAGAGCGCCATCACCAGGCTCGTTCGCGCGGCCACGCTGTGGCGTGTGCCCGCTGGCATCCGGACCCAGGTGCCTGGTCCGGCGGGATACGCGTCGTTGCCTGTCGTCAGATCGCTCTCCCCTGACAGGATGTGGATGATCGCGGGTCGAGCCGAGGTGTGCTCCGAGAGCTGCTCACCCGGGGCGAAGGCGAACAGCACGAGCTCGACGCCGTTCTCGTCCGAGACGGTCTGGCTGTGGATGCCGCGAGCCGGGACGGGAGCTTCGGCAGCGAGGTCACGGAACACGGTGACTGGCACGATCTGTTCTCCCGTCTTGCGCTGGCGGTGGTGCAGCCAGCGTACTCGGCGCAGACGCCGCGATGTCCCGGGTTCATCATGGAAACATCCTCGCTCCCGCCGCGGCACGAGCGCCGATCAGGACCGTTTCCGGTGCTCCGCGTGGTTTGCCAGCGTCCGCGCCACGGCGGCGCTGATCGGCTGGCCCGTTCGCGCTTCGACGAACAGCCACTGGCCCGCGGGGTTGATCTCGAGGAAGACGTACCGCCCGTCGGGCGTAAGGCGCATGTCGATGGCGCCGTACACGAGGCCGAGTTGCCGCATCAGCTCGGCGAGGCCCGCCGCGACCTCGGTCGGGAGCTCGTGCCGTTCGATCCGCGCTCGGTGCATGTCGATCCGGAAATCAAAAGCGTACTCCGTGTCCTGCGAGTGGATCGCGGCAGCGAACACCTCGTCGCCCACGATCGTGACGCGCAGGTCGAACCGCGCGGGCACGTACTCCTGGAAGATCACCGGAGCGTGGCGGACCTGGTCGAGCACGGCCAGCTCCTCGTCGCGGACGAGCCGCGTCTCTCGCCATTCCTGCTCGGTCGCCGAGAACGCCTTGTAGATGGTGCCGTCCGGCCCGCGCTGGGCCAGGAAGCGTCGCACCTCCGACGGGTCGTTGGTGATCAGCGTCGCGGGGATCGCCAGGCCGCTCGCGGCGGCGACGCCGAGCTGATGTGCCTTGCGTGCCGCCACCTCGTCACGCGTCGGGTGGTTCATCCAGAACACGTCGAGGACCTGCCACAGACCGGCGATGGCTTCGTGCGACTCGTTGTAGGCAAACGTCCGGTGCGACGGCCGGCTCAGCTCCGGAGCGAGGACGAAGGGCTGCGGCCGGCGATACCAGACGGCGCCCACGCGGGCCAGGTCGATCTCGTCCTCGCCGACGCCCCGAAGCAAGACTGACGTTCGCGCGCCGCCCTCGTAGGAGAGGACCAGCCCGATGCGCTCGGGAAACTGCGCGAGGTCCAGAAGTCGCTGCTCGACGCCGAGCCGGCGCAGCTCGGTCGCGACGGCCGCGGCGTGCTCGTCTCGCTCCGACGAGACGATCAGGATCAAGCAGGCCCGGGCGGCTCGCTCGGACAGGGCCGCTCGCCCGGAGGCTTCACCCCGTCCCGCCGTGCCGCGCCAGCTGGTCGTGCTCGACAAGCATCGCCTCGAACTCCTGCCGGAGGTGCTCCAGCTGCCGTGCATCGTCGGCACTCAGCGCACCCTGGGCGTGGGCTTCCTCAAGCTCACGCAGGGCCGACTCGTACTCGCCCAGCTGTTGCTCCAGGGCGACCAGCGCCTGCTCCAGCGAGCCGGGGAACGTGGCGGTCCAGGCCATGCTGTGGTGCGGCGTGGCCAGCACGAACGGCGCGGCCCGCGAAAGCGGTGGCTGGACTCCTTCCGGGGGCCGGACGGGGTTCGTGGGATCCATGGCCATCTTGACCTGCCCGCCCACGTCCAGGGCGGGCGACTTGACGTCGTCGATCGCCTTGTGGGTGCCTCCACTGTCGTCGACGAACTTGAGCGTGCCGCGATCGTCGAGGAACTTCAGCGTCGGGCGATCGTCGAAGAACTTGAGCGTCGGCCGGTCGTCGCGGAACTTGAGTGTTGCGATATCGTCGAAGATCTTGATCGTCGGGGCGCAGATCCCCTCGGTGTCGTACGCGTACCCGAGGGCGTGGTGGTCGAGCATGCCGGCAGGGGTCACCGTGTCGCCGAGACCCGCCCACGGCTGCATCGCGTCGTTGAGGTTGTGACCGACCGGTCCGCCGCTGACCGGGACGTAGCCCTCGCCCGGATGGGCCGCCTGCCAATCGGCCCACAGCTTGTCCACGAAGCAGTGGTGCAGGAAGAAGACGGGGTCGTTGGGCGACGACGCCGGCCCCATCGAACCGCCGACCCAGACGTGGACCCGGTTGTGCAGCTGCGGCCCGTTGCGCCAGCCCTCGAGCGTGTTCCGGAAACCAGCAAGCGAGAACCCGTCGTTGTAGGGGGACAGGTCGTACGGCGTCGTGGCGAGCGCATTGGTGACGTCATTCGGTGCCGGCAGGGTGGGCGAGGAGGATGACACGCCCATTCGCCGGCGCAGGTAGGGGCCGTCGAACGCGAGCGTCCATGCGCCGCCGCTGTAGGCGAACGGCCCGGTCATGACCTGCCCGTCGGACGGGCGACCGTCGGGGCCCATGAAGTCGTCGGCCCAGATACTCGACGTGGCGCTGTTGTCCACCGTCCAGTTCCAGTACGGCAGCGTCACCGACGCGTCGATCGCACGCAGGTCGGCCTCGAAGCGTCGAAGGAACTCCCGGTGCCAGGGCAGGAACGCCGACGCGCGGTGGGCCGACGACATGAAGCTCATGTGCTGCTGGACATAGCCGTCGTACCCGCCGTTCGCCTTCAGGGCATGGACTGCGGCGACGAACCGAGACTTCTCGGTGCTCGTCAGGGTTGACTGGTTCTTGCGGCACCAAACCATGTCGGCTCCTTGTCGAGGGGAGCGGGCTTACTCAAGAATCCCCGGGCCGGCCTGACTAGTGGTCATGGTCATGGTCATGGTCGTGATCGTCGCCGTGTTCGTGGCCGTGCGCGACCGGCGTTCGATCGATCCTCGCCTGGCCCCACTGGCGGATCACCTCTTCGGCGAGCTCCTCGGGCGAACCGAACTTCTGATAGGCCAGTTCATGCGAGTAGATGCCGTCGTCTTCGACGACATAGTCGACTCGCTCGCCGTCGATGACGACGCAGCAGCCCTTCTCCGCGGCGTGGACCTCGACCGACTTGCCGCGGTAGCTGAAGGTACGCAGGTCGGACCCGGGCTCGTGCTCGTGCTCGTCCTTCGTGGCGGACGTGCTGGTGTCCTTCGACGCTGGCTGGCTCGCGGTCTTGCTGTCCCGGCGTGGTGTCCGCGGCATAGGACTCCCTCCGGCGGTTCTCGTACGTTTCCGCCGCGGGACCCCGTGGGGCCGGCCGCGGGGCGGCTTCCCCCGAACTTACGCCTCCGGGTCAAGATCCGCGAGACCGCGCTACCGTCGCAGGCGGATCCGCAGATCCACGGTCTCGCTGGCGCACTCGAAGTCGCTGCATGCCGCGTAGATCACCTGGGCGGTCGCCTGGCCACCCCGATACTTCCCATATGGGCTCGAGACGTCGATCTCGAAAGGCACGTTCGCGGCCGGGCAGCCCTCGACGTCGAGGAAGGCGACGCCCGGCAGGCTCCGGTTGCCGACGCGCTGGTTGAGTTCGACGATGACGATCGAGCCCGCCGGGGCCGGGGCGGCGCAGCTCACCGATCCGCGGATGGTCGCGTTGCCGTAGCCGTCGAACGAACCCGTGGGCTCCACATGCAGCTCGACTGCCTGGGCCGGGGGCCCGACATCGAGGGTGAAGACGAGCGCGCCGCCCGTGGAACCGGCCCAGGGGGAGGTTGCGGCGCTGAAGAGGTACGTCTGGCCGGCCTCGGCGTCGAAGCGGACGGCCGACTCAACGCTGCGCGTGTCGTCACTGCAGCCGAGCACGGCCAGGCCACCCGTGCCGTCGGACGTGCCGACATAGAGGGTCGTGTCGTAGTCGCTGCCGAACGTCGTGGCCAGCAGCGGACCCGACTCGACCGCGGTGTACTCGTACCAGACGCTTCCGGGATCCTGCCCGAACTCGGGCGCGAAGCAGTAGCCCGGATCGGTGGCGCCGATCGTGGCACCGGTCGTGTTCACGCTGTCCTCGTAGGGCAGTGCGGCGATGACCGTCGGGCTGCCGATGTCATCGTTGACGGGGGCCGGGGCGACCAGGCCGCTCGAGGGCGGACTGTCCTCGGGCTCGGGCAGCTCGAAGGTGCCCCGGTGGAACCGGACGGAGCCGGCATCGGCCGCCTCGGTGCAGGACTGCAGGTCGCAGGCGAATCCCGTCAGCTGCACGCTGGCCGCTCCGCCGAGGAAGCGGCCGTTCTCGCCGCTGACCAGGGCCGACCACGCCGACGGCGCGGGAGCACAGGCCGGCGAGGCGGAGCCGCCACCGATGACCGCGAAGCGGCCTGTCGCGAGCCGGACGGTCACGCCGATCTCGGCGAACTCGGCCGGGCGGGTGCACGTGACCGTGCCGGTGACCAATGCCTGGCCGGTCTTCGGGTGGACGCGTGCGCTGGGGTCAAGGGTCATCACCATCTCGAGCGACGGGGGAGCGACCTGGATCAGCGCCTCGAGCGAGCCACCGTTGATGCCGTCCTCGTTGACGTCGGCGAACAGCAGGAAGTAGGTCGTGCCGGCCGTCGCATCGAACGCCAGGGCGTCGTTGTTGCAGTCCGCCCGGCCGTCCTCGTCGGCGGTTCCGACGAACAGGTTGACCCCGACGAGGTAGTCGCTCGCTCGGGCATCCACCTCGACTCGCACGTCGTCCGCAGGCGTGAACACGTACCAGACCGAGGCGAGGTCGCCCCCGCCGGCGCCGCAGCCGACGTCGTCGCCGACGACGGACGCCTCGGTGGTGTCCTGGCTGATCGTGAAGGGCAGTTCGGACACGGCCGTCGCGCCGGAGGGCAGGTCGTTGTCCGGGGCCGCGGCGGCCACCGGTCCGATGGCGCCGGTGGCGACGACCGCGACCGCGGCGAGGATCAAGCCGAACTGGAGGAGCCGTCTTACTCGAGGGAAGGCCTGCATCGGACTGTCGACTCGACTCGTGAGCGGCGTCATTCTCGGTGTCCTCCAGGCAGGTGCGCCTCCTTCGGGCGCCCCACCGGACACTGAGCCATCGCGGGTTCCACCTCATCGGGGCGGACCCCCCAAGTCGGGTAGGGCCAGCCCTGACCCGCTTCCTCAGGCGATCGGGATCTCGGCGATCACGATGGTGCCCCGACCTGGCGGGCTGTCGATGGTCACCCGGCCACCGAGCGCGGCGACCCGGTCCTGGAGGCCGCGGATCCCGGTGCCCCTGGATGCGTCCGCCCCACCCACGCCGTCGTCACCGACCTCCACGTGGAGCATGTCCCCGCGACAATCCGCGCCGACACTGGCGTGGGTTGCCGAGGCGTACTTCGTGACGTTCGCCAGGGCCTCCGACACGACGAAGTAGGCCGTGGCCTCCACGGTCTGCGGGAGCCGCCGGTCGGGCAGGGCGCTGACCACCGCCGGTACGACCGAGCGTTCCGCGAGCGACGTCATGGCCGCGCCGAGCCCGGCCTCGGTCAGGATCGCCGGGTGGATACCGCGGGCCAGCTCACGCAGCTCGCGGATGGCGATGCGCAACTCGGCGGCCGCCTCGTCCACCGCGGCGATCGCCTCATCGTCCGGGTCGTCGCGGTCAGCGAGGCGACTGCGCAGGAGGCGCAGGGCCAGCGACAGCGACACGAGCCGCTGCTGAGCCCCGTCGTGCAGATCGCGCTCCAGCCGCCGGCGCTCGGCGTCGGTCGCCTCGACGATCCGCGCACGCGAGCGGCGGAGCTCCACGTCCGCCGCTCGCTCCACCGTGACGAGGGCCTGGAGTCGATGCTCGCTCTGTCGATAGAACTCGATGAGGAGCGCAACGGGGATCGCGGCGGGTGCCAGGTCGCGCACGGCGAGCAGGATGGCGCCGACGTCCTCCGGCACTCCCCAGATGCGGCGAACCAGGTTCAGGGTGACGCCCGCCAGCAGGACCACCCCCGCCACGAGAACCGGGTTCAGGTCGCGCCGCGATCGGCGTGGTACGCGCAGCCAGCGCCACGCAACCACAGCGGCGGTCATCGTCGCCAGGGCCAGGCCGCCGTACAGGCCGCCGCTCTTGTCCCCGATGATGGGCAGGCTGGTGGCGAACAGGACGTTGAGACCGGTGGCCCCGACGGCCAGGATGAGCACGGCGGCGCGGTCGATGCGGGTCGTCAGCCTGCCGCTCGGGTAGGCCAGGACGAGGGCGAGGAGGATGATCGTCGGGGTGTCTTCGAGGGCCAGGGCGAGCTCCCTGACGATCGGCCACGGCGAGGCGGTGAACGTGGCGATGAACCACGTCAGCCCGACCAGCGTCATGAGCCGCCCCGTCCGGTTGGCCGGCTCGTGATCCCAGATCGCGAGCCCGCCGTATAGGTAGGTCAAGCCGATGGCGAGGTGCAGGAGCCCCTCGTTCGGCGACCGTCCGGCGCTCATGGCGACTGCCTCGCCGGCGAGCGCCCAGACGGAGCCGAGGATGCCGATCGCCAGCCGGGCAGTCCGTCCGCTCATCGGCAGACTGTGCCACACGGCCGTCGGCCAGCGGAGCAGGGCTAACCCTGAGACTGCTCGAGGGCGGGGCCGGAGGCGGATGACCCGGCCGGTTGCCAGGGTCGGGGCTATCCCTGTAGAAGGGGATGCCCCGGTCGGGCACCATGCCTCCATGAACACGATTCTGATCATCGACGACCACTCCGGATTTCGGGCCCAGGCCCGCGCCATCCTCGAAGCCGACGGTTTCACCGTCGTCGGCGAAGCGGACGATGGCCGGTCGGGTCTTGCCGCCGCGCGGTCGATCCGCCCGGACGTCGTCCTGCTGGACATCGGCCTGCCCGATATCGAGGGCCTCGACGTGGCCCGCGAGCTTGCCGTGGATGGCCCCCCGCCGCTCGTGGTCCTCACGTCGAGCCGTGAGGCGAGCTCGTACGGACCTCGGCTTGCGGCCAGCCAGGCACTGGGCTTCATCGCGAAGGACGAGTTGTCGGGTCGGGCCATTCGGGCGCTGGTGAACGGCTCGTGACCCTGCGGATCGTCCTGGCCGACGACTCCCTGCTGCTGCGGGAGGGGATCGCCCGCCTGATGGTCGAGGCCGGCTTCGAGGTCGTCGCGCAGGTCGGCGATGCCGATGCCCTGCTGGCCGCGACCCGCGAGCTTCGGCCCGACGTCGCCGTGATCGACATCCGGATGCCCCCGACGCATACCGACGAGGGGCTCCGGGCCGCGGAGGCGATCCGCGCGGAGCACGGCACGTCGGTGGCGATCCTGGTGCTCTCGCAGTACGTTGAGACGACATTCGCCCTTCGGCTCGTGGCCGACGGCGCGGGCGGGGTCGGCTACCTGCTCAAGGACCGGGTCGAGGATCTCGAGGACTTCTCGGCCGCGGTTCGGCGCGTGGCCCGCGGTGGCTCGGTGATCGACCCGGAGGTCGTGGCCCAGCTGGTGAGCCGGCGGCGGGCGCGGGTGCCGCTCGACGACCTGACCGAGCGGGAACGTGAGGTTCTCGCGTTGATGGCGGAGGGCCGTTCGAACCAGGCGATCTGTGACAGCCTGTTCCTCGCGCCGAAAACGGTCGAGGCACACATCGCGAACATCTTCTCCAAGCTCGAGCTGCTGCCGGCCCCCGACGACCACCGGCGCGTGCTGGCGGTGCTGGCCCACCTGCGCGGCTGACGCAAAGCGACCCGGACAGGGTCTGCCCGGACTCGAATGGCGGGACTGCCCCGACGCGACGGGAAGGTGCGCGGATCACCGTTGAACGTGGCCGCAGCGCTGACGAGTGTCAGCGCAGGACCGGCCGGAACGTGAGGTCGAACATGTCGGCGTCCCCCCTGTCCCGGCATGCGGGACCCATCGCGTTGTCCACGGGGTTGCTGCTCGTCGTCGCGCAACTCATCCTCGTCCTGACCTACGACGCGTCGGACCGGATCGCGACGCTCACCGATCCGGCCTACCTGGTCGGCGGCATTGTCTACTTCGTGGCGTTCTGCGCGCTGCTCGTCACGCTCGTCGCAGCCTACGACCGGCAGGCGCATGCGGCCGGTCGTCTCGGACTGGTCGGCTTCATCGCGGCAATCGTCGGCACGATGTTCCTCGCCGGCGACCTGTGGTTCGAGTCGTTCGCCGTCCCGTGGTTGGGCGACGTCGCCCCCGACGTCCTCACCCAGGTCGGCGGCCTGCTGATGGTCGGGGGCTTCTCGAGCTACGTGCTGTTCGCGGTGGGCTGGGCCCTCTTCGGGCTCGCCAGCCTGCGGGCGCGGGTCTTCCCGGTCGCCGTCTCCGCCGCGCTCCTGGCCGGCGGCGTGATCGGGTTCCTGGCGCTACTGCCACCCTTCGGGCTGCCGCTTGGCCTGGCCGTCACCTGGCTGGGCGTGTGGCTCGTCCGCGGGCCCGCGTCCGAGCCTCGTGCCGCCGGCGCACTCGCGCCGAGCTGACCCCGATCAGTACGGAGCCGACGGGCTCGCCGACGGCCGAACGTCGGTCGCCGACTCCGTGCGACGCTGGTCGAGCTGATACAGCCCGAAGGCACCGAGCCCAAGGATCCAGCCCAGCAGGAACGCGAACCCGCCGAGGCCTCCGGCGATGAACCCGAGGAGGGCGAGCACGGCAGCCCAGATCGCGGCCCCGATCGCATAGAGCAGCCACGCCGGGAGACCCCGGGCGTACGTGCCGACGGCCAGGCCGATCGCCATCGCGGTCCAGACCTGCGCGACGAAGACGAGCGCGATGACGGCCAGCAGCACGACGATGAACGGGATGACGAAGGCACCTCCGAACGAGGCTGCGAGCTGGCCGAGCAGGGCCGCAAGGATCGCGAACAGGACCAGCAGGAGGAACTGACCGAACCACGCCGCCAGCCCGACGCCCAGCGCCGGGAGCGGCTGCGTCACGAGGCGGGCCCCGGGGGCGACGACCGCCGACGGCCTCGCGAGCAGCAGGATCCACCCGAGCACCAGGAGACCGAGCAGGCCCCCGAGGAAGGCCGTCAGGGGATTCTCCGGCAGGAGCGCGCGATAGCCCGCCCAGTCGGGATCGCGGCGCTCGGTCGTGCCACCGATCGTCGCACCCTGGTCGATCTCGGCCTCGCGGTCGGACGCATACCGGACGTCCCCCTGGACCGTCGCCTGGTCCAGGATTCGGAGGCGGCCGAACTGGCCGTCGATCGTCCCGGACACGGTTCCGGCCACGACCAGTTCCCCGGCCGCGGTGAGCACGTCGCCCTGGACCGTGCCGTCGATGCGGATCGTCCCGCTGGCTCCGGCCACGTCCGCGCCGACCGTGGCGTCGCTTCCGATCACGACATTCCCGCCGGTCGAGACGAGGTCCCGGGCGACGTCCCCCCGGACCTCGACGTTTCCACCCATCACCCTGAGCGCGCCGCCCACGGTGCCGTCCACCAGCACGGTGCCCCCGGCAGCGTTGACGGAGCCCGTGACAGTGCCGCGGATCTCGACGATCCCCCCGGCCACGGTCAGGTCGCCGTTGATCGTTCCGTCGATGACCGTCGTCCCGCCTGCGACGTACAGATCCTCGCCGAGCACCTCGTCCGCGCCGATCGTGACGCGATCTCCGGCGCGGAACTCGGCCGCGGTGGCGGCCGACGGGAGCAGGAAGAGCAGGGCGAGGGCAACAACAGAAGCGGGCAGGGCGCGGGCGAGGGAACGCATCCGCTGATTGTCCCACCGATTTCTCATCGTCGGGTTCGACGGCGAGTGCGGCCAGATGCGCGTCATGCAACCATCCCCCGACGCCGCCATCCGTCCGGCGTTCGCAGGCCGTGGCCGAAGGCCAGGTCGACCACGATGTGCCCGAGCCAAGCCAGGGCACCCACGAGCCAGAACGGCGAGAGGATGCCCGCGGTGGCGAGCCCGATCAGCGCGAGCGGCGGGACGGGGTGGTGCATCGCGTTGTAGAGGGGCACGGCGCGGCGTGGCAGCTGGCCGCGCGCATGCGGCTGGCCGACGCCCAGTAGGACTGTGAGGTGGGGGACGATCCCGAACACGAGCAGGGGCACCAGCCCGAGGTCGTGCGCCGTGGCCTGCGCGCCCGCGTAGAACGCGAGGGCGAGGCCCGGGACAAGCCACAGAAGGCGCCGCGAGAGCCGTCCGGGTCGGGCAGCGATGCGGTCCGGAGCGAGAGCACCTTCGACCGTCATGCCGCGGCGCTCACGTTCGCGATGCGCTCGTCGGGGGAGCGCGGCTCGAGGACGACGACCGCCGTCTGGCGTGACCGCCGGGTGGCGAGCCCGTCGATGTCGTCACCCCAGCCCGGGTAGTCGCCGAACGTGGCCCACAGCCGATCGCGCTCCTCGCCGGCCGCGGCGCGTGCCCGGACGGCACGCGTTTCGCCGGGGAGCTCGACCGTCGTGTCGGGTCGCGCTTGGAGATTGAGCCACCAGGCGGGCTCCTTCTCGTCCCACCCGTTCATGGCCAGGGTAACGAGGTTCGGGCCGTCCTCGTAGTACCCGACGATCGCGACCCGCGGCTGGCCGGACCGGCGTCCGATGGTCGTGAGCCGGAGCATCCCGAACGTGCGGCCGGCTTGTGGCCGGGAGAGCCCGAACCTGCCGCCGCTGAGCCGGTAGGCGGTGCGATGCAACAGCCAGAAGGTCCGCACCACGAAGCGCGGCGGGGTCCGCGGCGCCTGCGTGCCGACGGCGGTCATGCCGCACCCGCCTTCGAGACCGCGCCGATCGACGTGTAGGCGACGCTCGGCGAGCCGTCCGGGCTCGCCGTTTCGGCGGCAGCCTCGACCATCAGCGGAGCGTCCTTGCGGAAGCCCTTGAACGTCATCCACAGGCCCAGGGAGAGCTCCCAGAAGAAGATCGGAGCGACCCCGATCGCGTGCCAAAGGGTGCCGCCTTCGGTGATGCCGAAGATGTAGCCGACGATCCAGGAGGTGAACAGTGGGGCGCCGATGAGCCCGAGCACCGGGATCGCGCGCGGCACGAGACCGGATCGGAACAGCAGCCAGCCGAGCAGGAAGGCATTGAGGGCAGGGATGCCGGTTCCCAGCGTGAAGGCCACCTGGTAGAGGGTGGTGAGCGCGTGCCCGACGGCAACGAGGGACGCGGGATCGGCCGCGGCGGCGCCCGTCTCGCGCAGCGTCGCGATCGACATGACGCTCACGATGCCGATGAACAGGATCGCGGCCTCGAACAGTCGCGAGGCGACGAAGCCGATCGCGAGGCCCTCGTGCTGCCGCTTCAAGACGGAGAACAGCGCGACGGCCGTCCCGATGGCCGTGAGGCCGTTGACGATGTCGAAGAGGGCGGCGAGGCGGACCTGGCCGTCGGCGCCTGCGCCGAGGATGTAGTCGGGGTTCCCCAGCGTGTTGCCGAGCAGCAAGGCTGCGGGGATCGAGCTGGCGAAGGTGAGCAGGTAGAGGATGCCCGCGACGAGCGCGGTCCTCCTCATCGAGTCCATGGGTGTTCGTTTCGTCGCGATGGTTCGAGACGGGGACGCCATTGTCAGATTCCTTTCATGGGATCGCACAAAGTGGGTCAATGGAGCGGTCAGTTGCCGCGCGTGATGGAGCCGACGATCACCGCGCTGGGGCCGAGGTTGCTCAGGAGGATGTCGCCGGCTGCCGCAGCCGACTCGATCGCCTCGGTGGACGTCAGGGGCTGGCCGTTGACGGACTCGGCGAACGGGAGCGAGTTCTCGCCGACCATCGTCCAGGACGGGACGCACGCGCCGCTGACGATGCCCTGGCCGCTGCACAGGACGAAGATCCCCTGGAGCCGGATGCTGTAGGAGCCGCCGTTACCTGCGGGGATGTCGCGGACGACGTGGTCGTGCAGGAACGTGTTGGGCGGCCAGCCCTGGGGGCTGTCGCTCTGCGGGGCGACGAGATAGAACGCGTCGAGCTCGCTCGGCGTGGCGCCCGTGAAGCGGGTATTCGAGAACACCATCCGGTACTCGACGCCGTCCGCCCACACCTCCTCGTAGCAGCCGACACGGCCGGATTGCGGGCCGGTGACGTCGACGCAGTTCCGCAGGCCGGCGGCATCTGCAGCCGGCGTGGCAGTGAGGCCAAGCCCCACCGCGGCGAGCGCCAACGTGGCGATGAACAGGCGAGTCGTCGTCTGGATGCGCGTGGTGATCATCGTGTCGATCTCCTTCGTGGTTGGTCTAGTCGATGCGGATGACCGAGACCAGCGGCAGGCCGAGGTCGCGGACTCGCTGGAGGAGGCCGTGGAGCGCCGCCTGGTCGACGACCGAACCGCGGATCGCCGTGCTTCCGTCGGCCTCGTGGGTGACCGTCAGCCCGTCGAACCAGGCGGCCCAGCGCGAGTCGAGGTGGCCCGTGAGCCGGATCTCGTAGCGTCCGGCTCCAAGGCTGCTATTCGGGGTGTGTCGTTCGGTCATTCCGCTCCTCGTGCGTGTTGCCGGCGGGTCTCCGGCCGGCTACGCCGACTGGAGTTCCTGGAGGACACGCTGGAGGCGGACGTGATGAGCGCGCATCACCACACGTGATGAGCGGGGCGATGAACTTTCGCCGGGCGAGCCGCGACTACGCGCCGGGTCGGCGGTCCCGGGTGCGCGAGAGCAGCCCGAGCTCGGTGGCGCGGCGGACTGCCTCCCTCCGGCTGTTCACGCCGAGCTTCGCGTAGATGTTCCTGGTGTGCGTCCGCACGGTGGGCAGCGACACGCTGAGCTCGCGCGCCACGTCCGGGCCGTCGAGATCGCTCTCC
>Ga0299907_10001712_pt1 | contig 12828 bp, 6 predicted proteins | sample RVTome_16_FD_198680 | JGI IMG/M metagenome (GOLD analysis project Ga0299907, IMG submission 198680) | Soil microbial communities from uranium-contaminated site in the Upper Colorado River Basin, Wyoming, United States - RVT152D67 (version 2) ... | reverse complement strand
TGGGCCGACTCGCGCGTGGGCGGCGAGCTCGAGCGCACCGACACGGTCGACGTCGGGCCGCTGTCGACCGCCGACGAGGCCGCGCACGCCTACCGCATCGAGGCCCAGACGTGGGAGGGCGACCGCACGTTCCGCTACCCGCCCGACCGCAGCCAGGAGCCGGCGATCCTCGCGTCCGACGAGGTCCTGCGCGACGCGCGGATCCGGATCAGCTTCGACGGGCGGCGGACGGTCGACGCGCCGCTGGGCGAGTTCTTCGGCAGCGGCCTGGGCGAGTACGAGGTCCGCTCGCTGATGACCGCGATCGACCCCGATGGGTGGTATCAGGCCTGGTGGCCGATGCCCTACCGCTCGCGCGCCGACGTGGAGCTCTACAACGGCTCGGAGCGCACGATCGAGGCCGGCGACGCGCGCGTGACCAGCGCCCCCACCCGCGGCGGCGGCGACGAGGGCCACTTCCACGCCACCGCGCGCCGCGGCGACACCGTGTTCGGCCAGGACTGGCTGTTCCTCGACGAGCAGGGCGCCGGCAAGTTCGTCGGCGTCAGCCACACGATGGAGGGACGCATCCCGGCCGGCAACCGGCGCAACTACCTCGAGGGCGACGAGCGCGTCTACATCGACGGCTCGCGCACCCCGCAGATCCACGGCACCGGCACCGAGGACTTCTACGAGGGCGGCTGGTACTTCAACCGCGGCACGTTCTCGGCGCCGATGAACGGCGAGCCCGGCCACGAGGTCGACTCGTTCGGCTGCGAGTTCGAGTGCGACGGCGCGTTCCGGCTGATGATCGGCGACGCGATCCCGTTCGCCGGCTCGCTGCGCTTCGGCATCGAGCACGGCCCGCTGGCGAACGAGCCGGCCGTCTACGGCTCGACCGCCTTCTGGTACGGCCGCGAGGGCCATGCGCTGCAGCGCAGCGACGCGCTCGACGTCGGCGATGCGGCGAGCGAGGCGGCGCACGACTACCGCGGCGGCGGCGAGCGCAGCGAGCTGCTCGCGACGTTCGAGGGCGACGACGACACGACGCCGGTGGCCGACGACGGCCGGGCGACGACCGCGCCGGTCCGCTTCACGGTCAGCGTGGACCGCGGCAACGAGGGCGTCGTGCTGCGCCGGCGCTCCGACCAGGCCGCCCCGTTCCAGGCCGCGCGCGTGCTCGTCGACGGCCGCGACGCGGGCGTCTGGCGCCAGCCGCTCGGCAACTCGATCCATCGCTGGCTCGAGGACGCCCACGAGCTGCCGGCCGCGCTCACGCGCAAGCGCGGCGAGCTCGACGTCGAGCTGCGGCCGCTGGACGGCGCCCCCGCCTGGCACGCCGCGCGCTACGTCGCGCTCTCGCGCGTGCGGCCGTTCACCGACCGGCGCGACCCGGGCGCCGTGACCGATCTGCGCGCGCAGGGCGAGCGCACCAACGCCGTCGCGCTGGACTGGCGGGAGGCCGACGACGACGTGGGCGTGGCCCGCTACGAGGTCTACGGGTCGCGGGACCCCGGCTTCGGAGCGGGCCCGGCCACGCTGCTCGGCGAGACCGCGGGCACCGCGTTCCGGCACGAGGCGGGCCTCGGCGAGACCTGGCACTACCGCGTCCGGGCGGTCGACGCCGCCGGCAACGCCGGCGGGCTCTCGGACGCGGTGTCGGCCACCACCGGGTCCGTGCTCGCGCTCGAGGCCGAGGCGCTGCTGCCACCCGAGCAGGCCGACGCGCCGCTCGAGCGCCAGGGCAACTGCTGCGGCGTGCAGTGGTCCGGCGGGGCGCAGGTCTGGCTGCGCGCCCCCGCCGCCGGGCGCTTCATGACGCTCGGCTTCGAGGTCCCGCGCGCGGGCGCGTACGACCTCTCGGCCGTGCTGACCCGCGCGGGCGACTACGGGATCGTGGCGCTCGAGGTCGACGGCGAGCAGGTCGGCGAGCCGTTCGACGGCTATGCCGCCGGCGTCAGCCGGTCGCCGCTGACCGAGTTCGGCCGCGTCGACCTCACGGCCGGCCACCACGCGCTGACCGTGCGCGTGACCGGCCGCAACGCGGCGTCCGGGGGCTACTTCGCGGGCCTCGACGTGGTCGAGCTGGAGCTCGCGGGTGGCTGAGCGCCCGCCGCTGCTGCGGATGCGCGGCATCGCCAAGAGCTTCGGCGGCGTGCACGCGCTGCGGGGCGTGGACTTCGAGCTGCGCCACGGCGAGGTCCACGCCCTGCTCGGGGAGAACGGCGCCGGCAAGTCGACGCTGATCAACGTGCTGTCCGGCGTGCTGACCGACCACGACGGCGCGATCGAGATCGAGGGCGAGGAGGCGTCGTTCCACCGGCCCGCGGACGCGCAGGCGGCGGGCGTGGCGACGATCCACCAGGAGCTCGATCTGGTGCCGGAGATGCCGGTGGCCGAGAACCTGTTCCTCGGCCGCGAGCCGCGCACCCGCCTGGGCCTGCTCGACCGCCGGCGCATGCTGCGCGACGCGCGCGAGCTGCTCGCGCGCACCGGCGTGGAGCTCGACCCGGCGCGCCGCCTGCGGTCGCTGCGCGTCGGCGAGCAGCAGCTCGTCGAGATCGCCAAGGCGCTGTCGCTCGACGCGCGGATCATCGTGATGGACGAGCCCACGTCCGCGCTCGCCGACGCCGAGGTCGAGCAGCTGTTCCGCGTCATCCGCGACCTGCGCACCCAGAACATCGGCGTGATCTACGTCTCGCACCGGCTCGAGGAGGTCGCCGCGATCGCCGACCGCGCCACGGTCCTGCGCGACGGCCAGCTCGCCGGGACGGTCGAGCTCGCCGCCAGCTCGCGCGCCGAGCTGATCCGCATGATGGTCGGCCAGCCGCTCGACGAGTTGTTCCCGAAGGCGGCCGCGAAGCCGGACGGCGAGCTGCTCGAGGTCGACCGTCTCAGCGTGCTGCCGCGCCGGCCCAAGCCGGGCCGCAGCGAGCCGCGGGAGGTCTCGCTGCGGGTCCGGCGCGGCGAGATCGTCGGGCTCGCCGGCCTGATGGGCTCCGGGCGCACCGAGCTGCTGGAGACGCTCTACGGCGCCGGCGCGCCCGGCCGCCGCAGCGGCTCCGTGCGGCTCGACGGGCGCGAGCTCGAGCTCGGCTCGCCGCGCGCGGCGCTCGCCGCCGGGATCGGCTTCGTCCCGGAGGACCGCAAGGAGCTCGGGCTGGTGCTCGGACAGTCCGTGACCACCAACGTGACGATCGCCGCGCTGCACCGGTTCGCGCGCGCGGGGCTCGTGAACCGCTCGCGCGAGCGCGGCGCGGTCGTGCAGGCGATCGCCGACCTGCACATCAAGGCGCCCGGGCGGCTCGCCGCCGTCCGCACGCTGTCGGGCGGCAACCAGCAGAAGGTCGTGTTCGCCAAGCAGCTGCTGACGCGCCCGCGGCTGCTGCTGCTCGACGAGCCGACGCGCGGCGTCGACGTCGGCGCAAAGGCGGAGATCTACCGGCTGCTGGCGTCGCTCGCCGAGGAGGGCATGGGCATCCTGCTCGCCTCGTCCGAGCTGCCGGAGCTGCTCGGCGTCTGCGACCGCATCGTGGTCATGCGCGCCGGCGCGGTGGCGCTCGAGCTCGACGCGGCGGAGGCGACCCAGGCGGCGCTGCTCGAGGCCGCGACCGCGAGCGCGCGCGAGGCGGAGGCGCCGGCATGATCGAGCAGCAGGCCCAGGAGTCGCCGGCGGCCGCCGGCCGGCCCTCGCCGGGGGCGCTGCCGCACGGCCGGCGCGAGTGGATCGACTTCGTCTTCCGCTTCCAGAGCCTGTTCGGCCTGCTCGCCGTGTTCATCGCCGCGATCGCGTTCTCACCCGTGCGCAACGGCGAGCTGCTGTTCCTGACCACCGAGAACCTCGCCAACGTCGTCCGCTCGGTGTCCGAGATCGGGATCATCGCCGTGGGGATGACGTTCGTCATCCTCGTGGCCGGGATCGACCTCTCGGTCGGCGCCGTGGTCGGCCTGGCGGCGTCCGGCGTGGCGGTGCTGATGATGGAGCGCGACATGGGCGTCGCGCCGGCGGTCGCGATCGTGCTCGCGATCGGGCTGGCGTTCGGCGCCGTGCAGGGGCTGATCTCCACGCGGCTGGGGATCCAGTCGTTCATCGTCACGCTCGCCGGCCTGCAGGTGGCGCGCGGCCTGGCGCGCATCTGGTCCGACGGCCAGGGCGTGCCGCTCGCGTACGGCGACGGGCCGGACCTCGCGCCGGAGGCGTTCTCGGTGCTCAACGAGCGCCTGCTCGGCGGGCTGCTGCCGGTCCCCGCGCTGATCTTCCTGACCGTCGGGGCGATCGCGATCTTCGTGCTGCGGCGGACGACGTTCGCGCGCCACGTGTACGCGATCGGCGGCAACGAGCGGGCGGCCCGGCTGTCCGGCGTTCCGGTGGCGCGGGTGAAGGTGGCGGTGTTCGCGATCGCCGGCATGCTGGCGGCGCTCGCCGGGATCATCCACGCCGGCCAGCTCAACCAGGGCAGCCCGAACGACGGCGCCGGCTACGAGCTCGACGCGATCGCCGCGGTGGTGATCGGCGGGACGAGCCTGATGGGTGGCCGCGGCACGGTGGCGGGGACGCTGGCGGGCGCCCTGCTGCTCGGGATCCTCAACAACGTCCTCGCGCTCAACAACGTGGACGCGAACGTCCAGCTGCTGATCAAGGGGCTCGTGATCGTGGCCGCCGCGGCCCTGCTGTCCCTGCGCGGGCGAGACGACTGACGTGCAACCGAGGAGGAGGAGGTCCGCAGTGAGAGTCAAGACGAGGGCGCCGCTGGCGGTGGCGCTCGCGGTGATCACCGGGCTCGTCGCCGCGTGCGGCGGCGACGAGGGCGCCGCGACGGAGTCGAGCGCGCAGGCGAAGGCCTGCGGGCCCGACGGCGAGTACGTGATCGGGATGTCGCAGGCCAACAACGCCGAGCCGTACCGCGAGCGGATGAACGACGACATCCGCACGGCGGCGGAGGCGGTGCCGCAGTTCCAGGTCGAGTTCGCCGACGCGGCGCAGGACAACGCCAAGCAGGTCTCCGACGTGGAGAACTTCCTCACCCAGCAGATCGACCTGCTGATCATCTCGCCGAACGAGGCGGCGCCGCTGACGGCCGTGGTCAAGAAGGCCTACGACCAGAAGATCCCGGTGATCGTGCTCGACCGCAAGGTGGAGGGCGACGCCTACACCACGTTCATCGGCGCCGACAACCTGGAGATCGGCAAGCAGGCGGGCCAGTACGTGGCCGAGGAGCTGCTGCCGGACGGCGGCAGCGTCGTCGAGATCAAGGGCCTGCCCGGATCCACGCCGGCGCAGGAGCGCTCCGACGGGTTCAAGGAGGGCATCGCCGGCAACCCGGCCGTGAAGATCAGCGCCACCGGCGTGGGCGACTGGCTGCGCGACAAGGGCCAGCAGCAGGCGGAGGCGATCCTGCAGGCCGAGGACGACGTCGACGTCGTCTACTCCCACAACGACCCGATGGCCGAGGGCGCCTACCTGGCCGCCGACGCGGCCGGCCGGCTCGACGGGCTGGAGATCATCGGCATCGACGCACTGCCGATCCCGGCCGGCGGGATCAAGGCGGTCGAGGAGGGCCGGCTGTCGGCCACGTTCACCTACCCGACCGGCGGCAAGGAGGCGGTGGAGGCGGCGAAGAAGCTCCTGATCGACTGCGCCGAGCTGCCGAAGGAGCAGATCCTCGAGACCCAGCGGATCACCGAAGAGAATGCCGCTGACGTCTATTCGGAGCTGAACAGGAGATAGCGGATGAGCGAGCGACTGGGGCCGTCAGCGGCCGGCATACCGGGGGCGGCCCCGGCTCGCTCCGAGTTCAGCATCCGTGACGTGGCCGAGCGCGCCGGCGTCTCGCCGGCGACCGTCTCGCGGGTCCTCAACGGCTCCGCCAGCGTGCGCGCGGACTACGCGGAGCGGGTGACCGTGGCGATCGCGGAGCTGGGCTACCGGCCCAACCGCCTGGCGCGCAACCTGCGGCGCCAGACCGCCGAGATGATCGGCGTGGTCATCTCGGACATCGAGAACCCGCACTTCACCGAGATGGTCCGCGCGGTCGAGGACGCCGCCTACCGGCGCGGCTACCGGCTGCTGCTGTGCAACACCGACGAGGAGCCCGCCAAGCAGCGCGCCTACCTCGAGATGCTGGCGGGCGAGCGCGTGCTCGGCGTGATCCTGTCGCCCTCGAACCCGGCGGGCGACGAGATCTCCTGGGTGCTCGACCTCGAGATCCCGGTGATCGCGTTCGACCGCAGCGTCGACGATCCGCGCGCGGACTCCGTCGTCGCCGACAACGAGGGCGCCACCCGCACCGCGACCGAGCACCTGCTGGCCGCCGGCCATACCGGCATCGCGTTCCTCGGCGGCCTGCCCGGCGTCGAGACCGCCGACTCGCGGCGCGCCGGCTACGAGCGCGCGATGCTGGCTGCCGGCCTGGCGCCGCGCGAGGCCGACGGCGGCTTCCGCATCGAGGGCGCCGAGCGGGCGGCCGGCGAGCTGCTGGAGCGCAACGGCGAGGTCAGCGCGCTGGTGGTGGCCAACAACCTGATGGCGATCGGCGCGCTGAAGGCGCTCGCGCGCCACGGCCGGCGGGTGCCCGGGGACGTCGCGCTCGTCGCGGTCGACGACCCGTTCTGGGCCGAGCTGGTGCAGCCGCCGCTGACCGTGCTCGCCCAGCCCGTGCGGGCGATGGCGGACGCGGCGATGCGGCTGCTGCTGGAGCGCATCGGCGGGCAGCGCGGAGCCGCCCGCCACGAGGTCTTCCCGTGCGAGCTCAGGGTGCGCGGGTCGTGTGGAGTGAAATCGAAGGAAAGTGGGACGTAGCCGTGGCGAAGGTCGGACTGTTGACGTTCTCGGACGGGCGCGAGTTCGTCCACCGCGACCTCGCGGGCTTCGTGCACCAGGTCGAGGAGGAGATCGCCGCCGCGCTCGCCGCGGCGGGGCACGAGGTCGTCCGCGCGGACGGCGCCGTGTGGACGAACGAGGGGGCCACGGCCGCGGCGCGGCGCGTCGCCGCCCAGCGCCCGGACCTGACCATCTTCAACATCCCGGTCTGGGCGTTCCCGCACTTCTCGATGCTCGCGGCGCGCGCGACGGCGGGCCCGATCCTGCTGTTCTCGAGCATCGACCCGCGCCAGCCCGGCATGGTCGGCATGCTCGCCGCCGGCGGCGCGCTCGACCAGGTCGGCCGCGCGCACGGTCGCGCCTGGGGCTCGATCGCCGATCCGCAGGTCCGCGGGCGCGTGCTCAGCCACATCCGCGCCGCCGCCGCCGCGCGGGCGCTGGAGGGGAGCACCTTCGGGCGCATCGGCGGCCGGCCGATGGGCATGTACACCGCGGTCTCCAACAGCGACCAGTGGATGTCCAAGTTCGGCATCGACGTCGAGGAGATCGACCAGCTCGAGCTGGTGCGGCGGGCCGAGGGCGTCGCCGACGGGCCGGTGCAGGGCGCGCGCCGCTGGCTCGAGCAGCACGCCGCCGGCGTCCACTACGACGGGCGCCAGCTGACGCCCGAGCTGCTCGAGCGCCAGATCCGCGCCTACTACGCGATGCGCGAGCTGATCGAGGAGTGGAACCTCGACTTCTCCGGCATCAAGGGCCAGCCCGAGCTGACCACGCACTTCGCGACGATGGACGTGACCGAGGCGTTCCTCAACGACCCCTACGACTGGGACGGGCCGAAGGCGCCGCACGTCTGCGCCACCGAGGCCGACATGGACGCGGCGCTGACGATGCAGCTGCTGAAGGGGCTGTCGGGCACGCCGGTGCTGTTCGCCGACGTCCGCCACCACCACGCGGACCGCGACGTCTGGGACCTCTGCAACTCGGGCCAGCACGCGACCTGGTTCGCCGCCCGCAGCGACGACCCGGCCGAGAACCTGCGCCACGTGAACCTGTACCCCGAGGACTTCTTCTTCCCGGCCGGCGGCGCCTCGGTGCACCACCTGGCCGCCGCCGGCGACTTCACGTTCGCGCGGCTGACGCGGCTCGCCGGCCGCTACCGCATGCAGGTGCTGCGCGGCGCGCTGGAGACCTACGACGCGGACACGAACCGGGGGCTGATGGAGCAGTCGACCTACCACTGGCCGCACGCGTTCGCGCGGCTGGAGACGACGGCCGACGAGTTCCTGACCCGCTACGGGTCCAACCACATCCACGCGGTGCCGGGCGACCACGTGGCGGACCTGCGGGTCCTCTGCCGGCTGCTCGACGTCGACTACGACGGGTTCGGGAGCGCGGCGTCATGAGGCGACTGCTCCTGCCGCTGCTGCTCGTGCCGTGCCTGCTCGCGGCCGCCGGCCCGGCGGCGGCGTCCTCCGGCGACGACGTGCAGGCGCGCTACCGCCACACGACCCCGTACTACGACGTGGTCGTGCTGACCTCGCCGGCGCGCATCGAGTCGCTCGCGATCGACCCGTCCGGCCGCGGGCGCCACCGCGGCGTGGTCAGCAACTACGCGCGCAAGGGCTCGGCGCCGTACGTCTCCTACGGCGGCTTCAGCTCGCGCGAGGACCTGGCGGCCGACGCCGGGCGCCCGGTGCGGGCGCTGCGCACCGCCGGCGAGCTGCGGCTCGAGGACATCCCCGTGGGCGACCGCGGGATCCGGCTCGACTGGACGTTCCGCTTCCACGAGCGGACGTTCGACGTCGAGCTCGACTGGGACGTCGGCGAGCCCCAGCAGGACGTCTGGGAGCTGGGCTGGAAGCTCGACACGATCGCGCGCCACGCCGGCACCCAGGACGACCCCGACCTGCCGGGGGGCGACCGCGGCCCGTACACCGAGGGCGCGCACGTCCTGCTGTGGGAGGACGACCCGCGCTACGCGTTCACGCTGGTGACCGCGTTCGCCGCCGGCAGCGCCGACCGCGGCGACAACGTGTTCCTCGAGCTGGGCGGCGGGCGGCCGGTCACGTGGGCGGCGTGGCAGACGGTCTGGCGCAACGGCGGCACGAGCCTGCCGGCAGGCCCGATCCGGGGCGGCCGCTGGCGGATCGGCGCGTCCGGCGCCCCGCGCGACGCCGGCTACGGCGCGGCGCTGGCCGACGCGGCGGGCGGCGGCGCCGCCGCGACCCCCGACCCCGGCCCGGACGACGAGTTCAGCGCCCGCGAGCGCGGGCGCGAGTTCGCCGCCCGGCTCGGGCCGCCGCATGGCGGCGGCCGGCCGCGCGCCGAGCGCCACGCCGGCGGCGCGGTCACGCTGTCCGACGGCTGCGTCGCCACGGCGCTGGTGCCGGCCGGCGGCGGGCGCTACGAGGCGTACTACTACGCGGCGGCCGGCTCGCGCTGGCGGCTCGCCGCGGCCGCCGGGCCGACGCGGCGCTTCACCGCCGCCGCGGCCGCCGGCGACGCCCTGCTCGTCAGCGCCGAGGGCGTCGGCTGGGACGGCCGCGTGCGCTCGCGCAGCGACGAGCACTGGACGATCCGCTCGCGGCCTTGCCGCGTACACGTCGAGTCGACCGACACGCCGGTCGCCGGCGGCGGGGCGCCGCCGATGCACACCGTGCTCGCCTACCCGGGCGAGGCCTCCAAGCACGAGGTCGCGGACTACGACGTGGTCGCGAGCCCGCACCTGCGCCCGCAGGCGGACCTGGTGATCGGCCAGCACACGATGTGGTCGCCGGCGCTGGCGGTCCAGGAGGGCGCGGCGTCGGTCGCGCTCGTGCCGGACCTGCTGGCGCACCGCCGCCACGGCCACTATGGCCCCGAGCGCTCGAGCCGCTACTACGCGCCGGCACTCGACCTCGACGTCCACAACCGGCTCGTCGACGCCCCGGTGCTCGGGTTCGGCTGGCGCTCGACCGAGGGCGTCTACGGCTACTACTGGCGCGACCTGCCGGACGCGGCGCCGGAGCGGCCGGTGCCGCTCTCCTACGACGTCCTCGTGCGCGCGGACGCGCCGGAGCGCAGCGTGGTGTCGGACACCCAGCGGCTGCTGTGGGACGGCGTCGGCCACCGCTACTTCGAGCAGTCGCGGCTGCCGCAGACCCAGCCGGCGGACCGCGCGTTCGAGGAGGCGTGGTCGCACTGGGAGCCGCTCTACGGCGAGCGCGTCGTCGACGGCGAGCGGCGCGGCGCGGTGCGGATCGACCGCGAGTTCCCGCCCGACATCATGTTCATGAGCTGGTTCAACGCGCTGCGGACGAGCTACGGGCTCTACAGCCAGGGCGTGCAGCGCGGCGACGCCGAGCTGCGGGCCAAGGGCCGGGCGACGCTCGACCTGCTGCTCTCCGCGCCTCGCGAGCAGGGCGCGTTCGGGACCGTGGTCGGCCTGCGCGACGGCGGATTCGAGTGGTTCGGGAGCCAGAAGAACTACGCGAACCAGATGCCGTGGGGCCCGCGCTCGTACGCCACCTTCGACATGGGCTGGGCCGCCTACTGGGTGCTGCGCTGGCACCAGGACCTCGAGCCGGACGCGCGGGCGCTCGCGTTCGCCCGCTCCTACGGCGACTTCCTGCTCGGCCGGCAGCTCCCGAGCGGGGCGGTCCCGTCGTGGATCGCGCAGGGCACGCTCGCGGTCGACCCGCACCTGCGCGAGTCGGCCCAGACCGCCACCTCGGTGCTGTTCCTCGCCGAGCTGGCGAAGGTCACCGGCGCCGCGCGCTACCGCGAGGCCGCCGAGCGCGCCGCCGACTACGTCTGGCGCGAGCACCACCTCGAGCAGCGCTGGGACGACTTCGAGCCCTACTACTCGAACGCCCCGAAGGCGGAGGGCGCGAGCGACCCGATCTCCGGCCAGCAGGCCCAGAACACGCTGGCGATGCACTTCGCGGGCGCCGGCATGCTGACGCTGGGCGGCCTGGCGCCGCACTCCGCGTGGCTCGAGCGCTCCGAGCGGGTGATCGACTACACGCTCCAGTACCAGGCGGTGTGGCCGGCCAGCTTCCTCTCGATGTACACGTTCGGCGGCTTCTCGGTCCAGAACGGCGACCAGGAGTGGCTCGACGCGCGCCAGTCGCAGATCGGGCTGACGCTGCTCGACCTCGCGCGCGCGACGGGCCGCGCCGAGTACGCCGAGCGCGGCATCGCGGCGGTCCGCGCCGGCTACGCGACGATGGCCTCGCCGTCGGCCGAGATCATCAACCCGAAGTTCTTCGACGCCTACCCGGTCGGGCGCGGGCCGGAGAACTACGCCCACTCGACGTACGACGAGCCGGCCGGCTACACGGCGTTCGACTGGGGCCAGGGCTCCGCCGCCGCCGGGTTCGCCGAGGCGCGCAACCGCTTCGGCGACGTCTGGGTCGACGGTCGCCACGGGCGCGCGTACGGGATCGACGACGTGCACGTGGAGTCGATGCGCCTGCAGGGGGCGAACCTCGACCTCGAGCTCTCCTCGCCGAGTCCCGGGCACCGCGTGCTGCTCAAGGCGGACGGGCTGCGGACGCCGCAGGTCCACCTGCGCGTCGGCGGCGAGCCGCGGCGCACGGTCACGCGCGAGCAGCTCGAGCAGGGCGTCGAGGTCGCGACCGCGCAGGACGTGCGGATCGTCCACAACCCGGCCCGCACGGAGCCCGCGATCGCCGGCGCGCCGTTCGAGCTGAGCGCGGCGATCACCGACGACGACCCGGTGCGCGCGGCCGCGGTCCGCTACCGCAGCGGCGGCGGGGCCTGGGCCGAGCGGCCGCTGGCGCCCGCCGGCGGCGACCGCTGGACCGGCACGATCCCGGGCGACGCGATCGTGCCCGGCCGCCCGCTCGAGTACCACCTGACCGCGGCGAGCGCGTCCGATCGCGGCCAGGCGCCGGAGGTCGACCCCGAGCAGGTCCCGTTCGTGCAGGAGCCGGTCGAGGGCCGCGTCGTCGAGCGACCGGGCTACCGCCTCGTCGTCACGACCGCGCCGGAGGCCGCGATCGCCTCGCTGGAGGTCGACCCGGACGGCGACGGGACGTTCCGGCGCGTGCTCGACTCCTCGGCGCGCGGGACGCTGCCGTACCTGGCGGTCGGCGGGTTCGGCGCCACCGACCGGCCCGGGGCGGCCGCTTCGGTGGAGGCGACCGACGACCGCATCGTGCTGCGCGGCATCCCGCTCGGCGACGAGCCGGTCACCGCCGACTGGACGTTCGAGCTCGGCGACGAGACGTTCGACGCCGCGCTCGAATGGCACGTGCGCGGCGCGCTCAACGCGCCGGCCTGGGAGGTGGCGTGGAGCTGGGACACGACGCTGCCGCGACTCGGCGACCCGGACGACCTCGAGCGGCCCGGCGGCGACGTGCGTGGCTTCCCGGCGTGGACGATCGCCCACGACGACGAGCTGACGCTGGCCGCCGCGTACCGGCCCGGCTCGGCCTGGTCGGAGGACAACCACTGGTTCGGGCCCGGCGGCAGCGTGTCCTGGCAGCCGCTGTGGCAGCCGGGCGGGCGCGCCTGGCCGCCCGGCGACTACGCGGGCGGCGCGTGGCGCATCGGCGCGAGCGACCGGCCGGCCGACGCCGCGTTCGCGGACGGGCTCTGGGAGCCCGGCGGATAAGCTGCCGCGGGTGACGCGCGCGGAGGGCTCCTTCAACCTGCGGAAGTTCCTCCTGAGCGGGGCCGGCTGGCCGTACCTGCTGGTCCCGTTCATCCCGATCGCGATCGCGCTGGAGCTCGCCCACGCCGAGGCGACGCTGGTCTTCGCCGCGTCGGCCGCGGGCGTGATCCCGACCGCCGCGCTGATGGGGCGCGCGACCGAGGAGCTCGCCGCGCGCTCCGGGCCCGGCATCGGCGGCTTCCTGAACGTCACCTTCGGCAACGCGCCGGAGCTGATCATCGCCTTCTTCGCCCTCAACGAGGGGCTGCAGGAGGTCGTCAAGGCGTCGCTGATCGGCTCGATCCTCGGCAACATCCTGCTCGTCATGGGCGCCGCGATGTTGGTCGGCGGACTCAAGTACAAGACACAG
>Ga0299907_10001710_pt1 | contig 12832 bp, 10 predicted proteins | sample RVTome_16_FD_198680 | JGI IMG/M metagenome (GOLD analysis project Ga0299907, IMG submission 198680) | Soil microbial communities from uranium-contaminated site in the Upper Colorado River Basin, Wyoming, United States - RVT152D67 (version 2) ... | reverse complement strand
GGGGTCCTGATCGTCCTCGCGTGGAAGTCCCTCAGGTGAAGACCGTGGCGGCCCTCGCACGCTGGTTGGAGACTCTCGTTTCAGCGGAGGACCGGCAGATGCCGATGTAGTTGGGGTCATGGCTGCCCCGCAGGTCTCCTCAGGTTGGAGGCGTGGGTCGCCCGGAGCTCAGCACCTCACGGAGTCGCTCGGGCCGCGCGCGCTCCGCGTCGGCCTGCGCACGACGCTCCTCGCGCCGCTCGCAGCGGCCGCGTCGGTGGCGATCTTCGGTGGAGACGGACCCGGTCTCGGCTCGTTCATGCCGCTGTTCCTGGGGTTGGTCGCGGTCGGAGCGGTCGTCGCGTTCCTGCCCTGGGAGCGGCTGCACGGGACCCCGACCGGCAGCCGGATCCTGCTCGTCTGGGCGGTCCTCGACGTCGTGCTGATCACGATCGCGGGGCGTGCCACCGACGTTTCGGACGGCGCCCTCCCCCTCGCCTACGCGGTCACGTTCGTCTTCTTCTCGGTCGTGCTCTCGCCCGGCGCGCAGGTCGCATACCTCTGCTTCATGCTCGCGTGCTACGGGGTGGTGTCCGCCTCGAACTTCGGGCCGCTGTCGTTCCTGATGCTGGCGATCGTCGGCGTCCTCGCGATCTTCCTCTCGCGCGAGTTGCGCCAGCGGATCACCGCGCACGAGCGCGCGCGGAAGGGTTCGGAGCGACGCTGGGCGGTCGTCGGGACGGTGTCGAGCGCGGCACGCGACGTGTCCGGTGCCGAGGTGCGTCGCGTCTTGGAGGGCGTCGTGGAGGCGATCGTCGCGCTCGGATACGAGACCGCCGCGATCCACCTGCCCGGCGAGCAGGGCGAGCTCCAGGTCGTGCTGCCCGCGGCCGCGGCGACGGATCCGACGCTCGGGATCCGAACGCTCCCCGACGCGTTCCGCACACAGGTGCTCGACGAAGGCCGAGACGCGATCCTGCAGATGCGGGAGCTCGATCGCGGAGCTGCGAGAGGCCTCCGCTCCTCGGGCATCCAGTCGCTCGCCGCGGTCCCGATCGTGGTGGGCGAACGTCCCGAGGGTGTCCTGCTCGTGGGGAGCGCCGATCCGGAGGGGATCACCAAGGGGGAGCTCGAGGCGTTCGCGATGCTCGCGACGACCGCGGCGATGGCGCTCAACAACGCACGGCGAGCCGACGAGCGGCGCCAGGTCGAGGAGCGTCTCACCGACGCGGGCGCCGTCCGGGCGGAGGTGCTCGCGACGCTGTCGGACGAGGTCCGCAAGCCCCTCGGCGCGGTGACGGAGACGAGCCGGGCCCTGCGGGAGACGTTCGGGAACGAGGATCGGCGCCGGCTGATCGAACGCCTGGCCGCGAGCGCAACCGCGCTCGACGTCACGCTCGGCGGCTCCCTCGACCTGTCCCTCCTCGAGGCGAGCCGTGTGGAGCTCCATCACGAGGACGTGGACGTCGGTGAGCTGGTCTCAGGGGCGCTGACGCGGCTCGCCGGTCTGTTCGAGGGCCGCGACCTCCGGGCCGACGTGCCGACCGGACTGACCGTCGAGGCCGACCGCGGTCTCCTCGGCCAAGCCGTCGAACACCTCCTGGTCACGGCAGCGACGGCGACCCCGCCCGGGAAGGCCGTGGAGGTGTCGGTGTCGCGGACCGGCGAGGAGACGACCGTGAAGGTGGCGACCGACACGGTGATACCCGCCGAGCAGCTCGCGCGGATCCGCGAGCCACGCGGCGCCGCCAACGGCGGTGCGGGTCCGTGGATCCGCCTCGCGCTGGCATCGAAGATCCTCGAGCTGCACGGGAGCGAGCTGCAGACGCGGAGCGAGTCCAAGCAAGGGACGAGGGCGTGGTTCCTGCTTCCGGGCGAGCGCTCGACGCAGCCGGCGCTGGTCCGGAGCGGGACGGGCATCGCGGCGGAGACGGAACCGGTGCAGCTGTCGCTGGACGACGCGCTCCTGCCCGCCGTCGCTGCGGCGGCCGCGCTGATCGAGCCGCCGCCCGTCGAGATCGACGAAGACCATCGGAGCTCGAACCCGCTGGCGGCCGCCGCGCTGGCGGCGACGGCCGCGACAACCCTCGCGGTGACGGGGATCGTCCCGCAGCTCCTCCGACAGCCGAACGTGCCGGTCGCGACGGCGGAGCAGGAAGAACGTCGGCCGAAGAAGGCAGACGGGAACGAACGGCGCGAGCGCTCGGAGAAGAAGGACCGGGCCGGGACGTCCGGCTCCTCAGAGGCCGCCGCCGGAGGGACGCAGACGGGAGGGGCGTCGAGCGGGACCGGAGGAAGCACGGACGGCGGTACCGAGGGCGGGACGGGCGGCGGCGATGAGACCGTCACGCCTGCCCCGAGTCCGTCGCCGTCTCCGATCCCCGGCCACGACGAGAGCCCCGGCAAGTCGGGCGAGGCGCCGGGCCACAACAAGACCCCGAGCCCGAGTCCGTCCCCGTAACGCCTACCCCCCAGGTCAACGAGCTAGACGCGGCCCGTCATGGAACTCGGAGTCCGTGCCACCGCAGCGACGAGGTCCGGGAGGACCTGTCGAGGGAAGCGATCGACTGGCGCTGAGAGCGATCGCTCAGCTCGCCGCGACGCCGGCCTTCGCGAGACGTGACGCCTCACTGCGACGGTTCCACGTGGGGAGCGCGCGCGCTAGTCTCACCGGGCCGTCGACGCGGATCAGATCTTCCCGGAGCGCGTCGATCCACTCGAGACGACCGAGATGCCATTCGGCGAGCGCTCGAGCGTCCGCCTCGACGAACAGGTCGACCTGGAAGCCGGGATCCTTCCGGCAGATCTCCGACCGCTCTCCGTCGAACAGCACCCACATCGCGTTCGCCTTCCCCGGTAGGCCGGGGAACCGGAACTGGACGACGGTCCGGCGGTCGGGCAGCCGATCGCGCTCCAGATACCAGTGGACCCAAGCGTGGAGGACGAACCCGGGGTCCAGGTGGTGCGGCCCGAGCTCGATCCATCGCTCGCCCCAGGCGCCCAGCGCTTTCATCACGACCATCAGGTCGTGGCCCGCCTCGGTCGGGAAGTACAGCGAGCCTCGGCCGGATGGGTTCGGCCTGGCCTCGACAACGCCCGCTCGCTGGAGCTGCCGGAGCCGCGTCGACAGCAGCGTCCGCGAGAGTCCTGGCGCGCCGTTCGCGATCTCCGTGAACGTCCGCGAACCGTTCAGGACGTTTCGCAAGATGATCGGCGTCCAGCGCTCAGCGAAGATCTCCGACGCCCTCGCGATGGGACAGTACTGCCCGTAAGTCCGCACGGCGCGAGTCTCGCACCGGCCGCCGCCACGCGCCAGTCCACTTCCTGTACCAGCGAGGTCAGACTCCTTCAGTCCTCCAGGGCCGCCCGCAGTGCCGCCGCGAAGGCCTGGGGCTGCTCGACGAACGGCAGATGACCGGCGTCCTCGATCGCGTGCAGCGGCCAGCCGAACGCCGCGCTCGCTCGCTCCGCGTATCGGAACGGCATCACACGGTCGTATCGGCCCCAGATCATCTCGATCGGCACACGGATCCCGCGCAGCTCCTCGTCCGGAACGGGCTTGGTGCCGACCTGGCGGAGCAGCGTGCGATTCGCCGTGCTCACGCTCGGCTGCTTCGCCCGATCGATCTGGTAGTCCTCGATGGCCTCGATCCCCTTACCGGCGGCCGCGCGGACGCGGTCGGCGTCCCGGAAGAGCTGACGCTGCATCCGATGGATCCCCGCCCGGTCAGGCTTCCGTATGAAGCGCAGCAGCGCGAACAGGAGGGACGGAGGGGGCCGGAACCGTCCGAGCGAGCCGGAGTCGACGAGGATCACCTTGCGGAGCTCGTCTCCCCGAGCGACGGCCAGGCGGAGCGCGATGCTGCCGCCCATCGACGCGCCGAGCACGGTCGGCGGCTGGTCGCACGTCTTCGCGATCAGCTCGGCCAGCCATCCGGTCGCCCGCCGCCCGTCGAGTGTTCCGCTCGTGATCCGCGACCGCCCCATCCCGGGCAGGTCCGGGACGATCACCCGGTGCCGATCGGCCGTCATCCGGACGAACGGCATCATGATCTCGGCGAAGCCTCCCTGCCCGTGGATGAGCACGAGGGGTGGGCCCTCACCTCCCTCGAGGAGTGGCGTCGACACGCCCGCCACGTCGATGCGTCGAGGCGTGACGGGCACGCCTTCGATCAGTCGTGCGGCGAGCCGGTCGGGGTCCTGCGTCATGGAGTCGTCGTTCCGGGCCATCCATGCCTCCTCTCCAGGGCCAACCGCCGTTCTCCTCGGATGGCCATCACTCGGAGCCCATCGTGAGCGCGATCCCGACCCCCGGCTAGTCCAAGGAATGGACCTGGGCCGCCGAGTCGATGCCCTATCGTTCATCGGACCATGAGCTCGACGACCGACGATCCGCTGGCGGCAGCACGGACGGCCGTGGCTCGCCTCGAGTGGGAACGAGGGCTCGAGCTATTCGAAGAGGCGGATGCGTCCGTCGAGCTCGGCCCTGAAGACCTCGAGGCCATGGCGGAGGCGGCATGGTGGGCCATGCGTCCGGACGACGCCATCGACGTTCTCGAACGCGCCTACGCCGGCTTCGTCCGGGCACACGACAACGCGCGGGCGGCCCTCGTGGCGCTCACCCTGTCTCGCGAGCACGGCGCGAAGCTCGAAGGCTCGGTGGCCACCGGCTGGTTCAACCGGGCCACGCGACACCTCGCGTCGGAGCCGGAGGGGCCCGAGCACGGCTACCTCTACGGCCGACAGTCGCTGCGGGCGCTGCAGACCGGGAACCTCGACGAGGCCGTCGAGCTCGCACGCCGTACCGCCGAGATCGGCGAGCGACTGGGAGATCGAGACGTGCGGGCCACCGGCATGATGTTCGGGGGCATGGCTCTCGTGGAGCGGGGCGACGTCGCAGAGGGTTTCGCCATGATCGACGAGGCGGCGCTCGCAGCGATCAGCGGGGAGCTCGCGCCGTACGTCACCGGGTCCGTGTACTGCAACATGATCGGGACGTGCTGCGATCTCGCGGACTACCGGCGGGCCGGGGAGTGGACGGAGGCGGCGCTGCGCCGAGGCGTCCGAACCACGCCCGGGGACTGCCGCATCCACCAAGCGGAGGTCCTCGTCCTGCGCGGGGAATGGATCGAAGCCGAGGAATCCGCTCGCCGCGGCGCCGACGAGCTGCGTGCGTTCAATCGGCTCGTCCACGTCGGCGAGGGGCTCTATCGGATCGGTGAGATCCGCCGGTTGATGGGCGACGTGGCTGCCGCTCAGGACCTGTTCCGTCAAGCCGGCGAGCTGGGACGCGATCCGCAGCCGGGGCTCTCGCTCCTGCTCCTGCAGCAGGGGAGAGCGGACGCCGCGAAGGCCTCGATCGAGCGGGCGCTCGACGAAGAGACCAGCAAGCTCTCGCGGGCTCGGCTCCTTCCTGCGGTCGTTCACATCTCCCTGAAGGCCGGGAACCTCGAGGCGGCCAGGACCGCAGCCGACGAGCTCGGGACGATCGCAGACATCTACGACGCGCCCGCCTTGCACGCCGCCGCGCACGTCGCGCGAGGCGCGGTGTTCCTCGCGGCGGACGATCCGAAAGAAGCCGCGCGGACCCTTCGCCGCGCGGTGACGCATTGGCAGGACGTCGGTGCCCCCTTCGAGGCGGCTCGAGCGAGGGCGCTGCTCGCCCAGGCCATCCGAGATCAAGGAGACGACGAGACGGCAGCTCTCGAGCTCCGGGCTGCGCGTTCGACCTTCGAGAAGCTCGGGGCCGTTCCGGACCGGAACGCGGTCGACGACCTCCTCGCGGGGCTCGCCGCGAGCGCCGACCTCGTGTCGGAGCGTGGGGTCAAGACGTTCCTCTTCACCGACATCGTGCGGTCGACCGATCTCGTCTCCGCGATCGGCGACGACGCATGGCTGGACGTCGTGCGCTGGCACGACGAGAAGCTCCGGTCGCTGTTCGCGGGGAACGGCGGCGAGGAGGTCGATCACGCCGGCGACGGGTTCTTCGTCGTCTTCGACGATCCGGCCTCGGCGATCGGATGCGCCGTCGCGATCCAGCGAGCGCTCGCGGACCACCGACGTGCCCACGGCTTCGCGCCGAGCGTGAGGATCGGGGTCCATGCCACCGCAGCGACGCGGTCCGGAAGGGCTTACCGAGGGAGGGGCGTCCACGAAGCCGCACGGATCGCCTCGCTGGCCGAGGGCGGCGAGATCGTCGCCAGCCGCGACACCGTGACGAGCTCGGCTCGATCGATCCCGGTCTCTGACGCGCGCGAGGTACGGCTCAAGGGGATCTCGGATCCCGTCGAGATCGTGACGATCGACTGGCGTGAGGGGTGGGCGTCGTGAAGCAGTGGGTGCGCGCGTGGAAGCCGAGGTGCCCTGGGATCCACGAGGTCTTCCACGCACGATTCTGAACCGCGGAGGGCGGCGCCGTGCCGACGATGTCGCCCTCCACCGGTGGGCTCAGCCCCTGGACCCGACCACGCGAACCTCGAACCAGTGCGCCGGAGGCTTCTCGTCCGACGGCAGGTCGAGCTTCCGCTCGTGCCGCCTGGCGAGCCAGATCGCCGCGGCCATCAGTCCGATCACGTCCGCGAAGCCGAGGATCGCCGCCCACGGCAGCTGGCCGGCGAGCTCGCCGGACTCGAGCTGGGCGAAGAAGCTACCCATCGGGGTCAGCAGCGGCCAGAGCACGAACACGTTGTTCGCGACCCGGAAGGCCACCGCGTAGACGATGCCGAGGCCGAGCAGGAACGTCATCTCCTCCGCGCCCATGCCGTAGCCGACGTGGTAGAGCGCGTAGAGGATCGCCGCGCCCGCCACCGCCGGAGCCGCGCCGAAGCTCGACTCCAGCCGTCCCTGCACGAACCCACGGAAGAAGATCGACTCGAACAGGCCGACCGTGAGCGCCATCGAGAGGAGCGGGACCCAGTCCACCGGGCGGGGTAGGTCGTACCCCCAGAGCGTGATCGCGAACTGCACGCCGGCGAAGAGCAGGGCCGGCGCCACGAGGCTCCGCCAACCCCTGAGAGTGATCCCCAGCGAGGCGAGCGGACGCCGCCGGTACCAGACCGTGTAGATCACTGGACCGGCCACGCCGACGAGCATGCCTCCCCCGAAGCTCAGGAACATGCCGAGCGTGTTGTCGGTCGTGAAGCCCCTGAACGCCAGGGTGAACAGGCCGACCACGACCGCGTACACGCCGACGACGGCGGCGAGGTCCTTCGCATCGATCCGCCACCGGAGCCACGGGAGCGCCGTCCGGATCCGTCGGCTGGTCATCCCCAGGAGCACGGCGGCGGCCCCGATCGCGGCCACCGCGACGCCGTACGCGACGTCGCCCAGGAGCGCCATCAGCAGAAGCCCCCCGATCACGAAGGCGGACGCGGAAGCAGCCAGCACGATCCGGATCCGAGACTCGCTGGCCGGTGCAGGAGTGATAGAGCGTGTTTCTTGCATCATCCTCACCTCCAGTCGAACGCTATGTCGCTGCGTCGAGTGCAAACTCGGCCATTCGTCCCGTCCGCTAAGGGACCAACCGGCTCCTCGCCTATCAGGCGTACCTGGACCTCTTCCCGGGCGCGACGTCGCGAACCTGACGGGGTGCGGCGCCGCGCTACCGGACCAGGCGGTGCTCGAGATGCGCCACGCTGCCGGTCTGGCTGAGGCCCGTCACTCCAGGTAGCGACGAGGGATCGATCGCGTACGAGCATTGACTCGGCTCGACACTCCCATCTAGCGTCGTCCTCTTCGAGGAGAACGAAGGGTTGATGGGATGACGGCCGACGGATCCCCCCAGGATCTGGATCAGGTGCTGGAGCAGTATCACGGGGCGCTCGGTGTGTTCATGAAGGGAGATCACGAACCCGCGAAGCGCTTGTTCTCCGAACGGGACGACGTTACCCTCGGCAACCCCTTCGGCCCTTTCGCCCGAGGGTGGACGCAGGTCGTCGAGGCGATGGGAGGACGGCGGATGGAGGATCGTCCATCGTCATGCCGATCCGATCACCACGCCGCAGGCAGCAGAGTCCGTGCTGCGGGACGCCTAGCGTCTCCGCGTGGCTAGGACGTCCTTCAGGACGCGGGGAGCGGTCGGCGCGGTGGGTGCGCGCGTGAAGCCCGAGGTGCCCGGATCGAAGGTGACGCCAGCTACCGCGGAGATGCCGCCGAGCCCGCGGAGGACGGGAGCGCCTCGTAGGCCTCGATCGGCGCGCTCATCCCCTTCAATCGAACCTCGCCGATGCTCGTGAACCTCAGGTCGTCGCGATCGCCGGCGAGTCGGACGACCCTCGGCATCGACCAACGTCTGCCCGGGCTCCGCGGCCCCCGCGAGGCGTGACGCGAGGTTCACCGTCCGCCCGTAGTAGTCGCCGTCCTGGAAGATCACCGGGCCCGCGGCGACGCCGGCGTGCGCCGGCGGCAGGCCGACCTCACCGGTACGCCGACCGACCTCGATCGTCGCGAGCACGGCCGCGGCGGGATCGCGGAACGAGAACATCACGCCGTCGCCGAGCCACTTCACCGCCCTCCCGTCGCGGCGCCCGACCTCCTCGTGAACCAGCTGCGCCAGGCGAGCGCCCAGCTCCGCCGCGGCCTCGTCGCCTCGTTCCTCCGTCAAGCGCGTGTAGCCCGTGAGGTCGAGGAACGCGAACGCGGTCGGCCGCTCGGTGCGTTCGTACAGCCCCATCGCTTCGATCGCGCTCTCCATGTGCTGGACGCCGTCGTCGGTCCAGACCCGTTCCTGCTGGCGCCGATAGATCGCCCAAACGAGCTCCTCCCTCTGCAGGTCGAGCTCGGCGCCGATCTCGTTCACGATGTCCAACATCTCGCCGTGGCTGCGGCCCGCGTCGAGGAGCGGCATCTCGATATGTCGATGGAAGACGTTGGCGTCCGTCTCGACGACCCGGCTGAGTGCATCGGTGAAGACCCGAACGAGCCGCAGCTCCACGTCCGCGCCGACCCCCGCGGCGATCGCCCGGCGTGGCGCCCCGAGCATCCCCGGGAGGTCCGCCGGCGCGGGATCATCGGGCCCGGGCCGGACCTTCCCCAGGGCCTCCTCGAACGCGAGGACGAACTCGATCGGCAGGTCTAACTCGTCCGCCACCTGCCGGTACGTCCGTGCCGACAGCGGCGCCCAGCGGTACTGCGGTTCGTCCAGGAACGCGAAGGAGAATCGGCCCTCGTGGATCGAGCGGGCGATCGTCGACGGACAGTCCTCCTCGATCGGATGCCCGGACGAACCGTACGCGGTACACGTCCGACCGGGAGAACGCGCCGTCGTCGCCGGGGCTCAGGATCCCCAGCTCGACGAGCCGGGCCACGTAGGACTCTGCAACCCCTGCCTGCTCGGCGAGCTCCTTCGGATCGCGCGCGGTCATCGAGGCCGGATGATATGCCTCACGTTCGGTTGACCCGACCGGCAGGAGCTCTGCAACCGTGCTCTGAAGCACCCGGCGGAGGATTCAACTGACCGGTGGACTTAGTCCAGGACTTAGTCTATCCTCGACGCATGCAGGTGAACGTCCACGAGGCGAAGACCCGGTTCTCCAGGCTCCTCGAACGAGTGGCTCTCGGGGATGAGGTGGTCATCGCGAAGGCCGGGCGCCCGGTGGCCAGGCTCGTCCCGATCGTGCCGGAGGTCGGGGAACGACACCCCGGAAGCGCCCGCGGCGACGTCTGGGTCGGTCCCGACTTCGACGCGCCGCTCCCCGAGGACGTCCAGTCGGGCTTCGAGTGAAGCTCCTGCTCGACACGCACGCCCTCCTGTGGTGGATCTCCGACGATGACCGCCTGTCGGCACGGGCGGGGGCGTTGGTCGGCGACGGTGCCAACGAGGTCTTCGTGAGCGCGGTGAGCGCATGGGAGATCGTCGTCAAGGCCGGCATCGGCAGGCTCGAGGTGCCCGATCCGATCGATCGGTTCGTCGTCTCGCAGCTCGAGGCGAACGCCTTCCATCCGCTCGCGATCACGATGCGACACGCTCTCGGGCTCGCATCGCTCCCCGACGTCCATCGCGATCCGTTCGACCGGATCCTTGCCTCGCAGGCGCTCCTCGACGACCTCACCCTCGTGAGCGGCGATCGTGTCTTCGCCGGCTACCCGGTCACGACGGAGTGGTGAGACCGCCGACGGCTACCGCTTCTTCGGAGGGAGCGAGCGCCCGTAGGTCGCGCCGAGCGTCACCCACTTCTCGAGCTGGCGTTTCGTCCGCAGGTCCTCCGAGGCGACGCGGAGCCAGCCGGCCATCTCCCGCCCTCGCATCACCATCGGGCGCGCCTTCGAGGAGGCCACGATCGCGTCCGATCTCTCGGGGTCGACGCGGACCAGGGCGCCGCCCTGGCCGCTCGCGGCGACGGCCATGTTGCCCCCGATCAGGAAGGCGAGCCCGCCGAACATCTTCTGCTCCGTGACGCCGCGCTCGCCGGCCAGGAGCAGGCGGATCCGATCGACGAGGTCCTCGTCATAGGCCATCGCCGCGATCGTACGCGCCCGGATCGACCGATGCTCACAGATGCTCGAGAACTCCAGGTCGTCGCGATCGCCGGCGAGCCGGACGACCTCGGCATCCACCAAGGTCTGTCCCGATAACCCCGATCGGCGGCCGACTCAGGGCGCTCGGTAGATCTCGGTCTCCGGATGGAAGGCGGCCCAGGTGAACCAGAAGCCGTCCAGCGCCAGCGCGACCTCGAGTCGGCGTCCCTCCAGCGGGCCGGCGATCGCTTCGCCGGCGATCGTCCACTCGCTCCCGGTCTGCTCGTCGAGGATTCGTCCGCCATCGACGATGAAGATGAGCTGGCGGCCATCGATCCGAGGGAGGTACGCGGCAGCTGCACCGACATCCGCCGACAGAGGGATCATGGCTGCGTCGAGCGCCGACACGGTGCCGGCCTTCCAGAAGACCGCGATCCGCTCGCCCCCGACGGGCCGGTTCACCGCCGCCACGCCGCCCTCAGCCAGCCGCTCGAGCTCCGAGTAGGGGAACGCGACCGTCTCCGACCCGGCGAAACCCAACACGTGCTCGGTGGCACGGAGCCGTGGGTCCGGCTCCCCAGTGAACAGGAGTGGGCGCTCCTGGTCCTCGTAGTCGACGTACGGGTTGGACCCGTACCGCCGGACGTAACCGGTCCGCTGTGACAGCACGAGTCCGTCGGGGTGCGCGCTCCGCCAGTCGGCCCACGAGAGGAGCCTGGTCGCCACCGGCTCGAGCTCCATGCCGAGGAGGGGTCCGACGACGGCCAGCCCGAGCGCCTGCGGCCAGTACGAGGTGGTCTGCCGGTCGTACATCACGAGGTTCGAGCGGTAGAGCTTCCCGCTGGTCCCGAAGTCGAGGATCTCTCCGTCGACGGTCGGGCGGCGGAACGAGATGCCCGTGTTGCACAGCGGGCAGTACGTGACGACGACCGGGACGCCGTCGAACTCGTCGTTCACGATCTCGTGCCACATCAGGATCCGGACGGGATACGCCTTCGCGACACCCTTCACCTCGACGGCGACGACCGGCTCCTTCGGATCGAGGAACCGGACGGCGTCGGGCTGGACGAACGTCGGGTCGTCGATCGGAGGGATCCCGTCCGGCGGGACCCCGCCGGAGACGATCTCGGCCGGGTCGATGAGCGGGCCCTCGATCGGCGACCCGGACGGCGTGGCTGGAGCGGCGGCATCGGGCTCGCCCGAGCCTTCGTCCGGAGCAGGTCGGCAGGCACCGGCCAGGAACACCGAGACGAGGAGAACCCGGATCGAGACGGCGACCACGCACACCCTCCGTCGAGATCGGATGCTGGATGCGAGCGATGATTCCAGCCTACGGTGGAATCATCCGCTTCGAGCCGGCGCGGTGGGTTCGCGCGTGGAAGCCCGAGGTGCCAGGATCCGGCATCGGCGCCCCATGGTGCGTGAGGCGAGCCCTATCCGATCGAGGCCGCGATATCGCGGATCGCGACCTCTGCCTCTCCCTGGTTGAGACCGGCGCTCGAGATGCTCAGGGTGTACCAGCGACAGAGCTGATCGCCCTCCTTCCAGGTGAGCGCGAGCTCTCCGACCCCCGGATCGCCGATCCATACGAGACGGCCGTTCACCCCACGCACTCGGATGGTGGGGAACTCGCTGAGACTCTCGACGAGGGGCATCGTCGACCTCCTAAAGGCGACGTACCGCCCGGACCAACGCTCGGTCGGGTCCTTGAACCAGGCGAGGATCGCGTCCACGCCCTCTTCGATGAACTCCGGCTCGGGTACCTCCGATCCTTCCTCGAGCCATGGGAGCCGTGACACCGTGAACGACGCAGCAGGACACGCATCCGGCCCGTCGATCCACAGGGGGTGCGTCGGTGCTTCCCACGCCCGGAACCCGAGGCCGTAGGCGCACGCGGCCTCGGCATCGTGGGCCCGATGCGGAGGCAGCACGATGTCGCGGGTCCCGCCGGCCGGCACCATCCAGAAACCGTCCGGCTGGACGTTCAGATACATGTCGATGTTGGCGATCCGGTTGGTCACGCGCAAGTGGACACCGTCCAGCCGCATCGCGACGACAGGGGTCGACAGGCGCGTTCGTTCAGGGCCGTTTCCCCCACCGCACGTGACTTCCGCGACATCCGGGAAGACGCTGGCATCCGACGGGGGGATCAGCTCGTCACGACGCGCCCTCACCTCCGCCACCTGAGCCTCGATCAGAGAGATCTGGGCGAGCGACCGCTCGATCGTCCTCTTCCAAGCTCCGATGCGGAGCCGGATGGATGCCAGCTGCTCCCGCTGCTCCACCGTGGGGTTCGCGCCCATCCGGCGGAACAGCTTCCTGATCTCGCGCTGGGCGTCATCGATCTGTCCCCGCACCTGCGAAAGCTGCGTCTCCACCATCCATATGTGGCCGAGGA
>Ga0299907_10001709_pt1 | contig 12832 bp, 12 predicted proteins | sample RVTome_16_FD_198680 | JGI IMG/M metagenome (GOLD analysis project Ga0299907, IMG submission 198680) | Soil microbial communities from uranium-contaminated site in the Upper Colorado River Basin, Wyoming, United States - RVT152D67 (version 2) ... | reverse complement strand
CAGCTCTGCCTTCCGCAGAACATCTCGAGCCTCGTCGTCTATTACAACCGCGCGCTCTTCCGGCGCTTCGACACGCCGGAGCCGCGCTCGGGTTGGAGCTGGAACGAGCTCGTCGCCACCGCGGGCCGGCTGACGCGCGACGCAGAGGGCCGACCTGCGCTCGGCGGCGACCCGGACACCGGCGGGGTCCGGCCGGCGATCTACGGGCTGGGCGTCGAGCCGACGCTGATCAGGGTGGCGCCGTTCGTCTGGTCGAACGGAGGCGAGCTCGTCGACGACGATCGCCGGCCCACGCGCCTCACGCTCCACACGCCCGAGTCCCGAGCGGCGCTGCAGGCGCTCCTGGATCTCCGGGCGCAAGGGGTCGTCCCGACGGACGAGGACGTCGAGGCCGAGGACGACGAGAGCCGCTTCGCGAACGGCCGGCTGGCCATGCTGCTGTCCTCGCGCCGCTCGACCACGACGCTGCGCGCGATCTCGGAGCTCGACTGGGACGTGGCGCCGCTGCCCCGGCACCTCCGGCCCGCAGGGATCCTCCATTCGGACGCCTACTGCATGGCCGCAGGATCGGAGCGCAAGGAGGCCGCCTGGCGGTTCGTGGAGTTCGCGCTCGGCGAGGAGGGCCAACGGATCGTGGCGCGGACGGGTCGGACGGTGCCGTCCTCGATCGCAGTCTCCCGCTCCCGTGCCTTCCTCGATCCATCGCAGCCTCCTCGACAGGCACGAGTCTTCCTCGACGGGATCGCGACGATTCGCCGCGCGCCGTCGATCTCGACCTGGCCCGAGATCGAGGACGTGACGGACGGTGTACTCGAGAACGGCATGTATCTGGGGCAACCGGTCGACGAGGTGATTCGCGAGCTCGACCGCGTGACGAGGCCGCTCTTCGCCCGCGCCGAGACGCCGTGAGCGGTGTGCGCCTGGAGGGGGCTCGTAAGGCGTACGGGCCGGTTGACGCGCTTCGCGGGGTCGACCTCGAGGCTGCGGACGGCGAGCTGCTCGCAGTGCTCGGACCCTCGGGCTCGGGAAAATCCACCTTGCTGCGCGCAGTTGCCGGCCTCGAGGCGATCGACGAGGGGCGGGTGCTGATCGGCGGACGAGACGTCACCGACGTGCCGCCGGGACGCCGTAACGTCTCGATGGTCTTCCAGAGCTACGCCCTCTTCCCGCACATGACGGTCGAGGAGAACATCGCGTTCGGGCTGGAGGTGCGGGATGTCCCGCGCCGCGAGGCGCGCGAGCGAGCTCGGAGCGCCGCCGCGCTCGTGAGCTGTCAGAGCGTGCTCGAGCGCCGTCCGGGCGCACTCTCGGGCGGCGAGCGGCAGCGGGTCGCGCTCGCCCGCGCGCTCGTCCGCGAGCCGGAGGTCTTCCTCCTCGACGAGCCCCTCTCCAACCTGGACGCGGAGCTTCGCGTCCTGATGCGCGTCGAGCTCAAAGCTCTCCACGGCCGCGTCGGGGGAACGATGCTCTACGTCACCCACGACCAGGTCGAGGCGCTCGTGCTCGGCGACCGGGTCGCGGTTCTTCGCGAGGGCGTGCTCGAGCAGGTGGGTACGCCGGACGACCTCTGGCACAGGCCCGTGAACACGTTCGTCGCCCGGTTCGTCGGCTCGCCGGCGATGAACCTCCTGCCCGCCGAGGGACCGCTTCGCGTGGAGGGGCTTCCCGGCGACCGCCGGCTCCAGCTGGGAGTGCGGGCGGACGCGCTGCGGCTCGTGGCGGACGGGGGCCTCGCCGTCCAGGTCTCGCTCGTGGAGGTGGTCGGACCGGACGCCCTCGTGCATCTCCGCGCGGACGGCTGCGCGCTCGTCGCTCGCGTGCCCGCGGAGGAACGGCCCCGAGCCGGCGACTCCGTGCGAGTGGGCGTGCGTCGAGCCGACGTCCATCTCTTCGACGCCGAGACCGGAAGACGTGTCGAATGGGCCTGAGGGAGCGCCGCGAGCTCGCGCTCATGCTCGCCCCGTATCTCGTCGGGCTGAGCTTGCTCGTGGCCCTGCCGGCGTTCGTCACGCTGACGCTCTCGCTCACCGAGTACGACCTCATCCGACAGCCGCACTGGGTCGGGCTCGGGAACTTCCGCGAGCTGGCCGACGACGAGGTCTTCCGAGCCGCCCTCGTCAACTCGCTCGTCTTCGCTGCGATCGCCGTGCCGCTCCGTGTCGTCGCAGCGCTCGGGCTGGCGTTGCTGCTCCACCGCCGAGCCACTGCTGTCGGCACGGGTCGGGTGGCCTCGGTGCTTCCGACGATCGTTCCCGACGTCGCGTACGGGTTGGTCTGGCTCTGGCTCTTCAACCCGCTCTACGGGCCCATCAACCTGCTTCTGCGCACGGGCGGCGAGAACGGCCTCACCGTCTTCGGGCGGCTGCCCCCGCAGTGGCTGACCGATCCGAACGACGCCCGAGCGGCGATCATCGTGATGAGCCTCTTCACGATCGGCGAAGGGGTCGTTCTCCTGCTCGTCGCCCGACGAAGCGTGCCGGGCGAGCTCTACGAGCTGGCCGCGGTCGAGGACGCGACGTGGTGGGACGTCTTCCGCCGCGTGACGCTGCCGCTGATGGCCCCACTGCTGCTGCTGCTGTTTCTACGCGACTGGATCCTCAGCTTCCAGCTCAACTTCGTGCCGGCACTGATCGTCACCGACGGAGGCCCGCCGCCGTACGCGACGACGTACCTCCCGCTCTTCGTCTACCGCACCGGGTTCGAGTACCTGCGCTACGGGTACGCGGCCGCGGCGACGCTCGTGATGCTCGTGCTCACGGCCCTCGTCGTGCTCCTCCAGTGGCGTGTCGTGCGTCGCTTCGCGGCCCCGAGATGAGCCGGCGGTAGCGATATACGCTCGCCCTGATGGACGGGAGACACCGCATGCTTCGGGTCGCGGTCGTCGGCTCCGGGCCGGCGGCGTTCTACGCCGCAGGGCACCTGCTCGCGAGCGAGGTCCCGGCCGCGGAGGTCGACATGATCGAGCGGCTCCCGACGCCGTGGGGCCTCGTCCGGCTCGGGGTCGCGCCCGACCACCCAAACCTCAAGACGGTCTCGCGCGCGTTCGAGCGGATCGCGGCGCGGCCGGGCTTCCGGTTCTTCGGCAACGTCGAGGTGGGGCGGGACGTCGCCCACGCCGACCTCGCGCGGCTCTACGACGCGGTCGTGTACGCGGTCGGCGCGCAGACCGATCGGCGACTCGGGATCCCGGGCGAGGACCTCCCGGGATCGTGGGCCGCGACCGAGCTCGTCGCCTGGTACAACGGCCACCCGGACTTCCAGGACCTCGCGTTCGACCTCTCCGGCGGGCGGGCGGTGGTCGTGGGCAACGGCAACGTCGCGCTCGACGTGGCTCGCATGCTCGCGCTGACCCGGGAGGAGCTCGCGCCGACGGACACCACCGACGCGGCGATCGAGGCAATCGCCGGATCCGGGATCCGGGAGATCGTGGTGCTCGGGCGGCGAGGCCCCGTGCAGGCGGCGTGGACGTCGACGGAGCTCCAGGAGATGGGCGAGCTGGCCGGTGCGGACATCGCGGTCGACCCGGCCGAGCTCGAGCTCGACGAGGCCAGCGCCGCGGAGCTCGAGGCGGCGTCGAATGTCGTGCAGCGCAACTTCGAGCTGCTCCGCGGGTTCGCGTCGCGGGAGCCGACCGGCAAGCCGAAGGTGGTGCGGCTCCGGTTCCGGGTCTCCCCGGTCGCCTTCGTCGGCGACGGCCGGGTGGAGGCGATCGAGGTCGTGCGCAACCGGCTCGAGCCCGACGGCTCCGGGAGCGTGCGCGCGGTGGCCGCCCACGAGCGCGAGCTCATCCCGGCGGAGATCGTCTTTCGGAGCGTCGGCTACCACGGCGTGCCCCTCGACGAGGTGCCGTTCGACCCGAGGACGGGCACGATCCCGAACGCCGGCGGTCGCGTCCTCGACCAGCGCGGCGAGCCGATCCCGGGCGTCTACGCGGCGGGCTGGATCAAGCGCGGCCCGACGGGGGTCATCGGGACGAACAAGAAGGACGCGACCGAGACCGTCGATCTCCTGCTCGAGGACGCCGGCGCGGGACTTCTGCCGTCGCCGGACGCCGACTGGCCGCTGGAAGCGCTCCTCGCCGAGCGCGGCGTCGAGGCGGTCATGTACGCGGGCTGGGAGGCGATCGACACGCTCGAGCGAAGCCGTGGCGAGCCACAGGGCCGCCCGCGGATCAAGCTCTGTACGTGGGACGAGCTCCTCGGCGCGGCGCGCAGCTGACCCCCTGCCTGGGGACGAGTTTCCACTGTCTTGTCACGCACACAGGGTCGGAGCTTGTAAGGACGGGCGCGCGGCGTTCGGCGCACCTACGCCGAGAAGCTCGCACGCATCGTCCGTTTCCGGCAGTCCCATCGTGGAGGGATTCGCTCGAAATCGAGACGCTTACAGGGTCGGAGCTTGTAAAGACGCTCCTGGCTAGACTCGCCGCGTGACCGAGACCACCGAAGGACGCGAGCTCTGGGGCGGAGAGACGCGCAAGGCGGTCTCGAACTTCGCCGTCTCCGGCGAGCCGATCCCGGTTCCCGTCGCGCGCTGGCTCGGCCGGATCAAGGCCGCCGCGGCACGCGCGAACGCCGCGCTCGGGCTCCTCGACGAGGACAAGGCCGATCGCATCGCGGCTGCGGCCGATCGCGTGGCCGCCGGCGAGCTCGACGACCAGTTCCCCATCGACGTCTTCCAGACGGGCTCCGGCACGAGCTCGAACATGAACGCGAACGAGGTGATCGCGGCGCTCGCCGGGGAGGACGCGCACCCGAACGACGACGTGAACATGGGCCAGTCCTCGAACGACGTCTTCCCGTCGGCCGTCCACCTCGCCGCCCTCGACGAGCTGACGAACGACCTCCGGCCTGCGCTCGCCCGGCTCGCCGAAGCGCTCGAGCGCAAGGCCGCCGAGTTCGACGACGTCGTCAAGGCGGGGCGGACGCACCTGATGGATGCGGTCCCGGTCACGCTCGGCCAGGAGTTCGCGGGCTATGCGGCGCAGGTGCGCCAGGGGATCGCCCGCGTGGACGACGCGATGCCGCGTCTCGGCCAGGTTCCGCTCGGTGGCACCGCCACGGGGACGGGCCTCAACACCCATCCCGAGTTCGCCGACCGCGTGCGGGCGCTCCTCTCCGGGCAGACCGGGCTCACGATCTCGCCGCCGGCCGACCCGTTCGAGGCGCAGGCGGCGCGCGACGCCCTCGTCGAGACCTCGGGTGCGCTCAAGGTCGTCGCCGTCTCGCTGACGAAGGTCGCGAGCGACCTCCGGCTGATGGGCTCCGGCCCGCGCGCCGGCCTCGCGGAGATCTTCCTGCCCGAGCTCCAGAAAGGGAGCTCGATCATGCCCGGGAAGGTCAACCCGGTCATCCCCGAGGTCGTGACGCAGGTGTGCGCGCAGGTGATCGGGAACGACACGGCGATCACGATCGGCGGTATGAACGGCCAGCTCGAGCTCAACGTCTACGTGCCGCTGATGGCCAGGAACCTGCTGCAGTCGATCCGGCTGCTGGGAAGCGCCGGCCGTCTCCTCTCGGAGCGCTGCGTCGACGGCATCGAAGCGAACCGCGAGCAGCTCGAGCGCTATGCCGAGCTCACGCTGTCCGCGGCGACCGCGCTCAACCCGCACATCGGGTACGACAAGGCGGCCGAGATCGTCGCCGAGTCGGCGCGGACGGGACGTCCGCTCCGCGACGTCGCCCGCGACGCCGGGATCGACGAGGCGATCCTCGACGACGCGCTCGACTACCGCGGGATGGCCAGGCCGCACGAGTAGGGAGACCTCCGCGAGGCCCGCCCGTACCTCGAACGGCGAGGAGCCTCCGGACGGAGGCTCCTCGCGTCTCGGCGTAAGCCGCGACTAGCGCGTGTCGAAGCGGTGGCCGTAGTCCACCGGGTCGACGAACTTCGGGCTCTTGCCCTTGGACTTGTAGTCCGCCGTCGAGTTCTGCGGCTCGACCTTGACGTTCGCCGCGGCCGCGGCCGCGATGATGTCGTCGTACGCGCTCTTCGCCTGGAGCGCGGCGTCCGCGTAGTCCATCGCGGCGTACGCGGTCAGAGCCGTGCCCGCGTCTGTCGCCGCGACGCGGCGACCCCTTGTCGGTGCCGATCCTAAGGCCGATCTGCCGCCCGATGTCGCATTCGCGCGTGGAGTCGAACCGGAGGGAGGGGCCGCCGCAGCGACCCCTCCCACGCGGCGCGATCGGCTACGCGCGCCCGTGCAACACGCGCGGAGCCGCGCACGGAGACGGCCGCAAGGCACGACGCTCGGAGTTCGAGGCGAAGAGCTCGGAGTTCGAGACGAAGTGCAAGCGGCGCTCCAATGCGGCCTCCCTTGTCCCCTCGTCGCTCCGAGACTCTCGCATCTCGCGGCGGGAGATGCAAGCGTCGTATGTCTAGTTCGTGCGCAGCAGGACGAGCTTGTCCGTACCGGACTCCGCTCCCCAGATCTCGCCCGGACGGCCGAGGATCTGCCGCACAGCTGCGCCCGAGCTCGGCAGGCTCATGCGGGTGAAGCGTCCGTTGGCGGGATCGAAGCGGACGAGCGCGTTCGCGCCGAAGTCGCTGAGCCAGACCTTGTCGCGGTCGTCGACGTAGACCGCGTAGATCATCGGGCTTTCACCGGGGACCCGCCACTCGCGCCAGCGGCGGGAGCGCGCGTCGTACATCCCGACCTTGCCGGCGTTCCACTCGCTGATCCAGATGCGTCCCCGCGAGTCGGACCACGCCCGCCGCACGCCGGCACCGGCAGTGGGCGGGCGGAGCACGGTCGCCCTGCCCGTACGGAGGTTGATACGGCCGAGGTAGCTCCCGGCGAGCGACGCGTAGTAGACGGCGCCCGACGGCGTCGCGGTGATCCCGTACGGCCCCTCGCCGCGCGGCGCGCGGAACACGCGCATGCGACCCGTCCGCGGGTCGAGCCGGCCGTAGATCCCGCTCTGGCCCGTGAACCAGAGGATCCCGCGCCGGTCGAACGTCGCCGTGTTGAGGTTCGCGTAGCCGGCGCTCGACGGAAGCGGGAAGCGCCGGACCTTGCGCGTACGCGGGTCGACGCGCACGATCGCATTCAGCCCGCCGTCCGTGATCCAGGGCGCGCCGTCGGGCCCGACGATGACGCCGTGCGGTCGCGAGCCGTTGCCGAGCCGCACCAGGCGGGAGCGCCCGTTCCTCGGGTTCAGCCATCCGAGCTGTCCGGTGTTCTGGGCCGTGTACCAAACGCCGCCGTCCCGGGCGGGAGCGACGTCATGAGGATGGCTGCCGCTCGGCACCGGGAACTCCCGCACGCGGAGCTGGCTCTCGCTCGGGGGCGCGGCGGCGACGGATCCGACCACGGTCAAGGCGAGCACCGCGACGACGAGCCGCCGGAGCATGCTCATCGATACGCGAGTGGACGCCGCTCGGTTTCGACGTCCGGACGGAGCGCGCACGCCGTTCACCGTACGCGATTCGAACCGGTCGCTTACACGGAGCACACACGACGCCCGGTACGGTGGGCTCATCCTGTGTGGGCGCCGCACGTCGGTGACGTGACGAAGCCCCGGACGCGAGGAGGATCCCTTGAGACGCACGCTACGACTCGTTCTCGTCCTGTCTGCCGCAGCAGCGCTCGCCGCGCCGACCGCATTCGCCGCGGAGCGCATGTGGATCGGGTTCCACGACGACCCGAGCTTTCGCTGGGTGGGCGATCGTGCGAGCCGGATCGAGTCCTCGGCGCAGGAAGGAGCGACGGTGATGCGTCTCCTCGTCCACTGGAACCGCACGGCGCCGCAACGCCCGACGCGCGCCGCGAACCCCTTCGACCCTGCGTACCAGTTCGGTGATCTCGACGAGGCGATCCGGACGGCACAGGAATCCGATCTCGAAGTCCTGCTCACGCTCGTGGGAACGCCGCCCTGGGCTAATCGCGGGCGAACGCCGAATGTCATGCCGAGACGCGTCTCGGACTTCGGACTGTTCGCGAGCGCGATCGCATCGCGCTACTCGGGACGGTTCGCCGGCTACCCGTTCGTCCGCTTCTGGTCGATCTGGAACGAGCCGAACCTCCAGCTCTTCCTCAAGCCGCAGTTCGACAAGCGCGGGCGGTCCGTCGCGCCGCGAAACTACGCGCGTCTCTTCGCCGCCGCCTACCGCGGGATCAAGGCGACCAACCCGCGCGCGCTCGTCGCGATGGGCGAGACCTCCGCGCGCGGTACCGACAACCCGAAGGGCCTGCGGCCGGTGCACTCGCCCGGCAGGTTCCTCGAGCAGTTGGCGCAAGCGAGCCCGCGGTTGAAGTTCGACGCGTGGTCGCACCACCCGTACCCGTTCCGGCCGAACCTGCGGCCGTCGCAGAAGGTGAGGTGGCCGAACGTCACGCTGGGCTCGCTCCCCGTCCTCGAGGCGAACCTGAAGCGTCTGTTCAAGCGGAGGTCCGTCCCGATCTGGATCACGGAGTACGGCCACGAGACCAGGCCGCAGGACACGTTCGGGATCTCGTACGCCAAGCAGGCCGCCTTCGTCCGCCAGTCGATCGCGATGGCGAAGAAGTACCCCTTCGTGAAGATGTTCATCTGGTTCGTCTACCAGGACGACCTCGGGCAGCCCTGGGACTCGGGTCTCTACACGCGCGCGGGCGCGCCCAAAGGGGCGTCGGCCTCGAGGTTCGCGGCCGCCGCGAGACCGCTGGACGCGCGGAACCCCGTGCTCCGCTTCCGGCGCGGGACGCGGAACCCGCTGGTCAACCTCTACACACGGCGCTTCTGCGTCGGCGACGCCGAGGGAACCGCGATCGGTGTCACGTGGCGAGTGTTCCGCTCGGGCCGGCTCGTGGCCGTCGGGCAGCAGGCTTCGCCCCTGCAGTCGACCTGCACGATCCGCGTCCGTCTCCGCGGGTTCACCGTCGACCGGAACCGGACCTACGTCGCCAGGTTCGAGCTCAACGACGTCGACGGTGTCGTGCTGACGCGCCGGCTGACGATTCGCGGCGTGTAGCGCGCGACTCGGCTCGACCTACTAGTACGCGACGGCGCCGCGGCCGGTCTCGGCCGCGTGGCGCTGCTCGTCCGCGCGGTACGACGAGCGCACGAGCGGGCCGGAGAAGACCGAGCCGAACCCGAGCTCCTCGCCTTGCTCGCGGAACCAGCGGAACTCGTCCGGGTGCACCCAGCGGTCGATCTCGGCGTGCTTGGGCGAGGGCTGGAGGTACTGGCCGATCGTCACGACGTCGACGCCGTTCGCCCGCAGGTCCCGCATCGTCTCCACGACCTCGGCGTTCGTCTCTCCCAGCCCGACGATGATTCCCGACTTCGTCAGCACCTCGTAGTCGGCGAGCTCCTTCACTCGCCGGAGAAGCCAGAGCGCCTTGTCGTAGCTCGCCTTCGCGCCGCGCATGCGCGAGTGCAGCCGGCGGACGGTCTCGATGTTGTGCCCGAAGACGTCGGGCCGTGCCTCGAGCACGGTCGCGAGCGCCTCCTCCTCGACACCGAGGAAGTCGGGCGTGAGCAGCTCGACGGTCGCCCCCGGGAGCTTGCGCTGCAGGGCCCGGACGGTCGCCGCGTAGTGCGCCGCGCCGCGATCGGGGACGTCGTCGCGGTCGACCGAGGTGACGACGACGTGCGAGAGGCCCATCTGCGCTGCCGCTTGCGCCAGGCGGAACGGCTCGAGCGGGTCCGGCGGCGCGTCCGGCTTGCCCGAGTGCACGTAGCAGTAACGGCAGGCGCGCGTGCAGGTCTCGCCGAGGATCTGGAAGGTCGCGGTCCCGCGACCCCAGCACTCGCCGATGTTCGGGCAGCGGGCCTCCTCGCAGATCGTCGTCAGGTGCCCCTCGCGCATGAGGCCCTTGACCTCGTAGTAGCGCGAGTCGACGCTCGGCGCGCGCACCTTCATCCACTCGGGGCGCCGCGGGCGCTCCGCCACCGGCAACGACTTCTGCATCGCCGCCAGTCTAGAGAGGGTCGCGTCCGGCGCTACGGGGCGAGACGCGCGACCAGCTCGCGCTCGCCGCCGTTCCAGCGGCCTTGGAGCGAGTGGCCGACGCGTGAGAGCAGCGAGACGGCGGGCGGGTTATCCCCGCACACGGTCGCGCGCAGCTCGACGACCCCTGCCGCGCGCGCGTCGGCGGCGAGCTCGCGTGTGAGGATCGTCCCGATGCCGCGTCCCTGGCACTCTTCCGCGACCTCGAACGCGACCTCCGCGGCCCGACCGTCGCGCACGAGCCGCGCGATGCCGACCGGCTCCGGGTCGCCGTCGAGAAACCCGACGAGGACGTGATGCGTGTCGTCGACCCTGGCGAGCAGCTCGAGCTCGGGCTCGGAGAGACGAGGCTTCGCTCCGCAGAAGCGGCGCTCGCGCGAGCGCGGGCCGAGACGCGCGAAGACTGCTGCCACCGTCGCGGCGTCGCCGTTGCGGAGGGGGCGGATGGTCACGCCGTCGACATACCTCGTCTGCATGGCTCGATGGTGCGCGAGGGGTGGCCCGCTCGCGTCGCCGTGGCGGGCCATCTTTCCCACATGGCCCGTTCCGGCCACTAGAGTGGCAGGCCATGGAGCAGGACATCCGCTTCACCGAGCTCGACGGGAAGCGCGTGGCGTACGCGACGGTGGGCAAGGGGCCGCTCCTCCTCTTCGCAGGGCGCTGGGTCACGCACCTCGAGGAGGAATGGGACGACGCGCGCACACGCGCGTTCTTCGAGGAGCTTGCGGCCTCGTATCGGGTCGTCCGCTACGACCGGATCGGCGCGGGCGTCTCGGATCGCGCGTTGCCCGCCCCGGCGTCCGTCGAGCTCGACACGAGGACGCTGGCCGCCGTCCACGCCGCCGTCGGAGGCGAGCCCGCGACGATCTTCGCGTGCTCGTGTGCAGGTCTCGCGACCGCGGGCTACGCGGTCCGGCTTCCCGAGCTCGTCCGCAAGATCGTCTTCTTCGGCGGGTATGCCGCGCGAGACGACATCCCGGAGGTCACGCGGCGGTCGATCGTCGACTTCGCGCGGACGAACTGGCCGCTCGCCGCGCAGATGCTCGCCGGGCTGCTCGCGCCGCACGCGAGCGGCGACGAGATCGCCGCGCTCAGCCGCTACCAGCGGCGCTCGGCGGAGGCCGAGGTCGCCGCGGAGTTCCTCGAGCTCGACCTCTCGTCGGACGCGCGCGCCGTGCTGCCGCTGGTCGCCGTCCCCTCGCTCGTGCTGCACCGGCGGGGTGACCGGACGGTTCCGATCGGCCGCGGCCGTGAGCTCGCGTCGCTGCTCCCGAACGCCCGCTTCGTCGCCCTCGACGGCGACTCGCACCTCCCACACCTCGACGAGCAACGCCAGCTGCAGCGGGCGCTCACCGGATTCCTCGCGGAGACGCAGCCCGTCGAGTCGAACGGCGACTCCCCTCTGACGAGACGTGAGACCGAGGTGCTCCGTCTCGTCGCGGCCGGCCTCTCGAACCGCGAGATCGCGTCCTCACTCGTCCTCAGCGAGCACACGGTGCACCGCCACGTCGCGAACATCCTGCGCAAGCTCACGCAGTCGACGCGCGCCGCCGCCGCCGCGCACGCGACCCGCGCCGGGCTGATCTGACTTGCGTCGCGTCGTGGCCGTCTCCGGTCACGACGATGCGAGGTGTGACAGGTTCGCCTGAAGCCTGACCCCGCCGTCCAGCGGGCGGATGGAGACAACGCCTAGTGACACAGTGTCACAAGGCGACCAACGCCTCGAGCACGAGGGTCAGTCGGAGGTCGAGCCCCGACCCGACGCGCTCGTCAGAACTCGGGTCGCGAACGACCGGCGTGCTCGCGGGCCTGCTCGTCCAGGCGGTCGAGCGCGTCGAGAAGGTGACCGCGCGCAGACCAGGCATGAGCGGCGCCCCGCGGGACCTGCCCGGCGCGGAAGTGCTGCGCCGCGACCTCGCAGTGTCGCGCGGCCAGATGGAGCTCGCGCGCGGCATCGTCGTAGAGCTTGGCCGTCTCCTCGAGTGCGTCGCTCATCACGTCGCGAGCGAGGCGTGGATCGGCTGCGGCCAAAGCCCCCCGCCTTCGTCCGCCGGCAGCTCCTCCAAGTCGAGCCCGAAGACCTCCGCGATCGCCTCGATGGCCGCGGGCCGCACCTGGTCGGTCGAGACCGGCTGTGCCAGCTCGCGCGCCATCGTCGTGAACGCGGCGTCCTCGAGCCCGCAGGCCGTGATCCACTCCGTGAACGGCGTCGGGTCGAGGTCGACGTTGAGCGCGTAGCCGTGCGTCGTCACCCAGCGGGAGACGTGGACGCCGATCGACGCGATCTTGCGCGGAGGGCGCTGGAGCCAGACGCCGGTGAGCCCGTCGATGCGCTCGCCGGGGATCTCGAACGCGGCGAGCGTCCGGACGAGCGCGTCCTCGAGGTCGCGCACATAGCGCTTCACGTCCTGGCCGTGGTTCCGGAGGTCGAGGATCGGGTAGCAGACGAGCTGTCCCGGGCCGTGGAACGTCGACTTGCCTCCGCGATCGGTCTCGGCGACCTCGACCTGGGCGCCCTCCGGGATGTGGAGCTCGCGGTCGGTCTCCGTCCTCCGGCCGACGGTCACGACGGGCGGGTGCTCGAGGAAGATCACCGTCTCCGGGATCGCGCCCTGCGACACCGCGCCGGCGAGCGAGCGCTGAAGCGCGAACGCCTCGGCGTACGGCACGTGCCCGAGGCTCATCAGGTATGCGCCGCGGCCCATTGAGCGCAGGCTACCCGGGCGGTTGCTTCGCGATGAGCGCGCGAGCGTTCTCGAGGTCCGTCGAGCGCACGAGGACCTCCCGGGAACCGCCGGCGGCCCAGCCGTCGAGCGCGCCGGCGCCGACGTCGGTCGGACGCTGCATGGACTCGATGCCCTCGGTCGCGAGCAGCCCGCGGAGGAGCTCGGCCTCGGGCTCG
>Ga0299907_10001708_pt1 | contig 12835 bp, 10 predicted proteins | sample RVTome_16_FD_198680 | JGI IMG/M metagenome (GOLD analysis project Ga0299907, IMG submission 198680) | Soil microbial communities from uranium-contaminated site in the Upper Colorado River Basin, Wyoming, United States - RVT152D67 (version 2) ... | reverse complement strand
GAGCGGGGCCCAGGTGATCGGCGTAGACGCGAACCCGGCGGCGGTCGCTTTCGCAGCCGATCGTTTCGCGCGTTCCAACCTCGAGTTCGTTAACGGGTATGTCGACGAGCTGGCCTACCCCGACGGCGCCTTCACCAAAATCGTCTTCATGGAGGTGCTCGAACACCTGCCGGCCTCGGACGCAGTCTCCGCTCTGGACACATTTCGCAGGCTTCTGGCGCCGGGCGGTCGGCTGCTCGTGACCACACCCAACTACTCGGGTGTCTGGCCGGCCCTCGAAGCCGTCCTGGATCTCACCGGGCTCGCCGCGCACATGGATACCGACCAGCACGTAAGCAGGTACAACCACTCGACGCTGGCCGAAGTAGCTGGCGGCGCTGGCCTGAGACCGTTACGAATCGGCACCTTCTGCACCGTCGCTCCGTTCATCGCGCCATTCAACCGCGGACTCGCCGATCGATTCTTCGAGCTGGAGATAAGGGGCAATCTGCCCTTCGGGAATGTCCTCTACGCGTTGGTCGTACCCCGCCGGCCATAGCCGGAATCGGTCAGTGGGCAGATGCGATCATTTGAACAAGTCTTGGTCACGAGCGATACCGCGGCGGCCGTAGGCTGCGAGAACAGGACTGAACCGCACGGGACGAAAAGGGGTCGACCTCAGTGCTCGCAATAGCCTATTTGGCCGCGATCCTCGTCATCGGACACCGCCTGACACAACGGTTCTTCCGGACGTATTCGCTCGTTCACCGCGTGTCGGCGGCATTCCTGGTCGGTCTGCTCGTGGCGACTTGGCTGACCTACCTCGTGGCAGCCATATTCGCCGGCCTGGATCAGCCATTGCTGGTTGGGGCGCTCGCGGTCGGCAGCCTCGCCGCGTTGATGTTGCGCGACGTTCCGCGGCGCCTTTCACCACCGCTCTTGGGCCATGCCGCGAAAGGCTTGATGCGCTCGCTTCGGCTGGAGTGGAAGGACTTTGCCATTCTCGGCGTCCTGACGCTCGTCGTGACGTGGCTAATGGTCAGCACTTTCCGTGCCAACGGCAACGAGCTGATCGTCAGCAACCACGTCTACAGCGACTTCGGGCCGACGATGGCGATCACGCAGAGCTTCGCTGTCGGCAATAACTTCCCGACGGTCTACCCGCACTTCGCCGGCGAGCCCATTCGCTACCACTTCCTGTTCTACTTCCAGGCGGGGAACCTGGGACTGCTCGGATTGGACCCTGCTCTTGCCCTCAACACGCTGAGCATCCTTTCGGTCGCCGCGCTGCTGGGGCTTGTGATGACCCTCGGGCGGCTTCTCTTCCGCTCGCGCGTCGTGGGCTGGGTGGGCGCTGGCCTATTCTTCTTCAGCGGTACCCTCGCGTGGGCAACCTTCCTCGCAAAGCAGCCGTCCATCGCCGAGGCCCTGGACGCCGCGTCTGCCATGGCGTCGTTCCTCCCGTCGGGGTTCCCCTACCGAGGCGAGGAGTGGGGCGTCTGGTCGATGGTCATTTTCGCCAACCAGCGCCACTTCGCGGGCGGGATTGGTGTCATGCTGCTGGTGCTCGTCTTCCTCGTCGGCCGATACCGCGCCATGTCGCACACCGAACCTACCCGGCCGAATCGTCGTCCTTTCCTGGATGCCAGCCGCTGGCGACCCAGTCTCAGCTCGGCGGGCTGGCTACTGTCGCGAAAAACACAGAGCTATGCGTTCGCCGGTCTCCTCCTGGGCGCACTGCCAATGTGGAACGGCGCGGTATTCGTGGCGGCATTCGTCGTGCTGGCCACCCTCCTCGTGCTGCTGCCGGGCCGACGCTACATGCTGGTGCTGGCCGCCGCCGCAGCCCTGGCCAGCCTTCCCCAGATCGAATTTCTCCGTCCAAGTGCAGGTGCGAATGCCTCCTTTCCGGCGTTTCACTGGGGCTACACCATCGACGATCCGACGCCGTTGAAGGTGGCCGAGTACATCGCCTTCACGTTCGGGCCCAAGTTGCTGATCGGCGCCGCCGCCCTTTTCTTCGTCGGCCGGCTGGCGCGTACGATCTTCGTGGCGGGGCTGGCTCTCGTGGTAGTGACGTTCACGGTTCAGTTCAGCGCCGAGACACTCATCAACCACAAGTTCCTGAACATCTGGCTGATGCTGCTGAACCTCTTCGTCGCCTACACACTCTGGCGACTGTGGCGCGCGAGGCCGGTCCTGGGTCTGTCACCTGGCCGGCTGGCGGCGGCCATTCTTGGCGTGGTCATAACCGTGAGCGGGCTAATCGATCTGATGCCTTTCAGGAATGGCTTCACGGTGGGCGTTGCCTATAGAGACGATCGGTTGGTCGAATGGGTCAAGACGAGCACCCAACCTCGTGACGTGTTCCTCACCGACACTTACGTCACGCATCCCGTTCTCATGGCGGGCAGATCGCTCTACCTGGGCTGGACCTACTTCGCGTGGGGCGCCGGGTATGAGGTGGCCCAACGAGAGGAGCTGTATCGGCGAATGTTCACCGAAACAGACTCGACCACGCTGCTTGGCATGCTGCGCGCCAATGGCATCGACTATGTCGTCTTCGATGACGGATTGCGCAGTGCGCAGACACTCGACGCCACCAATGAGGAGGCCTACCGAGCCAACTTAGCGGTGGCATTCGAGGACGCCGGTTACGGCAACATCCGTATCTACGCGGTGCCCTGAGCCGTCACATGCTTCCCGCTCTGGTCTTCGTCCTCGTTGCACTGGCCGTCGGCACACTGGTTAGTTACCTGTATGACGACGACGCGCCACTGGTCGCGCGTGCCGGATTCGGCGCCGTTAGCGCTCTGGCCGTCCTCGCGCTGGCTGGCTTCATCTTGGCCAACTTTGTTGGAATCGCGGGTGCTACCGCGGTGTCGCTCGCGCTCGCTGCCGCCCCGCTCGGACTGATCCTCAGGCAGCGCATCCGAGCTCGGCTGCAGACTGACATTGAAGCCCTGCGGCAGTCCGTGTCCTCCGCGATCTTTCGGCCGAGCCCGCGCACGACCGGCGTGCTTGCCTATGCCACCTTCCTGGCCCTGCTGGTGTGGCTGGCATTCGAGCGCGTGCTCATCGTCGATGGCACGGGCGTCTCGACTGGTTACGTCAACAACCTCGGCGACCTGCCCTTCCACATGCAGGTGACCGCCAGCTTCGCGTATGGCAACAACTTCCCGCCGGAGGATCCCACCTACGCAGGGACGGGCTTCGCTTATCCGTACATGTCCGACTTCCTTACCGCTGTCCTGGTCACCCTGGGGGCGCCGATCGACGGCGCCTTCCTGATCCAGAACGTCGTTCTGGGCCTGGCCCTTATCGTCATCGTCCATCGCCTCACATTCGTGCTCACGCGAAGTGAGCTGGCCGCCCTGATCGCGCCCGCACTTGTACTGCTGAGCGGGGGACTGGGATGGGTAGTCCTCTTGGACGAGGCTCGTTCGTCGGAAATCGGCCTACTCGCCTACCTGCGCGACCTACCCCACGACTACACGATCGGCATCGCCCCGTTTCGTTGGGGCAACGCGATAACCACTCTCCTGGTGACGCAGCGCAGCCTGGCCTTTGGCCTGCCACTGGCTCTTCTCGTGCTCATCCAGTTATGGCGTTTGATTCATGCCCCGCCTGTCGCGCTTGACGGCGACGGTGGTGAAGGGTCGTGGGCCGCCAGGCTCCGTCTCCTGTCGCCGCGGGTGCTGTGGGCGGTCATCAGGCAGCGGCCGGAGGCGCCGGCCGCGGGGCTGCTCACGGGCCTACTGCCGCTCGTCCATGCCCACTCGTTCATCGTAGTAATGGGCACCGCATTCCTTCTCGGGCTCCTGTTTCGGCAGTGGCGCGATCGAAAGTGGCTGCCGTGGGCGATCTACGTCGTCGTGGCCCTGGCCATCGCATTGCCCGAGGTGTGGTGGTCCGGCCACAACAGCATCGCGAACGCCGGCGCGTTCTTCGGCCTTGAACTGGGCTGGGACCACGGCAACGAGAACATCGCCTGGTTCTGGCTGCTCAACACCGGCATGTTCATTCCGCTCATCCTCATCGGCCTGGTCTGGCCCGACGTCAGAGCGCGCCTACCCTACGGACTCCTGCTTTTCTCGCTTCCGTTCCTGACCTGGTTCGTCGTGCCCAACGTCATCAAGCTCGCGCCATGGGTATGGGACAACATCAAGGTCCTGATCTACTGGTACGTCGGCTTCGTTCCATTGGTGGCGCTGATGGTCGCCTGGCTTCTACGCCGCCGTGACTTGTGGAGTCTGGCCGGCGCCTGCCTGCTGGCGAGCATGGTGTTGGCTGGCGCCATCGACGTGGGGCGGGTCATATCGAGGCAGACGATCTACCAGGAGTTCGATGCCGATGGGATTGCGATCGCCGACCGAATTCGAAATGAGACGCCGGCAAGGGCGCTCATACTTCACGCACCCACGTGGAACCCACCGGTCTTCCTGACCGGCCGCCGATCGCTGCTCGGCTATACCGGCTATATCTGGGCGCATGGACTTGAGTTCGCTCCGCGCGAGGCGGACATAAGGCAGATCTATGCGGGTGGGCCGGAGGCCGAGTCGCTTCTGGCCAGGCACCGCATCGATTACGTCCTGCTGGGCCCGCTCGAGCGATCCTGGATGAGCGACGCCAACTTGGCCGTCAACGACGAGTTCTTTGCGCGCTTCACAGAGGTCGCAGCAGCGGGTCAGTACCGCCTCTTCCAGATCGAGACGTCGTAGGGACTGATGGACGCCGCGCGCCAACGCTGGTCGCCGAGCGGCGTCGGAGGAACGATGGCCTCCACAAAGTGGCTCATCTACCACTGTGGAATGCGGGTTGCCCACTGCTAGACTCGCGATCCCGACGCCGGCGCGACCGTGCGATCCCTGGAGAACCGGCACCATATGGCTCTGCACTCGCCGCGGTACAAGCTGCCCGTTAGTAGGCTGATTTCAAGTCGAACCCAATGCGGGCGGTGACCCTGCGTCTGCTGTTCGGCATTGTCGTCAGCGCGGTCTTCCTGGCGGTGACGCTCGCCCGGGTTGACCTGCCAGCCGCGGCCGCCGCAATGGCATCTGCTGCGCCGGCGCTCCTGATCGTGGCGCTGGTCATAGTCCTGGTCGATCTCACGCTTCGGGCGTTGCGCTGGAAGGTCCTGCTCGATCCCCTCCACGCCCCCGAGCGCCGACCGTCGCTCCGCGTGGTGTTCGGGTATTTGATGGTCGGGTTCTTCGCCAACGCGGCTCTTCCAGCCCGACTGGGCGACGTCGCACGCGCGTACCTCGCCGGAAGCGACTTTGGCAGCGGCCGGCTGGCAGTGTTCGGCACGATCGCCATCGAGCGCGTGGCCGATGGTCTGACGATGCTGGGGCTGGCCGCGATCTCCGTGCTGGTGGTCGGCGCCGTGGCCGGAACCGGCGACCTCGTCATTCTGGGTGCCACCGCCGTCACCCTCGGGGGGTTGGGGCTCCTTCTCGCGTGGCAGATGATCGTCCGCACCAGGTTCGGCGCCAGCCGCATCGGGGCGATGATTGCCGGCTTCATGGCGCGCATCGCGGGCGGCGCCGTGGCCCTTCGACAACCGCGTTCGGCGGTGGCGTTCGTCGCCCTGACGGTTATCGTCACTGCGACGGCAATCCTCATCGCCTGGCTCGCGACGCTCTCGCTTGGCCTACGCCTGGAGCCGATGGAAGTCGTCCTGTTCCTGAGCGGAATCGCTCTGTCACTGGCGATACCCGCCGCACCCAGCTCGATCGGGACGTTCGAGTTCTTCGGGGTCGCGATACTCACCAGCCTGGGATACTCAGCCGAGCTCGGCCTGGCGACGATTCTCCTCATGCGCGTGCTGACAACCCTGCCGCCGGTGCTCTTGGGCGTCGTCGCCTTATGGGCGTTACAGATCCGTCCGGGTCAGCTCCTGACACAGTCCACCGCCGGCGAGTCGTGAGCGGGCCTACTCTCTCGCTCGTCATCCCCGCCTATAACAGCCGCGCCTATCTGGCCGATAACGTGGCGCGGGCCGCCGAGTTCTTGCACACCTCCGCCATCGATGGCGAGGTGATCGTCGCCGATGACGGCAGCACCGACGGGACCGCGGACACCATCGAGGAGAAGGACGGTGTCCGAGTCCTGCGCCTGCCTCACGCCGGCAAGGGCGCTGCGCTACGCGCCGGGATGGCAGCGGCGACCGGTGACATTCGCGGCTTCACCGATGCCGACCTGCCCTACGGCCTGGAGCCCATACCACTCGCCATCACCTACATTCGCGAGCGCCGCTTTCACGCCGTGATCGGCGACCGCACCCTGCCCGGGTCGGCGTACGAGGATGCCGGATTGCTGCGCGGCATCGTGTCGAACCTGGCCAGTTTCGCGTTCCGCACATTGGTCACGGGGGGCATCTACGACACCCAGTGTGGTTTCAAGGTCTTCCGCGGCGACGTGGCCGCAGAGGTGTTTCGCCTGGCATCCACGAATGGGTTCGCGATAGACGTCGAGATTATCTACCTGCTTCTGAAGTACCGGCTCGACCTCAAGAGGATCCCCGTCAACCTTGAACGCAATGCGGCGAGCTCCGTGAGGGTCGTTCACGACTCGGCCCAGGCTCTGGCGGACATCGCACGCATGCGCCTGCGCTGGGCCACGGGCCGCTACCGTTCGCCGATGTTGGTCGACCTCTTGGAGGCTGACGTTCGAGCCGACCTGGAGTCGGCCGCGAGCGCGGCCGGGAGTCTCACCTCCCCGCCAGGTCCGATCTGATCCACAGAACGGTTCGAACGCCCGGTCGCAGCGGGTACTCGGTTCCGCGCACGTAGCGATCCCCGTAATCAGTGGTGATTGCCTCGTCCTGATTGACGTTGGCGACGATGACGGCCTCGTCGGTCGAGGGGATGATGCTTCCCCAGAACAGGGCGTTCGCCCGGTCGCGCCAATACCACGGCAGGGGCCAGTACTCGGGCAGGAAAACCGAGATGCCGTTGCGCTCGCCACCGGCGAGCGCCGACACCCTCTCCGCCTCTGCCATCAGGTCGTAGACGTCGCGCACGGTGTGGACGATCACGTAGCCGTACGTCTCGTCGTCGCCGTGGTGAAAGCTGAGGTCGACCGTCTGGTATGCGCCCGCCGCGACCAACCCCACCACTCCGGTCGCGGCGAGGACCTTGAGTCGCATGGATCGCAGGTTGAGGACGAGGAACTGGACGAAGATGCCGCCCAGGATCGCCAGCGGCACGATCATGTTCACGGCGACCCAAGGCGTCTTGTAGCTGATCAGCGAGTAGGCCATGGTGATGCCCAGCGCCCAGAGCCCGATGAACACCGCAATCCGATCGCGACCCTGCCGGGCCACGAGCAGTCCGCCGAGCGTGCCCAGAACGAGTATGTGAATCTCTGGCCGCGCCATCCAGGCCAGGTACTGGTAGATCGGCTGCGTCTGGGTCTCTGCGCTCGTTTGGGTCCAGATGGCAAACGTCGCGAACGAGTCGACGAGGCCTTGCAGGTTCGAGCCGAACGACGTGAACAGCACGATGTGGACGACGGCGAATACGAGGCTTGCGGTGATTAGACGCTCGGGTGTGAAGCGGCTCTCCCACATCGATCGCCAGCCTTGTTGGGCGTCTACCGCGTTGCGTCGTCTGCGGCGGCCCGTCGAGGGTGGCTGTTGTTCAGCGACCCGCAGCTTCACGTACTGATCGGCGACGACCAGCGCGATGGCCAGCACGATGAGGCTGATCACACCGGTTTCCTTCGTCGCAAAGACGCCGGCGAGCGAGGCTGCGGAAACGAGGAGGAATCGTTCCCGGCCGTCGCGCACGTACCACAGCAGTGACACGACGATGGCCAGCGTGAAGAAGACCAGCAGCATCTCGTGGATGAAGTACCGCGAGATGTAGGTCATGCCCGGCGACAGCGCCAGGAGCGCCGCGGCGACGAGCGAGGAAATGGCACCGACAAACGGGCGTAGCGCGAGGGCGAGGGCGACTGTGGCTATGCCGAATAGCGCAGGCACCAGCCGCATCGCCTCGGTGGTCAATCCAAAGACGATCTCCGCTGCCAGCGCCAGATAGAAAAGCGTCGGGCCGTGATAGTTGGCCGGGTCGTAGGTCCACGCTCCGTTCCGCACCAGCTGGGTGACGAAGTGCCCATTCACGCCTTCGTCGCTGTGCATGGGAGTAGCGCCCAGGTCGAACAACCGAAGCAGGGCCGCGACAGCGACGATGACGAGGCCGATCAGCAGGTAGTGGCGCTCGAGGAACGCGACCCAGGCCAAACGGTCCGCAGACTGCAGCTCGGCCCGCGGCGCACCGGGTGGCGCATCGCCGTCCGCCGCGCCGGCCGGCGCGCCCTCATTCGATGGGGTAGCTGATTCTGCCGGTTCCGTGATCCCGATCGACTTCGCGCGGCCGGTCGCTCGACGCCGGCGACGCGTCATCTGGATCGCGTCCTGGTGCAGCCCGGCACGGCCGAGCCCGCCGACACGACCCGGACCTACCCTTTCGGCTCGACGGCGACCGTAACCTCGGGTGTCAGGCCCGGGTAGACCTTGATCGCCACCTTGTACGTGCCGAGCAACTTCAGGGGCTCCTCGAGATCGACCTTGTGGCGGTCGATGACGATGCCGCGGCGGCCGAGGGCATCGGCGATGTCCTTGGCAGTGATCGATCCGTACAACTTGCCGCCCTCACCGACCTTGACGCCCATCGTGAGGGTTGTCGAACCGATGCGCTGCGCGGCGACCTCTGCTTCCTCCCGCTCACGCTGGCGCTTCTCCTCGCGGCTGGCGATGTCGTGCTGCCAGGCACGGTAGGCGCCGCCGGTGGCCGGAACCGCGAGCTTGCGTGGCAGGAGGAAGTTGCGTGCGAATCCCTCGGCGACTTCCTTCAGCTCACCGCTCCGGCCGAGCTTTTCGACGTCTTGGGTGAGGATGACTTTCACGTGGCCGTCTCCGCAGCCGTCTCGGCCGCCGTCTCCCGGATGTGACTCTGCAGGCGCTCGACAGCCTCCGGAATGCGCTCGACCAGCGCCCGCACCGGGCGCGGCACCAGCTTCCTGACGCGCGCCAGGTCCGATTCGAGCTCGGACGGCGCGATGCCGAGCTGCACCAACTTTTCTGCCACCAGTCCCTCCGGCAATCCCTCGAGGAAAACGTCGACGGCGAGGATCATGACGGCCACGTCGTCGAGCGCACCCAGTAGGGGAATGCCCTCGGGGATGATGTCGAAGGGGCTGACGATGTAAAGGCCGGCCACGCCGAGGAGTGCCTTGCGCGACATTGGGACTCGTGGATCGGCAAGCAGCGCCCATAGTAGCCGGCCATACAGCGGCGCCCGGCCGGCAAGCGGCAGGAACGGCAGCAGGTTGAGGACGCGGAGCATGCCGCGGCCGCGTCGGCGCTTGGATCGGGCCATCGGAGCCCGGAGTATAGCGATCCCGGCGGGCACCCTTCGGATGTCCCCGCGGCTTGACAATCGAACAAGCGTTCGGTTATGGTCGCCGCGGAAGGAGGCGCCGGGTGACCAAGCACGACGCCGCACGCAAACAGCGGATCATCGACTTCATCGCCGCGACGACGCGGCAGCGTGGTTATCCGCCGTCGGTGCGCGAGATCGCCCAGGCGGTCGACCTGGCGTCCACATCGGCAGTCCATCACCACCTGCAGGCCCTCGAGCGCGACGGGCTCCTGGAGCGGGGCGGGAGTCATTCGCGGGCTATCAGGCTCACACCCCTGGCGACGCTGCGGACGGGACCTGTCAGCGCCTATCCCGCCCAGGTCACAGCAATCGACTCGCATGCCCTGCCGATCATCGGTGAGATCGCCGCCGGCGGTCCCATCGAGGCCTACCAGGATGCGAGCGAGACGCTGGCCGTACCGGAATCGGTTTCATCGGCGTCCGATGATGCGTATGTCCTGCGCGTCCGCGGCGATTCGATGATTGACGCCCACATCACAGACGGCGACTTCGTTGTCATCCGGCCGCAACAGACAGCACACGATGGCGACATCGTCGTCGCTCAGGTGGAGGAGAACGCGGTCACGCTGAAGCGCTTCTACAAGGAAAAGGATCGGATCCGCCTGCAGCCGGCCAATGCCGAGTACCCCCCACAGTTCTATGACGCAGTGCGGATCCAGGGGAAGCTGATTGGCGTGATTCGTCGCGTCGACTAGGTAGCGCCCGCCCTTCTCTCCACACAATCCACAGTCGCTCGCGAAAACGGGGATGCAACTCGTCCATAAGCCCGTTGTCGGCACCCGCAGGCAAGGTCGAGCATTGACTACGCCACCCGACAGAGCCAGTGCCGGAGAACACCGTCGTGTCCATTGACCGCCTTCCGCCGCAGTCGATCGAGGCCGAGCAGTCGATTCTGGGCGCATTGCTGATCGATCGCGACGCGGTCATCGAGGTGGCTGACTTCCTGCGTCCGGTCGATTTCTACCGGCAGGCCAACGCGACGGTCTATGACGCCATCCTCGAGCTCTACGACCGTCGCGAGCCGGTTGACATCGTCACCGTCTCCGAGGTCCTGGAGCGCCGCGACGCTCTGGAGCAGGTTGGCGGCTCGGCTTACCTAACCAGCCTCATCAACCTCACGCCGACGGCGGTGAACGCCGTCCACTACGCGCGCATAGTCGAGCGCAAGGCCGTGCTTCGCAACTTGATCGGCGCTGCCGGAAAGATCGCCGCGATCGGTTATGACGACTCGGCCGACGTCAGCGAGGCCATTGACCGCGCCGAGCAAGAGCTGTTCTCGGTCAGCGAGCGCCGCGTTGAGAGTGGCTTCTCGCCGCTCAAGACACTGCTGCACTCGGCGTACGACAGGCTCGACTACCTCCACCAGCACAAGGGCGAGATCAGCGGCATCCGAACTGGCTTCGCCGATCTGGATGCCCTGACCAGCGGCTTGCAGAAATCGGACCTGATCGTTCTCGCGGCGCGACCAAGCATCGGCAAGACCAGCCTGGCGTTGAACTTCGCCGAGCACGCCGCCGTGGGCGAGGGCAAGACGGTAGGGGTGTTCAGCCTGGAGATGAGCAAGGAACAGCTGGTCCTTCGGCTCCTGAGCTCAGTCGCCAACATCGACTCGCAACGCCTGCGAACGGGATTCCTGGAGGAGATGGATTTCACTCGCCTGGCGCCGGCCATGAACGCTCTCGCCGAGGCGCCCGTGTTCATCGACGACACACCCAACATCAGCACCATGGAGCTGCGCACCAAGGCACGCCGACTGCAGGCCGAGTCGGGGCTTGACATGATCATCGTCGACTACCTGCAACTGATGCAGTCGACTATCGCTTCACGCGATGCCAATCGAGTGCAGGAGGTTTCGGAAATCACCCGCGGCCTGAAGGCCCTGGCGCGCGAGCTGCAGGTGCCGGTCGTGGCGCTGTCGCAGCTTTCCCGTCAGGCGGAAATGCGCGAGAACAAGGAGCCGCGCCTCTCAGACCTTCGCGAATCGGGATCCATTGAGCAGGACAGCGACCTGGTCCTCTTTCTGTGGCGTGAGAAGGAACGCGGCGAAGAGGAAGACCCCGACGGGGAGATCATCAACCTACGTCTCGCCAAGCACCGCAACGGGCCCACCGGTGAGACAAAGCTGTACTTCCGAAAGCGTCAAACGCGGTTCGTGTCGTACGCCGACGAGTCGCGCTACGCCGGGGCGTACAACTAGAGTTCCAACGCGGCCAATTCGTCGGGGAAGAGGGGCCGCACGGCCAACTGGACCGAGCTTCCGTCCGGTGCCGTCACCCAGACGCCGATGTGGCCGCCGCTGGGCACTTCGGTCAGCTCCGACACGTGCTCGCGATCGAGGTGCCGGATCCGGTTGCCTGGCTCCTCGCCCACGGGAAAACCGTCGATGCCAATGTCATCCCACGGCCAGTCGATGGGCTGCTCTGCGGGCTCGCCGGCCTGATCGAAGAGGACCACGCGGTAAGCCTCGGGGTCGTACGCCTCCAGGTGGTCGACGGCGCCCGACTCTGCCTCGGTCCTGAAATTCGTCAGCAGATTGGCGAGCTCGAAGAAGCCCCGACGGTCGGCTGCATCGGGACCGGGTTCCGTAAGCTCCGAAAGGGCATCGATCGTGACGACCTTCTCGAGACCGGCGGCATTCAGGACGAAGATGGTCGTCCCGCAGTCTGCACACATGTCCTGGCCGTAGAAGTCACGCGCCGCATAGAGCCGTCCGGTGCCCAACGCAAACTGGAGCAGGGCCTGAACGCCGTCCTCGGTCAACGTGCCAGTGAGGAAGCGCGGCATGGCGCCCGGGGCCATCAGGCGCGTGGTCTCGGCGAGATCCTCGATCGGTCGAAAGATGACGCGGCCGTCACCGTAGAGCGTGAAGGTGGGTGCCTGGGTGGCAAACCAACCGAAGGGCACGAACCCACCCCCCTGCTCCATGCGTAGGACTATCTCCGCTGAACCGGTTGGGTGCGGGATCAGATCGGGGCTCAGCGTGGGGCTCGGCATCGGCGCGGGCGAATCGGTCGGCTGCGGAGAAGACGCTGGCGTAGGCGAAGTGCCCGGCGTTCCGGAGCACGCTGCCAGTAGCGCGACAACGCCGAGGATGTGGACGAAATGTGGACGGCGCGCACGCGCGAAGAAGGAGGTGAGGCTCGACATGGCGGCTCTGACGCGCGCTTCGTGCGGGCGGTTCCAAAGGCGGCGTCTGTAACCGGACGCGGTCGGGCGCGTAGACTCTGCGCCCAATAGTCGAGTGGCCAGCAAGGGAGTGCCGCAATGGGCGTCGTCATCATCCGCGAGTTGGTCGGTTCGAGCCCGCGATCGTGGAGTGACGCAGCTCGTCAAGCCGTAGCGACCGCGGCCAGAACGGTGCGCAACATCCGGGAGATCGAGGTCGTGAAGTCGACCGCGCGCGTCGA
>Ga0299907_10001707_pt1 | contig 12836 bp, 15 predicted proteins | sample RVTome_16_FD_198680 | JGI IMG/M metagenome (GOLD analysis project Ga0299907, IMG submission 198680) | Soil microbial communities from uranium-contaminated site in the Upper Colorado River Basin, Wyoming, United States - RVT152D67 (version 2) ... | reverse complement strand
GAGCCCATGCTTTGGGTCTATGTGGTCCTGGTGTGGATCACAGCCCTGATGCGCTTCGTCGATACCTATCGTTCCTTCGAGTGAAGGACCTGTTGGGCTACTACCTCCTGCGAGCAGGTGCCGGGCTTGTAGGACTCCTCCCGGCGAGAGTCGCTCGTGGTCTTGGGCGGACTGGGGGTCGTTTGTGGCACAGGTTCGCCAAAGGTCGTCGGAGCATGGCGGAGCGTCACATGCGAAGGGCGCTGGGCAACGGCGCCGATCCTGCCGCTGCCGCGGTGTCTGTCATGAGCTCCTACGGTCGCTATTACGCCGAGGCGTTGTGGGTGAGGGGCCACCGGGTTCCCGATCTCCAACGTCACACCAGGGTCGAGGGATTGGACCTGATCATCGAAGCTCGCGATCAGGGAAAGGGAATGATCTTCGGTCTGCCCCATGTCGGGAACTGGGAGGCGGCGGCGCCAGTCGCGGTCGCCGTCGAGGTTCCGGTGGTGGCCGTGGCCGAGAAGCTCCCCAACCGGCGCATCACCGATTGGTTCACCGACATGAGGGCCGAACTCGGCATCGAGATCGTCCTGGCCACCGGGGGAACCGAGGTAATGCGGAAACTGGAAGCGGCGCTTTCCCAGAACAAGGCGGTGGCGCTTCTCTCCGACCGCGATCTCAAGGGGAGGGGAGTCGAGGTCGACTTCTTCGGAGAGCGAACGACACTGCCCCCCGGTCCGGCGACTTTGGCGCTCCGTACCGGCGCCCCGCTGTTCCCGGTTGCCACCTATTTCGATGGTGACAACGGTTATCGGGTGGTGGTCACCCCAGCCATCCCGATTCCCGAAGAGGGCACGCGTTCGGAGAAGGTGAGGGCGGTGACCCAGGCCCTGGCTTGGAAGCTGGAATCACTGATTCGGGAATCACCGGAGCAATGGCATCTGGTGCAGCCCAACTGGCCGTCGGATCGAGAATGAGCCGGATCAGGGTCGGCGTCGTCAGCCCGTACGACCTTTCGATCCCGGGTGGAGTTCAAGCCCAGGTCTTGGGGCTGGCCGGCTACCTGAGTCGACATGGCGACGAGGCGATCGTCATCGGGCCCGGTTTGCCCTCTGACATCGAGGGACTCGACCTCGGTTCCAGCGTCACGATCCCGGGCAATGGCTCGATGGTGCCCATCTCTCTCGACCCCAGGGTCCGTGGCAAGCTCGAGGGGGCGGTTGCCGATCTCGACCTCCTCCATGTCCACGAGCCGCTGATGCCCCTCGTCTCCCTGCTCGCCAACCGCGCCGGGCCGCCGGTAGTCGCCACATTCCACGCAGCCCCCGGGCCGGTGGGTCGTGCGGTGTATCGGCTGCCCTGGCCTCTCTTGGACTGGGCGATGGGCAACCGGGTCGCGGTCACAGCGGTCAGCGCGATGGCGGCCTCGGTCCTCCCCTCTCAAATGGAGGCCCTGATCATTCCCAATGGCCTCGATGTTGGATCGATGCAAGTCGACACTCCGCGACTTGAGAACCGGGTCGTCTTCCTCGGGCGCGATGAGCCCAGGAAAGGCCTCGATCTGCTTCTGGAGGCGTGGCCCGAAGTCGTCACGGCCCGGCCCGCTGCGGAGCTGATCGTGATGGGCGCCGATCGCGCGACCGATGAGGTCACCTGGATGGGGAGAGTCGACGATCAGACCAAAGCCCGGGTCCTCAGCTCGGCCGCGGTTTACGTGGCCCCGCAAACCGGAGGGGAGTCGTTTGGGATCGTCCTTGTCGAGGCGATGTCGGCCGGCGCGGCGGTGGTGGCCTCGGACCTCGAAGCGTTCGTCACGGTGGCGGCGGGATCGGCGCTTCATTTCCCGGCCGGCGACAGTCAGGCACTCGCCAACGCACTGCTTCAGCTTCTGGCCAGACCCGAGGAGAGGGCCCAACTGACGACGGCAGGTGCCAAGCGTGCCGCCGAGTTCGATTGGAGCGTGGTCGGCGCCGCCTATCGGGACCTGTACGTATCGAGTATCCCGTAAGGGTCACAACGGTGGACCCTGTATCATGGGGTTTCCCGATGGAGCAAGAAGTGGAAACCGGTACAGATCGTGTGAAGAGGGGCCTCGCCGAGATGCTCAAGGGTGGCGTCATCATGGATGTCGTCACAGCCGACGAAGCCCGGATCGCAGAAGAAGCAGGCGCCGTAGCGGTGATGGCACTGGAGCGCGTCCCTTCCGACATTCGCAAGCAAGGCGGGGTTGCCCGCATGGCCGACCCGACCAAGATCGAGGAGATCCAGGCCGAGGTGAGCATCCCGGTGATGGCCAAGTGCAGGATCGGGCATTTCACCGAGGCTGCGGTGCTCCAGGCTCTCGGGGTCGACTACATCGACGAGTCCGAAGTGCTCACTCCTGCCGATGAGGAGCATCACGTCGACAAATGGGCTTTCACCACACCGTTCGTTTGTGGCGCCCGCAATCTCGGTGAGGCTCTGCGACGACTCGGCGAGGGTGCTGCAATGATCCGTACCAAGGGCGAGGCGGGCACGGGCAACGTTGTGGAGGCGGTGCGGCACATGCGCACCTTGACCAATCAGATTCGCGTTCTCTCGACGATGGACTCCGCTCAGCTCATGTCCGCGGCGCGTGATCACGCCGCCCCCTACGAGTTGGTGCGTGAGGTGGCCGAGACCGGCAAGCTGCCGGTGGTCAACTTCGCCGCCGGGGGCATTGCCACCCCATCCGACGCCGCGTTGATGATGTCTCTGGGGGTTGACGGAGTGTTTGTCGGCTCCGGCATCTTCAAGAGCTCCCATCCCGAGGCCTACGCCCGGGCGATCGTGGAGGCCACCACCTTCTGGAGTGAGCCGGAGGTTGTTGCCAAGGTCTCCCGTGGCCTCGGTGAGGCCATGCCGGGAATCGAGATCGACACCTTGAGGGAGACGGAACGGCTCGCCAGTCGGGGCTGGTGAGATGAGCACTGTCGGGGTCCTGGCCCTCCAGGGCGACGTCCGGGAGCATTTGCACATCCTGGAGTCGCTCGGGGCGAATGCGTTGCCGGTGAACAAGGCACAGCAGCTCGAGATGATCGACGCCCTTGTGATCCCCGGGGGTGAGTCCACCACGATCGGGAAGATGGCGGTGCGGTTTGGGTTGTTCGAACCGCTGAAGTCGGTGGTCGAGGTCGGTCTTCCGACATATGGCACCTGTGCCGGCCTGATCCTCCTCTCCGGCGCGGTCACCGATGGCGATCAACCTCTGCTCGGAGTGCTCGACGTGGTAGTCCGGCGCAACGCGTTCGGACCTCAGAACGAGTCGTTCGAGTCGGATCTCGATATAACCGAACTCGATGAGCCGTTCCATGGAGTCTTCATCCGAGCTCCCTGGGTGGAGAAAGTCGGGTCCGAGGTGGAGGTCTTCGCCGTGATCGATGACCACCCGGTCATGGTGCGTCAGTCCAGGATCCTGGCAACGTCGTTTCATCCCGAGCTCACCGGGGATGGGCGCATCCATCAGATGCTGTTGGACCTGATCTGAGGTAGGGGTACATGTCCGGTCATTCGAAATGGGCCAACATCAAGCATCGCAAGGGCCGCCAGGATGCGGCCCGGGGAAAGTTGTTCGGCAAACTGGCCAAGGCGATCGAGATCGCGGCGCGAGAGGGAGGGGCCAACCCCGACTTCAACCCGGTCCTCGCCACGGCGATATTCAAAGCCAAGTCCGCCTCGATGCCCAACGACAACATCGAACGTGCCGTCAAGAGGGGCAGCGGTGAGGTGGAGGGAGCCCACTACGAAGAGGTCTGGTACGAGGGATACGGTCCGGGCGGTGTCGCCCTCTACGTTCAGATCCTGACCGACAATCGCAACCGGGCCGCCTCCGACGTTCGATCCACCTTCACCCGGAGTGGGGGCAACCTGGGAGAGCCGGGATCGGTGGGATATCTGTTCAGCCAAAAAGGCCTGATCGGGGTCAAAGGCCCTGAGGATGACGTCATGCTTGCGGCTTTGGAGTCAGGTGCCGAGGACATCCGCGACGCCGGCGAAGGCTGGTTCGAGGTCATCACTACGCCTGGTGAACTGTCGAAGGTCCGATCTGCCATCGAGAAGGCAGGTCTGGAAGTGGAGACCGCCGATGTCACCCAGCTTCCTTCCAACACCGTGCCCGTCGGAGAGGGTGACGCGCGGAAACTGCTGCGTCTGATCGATGCTCTCGATGACCTGGATGATGTCCAGTCGGTGTACGCCAACTACGACATCGACGACGAGATCATGGAAAAGGTGCTCGAGGAGGTCTGAGCCTCCTTCATCCTGTCCTTCGTCCCGCCATCCCGCCGTAGAAGAGAACAACCACCGCAGCCACTCCGACCTGTATCGCCAGCTTGGTCCAGTCGATACCGTCGGTGTCTGCGACACCGATCGCCTCGGCGATGAAACCACCGAGAATTGCGCCTACCGCACCAATCACGATGGTCATGACCAGTGAGATGCTCTGTTTGCCAGGCAGGACCAGACGGGCCAACGGACCGATGATGATTCCGGCTACCAGACCCCCCACGACGGTCGAGAGGACATCTCCCATGGCATCTCCTTCTCTAGGTGCGACCAGATCCACATTACGCATGTCCGCGATGCGCTGCGTGGCTGAACGGGGGGCCTCTTCGGCAGGCGAGATCGTCACCGGTCTTTCTCACTCGACTCACCACCATCACCAGGAGGGAGCGGGCTGTCGATAATTCCTCAACACTCGGCCCGATCCGCCTAACCTCACCAAACATATGTTCGTGTTGGGTATCGACCCCGGGCTGTCGGCCACGGGATATGGAGTTGTTGAAAGCGGGCACCCACCGACCGCGGTCCTGGCCGGCGTGATCCGGACCGATACCGAAGCCCCGATGGCGGCCCGGTTGGCCGAGCTGCATGCCGGCCTGACCCAGGTCATCGCGGACACCACCCCCGATGTAGTGGCCATCGAGACCATCTTCACCAATCGCAACCTGCAGACCGCGATCTCGGTCGGTCGTGCCTCGGGCGTGGCGCTCCTGGTTGCGGCGCAAGCCGGGCTCCAGGTGTCCGAGTACGTGCCGACCGCGGTCAAGTCGGCGATCACCGGCGACGGCTCCGCGTCCAAGGCTCAGATCCAGGAGATGGTCGCCCGGCTTCTCAAACTCGCCAAACCTCCGAAGCCGGCGGATGCAGCTGATGCTCTCGCCATCGCCCTATGTCATCTCAGGGCCGCGCCGTTGGAGATGAGCCGATGATCGGGCGTCTGCGCGGTGTCCTGGTATCACGTCGAGGAGAGGTCGTCTGCATCGAGGTTGGTGGCGTGGGATACGAGGTGACCATGACACCACGAGGTGTTGCTGCCCTGCCCGGGGTGGGCGAAGAGGTGGTGGTTCACACCCACACCCATGTGCGTGAGGACGAGATGAGCCTCTATGGGTTTGGCTCGGAGCCGGATCGTGACCTGTTTCGAGTGCTGTTGGGTGCGGCCGGCGTGGGACCCAAGCTGGCGATGGCCATCTCGGCGACACTCACCCACCGGGAGATCGTCAGCTCGATAGTCACCGAAGACGCCGACGCATTGACCGTGGTTCCCGGCGTCGGCAAACGTGGAGCGCAACGGATCGTCCTCGAGTTGGCACCCAAGCTGGCCGGGATCGAAGCCGATGTCGTCGGGTCGCCCAACACGATCACGGTTCGCCAGGCGTTGGAGAGTCTCGGCTACACCACCGAGGAGATCAACGGTGTGATGAACGAGCTCGACCCCGAGTCGACGATCGAGGTGCAGATCAAGACCGCACTCCGAGCGCTGGGCAGGGGCTAATTATGCGTGAGGACAGTCTGCTCAACCCGACCGTGGAGACCGAGGAGGAGGTCACCCTCCGCCCGAAACGACTCGACGAGTTTGTCGGTCAGATCCGGGTCCGCGAACGTCTTCGCATCTCTTTGGAGGCCGCCCTCAAGCAGAGCCGGCCATTGGATCATGTCCTGTTCTCCGGACCACCAGGTCTGGGTAAGACGACCCTCGCCGGGGTCATCGCTCACGAGCTGGGCGTCAAGATACGGGTGACGTCCGGGCCTGCTCTCGACCGTCCCGGTGACCTCGCCGCGATCCTGTCGAATCTCGATGTGGGCGATGTGTTCTTCATCGACGAGATCCACCGGCTTCCGAGGGCTGTCGAGGAGGTTCTCTATCCGGCAATGGAGGACTTCCAGCTCGACATCGTCCTCGGCAAGGGCCCAACCGCACAATCGATCAGGCTGGACCTGCCCCGATTCACCCTGATCGGAGCCACCACCCGCAAAGGCACGGTCACCGCCCCGCTGCGCGACCGCTTCGGGATAGAGGAGAAGCTTGACTACTACGACCCTGACGAGCTCTCCGTCATCATCCGCCGCTCGGCCGGGATCATCGGTGTCGACATCTCCGACGAGGCGGCGTCGATCATCGCCGGTCGCAGTCGTTCCACGCCACGCATAGCCAACCGGCTCCTGGCTCGAGTCCGCGATTACGCGGTGGCGAGGGCGTCGGGCACCATCGACCCCGAGGTCGCCGACGAGGCGCTCCGGGTGTTCGAGGTGGACGACCTCGGTTTGGACAAGGTCGACCGCTCGATCCTGGAATCGATCATCGAGGGGTTCGGTGGCGGCCCGGTGGGGCTGTCAACCCTGGCCATCGCCGTCGGCGAAGAGCCCGAGACGGTGGAAGACGCATATGAGCCCTTCTTGCTCCAATCGGGTCTCCTCAAGCGCACTCCCCGGGGTCGGGTCGCCACTTCACGGGCCTACAGCCATCTAGGCATCGAGCGACCGCCAGACCCCCAAGGCACACTGCTCTGATCCCGAGACGGTTTGCTGCTGGATTGTCGATAGTCTCCGACACCCATGCGGGTCGATGAGTTCGAGTACCCACTTCCCGAATCGGCCATCGCCCAGGAAGCGATCGAGCCGCGACATGACGCAAGACTGCTCGACACCCGAGATCTGAGCGATCACCGATTCCTCGACCTGCCATCGCTCCTCCAGCCCGAGGATCTGATGGTGGTCAACGAGACCAGGGTACGGGCGGGGCGCTTGTTTGGGCGGAGGGTGGACAGCGGAGGATCAATCGAGCTCCTGGTGCTCGACGCTCGACAAGACGGTTTGTGGAGCACACTGGTGCGTCCGGCCAGGAGACTCCGACCTGGTGTCGAAATCGAGTTCGAGGGCGTGACCGCCTCAATCGTCGAGGGGCCGGACCAGGGCCTGGCCGTGATCGAATTGAAGGCGGCGGACGTCGAGAAGGCGATCGAAACCGCAGGCCATATCCCCCTTCCACCGTACTTTCGGGGCCATCTCGAGGATCCCGCCCGGTACCAGACCATCTTCGCCCGCACCACCGGGTCGGCGGCCGCTCCCACCGCCGGTCTCCATTTCACCAAGAAGGTGGTGGCGGCGCTGGAGGCGAGGGGAGTGGCAATGGCGACGGTCGACCTCCACGTGGGAGTCGACACCTTCCGTCCCATCACGGTCCCTCAGATCGAAGACCATCGAATGCACTCCGAGTGGTACTCGGTGCCTGAGGCCACCGCAGTCGCGGTTTCGGATGCCCGGCGTCGGGGAGGAAAAGTCGTCGCAGTTGGCACCACGGTGGTGAGGACGTTGGAGACGGTGGCGAGCGAAGACGGCACCGTCGAGCCAGGATCGGGGGAGACCGATCTCTTCCTGATGCCGGGCTCGAGAATCAGGGTGGTCGATGCCCTGGTCACCAACTTCCACGTGCCGGGCTCGAGTCTCGTCGTCCTCCTCGCAGCGTTCATGGGGGATGGCTGGCGCCGGGTCTATCGGGTCGCGCTGGATCGGGGATATCGCTTTCTGTCGTTCGGGGATGCGATGTACACCGAGCGGATCGACCACCGGAACATAATCCGCCGATGACCCCCGTCACCTTGGCTCTAGACGGAACCGATGGCCGGGCACGCACCGGATGGTTGGAGACCCCCCATGGTCGGGTGAGGACACCGGCCTTCATGCCGGTTGGCACCCGGGCCGCGGTGAAGGCAGTGGACAACGACGACCTGCTGCGGGCGGGCGCCGAGATCGTGCTGGCCAACACCTACCACCTCATGTTGCGCCCCGGCTCGTCTCTGATCGCCGGCCTCGGCGGTCTCCATGAGTTCACCTCATGGCAGGGCCCCATCCTCACCGACTCAGGTGGATATCAGATCTTCTCGTTGGATCCCCAAATCGACGAGGACGGTGCCCGGTTCAGATCGGTCTACGACGGCTCCCTGGTCGACCTGACCCCCGAACAGGCAGTGATCATCCAACAGGAGCTCGGACCGGACATCGCAATGGTGCTCGATGTCTGCGTCGGCTTGCCCGCCCCCAAAGAGAGAGTCCAGGCCGAGATGGAGCGCACCCTGCGCTGGGCAGAACGCTGCCTGGAGGCTCATACCAGGCCGGACCAAGCTCTGTTCGGGATCGTCCAGGGAGGCGTGGATGTGGAGCTCAGGGCCGAGAGCGCGCGTCGGACCACCGAATTGGGCTTTCCCGGCTTCGGCATCGGTGGGCTGTCCGTGGGGGAGCGGGCAGAGGAGAGGAATCGCGCCCTCGAAGCCGCCATCGAGGAATTGCCAGGGGAGAAGCCACGCTACGTGATGGGCCTGGGTGACACTGACGGGCTGCTCGACGCCATCGAGCACGGCGCCGACCTGTTCGACTGTGTTCTGCCGACCCGTCTCGCCCGTCACGGCAAGGTGCTCACCCCCCACGGCGATTTCAATCTTCGCAATGCCGCTTTCGAAGCCGACCATGCACCCATCGACGAGACGTGCCCCTGCCCAACCTGTGGCCAATATTCCCGCGCGTATCTGCGCCATCTGCTGAGGTTGAAGGAGCTCTCCGCATATCGGCTGCTCACGATCCACAACCTGGCGTACACCTTTGATCTGGTGCGCTCCGCGGGTCAGGCGGTAGGGACGGGCCGCTTCGGGGCATACGCCGCCGACGTGAGGGAAAAACGTCTCAACGGTTCGCTCTAGACCTGTGGCGACGCCTAACCTCTCGCCGTCCGAGCTCATCATCTGGAGGACCCCCAGTGACCAATCTCGTCCTAGCCCAGGAGGCCGCGGGAAGCCCGCTGCCCTCGCTGATCTTCCTCGGGCTGATGGTTGGTGTGTTCTGGATGTTCATCATCAGACCGCAGCGCAACCGGGCCAAGCAGCAACAGGCGCTCTCAGAGTCCTTGACGGCCGGGCAACAGGTCCGAACCATCGGCGGTATCCACGGCACAGTCGTCTCGCTCGACGAGGACAGTGTGGTGCTCCGGGTCGAGGAGGGACGGCTTCGGGTGTCACGAAAGGCAATCGGATCGGTGGTTGGAGCCGATCAGGGCTGATCGCACCGTAGAATCGACCCGGTGGAACAACTCACCTCACTGATCCGTGACATCCCAGACTTCCCCGAGCCTGGTGTGGTGTTCAAAGACATCACACCAGTGCTTGCGGACGCCCCGGCATTTGCCCAGCTGATCGACGCGCTGGCGGCCCCCTACCACGACTCCGGTGTCTCCAAGGTGGCGGGTATCGAGGCTCGTGGCTTCACCCTGGCCACACCGATCGCGGGTCGCCTCGGAGCAGGCTTCATCCCGGTCAGGAAGCCCGGCAAACTCCCGTTCGAGACCGTTCGGGAGGACTACGCCCTCGAATACGGGACCGATGCCCTGGAGATCCATGTCGACGCCGTCTTCAAGGGAGAAAAGGTCGTCCTTGTCGATGACGTGATCGCCACCGGAGGAACAGCAGCGGCGGCGATCCGGTTGTTACGTGGGTTGGGGGCCGACATCGTCGGGTTCGCGGTTTTCATCGAGCTCGGCTTTCTCAACGGCGCCCGGATGCTGGATGGTGTACCTCTTCATGCCCTTGTCACCTACGACTAAAGCCAAACAGGCAGAATTCGAAGATGTGGTCGAGGCCTTCCGCGCACATCACCCGGAGGGCGACACCGATCTGCTGAGACGTGCCTACGAATTGGCGCGCGAGGCGCATGAGGGCCAGAAGCGGAAAACCGGCGAGCCTTACATCACCCACCCGGTGACCGTCGCTCTGATGCTGGCCGAGTACGGGCTCGATGAGCAGACGTTGGCCGCCGCCTTCCTCCATGACGCAGTTGAAGACACCCCGCTGACTGTTGGTGAGATCACCACCCAGTTCGGCGAGGAAGTGGGTCGGCTCATCGACGGTGTCACCAAGCTGGATCGAGTCCGATACTCGAATCGGGAGCAAGCCCAGGCAGCCACGATCCGGAAGATGGTGGTCGCAATGGCCCAGGACGTTCGCGTGCTGATCATCAAGCTCTTCGATCGGCTCCACAACATGAGGACGGTGCACGCCCTACGCGACGAGAAACAACGCAGGGTGGCCCAGGAGACCCTGGACGTCTACGCCCCGTTGGCGCATCGTCTCGGGGTCCAGGAGATCAAGCATGAGTTCGAGGACCGCTGCTTCGCCATCCTCTACCCCGGCCCCAACGCCGAGATCCAGGCCAAGCTCGCCGAGCGGGCCCCGGAGAGGGAAGCCTTCATCGAAAAGATGGTCGAAGAGGTCTCAGCCATTCTCCACGAATCCGGGATCGAGGCCGACGTGACCGGCCGACCGAAACACCAGTACTCGATCTACCGGAAGATGCGCGAGCAGAATCGCCCATTCGAGGACATCCACGACCTCATCGGCATCAGAATCATCACACCGACGATGCGGGATTGCTACGCCGCCCTTGGGTTGATCCACAGTCACTGGGTGCCCGTCACCGGGCGTTTCAAGGACTACATCGCGATGCCAAAGATCAACCTGTATCAGTCGTTGCATACCACGGTGATCGGGCCCGACGGGAAACCGCTCGAGGTGCAGATCCGGACCGAGGAGATGCATCAGCGAGCCGAAGCCGGGATCGCGGCCCACTGGCGTTACAAGGAGGGTGAAGCCGGTCAACTCCCGCGTATGGACTTCGCCTCCTGGGGCGAAGACGAGGACCCCGAGGAATTCCTGGCCAATCTCAAGCTCGATCTGTACCAGGACGAGGTGTTCGTGCTGACACCGGGCGGCGATGTCAAACCCCTCCCTGCCGGCTCGACGGCCGTCGACTTCGCCTACGCCGTCCACACCGAGGTCGGGCACCGCTGTGTGGGGGCTCGGGTCAACGGCCGGCTGGTCCCACTCTCCACCCGGCTCCAGTCGGGCGACATCATCGAAGTCCTGACCTCGAAGTCGATGGACGCGGCTCCAAGCCGGGACTGGCTGGGATTTGTCAGGACCGGCAGGGCCAAGTCCAAGATCAGGCATTGGTTCACTAAGGAGAGACGTGATCAGGCGCTGACCGAGGGCAAGGATGCCCTCCAGGTGATGTTCAAGCGCGACGCGTCGGATCTCCCGGCTGCCGATCGGGAGAAGCTGCTCGAGTCGATAGCGGCCGAGCTGGGCCAGAAGGACCTCGAGGCGCTGCAGGTCGCGATCGGCGAAGGATCGGTCTCTATCGACTCCGTGTCGACCCGTCTCGCCCGTCTCCTGGCCCCGGACCCGGGTGAACGAATCTTCCAACCACGTCGACGCCGGCCACTCGACGGGGCCCATGTCGTGGTGGAAGGCCAGGAGGACATGCTCGTCCATCTCGCACGGTGTTGTTCGCCCGTGCCCGGAGATCCGATCGTCGGGTACGTGACTGTGGGACGGGGTGTCTCGGTTCACCGCTCCGACTGCACCAACGTCTACTCACTCTCGCAACGTCGGGAGCGGACGGTGGAGGTGTCATGGCCGTTCGAAGACTCCGGCGCGTTCGTGGTCTGGATACAGGTCGAGGCGCTCGACCGAACCCGTTTGTTGAGAGATGTGACCAGTGTGGTCAGCGACACCGGGGGTAACATCACCGCCTCGTCGACCAGCACCGGTGAAGACCGGGTGGCCATTCTGCGCTACGAGGTGGAGCTTTCGGACCCGAGCCAGCTCGGCAAGCTGCTATCTGACCTGCGTGGGGTTGACGGCGTCTTCTCTGCCTTCCGGCTCGCCACCGAACCCTCAACTTGATGCTGGTCATTGCCATTCCTGCCTGGGTTACCCAGACCAACGCATATGTGATCGCAGAGGGCCCCGGCGATCTGGCTGTGGTTGTCGACGCCCCACCCGATCCCGAAGCCGTGGGATCCGTGCTCGCCCAATACGATCTCTCACTGGTCGGTGTCCTGCTCACACATGGCCATGTCGATCACACGGGCGGCAGCGGCCAACTGCAGCGAACCACGGGCGCAGCCGTTTACGTCCATCCCGACGACGACTTCCTCACCCTTCACCCCTCCGATCAGCTGAGGGCGATCTTCGGAATGCAACCTCCAGGGATGTTCGATGTTCCCGAGAAACTCGATCCGCTTGGTGATGGGGACGTCGTCGAGGTGGCCGGGCTCAACTTCGAGGTCCGCCACACCCCAGGCCACACCCCCGGGCATTGCTGTTTCTACCTGGAAGCCGAGGAGACACTGTTCGCCGGTGACCAGTTGTTTGCCGGGTCGATCGGGCGCACCGACCTTCCCGGAGGGTCGTATGACGCACTGATGAGCTCAATGCGAGAGAGCGTGATGACGCTCGACGACGACGTGCGAGTGCTCCCCGGCCACGGCCCAGAGACGACGATCGGCCGGGAAAGAGCGACCAACCCCTTCAGGGAGGGGTGGTGAGAACCACGTGGTCTGGACTTTGACGACCGCAGTCACAGTCACGATCTGAGTCTCCTCTCGGGGCTTGACCCCAGCCAATTGCTCGGTTGATGGAGCGCGGGTCCTGCGACTCACGTCAGAACCCCCCTTCCCGGCTCCGCCGGACTCCCCCCAAGACCCCCCCTCCCGGCTCCGCCGGACT
>Ga0299907_10001706_pt1 | contig 12837 bp, 16 predicted proteins | sample RVTome_16_FD_198680 | JGI IMG/M metagenome (GOLD analysis project Ga0299907, IMG submission 198680) | Soil microbial communities from uranium-contaminated site in the Upper Colorado River Basin, Wyoming, United States - RVT152D67 (version 2) ... | reverse complement strand
CGGCGGGCTCGAGAGCCGACCCGCCTCCTGCAATCCCCGGAAGTACGCCACCGTGGCCTCCAGCCCGTCGCGCAGCTCCATCGCCGGCTCCCAGTCGAGGATCCGCCGCGCCCGGGCGATGTCCGGCTGACGGACCTTCGGGTCGTCGGTCGGCAGCGGGACGTGGCGGATCTCCGAGCCCGAGCCCGTGGCCTCGAGCACGATGTCGGCGAGCTCCCGGATGGTGAACTCCGAAGGGTTTCCGATGTTCACCGGATCGTGCTCGCCCGACCGGAACAGCCGCCACGCCCCCTCGATGAGATCCGAGACGAAGCAGAAGCTGCGCGACTGCGAGCCGTCGCCGTACACGGTGAGCGGCTCTCCGAGGAGCGCCTGCACGATGAAGTTCGAGACCACGCGGCCGTCGTTCGGGCGCATGCGCGGTCCGTACGTGTTGAAGATGCGCATGATGCGCGTGTCGACGCCGTGGTAGCGGTGGTACGCCATCGTGATCGCCTCGGCGAACCGCTTCGCCTCGTCGTACACGCCCCTGGGGCCGATGGGGTTCACGTTCCCCCAGTACGACTCCGGCTGGGGGTGGACGTGCGGATCGCCGTACACCTCGGAGGTCGACGCGAGCAGGAAGCGGGCGCCCTTGGCCTTCGCCACGCCGAGCACCTTGTGCGTGCCGAGCGCTCCCACCTTGAGCGTCTGGATCGGGAGCTCGAGATAGTCCACGGGGCTCGCCGGAGACGCGAAGTGGAAGATGCCGTCCACCTCGCCCGGCACGTCGAGGTATTCGCTCACGTCCTGCACGACGAACTCGAAGCGGGGCTCGCGCTCGAGGTGCGCGATGTTGTCGAGCGAGCCCGTGATGAGGTTGTCCATCCCGATCACGGCGTGGCCCTCCGCGAGGATGCGGTCCGTGAGGTGCGAGCCGAGAAAGCCGGCGGCCCCCGTCACGAGGAGCCTCACGCCACCCGCCCGCGCCCGATCGAGTGGTACTCCAGGCCGAGGCCACGCATGCGCTCGGGCTCGAAGATGTTGCGCCCGTCGAACACCACGTCCTGACGCAGCCGGTCCTTGACCGAGCCCCAGTCCGGACGGCGGTACTGGAGCCATTCCGTCACGAGCACCAGCGCGTCGGCGCCATCGCACGCCGAATACTCGTCCGGCGCGTACTCGATCGCGTCGCCCAGATAGTGCTCGCGGGCGGTCGGGATCGCGACGGGGTCGTGCGCCACGACCTCGGCGCCCGCGTCGAGGAGCGAGCGGATCAGCGTGAGCGACGGCGCGGCCCGCATGTCGTCGGTCTCCGGCTTGAACGCGAGACCCCACACCGCGAACCGCAGACCCGCGAGGTCCGCTCCGAAGCGGTCGGTGATCTTGCGGACGAGGACGCCCTTCTGGCGCTCGTTCGCCGCGTTCACGGCCTTGAGCACCGCGAGGTCCACGCCGCGCTCGTCACCGGTCTGGATGAGGGCCTCGACGTCCTTCGGGAAGCAGCTCCCGCCGTACCCGGTCCCCGCGTACAGGAAAGAGGGCCCGATGCGCTTGTCCGATCCGATCCCCTTGCGGACGAGCTCGATGTCCGCGCCCGTCTGCTCGCACAACTCGGCGACCTGGTTCATGAAGCTGATCCGGGTGGCGAGCATGGCGTTCGCCGCGTACTTGGTCATCTCCGCCGAGGGGATGTCCATGAAGATGAGCGGATTCCCCGACCGGACGAACGGCTCGTACAGTTCCTCCATGCGCTCGCGCGCCGGCTCCGCGTCCACGCCGCACACCACCCGATCCGGGTACATGAAGTCCCCGACGGCATCCCCCTCCTTCAGGAACTCGGGGTTCGAGCACACGTAGAACGGGGCCTGCGTCCGGCCGCGGATCTCCTCGCGCACGACCTCGCTCGTCCCCACGGGCACCGTGCTCTTCATGATGACCACGGTCTCGGGCTTCAGGTTGTCGCCGATCGTGCGCGCCGCTTCCCGGACGAAGTCGAGGTTCGCCGATCCGTCATCGCCGGGCGGAGTCCCCACGGCGACGAAGATCGCGTCGGCCTTGCGGATGCCCTCCGCGGAGTCGGTGGTGAAGCGCAGCCGGCCCTCGGCGAGGTTGTGGGAGATCAGTCGATCGAGCCCCGGCTCGTAGATCGGGACCTCGCCCGAGTTGAGCCGGGCGATCTTCTCTTCGTCGATGTCGGCGCAGGTCACCTGGTTCCCCGCCTCGGCGAGGCAGGACCCCACCACCAGGCCCACGTAGCCGGTGCCGATCACGGTCACTTCCATCGCCGCCTCCGTTCCCCTTCCCCCGTCAGGGGCGCGCCGACAGGCTCGGTCGGCTCGCCACCCAACGGTAGGTGTCGGCCACGGCCCCTCGCACGTCCCGTTCCGTTCGCCACCCGGTCTCCGCCCGGAGCCGGGCCGGTGAGCCGACCACGCGGCGCGGCTCGCCCGGCCGGACCCGCTCCGGGTCCGGCTCCACGCGCGGATCGATTCCGGCTTCCTCGAGGACCCACTGGAGCAACGTCCCGATCCGCACGCCCTCGCCCGAGCACACGTTGTACGTCCGGTGGCGCGGGGCGTCGAGATCCGCGAGGGCGACGAGGGCCGAGGCTCCGTCCCGAACGTCGGTGAAATCCCGCTCCACGTCCAGATTGCCCACCCGGAGGAGCGGCTCGGCGCCCCCCTCCGCGATCCGGGCCGCCTGCCGGCAGAAGCTCGGGACGACGAACGTCTCGGCCTGGCCGGGTCCCACGAGCGGAAAGAGCCGCGCCACCCGGACGTCCATGCCGGCCGACCGGCCCACGGCCAGGGCCACGAGCTCCTGGGCCGCCTTGGAGGCCCCGTAGGGGCTCGCAGGGCCCAGCGGCGTGTCCTCCTCGATGGGCGAGTCCGATCGGGGCTCGTAGACGTCGGCGGACCCCGCCACGACGACCGTGGCGTCCGGATCGGCCGTCTCCGCGAGGGCCTCGAGCAGGTGGAGCGTGCCCTGCGCGTTGACGCGCAGGGCTTCGGTGGCCCGGGCGCCGGCCTGCGCCCCGGACGAGAAGCCGGCGAGGTGGAACACGCGCTCCGGGCGCGCCGCCGCGACCACCCGCGCGAGCGCCTCGCGGTCGAGGACGTCGGCCCGATGCCACGCGGCGGCCTCGAGCGCGGCGCGCGAGGGCTCGTCGGTCGGCGACGAGGACCCCGCCAGCCGGCGCCCGGCGACCTCGTCCAGCGTGGTCGCGTGCACCTCGTCCCCCGCCTCCCGCAGGAGGCCGATCAGGTGGCGACCCACGAAGCCGTTTCCGCCGGTGACCAGCGATCTCACGCGTCCCCCAGGTGGCGTGCGAGCCGCCGCGCCGCGTACGTCACGACGAGGTCCGCTCCCGCCCGGCGGATCGAGGTCACCGCCTCCCGGTGCGCCGCCAGCGCGTCGAGCCAGCCGCGCTCGGCCGCCGCCTCGATCATCGCGTATTCCCCACTCACCATGTAGGCGGCGGTCGGACGCTGGAAGCGCTCCTTCACCCGCCGGACGATGTCGAGACACGGGAGCGCCGGCTTCACCATGACGAGATCGGCGCCTTCCGCCACGTCGAGCGCCACCTCGCGGAGCGCCTCCTCGGCGTTCCGGGGGTCCATCTGGTACGAGCGCCGGTCTCCGAACCCCGGCGTGGAGTCCGCCGCGTCCCGGAAGGGACCGTAGAACGTGCTCGCGTACTTGGCCGCGTACGACAGGATACCGGTGTCGGCGTGGCCCGCTCCGTCGAGCGCGGTCCGGATCGCGGCCACGCGCCCGTCCATCATGTCCGAGGGGGCCACGAGGTCCGCGCCCGCCCGCGCGTGGCTCGTCGCCTGTGCCGCGAGCCGCTCGAGCGTCGCGTCGTTGTCGACGTCGCGATCGCGCACGATGCCGCAGTGCCCGTGATCGGTGTACTCGCACAGACACACGTCGGTGATCAGGACCAGGTCGGGCACCGCCTCGCGCAGGGCCCGCAGGACGCGCTGGATGACGCCGTCGGGGTGGTCCGCGCGCGAGCCCACGGCATCCTTCGAATCCGCGATGCCGAACAGGAGCAGGGCGCGGAGTCCGTCCTCCCGAGCTCCCGCGGCCTCCTCGACGGCGGCCTCGATGCTCAGGCGGTCGACGCCCGGCATCGACGCGACGGGGACGCGCGCCGGCCCGCGATCGTCGATAAACAGCGGATAGATCAGGTCGGACGGCTCGAGCCGCGTCTCGCGGACGAGATCGCGGAGGGCCGGGGTGCGCCGGAGACGGCGCGGGCGGACGGCCGGGAACCGTCCCGGGGGGACCGTGCCGGTCACGCGCCCGCCACGCCCGGCGGCTTGCCCGCGGCGACCCGCACGAGCGCCTCGATGAGGCCGGCGGTCGTGTGCTCGTCGGCGACCACGTCGACTTCGAGGCCTTCCTCGCGCGCGGTCTCCGCGGTGATGGGCCCGATGGCCGCGACACGGGCGGATCCCGTCCGGGGCCCGACCAGCTCGACGTACGCGCGCACCGTCGATGAGGCCGTGAACGTGATCCAATCGACACCCTCGCCGTCGAGCAGCGCCTGGAGCTCCGGAGCGCCCTCGCGCGCGACGCGCGTCGCGTACGCCGTCACGATATCCACGCGCGCGCCGGCCCCCCGGAGCCGGTCGGGAAGCACCCGTCGCGCCTCCCGCGCCCGTGCCAGGAGGACGCGGGCTCCGGACAGCCCTCCGCGCCCGGAGTCGACGAGCGCGCCGGCGAGGCCCTCCGCGCGGAACGACTCGGGCATCACGGCGGGCGTCCCGCCCAACCCTTTCACGACATCGCCGGTGGCCGGGCCGATCACGGCGATCCGGGCGCGCCGAAACGCCTCGAGCGAGCCGTCCGCGCGCTCGACCGCGGCGGCCAGCCGGCGCGCCCCGTTGGCGCTCGTGAGCACGACCCAGTCGTAGGATGACAGGCGCGCGGCGGCTCGGTCGAGCGGACGGGGGTCCGGCGGGTCATCGATGCGGATCGTCGGGATGGCCGTCACGACCGCGCCCAGCGCCGCGAGGCCGTCGCCCAGGTCGTCGGCCTGGTGCGCCGGCCGGGTGACGAGCACGCGCTGTCCGGCGAGCGGCGTTCCGTGCGTCATCGGATCCCGGGGGCTCGAGCGGTTCGCGCGCGAGGGCCACATGTGACGCGACCGGCCTCGCGCGCCGCGCGGGACCGGTCGTGAGCGAGACGAGCGGCGACGGGCGTCAGGGCGCCTTCAGGACCTTGCCCGCCTTCAGACACCTGGTGCACACCCGCACGCGCCTGCGCACGCCTTCCTCGATGATGCGGACCCGCTGGAGGTTGGGCATGAAGCGGCGCTTGCGCCGGTTGTTCGCGTTGCTGACGCGGTGCCCGACTTGCGGGCCCTTCCCGCACACGTGGCAGAACTGGGACATCGGAGTCTTCCTTCTAGACGGGTCTCAGTAGACGACGACGGAGTCGGCGAGAAGGAAGCTCGGCGTCGTCGGGATGCTGGCCCGCATCCCTTCGTCCACCGCCCCCTGGGTCACCCATTCACCCCGGATCGAGTCGTTGAGCGGATAGATCCGCCCTTCGACGTAGACGATGTCGCCCCCGTAGAGCGTGATGTTCGCCATGCGGAGCCGCTGGATCGCGTCGCTCGCCATCAACACGGGGAACGCGACCGAATCGGTCAGTGCGAGCGCGAACGCGGCCTGTCCGAGGCCCGCCGCCACCCGCACCGAGTCCATCACGGCGTGACGCCCGATGGTCCCGCTCGGATCGGCGAGGATGTCGCCGGCCGTCACGTTCCGCTCCCCCTCGACGGCGGCCGCCGCCGCGGCGGCGCGCTCGGCATCGACCTGGTCCGACTGCTGATTGAGCCAGAACATGAAGGCGCCGATCGCGACGAGCGCGACGACGCTCAGGATGGCACCGAGTCCGCCTTCACCTCTGTTCGACATGCGTTCTCTCCGTCCGGCGGCGACTAGGCTTCCTTCTCGGTCAGCTCCGTAAGCTCGATGAGGGCCAACTCCGCGCCATCGCCCTTCCTGGCGCCCAGCTTGAGGATGCGGGTGTACCCACCCGGGCGTCCCTCGAAGCGGGGGCCGATCTTGTCGAAAAGCTTGGCGAGCGCTTCCCGATCCGCAATCTGGCGGCCCGCGACTCGCCGGCTGTGCATGTCGCCCTTCTTTGCGAGCGTGATGAGCCGCTCCGCGAACGGACGCAGCTCCTTGGCCTTCGCCTCGGTCGTCTGGATCCGCTCGTGCAGGATCAGGCTCGTGACCATGTTCCGGAGCATCGCCCGCCGGTGGGTGCGCGTGCGGGAGAGCTGACGCCCCTTGTGCCTATGTCTCATCGTCTCCTCCGGCGCCGTTCTCCACGCCGTCCTCGACCAGATACACGTTCCCCTCGAGGTCGCGCTCGAACGTCATCCCGAACCTGAGCCCGTGGATGGCGAGCACCTCGGCGACCTCCTCCAGCGACTTCTCCCCGAAGTTCTCGAGGTTGAGGATCTCGTCGCGCGAATGCGTGACGATGTCGCCCAGCGTGCTGATGTTCTGGCGCTCGAGCGTGTTCCGGGAGCGCGCGGAGATCTGCTCGAACTCGTCCAGCGACTGCTCGAGCAGCGCCACGAAGCTCTCCTCCAGCGGCTTCTGGGACGCGTCCTGGGGCTCGGCGCCGTCGCCCCCCTCGGAAAGCGAGGGCACGATCCCCATCTGGCTGAAGTAGGAGAGGTGGAGCCGCGCGATCTCGGCCGCCTGACCCACCGCATCGGCGGGATCCAGCGCGCCGTTCGTCTCGAGGTCGACCTGGAGCCGATCGAAGTCCGTGCGCTGGCCCACGCGCGTCTCGCGCACCGAGAAGTTCGCGCGGCGCACGGGGTTGTAGACGGAATCGATCCGGATCATGCCGACGGGGAACTCGCTCCGCCGCTCGTCGTCCTCCGGATCCGTGTGCTGGTCGGCCATCACGAAGCCGCGGCCCCGATTCACCCACAGGTCCATCGTGAGCGGCCGGTTCTCCGGCAGGTCTTCCTGGAGGGTGAAGAGGACATGGTCCGGGTTCACGACCTTCACGGCCGCGTGCCCGCCGATCGCGGCGGCCGTCACCGGGCCGGCCTTGTGCGCGGCCAGCTCCAGCTTCGCGTCCTGGACGTCCGCGTCCATGACGAGGACGAGCCCCTTCAGGTTCTGGATCACCTGATGCACGTCCTCCGCCACCCCGTCCATCGTCTGGTGCTCGTGCTGCACCCCATCCGCGCGGAATCCCCACACGGCCGCGCCCGGGAGCGCGGAGAGCAGGATCCTGCGAATCGAGTTTCCGATCGTGTGACCGAACCCGCGCTCCAGGGGCTGGAGAAGGAACGAGGCCCGCATGCCGTCTTCGGAGCGGGTCGTCTCCTCCATCGCTTCCGGGAGCACCAGTCCGGCAAGGTCCACCGACATGATCATGTTCGTTCGCCTCGTCTTTTCTTCGAAGCCCGAGCCGGGGGTCGCCGTCGCGCGAGGACCCGTGCCGGGACTACTTGCTGTAGAGCTCCACGATGAGCTGCTCTTCGACCGCCAGCGGGATGTCCGCGCGGGAAGGGCGCTCGAGCATGCGGCCCGTGCCGTTCTCGAAGTCGGTCCCCAACCACGAGAGCTGGTCCCGGGTCTTCTTGTCCTCGAGGGCCTCCTGGACGACCGGCAGATCCCGGGAATGCGGCGCGATCGCGATCTCCTGCCCCGGCGACACCTGGAAGCTCGGTACGTCCACGGTGCGCCCGTCGACCCGCACGTGACGGTGGCGGATCAGCTGGCGTGCGGCCTTCCGGGACGGCGCGAAGCCGAGCCGGTAGACCAGGTTGTCGAGCCGCGTCTCGAGCGCCACGAGCAGGTTCTCGCCGGTCACGCCGGGCACGCGCGCGGCCTTTCGGAACAGGCTGCGGAACTGCTTCTCGCCCAGCCCGTAGATGCGCTTCACCTTCTGCTTCTCGCGCAGCTGCACCGCGTATTCCGACTGCCGCCGGCGACGACGTCCGCCGCCGTGCTGGCCGGGCGGGTACGAGCGGCGCTCGATCGCGCACTTCTCGGTGAAGCAGCGCTTCCCCTTGAGGAAGAGCTTCTCGCCCTCCCGGCGGCACAGCCGGCACACCGGCCCCGTGTAGCGCGCCATCAGACTCTCCGCTTCTTGGGCGGGCGACACCCGTTGTGCGGGATCGGCGTCACGTCCTTGATCGAGCGGATCGTCAACCCGGCGGCCTGGAGCGCCTGGATCGCGGACTCGCGGCCGGAGCCGGGCCCCTGCACCTCGACGTGGACCTTGCGCATCCCCATCCCGACGGCCTCGCGACCCGCGGCCTCGGCCGCGATCGTCGCCGCGAACGGGGTCGACTTCTTCGAGCCCTTGAAGCCCGCCTTGCCGGCGCTGGCCCAGGCCACCGTGTCCCCGCTCATGGTGCTGATCGTGATGATCGTGTTGTTGAAGGTCGCCTTGATGTGGGCCACGCCCTCCGCGTCGACCTGGCGCTTCTTCTTCCGTACCGGTTTAGCCATTACGCCTCGAAGCCTCTCGTCGTGTCCCCGCGCCGCGCGTTACTTGCGTGGCGCCTGCTTCTTGCCCGCCACCGTGCGCCGCGGCCCCTTCCGGGTGCGGGCGTTGGTGTGCGTGCGCTGTCCCCGGACGGGGAGGCCCCGCCGGTGACGCAAGCCGCGATAGCAGCCGATGTCCATCAGCCGCTTGATGTTCATCGAGGTCTCGGTGCGCAGCGCGCCCTCGACCTTGTAGTGGTTCTCGATCACCCGCCTGAGCTTGTTCACGTCCTCGTCGGAGAGCGCGTGCACCCGGGTGTCGGGGTTCACGCCGGTCTCGGCGAGGATCGCCCGGGCCGTGGAGTCACCGATTCCGTAGATGTAGGTCAGGCCCACCTCGATCCGCTTGTCGCGGGGCAGGTCGATTCCGGCGATGCGTGCCATTCCGTCTCTCCCGAAAGTCCTTTTGACGCGCCGGGGGCGGTGACCGCCGGCGCGCTGGATCAGCCCTGCCTCTGGTGGCCGCGCATCCACGGACGCGCGGCGAACAGCGTCAAGGCCTTCACCCTTGACGCTGTTTGTGCTTCGGATCCCGGCTGCAGATGACCCGGACGACACCCCGCCGCCGGATGATCTTGCAGTGCTCGCACATCCGTCTGACGCTCGAACGAACTTTCATCGCTTCCCCCGATCCACCGACGCCGCGCGGCGGTCGCGCCGGGCCCCGTTCCCGCCTCTCCAACGGGCGCGGCCCGTATCGACACGAGCCATTTAAGATATCATGCAAGGCCCTGTCGATCAACGCGATTCGGGGACCCGCCCCCTCACTTGTAGCGGTACGTGATCCGCCCCTTCGTGAGGTCGTACGGCGACATCTCGACCGCGACCTTGTCGCCGGGGAGGATGCGGATGTAGTTCATCCGGATCTTCCCCGAGACGTGGCACACGATCTCGTGCCCGTTCTCGAGCCGCACTCGGAACATCGCGTTGGGAAGTGCCTCGGCGACCTCCCCCGTCATCTGGATCGGCTCTTCCTTCGCCAAAACTCAACCTTCTCCCGCCGGAGTCCGACTGTGCACGGCCGTCAGGACCCGCGGTCCCGCGGCCGTCACCGCGACCGTATGCTCGAAATGCGCCGACAGCGATCCATCGGCCGTCACCACGGTCCACTCGTCCTCGAGCGTCCGGATCGTCCGGCCGCCCTGGTTCACCATCGGCTCGATCGCGATCACGAGCCCTCGCTCCATCCGCGGCCCGCGCCCCGCGACGCCGTAGTTCGGCACCTGGGGCTCCTCGTGGGGCGCCTCGCCCACGCCGTGTCCCACCAGCTCGCGGATCACGCTGTAGCCGGCATCCTCGACGCAGGCCTGGATCGCCGCTCCCAGGTCTCCCAGGCGCCGTCCCTCGCGCGCGTTCTTCACGCCCACGTCGAGCGCCCGGCGCGTCAGGTCCAGGAGATCACGCGCCTCATCGGAGATCGGTCCGACCCCGATCGTCAGCGCCGCGTCCGCGAACAGGCCATCCAGCCGCACGCCGACGTCCACGCTCACGATGTCGCCCGCCGCCAGCTCCCGCCGGTGTGACGGAATCCCGTGCACGACCTCGTCGTTGATGCTCGTGCACAGCGTGGCCGGGAACCCGTACAGCCCCTTGAACGACGGCGTGGCGCCCGGGTGCGACCGGATCAGCTCCTCGGCGCGCTCATCCAGATCGCCGGTGGTCACGCCCGGGACCGCGAGCTCGGCCGCCAGGTCGAGCACATCGGCCACGATCGCGCCGGCGGCCGCGATCCCCTCGATCTCCGCTGCGGACTTCAGTCGGATCACGCGCTCGTCCCCGTACCGACCTCGTCGAGCGCCCGGAACAAGCGCTCCGAGACCTCGCCGACGTCTCCGGTTCCGTCCACGACGGTGAGCCCCGCGTCGCTCTTCGCGTAGTACTCGAGCAGGGGCTCGGTCTGCTCGCGGTACACGCCGAGCCGACGCCGCACCGTCTCCTCGTGGTCGTCGCTGCGCTGGCTCAGCCGCCCTCCGCACACCGGGCATTCGGTCGCATCCCCGACGACCCCGGTGTGCGTCACGTGCCCGTTCTCGCATACGCGGCGGCCCGAGATGCGCGCGACCAGCTCCTCGTCCGGGACATCCAGCGAGAGCACCGCGTCGAGCGCCTCATCGCGCTCGCCGAGGAGCGCCGCGAGCCCGTCCGCCTGGGCGAGCGTGCGCGGAAAGCCGTCGAACAGGAATCCGTGCTCCGCCCTCGGGGCGCCCAGCGCCTCGTCCACGATCCCGAGGATCACGGCGTCGGGCACGAGCTCGCCGGCATCCATGTACCGCCGCGCCTCGCCCCCGAGCGGCGTGCCGCCCCTCCGGGCGTCGCGCAGCATGTCGCCCGTCGACAGCCGCGGGATCCCGAACCGTTCCGCGACCCTGTCGCCCTGGGTGCCCTTCCCGGCGCCGGGGGGACCCATCAGGATCAGGCGCACGCAGGTCGTCTCGCCGGGCCCGTCACATGTATCGCTGCCTGCCGCGGTGCTTGACGCGCCCCTTCTTCATGAACCCCTCGTACTGCCTCAGGAGCAGGTGCTGCTGCATCTGCTGCACCGTGTCGAGCGCGACGCCGACCACGATGAGGAGGGAGGTTCCGCCGAAGAAGAAGGTCTGGAGATCGAAGAGCTCGAAGATCCCGAACGGCAGGATCGCGATCAGGGCCAGATACACGGCGCCCGGCAGCGTGATCCGCGTGAGCACGTAATCGATGTACTCCTCGGTCTTGCGGCCCGGCTTCACCCCGGGGATGAACCCGCCCTGCCGCTTCAGGTTCTCGGCCAGGTCCGCCGGGTTGAAGATGATCGAGGTGTAGAAGTAGGTGAAGTAGACGATCAGGACGACGTAGGAGATGTAGTACGCCGGCGTCCCCACCTGGAACCACTGGCTGAGGTCGTATAGGAAGCCGCGCACGCCGGGGCTCCCCGGCCCCGGATTCCCCATGAAGGCGGCGAGCGTGCCGGGGATGATGATGATCGACTGCGCGAAGATGATCGGCATCACGCCGGCCGAGTTCACCCGGAGCGGGATGAAGGAGCGCTGCCCCTCCCGGATGCGTCCCCGGCCGACGACCTTGCGCGGGATCTGTACCGGGATCCGGCGGGCGGCCATGGTGAGGGCGACCACCGCCGCCATCACGAGGATGAGCGTGGCGCACAGGGCGATGAGCCGGAACAGCGTGATCCCGCCGGCCCGGAAGAGCTCGAGCGTGTTGATCACGGCCCCGGGAAAGCCCTGGAGGATCGAGAAGAAGATCAGGAGGGACATCCCGTTCCCGACCCCACGCTCGGTGATCTGCTCTCCGAGCCACATGACGAACACGCCGCCCGCCGTGAGCATCAGCACGGTCAGGATCCGGAAATCCCAACCGGGATTCGCCACCGCCCCGGCCTGGGCCTCGAGGAAGAGCGCGTATGTGTAGGCCTGCCCGAGACACAGGACCACGGTCGTGTACCGCGTCCACTGCGTGAGCTTCCGGCGGCCCTCCTCGCCCTCCTTCTGGAGCTTCTCGACCGTCGGGAACACGGCCGCGAGGAGCTGGAAGAGGATGCTCGCGGAGATGTACGGCATGATCCCGAGCGCGAGGACCGTGGCCCGCTGGAGCCCCCCGCCCACGAACAGGTCGTAGATCCCGAAGATCGTGCCCTGGAACTGCCCCGCGAGCTGCTGGAGGGCCACGACGTCCACGCCGGGCGTCGTGATGTGGGAGCCGAGGCGGTAGATGGCGAGACAGAGCAAGGTGAAGAAGATCTTCTCCTTGAGCTCCGGCACCTTGAAGAGGTTCGCCGCAGCGGCCACCGCGTTCGGTTGACCGTTCGCCATTCGCTACTCGATGACCTGCGCCGACCCGCCCGCCGCCTCGATCTTCTCGCGCGCCGCGGCGCTGAAGGCGTGCGCGCGGATCGTCAGGGCGCGACCCGGCTCGCCCCGCGCGAGGATCTTGACGGGGTGCTTGAGCGTCCCGATGAGCCCGTGCTGCCTGAGGACCTGCGGATCGATCTCTTCCGCGGACACGCGCCCCAGGTCCCCGAGGTTGACGATGCTCCACTCCTGCCGGCCGGGGTTCGTGAAGCCGCGCTTCGGCGTGCGCCGGTAGAGCGGCATCTGCCCGCCCTCGAACCAGGCCGGGATCGAGGCCCCGGCACGCGCTTTCTGTCCCTTGTGGCCGCGGCCCGAGGTCTTGCCGAGCCCCGATCCGTGGCCACGTCCCACACGCTTGGGCGCGGAGCGCGAGCCGTCGGCCGGCGACAGGTTGTCCAGACCGATGCGGTCGCGCTCAGCCATCATCCACCTCCTCCACCTCGACGAGATGACTCACGGCGCGCACCATG
>Ga0299907_10001705_pt1 | contig 12839 bp, 12 predicted proteins | sample RVTome_16_FD_198680 | JGI IMG/M metagenome (GOLD analysis project Ga0299907, IMG submission 198680) | Soil microbial communities from uranium-contaminated site in the Upper Colorado River Basin, Wyoming, United States - RVT152D67 (version 2) ... | reverse complement strand
GACCTCGCGCATGAAGAGACGCGGACCTACCGGAACGAGAACGGTGGGGAGCTTCCGTTCGGTTACAACAGCCACTACTGCAATGTCGACCGGCTTTACGACCCGACCATCCTCGCCTGCTCCAACTTCGAATCGGGCGTGCGGATCTTCGACATCCGGGACGTGCTCGCCCCCCGGGAGATCGCCTACTTCAACCCCGGAGGGGACGGACGCCGTCGACCCGCCTCCTCCGGTGGGACCACCAGCGGCTACACCTCGGCCCAACCCCGGATCATCCCCGAGCGGGGCGAGATCTGGTTCACCGACCACGACCGCGGCTTCTACGTCGTCCGCTTCACCAACGGCGCCTGGCCGTTCCGCGCGCCGTGAGAGAGGGACGGACGAGCGGCACGGCCACCGTGCTGTTCGCCGACCTGGTGGGCTCGACCGAGTCTCAGGTGTCCTGGGGCAGGAGACGGAAGGAGCGGCCCCGGCGCAGGGGCCGCAGCGCCCTGAAGTGGCGTTCGTCGAGCGTGAGGATCCGGTTGGTGTCGTAGCGGGCGGCGAGCACGACGATCGAGGCGTCGGCCAGCCCGATTCCGAGATCCCGGTACTGCTCGATGACGCGAATGGCGATCTCGACGTCGCCTGCCTCCATCACCGCCAGGTGGTAGGCGCCGGAAGCCACCTCCCGGAGGAGGGCCAGCTCGGCCTCCACGCCGACGCGGGTGGTCAGCAGATAGTCGACCTCGGCCAGCACGAAAGGGGACAGCACGGCAGGACGGGTCTCGCTCCGCAGCACCGAGGCGGCTGGCTCGTGGAAGCGCTGAGCGGCGTCGACGGCGGAGAGGAGCCCGCTGGTGTCCAGGACGATCACGCGCCAAAGCCGTCGAGGAGCTCGTCCACCCGCTCGGCCATCGACGGATCGTCGCTCCGGAAGAGGGGCAGGGCCGGCCGGGGCGAGGCCTCCGCCTCCACCAACCGCTCCACGGCGAGGCGGATCAGCTCGGCTTCCGATCGTTGCTGCTGCCGGGCCAACCGGGCGAGCGCCTTCTTCAGTGCCTCGGGGAGATACACCGTCGTCTTCACCACATCAGCACGGTACCATATATGGCACCATATATGGTAGGACCAACTAACCGCTGCTCCAGGCGTCGGCCAGCCGGGAGTGTCTGGGCATGCCGAGCTTGCCGTAGTCCTCTGAGGCCTCGGCGAGCAGCTCGATCGCTCGGTGCCGGTCACCGGGGTCGCCGCGCTCGAGCAGCATGCGGGCGTAGAAGCGCCGGGTTTCCAGGCCCTCGATGCGATGGGGGATCGACTCCGCCAGCCGGAGGGCGGTGGCGAAGTGCGCTTCGGCCTCGTCGAAGCGCTTCCCGGCCGTGGCGGCGATACCGGCCACCCGCTGGAAGAGGCGCACGTCGTGGTAGTTGCCGCCGACGACCCCGGCGTCGAGGGCCTCGACGAGGACGGGGTAGTGGACCGCCGCCCGGTCGTCCTCGCCCAGGACCACGAGGCCCTCGACGACGGCGCCGAGCATCGTCCACGGCCCGAAGCGGTTGGGCCCCCCGGGACGGGGAAGGTCGTCCTCGCGCTCGGCCAGCATGCGCAGCGCTTCCTCGCGGGCGCCGGTGTAGGCCCGGTGCTGGAACAGCCAGCCCCACCCCCACCCCTTGAGGGCGCCATCCGGGTCGAGGCGGGCTCCGTCCTCGAAGTGCGGCCCCGCCGCCTCCCAATCGCCGCGCCAGAAGTGGACCAGGCCCTGCCAGGTGTGGGACTGGCCGCTCCAGGCGCCCCCGATGGCCTCGTTGATCTCGAAGTCCCGGGGGACGGCGGCCTCGAGGTGGGCCAGGTCGGCCGTCCGGCAGAGGTCCATCAGCAGGCGGGCCCGGTGGCAGAACAGCAGGGCCGGATAACAGCCGAGGCGCTGCGCCAGGGGTTCCAGTTCCGCCAGGATCTCCTCGGCCTCGGCGAAGCGCCCCAGCTGGACGAGGGAGAAGACCACGAAGCCCAGCACCTCGGCCTGCCCCCACAGGTCGCCCGCGTCCCGGAGTCCCTCGGCGGCCGCCTGTCCCGCCTCGACCGCCTCCCGGTGGCGCATCCACCCCCACTCCAGGTGTCCGCGCTGATTGGCCACATAGGCCGTCAGCCGTGCGTCACCGAGTTGCTCGGCTACCGCGGCGGCGGCATCCACGGCACGGCGTCCGTCCTCGTAGGCGATGACGTAGCCGGCGATCATCCCGAGGATGGCGAGGAGATAGCCGCGCTCGGGCGTGACGAGCTCGGCCACCGCGGGCAGGCCCCGCTGGGCGAGCTCGTAGGCATCGCCGAAGCGGGCCAGCCAGGCGAGTCCGAACGCGGCCTCGGCCGAGAAGCGACCCACGGCCAGGGAGTCCCCCAGCGCCTCGTAGGCATTGATCGCCTCGAGGCTGGTGGCCAGGGCCACGTCCCAGCGCCCGACGCTGCGCTGCGCCCGGCTGAGTTCGACCAGAAGATCGGCCTGCTCCGAGGGTTCCCCGGCGCCCAGAGAGGCGGCGTGCTCGAAGGCGCGGAGCGCGTCCTCGAAGCCGGAGGCGGCGAACGCCCGCCGGCCGGACAGGACGAGAGCGCGGAAGGTCCGGCTGGGGGCGGCGGCGGCGCCCGCCTCCACCAGATGGTGGGCGAGGTCGGAGACGTGATCCTCCAGCGCCCGCCCGAGGATGGATTCCAGGGCGTCGGCCACGGCCAGATGGATCCGGCGTCGCCGGGGGGCGGAGAGCCGGGTGAGGACGGTCTGACGGACGAGCTCGTGGCCGAAGGCGAAGCGCTCGCCCCCGGCGTCACCCCGGGCGGGAACGATCAGGTGGGCCCGCTCCGCTTCGTCCACGGCGTCGAGGACACTGTCGGCGGGGAGAACGGCGGCGGCTTCGAGCACCTCGTAGCGGAAGTGGTTGCCGATGACGGCGGCCGTCCCGAGCACCTGGCGGGTGTCGTCGGTCAGCCGGTCCAGGCGCCGGCCCACCACCAGGCGGACGTTCTCGGGCACGTCGAGCTCACGGACCTCCACGTCGAGGCGGAAGCGCCCCTTGGCGTCGAGGAGGCGGCCCTCGTCGGACAGGTACTTGAACATCTCCTCGACCAGGAACGGGTTGCCCTCGGTCTCGGAGAAGACGACGTCGACCACCGGATCCGGGGGTTCCTGGCCGGCCATGGCGGCCAGCATCCGGGCCACCCCGGCGCCGTCGAGACGCGCCAGGCGGACCTGTTCGAGGAGCCGGTGGCGGACGAGCCCTTCCAGTGTCCGGGCCAGCGCCGGGCGCTCGACCACCTCCACGTCGCGGTAGGTGCCCACCAGCAGGGCGGGCACGTCGACGATCTGGGCGGCGAGGTGCTCGAGCATGAGCAGGCTGGCCTCGTCGCCCCAGTGCAGGTCCTCGAAGACGAGCACCGTCGGCCGGGCCCGGGCGGTGCGGCCCAGGAAGTCGGCCATGCTGTTGAACAGAAAGCGCCGCTCCTGGTCCGGTGGCAGCTCCAGGCCGGGGCCGATGTCGGGAAAGAGGCGTCGCAGCTTCGGCATCAGGCGGGCGATCTCGGGGGCGTCATCGCCGAGCGCGGCCCGGAACGCCTCGGGGCTCGGGGCCTGGGCCAGGGCGGCTTCGAGGATCTCGATGAAGGGGGCGTAGGCGCCGGCGCCCTCCGCCTCCGTGCACCGGCCCACGAACACCAGCGCCCGGCGCCGGAGCGCCTCGGCGATGAGCTCGTCGGTGAGGCGGGTCTTGCCGATACCCGCCTCCCCGCAGACCGTGATCATCCCGCCCTGCCGCCCGCTCGAAGGCCGCTTGCAGCTCGCCCAGCTGGCCCGACCGCCCGACGAGGGGGACCCGCCCGGTGGGGCTGGGAGCGGCGGCGGCCGGACGGATGTCGGCCCAGACGAGCTCGAAGAGCCGCCAGCGCTCGGGGAATCCCTTGAGCCGGAAGCGACCGACGTCCCGGAAGGTGGCCTCGGGCACCGAGCCCACCAGGCGCCGTACCACCTCCGAGACCAGGATCTGACCCCCTTCCCCCTTGGCGGCGATCCGGGCGGCGGCGTGCACCGCCTGGCCGTAGACGTCGCCGCCCTCTTCCACCACCTCGCCGGCGTTGATCCCGATCCGGACGCGCACGGTGTCGGCCGGCGAGGTCCACCGCTCCTCTTCCAGGGCGCGCTGGAGGGCGGCGGAGAACGCCAGCGCCCGCCGCGCGGAGGCGAACACGGCCAGGAACCCGTCCCCCACAGACTTCACTTCCCGGCCCTCGTATTCCGCCAGGAGTTTGCGGACCAGGTGCTCGTGCTGGCGCAGGATCACATGCGCGGTGTCGTCACCCCGGCTGGTCCGCAGCGCCGTGGACCCCTCCACGTCGGTGAAGACGATGGTGCTGAGGGCGCCCTCGGTCGCCGTCGGCGCCGGACGGACCGGCTCGGCCGGCGATGGAACCGGAGTTGGGTCAGGCGCCGCCGCCGCCGTCTCCCGGGGCGCCAGCTCTGGGCTCTGCAGGAGGATCTGGCCTTCGAGCTGGCGCAGCGCAGGATTCGGCTCCAACCCCAGCTCGTCACCCAGCACCCGGCGCAGGTCCTGATAGGCGCGCAGCGCTTCGGCCTGGCGGCCGAGGCGGTAGAGGGCGATCATCAGCTGGCCGGTGGCCGCCTCCCGCAGCGGGTAGCGGGCGACGTGGGGCTCCAGCAGCGCCAGGGCCGCCTCGGGGCGGTCCCGGGCGAGCTCCGCCTCGGCCAGCGCCTCGACCGCCCCCAGGCGGGCCTCCTCCAGCCGGGTGGCCTCCACCCGGGCGGACTCCAGGTCAGCCAGGTCGTCGAGGGCGGGCCCCCGCCACAAGCTGAGGGCGTCCGACAAGGCCCTCGCCGCACCGTCGGCCGCTCTGGCCGCCAGCAGCTCCCGCCCCCGGCCGAGGAGAGACTCGAAGCGCCGGGCGTCGACCTGGAGCTCGTCGGCCTCGAGGACGTAGGCCGAACCGCGCGCCCGGATGGCTACCCCCGCCGCCTCGGCTCCGGCGTCGCCGAGGGTTCGGCGGACCCGGTAGACGAGGCTCTGCACGGTGGATTGCACGCTGGCCGGCGGATTCCCGCGCCAGAGATCGTCGATGAGCGTCTCGGAGGCGACGGGCCGGTTCAGGTGGACCGCCAGGAGGGCGAGCACGGCCCGCTGCTTCGGGCTCCCGATCTCGATCACCCGGCCGCTGGCGGCGACCTCGAAGGGCCCGAGCAGGCGGAACTCCAGGCTCAGATCTCCGGTCGACGACATCTCCCGGCGCCTCCCCTCCACGGCCACGTTACGGAGGCCGGCGGCGCCGCGCCAGCGTCGCGCCGGGTGACCGCGCCAGCGGCGCGCCAGGTCGGCGCGAGGCCGGCCCCCCATGCTCTGCGTCGGGTACCCGGCCACAGCGTCGGGACTCCGAGAGAGGAGCCACCATGAGCCTGACCATCGAGACCCACGACCTTTTGGATGTCGCCGACGACGTGACGTCCGCCACCGACACACCCCGGGTGCAGGCCCTGAGCGTCGAGCACTGGCTCGACGTGATGTACGGCATCCGACCCGACGCCGCGCTCCGAGCGACGTTCGTTCCCATCGCCTACGACCACGGCGGCGACGTCGCCGAGTGGCTCGAGACGATGTGGGGCGTCGGCGCCGGCCGGAGCTTCCCGACGGCGTCGGCCACCAGAAGCGCCTGAACAGCACGGTCTGGCCTAACCCGTCTCGCGTTAGCGAAACCCACCTGAGACGTGGGTCCGGCTAACGCGAGACCTTCATCGCCTCCGGGACCGGGCCAGCCACTGGTCCACGGGGGCGTAGTCGTCGGTGAGGACCCGGCCGTCGCCGGCGAAGCGGACGGCGTCGCCCGCCACCACGGCCTGCTCCTCGCCCCGCCGGGACTCGATCAGGGACTGCAGCCGGGCGCCGTCGAAGGGGCGGTCGGAGGCGGCCACCACGTAGTTGCCACCCCGGCGGCCGGCCAGGAGCGCCGGGGGCGCGACGACGGCCACGTGCCCGAAGACGCCGGCCAGGGTGGCCACCTCCGCCCGGGCGAAGCGCAGCGGCGGGTAGTCGATGAGGTTCAGCAGGTACAGGCCGCCGGGGCGCAGGATCCGGTGGATGTCGGTGATGAACTCCCGGGTGGTGAGGTGCCAGGGGACGGCCCGGTCGCCGAAGGCGTCGCCCAGGACGACATCTTGGGAACCGGACGGCAGGCGGCGCATGAGCAGGCGGGCGTCGCCCACCTCGACCCGGAGGCGGGGCCCGGGGACGAGCCCGAGGCGGTCCCGGGCCAGCTCCACCAGTTTGGGGTCGATCTCGAGCACCAGGTGCCGGGAGCCCGGGTGGGTGGCGGCGAGATAGCGGGGCATGGTGAAGCCGCCACCGCCGATGTGGAGGGCGTCGAGCGGGCGGTTCCCGCCGGTGGCCGGCGGGGCGGCGGCGATCATGTCGGCGAAGACCTTCGAGTAGCGCAGCTCCAGATGGGCCGGATCGTCGAGGTCGACGTAGCTGTGGCGCAGGATGTCGAGCCACAGGGCCCGTCCGCCGTCCCGGGTGGGGTCGGGGATGATCCGGGCGCAGTGGTAGCGGGTCTCGACGTCGCAGGGGTTGTCCGACGCCGACGCCAGCCCGCCGGACGCCGCCGCCGCCAGGAGGGCCAGCGCCAGCATGGTGGCCGACGGCCGGGGCCGGGCCAGGCCCGCCCACAACAGCAGGCCGGTGACGACCAGGGCGGCGCCCACGGCGATGATGACCGTGCTGGTGGCGGCCGCGGCCACCAGCACGAATCCGGCCACGAAGGTGCCGGCGATGGCGCCGGCGGTGCCCAGGCCGGAGAGGCGCCCCACCACCTGCCCGGTCTCGTCCAGGTCCCGGAGCTGGAGCTTGACCACCGTCGGGTGCACGGCGCTGAGCACGGCGGCGGACGGGAAGAAGCCGATCATGGCGAGCATGAGGATGGATTCGTTCCCGACCGTGCCCGGCGTGCCCCCGGCCCGCACGAGGGGCAGGGACAGCATGGCCAGCCCGCCGCCGGCCACCATCAGCGGCCCGAGTGTCCGGCGGGGGTCCACCCGGTCGGCCAGGCGGCCACCGAGCCAGGTGCCCATGGCGATGCCGGCCAAGACGGTGCCGATGACGGCGGTGTAGGTCTCCAGGCGGATCCCGACGTACGGCGCCAGCAGCCGCCCGGCCAGGATCTCGAGCACGAGCACCGACCCGGAGGTGAAGAAGACCACGGCGCCCGCCAGCCACGTCGGCATGGCCGCCCATTATTGGCCACGGCACTCCCACCCCTCCGGAAACGACGAGCGCGTTGGCTACCCTGATGACATGGCGAGTGACCTGGCTCTGCGTGGCGTCTACGTGGCCGTCGTGACCCCCTTCGAGCCTGACGGGTCCGTGTCCCTGGGGGCGCTGGAGAAGCTGGTGCAGGGCTACCTCGACGCGGGGGCGGCCGGGATCGTGGCCCTGGGGACGACGGGGGAGTCGTCGGCCCTGTCCGGCGACGAGAAGCGGGGCGTCATCGTCACCTGCGCCGCCGTGTGCGAGGTCCGGGGCGCCCAGCTCATCGTGGGGGCGGGCACCAACAACACCGTCGCCTCCGTCGCCGCCGTCGAGGCCCTGGCCGGCGTGCCCGCCTGCGTGGCCGCCCTCTGCGTCGTGCCCTACTACGTGCGGCCCACCGAGGCCGGGATCGTGGAGCACTTCAAGGTGGTGGCCAAGGCCAGCCCCGTCCCCCTCGTCGTCTACAACATCCCCTACCGCACCGGCCGGGCGCTGGGCGCCGCCTCCCTGCTGCAGCTGGCCCTCACACCCAACATCGCCGCCGTCAAGCAGGCGGTGGGCAGCATCGACCTGGACACCCTCGAGGTCCTGGCCGGCGCCCCCGAGGGGTTCTCCGTCCTGGGCGGCGACGACGCCTACCTGTACCCCACCGTGCTCATGGGCGGGGCGGGCACCATCGCGGCGTCGGCCAACGTGGCCACCGACCGGTTCGTGGCCATGATCGACTGCGGCCTGGCCGGCAAGCTGGAGGAGGGCCGGGCCACCGCCGAGGCGCTCCTGCCCCTGGTCAAGCGGCTCTTCGCCGAGCCCAACCCGGCCGTCATCAAAGGGGTGCTCCACGCCCAGGGCCGCATCCCCACGCCCGACCTGCGCCTGCCCATGACCGCCGCCTCGCCCGCCGCCGTCGAAGCGGCCATGTCCGCCCTGGCCGGGCTCGGATGACGAAGCGGGAATCCAAGGTTCTCCTGGCCGCCGCGGCCTGGACCCTCTACGTCTGGATCAGCCGTCTCGTGATCATGGCCGGCCAGGACGAGTCCACCGGCTTCAAGGTCGTCCACGGCCTCCTCGCCCTCGTGTCCATCGCCTTCGCCCTCGCCATCGGCCGCATCGGCTGGCGTTACCTGCGTTCATCCGTGCCGAGGGGTACGAAGGATGAACGCATGTATGAAGAGGAGCGCCGCTGAACGGCTAGCGGGCCCGGAGAATGCCCACGCTGTGGACGCGTGCCCGGGTGATGGCCGCGGTCACACAGTTCCCGGCCACGGCGGCGAGCTCGAAGGTGCCCGACATGGCGCTGCCGTTGAGATCCCCGGTCGGCCCGGCCCAGGAGAAGGCGTAGTCGCTGGTCATCCTCGTCGGGCCGTCGGCGGCCGGAAACGTGAAGGAGAAGGTTCCACCCCCGATGCCCTCGGTACAGGTGGCGCCACCGAACAGGCCGATGACCCCGCTCGCCGCCAGCCTGCCCACCCGGGTCCCCCGATTCCCGCCCGCGAGGCTCTGGCACGAGACGGTCCCGGTGTCGCCGTCGGTCGTGTACGTCGCCGTTGTCGGTACGGGTACCAGGCCCGGCGCGATGGCCACCTCGTAGTCGAGGGTGCACAGGGCGAGGTCGTTGGTGGCCTGGGCGGAGCCTGTCGGGACGAGCGCTCCCAGGAGCACGGTGAACAGGGCCAAGCGTCGCTTCATGGTGTTCCTCCTCATGACGATCTCCACCCAGGATGCGGGGCGCCTGCCGCGCGTCGCTGGCGCGTCAATGGCGCGGGGGCGGCGTCGTAGGCTCAGGGCGTGGGAGAGGTCACCCCCTCTGAGCTGGGGCTCGAGTTCCGCCTGCTGGGCCCGTTCGAGGTGGCCGCCCGGGGACGTGTGGCCGAGATCGGCAGCCCCAAACAGCGGGCCCTCCTGGCCATGCTGGTGGTGCATCTGAACCGGGTCGTCTCCGTGGAAGCCGTGGCGGAAGAGCTGTGGCATGGCGAGCCGCCCACCAGCCTCACCAAGACGATCCAGAGCCTCGTGTACCGGTTGCGCCGGGCTCTGACCGCCGCCGGGGCCGAGGCCGCCGGAGTGTCGCTGCGGGCCCGGGGGACGGGGTACGCACTCGAAGCGGATCGCCTCCAGGTGGACGCCGTGCGCTTCGGGCATCTGCTGGCCCGCGGCCGGGAGCTGGCGGGCGCCGGCGCGGCCGACGCCGCCGCCCGGGCCCTTCGTGACGCACTCGCCCTGTGGCGGGGGCCGGTGCTGGTGGACCTCCTCGACTGCGACTTCGCCCGGGCCGAGGCGACCCGCCTCGACGAGGCCCGCCTCGTCGTCACCGAGGAGCTGGCCGAGGCGGAGATGGCCCGGGATCGTCCCGGTGAGGTGGTCGCCCTGCTCGAGCCGCACGTGGCCGCCCACCCGCTCCGCGAGCGGGCCTGGGGCCAGCTCATGGTGGCCCTGTACCGGACGGGCCGTCAGGCGGAGGCGCTGCGCGCCTACCAGCAGCTGCGCACGCATCTCGGCGAGGAGCTCGGCTTGGAGCCCACTCCCGCCCTCCGGGCCCTGGAGGCGCAGATCCTGGCCCAGAGTCCCGAGCTGGCGGCGCCCCGCCCGGCCGGTCCGGTGCTCAGCACCACCGAGGTGGACGCGGCCCAGGCGCCCGCCCGCACGCCGCTCGTCGGACGAAGGTCCGAGACCGCCGAGCTCTCCGATCTGCTCGATCGAGCCCTGGCCGGCACGGGGGGACTGGTCATGGTCGCCGGGGAACCGGGTGTGGGCAAGACCCGACTGACCGAGGAGATCTCCGCCGGGGCGCTGCGCCGGCGGGCAATGGTGTTCGCGGGGAGGTGCCACGAGGCGGAGGGGACTCCTCCCTTCACGCCCTTCGCCGAACTGCTGGAGGCCGCCCTGGCCCGGAGCCCGGAGGCCTTTCGGGCCGCCATGGGTGAGGACGCTCCCGAGATCGCCCGCCTGGTACCCCGACTTCGGCGGCTCTTCCCCGACATCGGCCGACCTCTCGAGCTGGCTCCCGAGCAGGAGCGCCGGCAGCTCTTCGAGGCGGTGACCGACACCCTGGCCCGCGCTGCCCGTGCCGTCCCCGCCGTCCTGGTGCTGGAGGATCTCCACTGGGCGGACGAGTCCACCCTGCTCCTGCTCGATCACCTCGCCGGCGACCTGATCCGGATGCCGGCCCTCGTCGTCGGGACCTACCGCGACGACGAGCTCAGCGCCCACCTCGCCCGCACCCTCGACAGCCTCATCCGTCGCCGGCTGGTGCACCAGCTCCGGCTCGACCGGCTTTCCGAGCACGATGTGGCCGGCATGCTGGGGGCTCTGGCCGGTGGCCAGGAGCCGCCCCGCCCCGTGGTTGACGCGCTCTACTCCGAGACCCAGGGCAACCCGTTCTATGTCGAGGAGGTGTTCCGCCACTTGGTCGAGGAGGGGCGGCTGTTCGACGACCAGGGTCGTTTCCAGGCCGGCGTCGTGCTCGGAGAGCTCGATGTTCCTGACAACGTCCGTCTCGTGATCGGCCGCCGGTTCGACCGTCTCACCGAGAACGCCCGCCGGGTTCTCTCCACCGCCGCGGTGGCTGGGCGCTACTTCGACTACGGCCTCCTCGAACGCTGTGCCGGCGACGAGGTGGTCCTCGAAGCCCTCGACGAGGCCGAGCGGGCTCGACTCGTCGCCCCCGTCCCCGGCGACGCCTCCGGCGATCGCTTCGGGTTCGTCCACGAGCTGGTGCGCCAGACGCTGCTGACCCAGCTCTCGACGGCCCGGCGCCGCCGCCTGCACCTCGCCGTGGCCGACGCCATGGAGGAAACGCTCGGCGGCCACGACCGGGCCTCCGACCTCGCTCACCACCTGGTGGCCGCCGCGCCCTTGGGGGAAGCCACCAGAACTGCCTCCGCCTGCCTGGCGGCCGGGGACCGCTCCCTCTCCGCCCTGGCCGGCACCGAAGCGATCGGCTGGTACGACCAGGGCCTGCTGTTCGCCACCAGAGACATGGGCCTGCGGACCGATCTCCTGACCGGCCTCGGCGATGCGCAACGGCGCACAGGGCACATGCAGTGGCGCCAGACGCTGCTCGACGCCTCCGATCTGGCTGCTGAAGAGCGCGACGTCCGCCGGCTCGTGCGGGCCGTACTGGCCAACAACCGCGGGATCACCAGCATGATCGGCCACGTCGACGAGGAGCGCCTCGAGCTCCTCGCCACCGCCCTCGACCTCGTCGGTCCCGCCCCGACCATCGACCGGGCCGAGCTCCTCGCCCTCCAAGCCGTGGAGCTGGTGTTCGCCGGCGACCAGGAACTTGTGCTTCGCGCCGCCGACGAGGCCGCCGTCATCGCCTCCAGCCTGGAGGACGTTACCGTCCGAGCCCGGGTCGGCGTGCGGCGCCTCTGGGCCTGCCTCGTCCCCGACCGCTTCACCACCATGGCTTGCGAAGGCAGCGATGTTGTGGGCCTGGCCGACGCCACCGGAGACCTCCAGCTGCGAGTGTGATCACGCGTGCTGTGGGCGTGGGCTCTGTTGCCGACCGGTGACCTCGCCGAGGCGCGACGTCGCACCGCCGAGGCGTTGGTCATCGCCGACGAGAGCGGTGAGCCGGGGCTGCGCTCCGTGACCCACTGCGCCCATGCCTCTACCATCGACGCCCTGGGCGAGCACGAGGAGGCTGCCCGTCTCACCCAGGTGGCACTCGAGCTCGGCCAGGAGGCCAGCTGGCCGGACGCGATGGCGTGGTATGGCGCCCGGATGTGGTTGCAGTGGAGCTTTGCGGGTCAGAACGAGATCGCCGCCGCCGTCGTGGCCCAAGCGGCCGCCGCATACCCGCAGATGATCACCTGGCAGGGCGCGGTGGCGGTGGAGCTCGCCCTCCTCGGCCAGCGCCAAGAGCTGACCGATGTACTCGCCACGCTCCCCACCGTCCTTCCCAGGGTGCCGGTGGACATCTTCTGGGTGAACACCCACTTCTACTTCGCCATGGCCCAGGGCTTCGGGGTGGAGAACCGCGAAGTCTCGAAGGTCATCTACGAGGCGCTCCTCCCGTACCGCTTCCTCCATGTCTCCTTCGGCATCGGCTACTGGGGGCCGGTCGAGGTGGGGCTGGCGGTCGCCGCTCGCGTCATGGGAGACGTCGACGTCGCCCTGACCCATCACGAGGCGGCATCGGACACCATCGACGCCTGCGGCGCCACCCGGGCCAGGGCCCTCAACGGCTACCAGTGGGCCGTGACCCTGCTCGCCCGCGACGCCCCCGGTGACCGCCAGCGGGCCAAGGAGATGTTGGAGAACACCTTGGCCTACTGCCAGCAGCGCGCCTACCTCACCTTCGAACGCAAGGCCCAGCAACTGTTGTCGACGCTGAGGACACCGTCACCCGAGCGCCGAAGCGAGCGCCGCTAAGCGCCGGTGACGGCTTCGCGCACCGCGGCGCCCACGGCCGGCGCCACCCGCCGGTCGAAGACCGACGGGATGATGTTCTCGGGGGAGAGCTCCTCGGGGGTGATGAGATCGGCCAGGGCCCGGGTGGCGGCCAGTTCGGTCGTCTCGGTCACGGTGCGGGCCCGGGCGTCGAGCAGACCCCGGAAGACCCCG